>Ga0302320_10000721_pt1 | contig 78328 bp, 65 predicted proteins | sample Bog_T0_3_FD_202130 | JGI IMG/M metagenome (GOLD analysis project Ga0302320, IMG submission 202130) | Peat permafrost microbial communities from Stordalen Mire near Abisko, Sweden - Bog_T0_3 | ecosystem: Environmental > Terrestrial > Soil > Wetlands > Peat | place: Sweden: Abisko, Stordalen Mire...
AAGTGGGTGCTGGAGAAAACCGGTTCGGCATTGCCCAAGGTGACGATGCGGCGGCTGGGGCTGGGACCGGGGACGCTCAAGGCAGGAATCTGAAGGTCTTGGCCATGGGCATTGTCTTCGTCCGCAGGCTGACTCCGGTCGCGCTCTACGGGGCGCTTGGCTTGGCAGCGCGGGCAGGCGTTTTGGTCTGGCCCACATGCCCCGCAGCCTGTTTGGGGTCGAGCTGACCGATCTCGATGCCGCCCTTGAAGAAGGCGCCATCCTCGATGCACATGCGCGGCGCGGCCAGGTCGCCCACCACGCCGCCTTCGGCGCGAATGTCCAGGCGGTCGGTTGCCGTGATGTTTCCGCGCACCTTGCCCATGATCACCACTTCGCGGGCGGTGATGTTGGCGGTTGCCCTTCCGTTGGGGCCCACGGTGACGCGGTTGCCGTCAAGATGAATGCTGCCCTCGACGCGGCCTTCAAGAACCAGGGAATCCGTGCCCGTAATCTCGCCGCGGATGACCAGGCTTTTTCCGATGGTGGCCGGCTCACCCTGGGCCAGCGGGGCGCGGACATGGGCTTCGAGGGGCGCGTCGGGCGCGGCCTGCCGGGAGGCTGGAGTCGAGCTGGAGGGGGAGGATTCGGGCGCGTCGGGTTTCCACATATCGATCTCTCATTTCTTACCATATTCTTTGCAGGATATGGGTTCAGCCAACTGAATTGCCAAGGATCGCTGCCGGCGCATGCTCAACACAACCGGTCGCTCCAGGCGCCGCATTCCTCAGGGGGTGGGAAGGAGTGTGCGCCGCATCGCCAAGAGAATTGTCCTGGGACGATTTTCGCACAGGACATTACCGGAAACAGAACAAAAGCATCCCTGGAAGAGGCGAGGCCCATGCTGCAGTCGCTGGGGCATACTCCTGTAGACGAGACAGCGCAAAGGCGCAAGGAGGCGGATTCAATCGCCCGCATTGTCAGGAGCAGATGTCCTGGCAATACGGGCGAGGTCGCGACCTTACCCCGCGGGCTGCGATGCCCTGCAAGCCGCAAATCCTGCTACAGGGCGGGCTTGGACTCCTCAGGCTTTGCCGCGGACCGGGGCTCGGCGGCAGAGCGTGGTTCGGCGGCAGAGCGTGGCTCGGGAGCCTCGGTTCCGGGCTCGGGCTTGCGGATGTCGATGCCGCCCTTGAAGAACGCGCCATCCTCGATGCTGATGCGCGCCGCGCTCACATCTCCAGTGACGCCGCCCTCGGCGCGAATATCGACGCGGTCCGAGGCGGAGACATTTCCGTGGACCTTGCCCATGACGACGATTTCGCGGGCAGTGATGCAGACCGACATGTTGGCGGATACCTGGCCGTGCTGGCCGACGGTGACCCGGTTCCCGGGCAAATTGATGCTTCCTTCGACTTTGCCGTCGATAAAGAGAGACTCGGTTCCCGTGATCTCACCCTTGACCACCAGGCCTTTGCCGATGGAGGCCTGATCGCTGGAGGTGGGCAGGGAGCGCGCACGGGCCGCGTCAACGGCGGGGGCGACGGGCAAAGGCCGGGAAGGTTCCTGGTTGAAGCTGGGACTGACCGATCCGGTCTGGCTTGGTTTCCACATTGCGCACACGGTATTTGGTTCCTTTCCTGGGAAAAATCTGTGGGAAGTTCAAGTCTGCTGCCACGGCCGAAAATCGGGCATCTGCCGCCGGCGGCCGTCCTGTTTGCGGCCACTGTACGATATTACCCCTCCGGGTCCTCAGCCGCATCTCAATCGGCCCATTGTAAATGTTAAGCCGCAAAAGTTGCCATCCATGGGAACCCACGCCAGCGTGGGGTGAACGCCGGCGGCTCGCGTGCCGCGCTGCCAGGATGGCCGCGCGGATTTGTGGCCGGCGAGACGGAGCGCAAGCAAGCAGGCTGTAGTCTTGACGTATGACCGACCGTGAACTGGTGGCGCGGATTGCCCGCTCTGCCGGGCAGAAAGCCGGATACAAGCAGTTGGTGCGCGAACTGGGGCTGGCCGGCGGCCGGGAGCGGCGGCTGCTGCTGGAGCAACTGGCCCGGATGACCGCGCGCGGCGAACTGGCCAAGCTGGACCGGGAGCACTGGAGCATTCCCCGGTCGGTGGGCGGGGTGGGCGGCACGCGCGAGAACCTGGCCGCGGGGCGGCTGGACCTGCACCGCGACGGATACGGGTTTGTCCGGCCGAATGCGCGGCAGGCTGTGGGGAACGAAGACATCTTTATTCCCCCCAACGAGATCAACGGCGCGATGCAGGGCGACCAGGTGCTGGTGGAAGTGGAGCCGGCGAAGACCGATGGACGCCGCTTCGGCCGGATTGTGCGGGTGCTGGAGCGGCGCAATCCCACGGTGGTGGGAACGTTTCATTATGCCCGGCCCGGACGGACGCTGGAAAACACGGTGGTTCCCTTCGACGAACGGATGACGCAGCAGATTCTGATTTCCGTCGGGGCAGAGTTGCCGGAAGCCGCCCAGACTGCCACTTCGCACCGGGTGCTGGGCAGCGAGGCCGCGCGGAACGCGGTTCACGAGAGCCTGGAGGGCCTGGTGGTCGACGTTGAAATCATCAGCTGGCCTACGCCGACGCGGCCTGCGGTGGGCCGGGTGATTGAGGTGCTGGGCTCTCCGGACGACTTTGGCGTGGATGTGGAGATGATGATCCGCAAGCATCAGTTGCCGCGGATCTTCCCGGACAATGTGCTGGCCGAGGCGCGCGCCGTGGCACACCTCGACCGCTCCGCGGTTTTAACTCGTCAAGATTTTCGCGCGCTTCCCATCGTCACCATCGATGGCGAGACGGCCCGCGACTTTGACGATGCGGTGCTGGTGACCGAGCACGCAGGCGGCGCGGGATACGAGTTGCAGGTGCACATTGCCGACGTGGCCGAGTACGTGCGGCCGGGAACGGATTTAGACCTTGAGGCGCGGCTGCGCGGAACCAGTGTTTATTTCCCCGATCGCGCCATTCCCATGCTGCCCCAGGAGCTTTCAACGGACATCTGCAGCCTGCGGCCCGGCGAAGACCGGCTGGTGCTGAGCTGCGTGATGCAGCTCGACGCCAGCGGCCGCATCGAAAGCTACGAGATTGTCGAGGGCGTGATTCGCTCGGCGGCGCGCATGACGTATACCGAGGTGACCGCGATTCTCGACCAAGAGGAGGAAGCGCGGAAGCGCCCGGACTTCGAACGCATGCACAAGCTGGCCGTGCTGATGAACAAGCGGCGCGAGGAGCGGGGCAGCATCGACTTCGATCTTCCCGAGCCGGTGATCGAGTTTGACGAGCAAGGGCAGATGCGCGGCGTGACCAAGTCCGAGCGCACCTGGGCCAACCGGCTGATTGAGGAGTTCATGCTGGCGGCCAACGAGTGCGTGGCCACCTGGCTTGAAGACCTGGGCGTGCCGTCGCTCTATCGCATTCATGAGAAGCCGGAGCCGCGGCGCGTGGTGCAATTTGAGGAACTGGCCGCGAGCTTTGGTTATTCGCTCGGCCTCGGTGCGCTGCCGGTGAAGCGCATCCAGACGCGTGGCGATCGCCGCGATGCGCAGCGCACGGGGCGCAACGTGCGCACGCACGAAGTGGCCGAAGATATTCCAGTGACGCCGCAGATGTATCAAAAACTGGCGGCAAAGATCGAGGGCAAGCCGGAGGAGCGCATTCTCAGCTACCTGATGCTGCGCTCGCTCAAACAGGCGCGCTACTCCGAGATCAACGAGGGACATTTTGCGCTGGCCGCGCCGACCTACACGCACTTCACCTCGCCGATCCGGCGCTATCCGGATCTGATTGTGCATCGCATTACCAAGGCGCTGCTGGAGGCGGGCGTGCGCGGCGAGGGAGTGGTGGCGGAAGGGCGGCACAGCTCGCCGTGGACGCATCCGCATGATGGCGGGTCAAGCAATGTGCTATCCCACCCTTTCGCCGGAAAGAAGGCGAAAGCATGGGGCACGGGAAGTCATTCGGCTTCCGGCGCGCGCTTCACCGGTGAGCCGCCGATTCCCGAGGCCGAGCTGGCGCAGATTGCCGAAGAAACCAGCCAGACCGAGCGCCGCGCGGCCGAGGCCGAGCGCGAGTTGGTGGAGTGGAAGAAGGTTCGCTTCATGCAGGACAGCGTGGGCGAGGAGTTTGCCGCGCTGGTGCTGAATCCAACCAAATATGGGTTGTTTGTGGAGCTGACGGACTTGTTTGTGGAGGGGCTCGTGCCGATTGACTCGCTGCGGGACGACCGTTATACCTGGCGCGAGAACACGCACGAGATCATCGGCGAACGCAACGGGCGGCGCTTCCGCGCCGGCGACAAAGTTCAGGTAATTCTGGACCGGATCCTGGCGCAGGAGCGGCGGCTTCAGTTCTCGATTGTGGAAGAGGGCCTGGTATTGACCGGACGCAAGGTCGAGAAGAACCGGCCGACGGCGAAGAAGAAGAAAGCCACTGCGGCGCCGGCGCGGTCCTTCAAAGGCCGCAACAAACTAGGCAAGAAGGGCAGGCGGCGGTAAGCCTGGCTATCCGCGGCCTGCATTTCGGCGAGTTCGCCGAGGAGCGGCAGTTTGGCGCGTTTGCCATAGAAGGCGTTGCGCGCCGCGATCGCCCAGGCAATGAAGACCACCAGCCCCGCCATCTGCACCGGTGACATGGTCAGGAAGATGGCGGCGGGAAACAGGCTCTGCACGATGCTGGCGCACACGTAAACCACCAGCCACACAAAGAAGAGAAGAATGGACTGCCAGGCATTGAAGCGGACAAACGAGCTCCGCTTGTAGGGTTCGCTGAGCAGGAAGACAACTGCCGGAATGATTGAAAAATACGCGAGTCCGCCGGCTGCGTTGTCGGGGATCGGTTCCGTTGTACCTTCAAAGAGACCGGGATGATTTATAGTCGCCACACTCACTCCTCGTGGGGGCCTGGGTTGCACCATGGGGATGAATGTCCCTGGTGAAATGTCTGAAGCGCCCCTTGTTAGAAGTGTCAGTGAAGTGGATTCATTCCGTCCGGTCATAACCGCTCAAGCCGCGCCACGACGGGTTATCGCATGGGTCACGTGGTTCAGGCGAGGTTGACGAGCAACCGCGCGCGGGTTCACTTCGCGCGGAAGAACAAGCCGTGGGATGGGAGGCGAATTACCGGTTGGCCTGCTTTTCGGCAAGGTCGCCGATCACCGGCAGCTTGATGCGTTTGCCGCTGAAGGCGCCGACGAAGACAACCAGCCACACCACAAAGATGGCCAGGCCCACCAGTTGCATAACCGTCAGGGTCAGGAAGACCGCGGAGGGAACGATATTCTGCACTACGCCGATGAGAATGTTGACGACCCCCCAGGCAATGAAAAAGAAGATCGACTGCCAGGAGTGGAACCGTACAAGCGCGCTTTTCTTGAAGGGGTCAACGATCAGGAACACGATTGCCGGAACGATGGTGATGTAGGCAATGCCACTTGCGGCGTTGTCGGAAAGGCCGGAGGGATTTGAGTCGGACATGGTTGCTCCTTGGTGTGCGGAATGCTCCGCCGGCTCGAAGGCCGTGAGAGAGCGCCAAGGGCATTGTGTGCCTTTTCGCGGGATGAAGGCCGGTCAGATTTGCTCAAGCTGCGGCGGCGCAGGCAATCGTCGGTTGCCGAAGCGCGAAAGTGGAGTTGTTGGCCAGGAGCGAGCGGGGTGGAGAAAAGGAATCAGGCGGCGCGGCTGAACAGACGCTTGATGCGTCCGGCGATATTTCCGGGATTCAACAGGGCAGAAGCCGAGAAGTGAGCCGCTGCGGCCAGGTACTTGCCATCGAGAAATCGCTGCCCTCCGATGCGCATATGCGTTCGAGCGGAAAAGGCACAATAACGCTTCAGCCGGGACCAGGGGTCGGCGGGCAGGGTCCGAAGGAACTCCTCGAATGTCAGCTCCGGTTCATGCCGCAGGCGCCTGCTCCGGGAGTCCATTGTCCAGGCCGCCATATGATGCGCCACGGAAAAGACGCGATAGGTACTTGCTCCCTCGTGAAAGCGATAGTTCATCAGGGGTTCGCACAGTACCAGGACTTTCCCGGCCTCGGAGAGGCGGCACTCCAGATCGAAATCGTCGCAGGGATAATATGCGGGCCTGAATCCACCGATTGCGCGCAGCGCCTCGGCTCGAGCCAGCATGGTGGCGGGCAGAATGCAGCCATCCTTTTCCGGCGAGTACTCTCGAACCGGGTCAGGCTCCCGGGCAAACTTGTCGCGATTCGACCATTGGCGCCGGGCGCCGAATTTGGTATTGAACGTGAAGACAGCGAGAGCGTCCAGATGCTCCCTCATGACCGCCATCTGCCGCTCCAGGCGCGTCGGCACGCTCAGGTCATCGTGATCGCTGCGTGCGATGTAGGGAGCCCGCGCCTCCTGGATGCCCAGGTTCACGGCTGCGGAGAAACCTCGATTTTCCGTGCCGATCAGGCGAATCCGTTCATCCTTCATAGACTGGGCAATGGCCGCCGAGGAATCGGTGCTTCCGTCATTGATGATAAGCAGCTCGAAGTCGGTGAAGGTCTGCGCCAGCAACGACTCAAGCGTCTCCTTGAGGTGGGCTTCGCCGTTATAGACCGGGACCAGGATTGTGATTGCGGGAATGGTCATTTGATTGAGCGCCTGGGTGCTGGGAAATGAACTCCGCTGCGGCCAAAAGGCCGGAAACAACTCTTCGGCAGCAGGCATAACCGGATTCTACGACTCGCGGAGTGGAGATTCAAAACCAGCCTGCGAAGCGCGGTACTTATGCACCCGTCACCGGAGCGCGAATCCGCCCTTCCCGCCGCACAGCCACGGTGGGAGGCGTTGATCCACTTTCAAAAAAACTGCCTTAATTGCCTGACTGCTTTGCGGCAAGAGCGCCGATCACGGGAAGCTTGAAGAGCTTGCCGTTGAACGCGTTGACCACGCAGAACAGCCAGATGACCAGCCAGATCAGTTCGATTCCCCTCCACAAAAGGGCTTGCAGGAAGAACGGGAACAGGAACAAGGTCATCCCCAGCACGATCCCCAAAACAATGTCGATGACGATTGCGGCAACCGTCAGAAAAATCGACTGCCACGCGTGAAAACGAATGCTCGAGCTTCGGTTGTAGGGGGCCACGACGAGAAAGACGATCGCCGGGATAAACGTGAAATACGCCAGGGCTCCGGCGGCGTTATCGCTGAGACCACTCTGCGGAGTTTCTTCAGGCATGGTAGCTCCTTCGTGTTTGAGATTTGACCGTGCGGCCGGCCAATCGGCGCTCATGCCTGTGTGGCAAGAATGGGGAGGTTCCGGCCGGGGATACGCAAAACCGAGGTGATGTTGAAACAGGTTAAGGAAAGCCTCGCCCAGGCGGGATTGTCAAGAGAGATTTCTGCTCATGCGGCGGGATGGGCGCCGCAGGCGCAAGTAAACGCCCAAAGCAGCGGCCAATTTGAGCCCCTCAGGTCCGTTCCAGCAGCTGAGGATCGTTGTTGCGCACGTTGCCGACGCGGTCGCCGACCGGCCAGGCGATCATTTTTTCCGCCGGAAAGGGGCGGAGCAGATCGACGGGAGGGCGCGCGGGGTCGGCGGGGTCAAGCCAGCGATCGTAATCGCGCGGCTCGATGATGACCGGCATGCGGTTGTGGATGGGCTCCATCACCGCATTGGGATCGGTGGTGAGGATGGTGAAGGTCTCAAGAGCCGCGCCTTCGTTGGGCTGCCACCGTTCCCAGAGTCCGGCGAAGGCGCAGGGCTCGCCGCTCTTGAGGCCGATGGCGAAGGGATGTTTGATCTTGGCGTCCAGGCGCTGCCACTCGTAGAAGGCATCGGCGGGCACCAGGCAGCGGCGCTTTTTGAGCGCTTCGCGGAAGGCGGGTTTGGTGGCCACTTCTTCCGCGCGGGCATTGATGGTGGAGTAGCCTGCCCTGGGGTCTTTGGCCCAGAAGGGCACCAGCCCCCAGCGCAGCAGGGCGAACTCGCGGCCGCCGGAGTCGCGGCCGAGGCGCACGACGGGCTGCACGCTCTGCGGGGCGGCGTTGTAGGTGGGCGCGAACCAGGGCATGTCTTCCAGTTCCACGCCAAACCAGTCGGCCAGCACCTCTTGCGTCGATTTGCGGGCGAATCGGCCACACATGATTCAGAGAATAACCGCTCTCAGGCGGCCCAAGGCAACCGCCGGGCTTGAGAGTGCTCGATCCAATACAATGGAAGGCAGGAGCATGATGGATGGCACATACTGTTTTTTGCGTACGTTACAAGAAGGAGATGGAGGGTCTTGAGGAGCCTCCATTCGACTCGGAGTTTGGCCAGAAGATCTACAAAAACGTCTCGAAAGCTGCCTGGGGCGAGTGGGTTGATCGGCAAAAGATGCTGCTGAACGAGTACCGGTTGCAGCCCTGGACGCCGCAGGCCCAGCAATTCCTGGTGCAGCAGATGGAAGAGTTTTTCTTTGGAGAGGGATTGGCGTTGCCTTCGGAGTTCGTTCCGCCGGCGCAGTGAGGGAAGATGCCGGATGGGGGCTGCGCACTGCGGCTCGGCGTCTGAACTGAAGCAATCTTGAGCCGGCGGCAGGCGCGGGAGGCCTGGCTGGTGTAAACTGATTTGGACCCCAAAGCCGGCTCCCACCGAGCCGGCTCGATTGTGTCGGGACGTGGCTCAGCCTGGTAGAGCACTCGCTTGGGGTGCGAGGGGTCGGCAGTTCAAATCTGCCCGTCCCGACCATTTATTCAGCAATTCCCCAACCCTGCATTGCAGCACGGCGCTCCTGCTGCCGACCGCGAGCGCCCCAACTCGTTGTCCGCCTTGCGGAAGACGCGAATTGAGCCTGCGAGGGGAGCGAGACGCAGGCGAACCTCGGCAGTTCAAATCTGCCCGTCCGACCATTTATTGCAATCAGACGCTTCCAGAATCCGCCGGTAGCCCGCCTCACATTGTCGCGGGCTTTTTCGGCTGCCTGCGTAATGCCCATCGCACGAGCGCCCAACGCGGCGCGGGCCGGGGGAATGCCCCGGCCCGCGCTATTGAACGTTGTGCCCCGAGAGGCTATTTGATGATGTACGTGGCCGAAGCGACCGCACTCTGGCTGTGGCCCGGCGCCACCGCGATGGCTTTTATCGTGACCGTCCCCAACACCTGGACGGGGTCGGCCTTCAAATAAAGGCGCGAGCTGACGGTTGGCGTGCTTCCATCGGTGGTGTAGTAGACGGTTGCTCCCGGCGTGGATTCCGAGATGTGCACCAGCATGTGAATCTTGTAGGTTCCGGCAGGCCACGAGAACATGGGCGTAGCCGCCGGCGGCAGGTTGATGGTGATGACGCAGGACGTGCCGGTGGCGCCGTGTGCGTCAGTCACCTTCACCGAGAAGGTGCCCGAGGCGGTCGGCGTGCCGGTGATTGCGCCGGTGCTTGCGTTCAGCTTCAGGCCCGCAGGCAGCGTGCCCACGATGGAGTAGGTGTAAGGCGCCGTGCCGCCGGAGACTGTCAACGAACCGGAGCTAAACGCTACACCCACGGTGCCGGTGTTCACCGCCGCGCTGGTCACCGAGAGAGCCGCCGGGGTGTTCGAACACACACCGTACGGAAGTGTCCCGCCGAACGGGTCGTAGTGCACCTGTCCCGTCGAGCCGATGCTGGCTGCGATGAATACTCCACCCATCTGGCTGCCACCGGACAGAGAAGCGTAGGGGGCGAGAACCGTTGCAAAGATCTGCCCGTCGATTGTCACCGTGGTTGCGGTGGCAAAGTTGAACAGAAGAGTGCTGGCATTTGCATCGGTCACCGTGGTTCCCTGGAAGTAGATGTCCCTCTGCAATTTGTCGCTGGTTCCGGCGACGTTGATGATCACGGTTGAGCCGGTCGGCACCTCGATATCGAGATTGTCGTTGTTCTGGAATTCGGCCTGCGTGATGTTGAATACGTTGATTGTCGGAGCCGTGCCGTAAAGCACAATCCACGAGGGGTTATAGTGCTGTGAATTGGGATTGAAGTGGATGGGATTGGAAGGGCATCCGCCTTTCGCTACCATCGATCCCGAGTTGTTCACGGAGCAAACAAGGCCGTTCGCGGTCAACCCGGCCAACTGCCCGCTCAGATTGTAGATTTGCGTTTGAAGAACTGAGAAGTTAATCGGGGACGATCCACCGGTCACGAGATTAGCTCCCGTGTAGAGACTGCCCGAGTAGTTCTCGTTCGCAAAGTTGAAGCTCGCCTTGGTACGAGTGGACGAATAGACATTGCCGCCCGCGTTGATGTTGAAGGAGTTGCTGGTTGAAATCCCGCCCGCAGCAACGATGGCGAAGGGTCCGCCGTTCTGGTTGGCCAGTGAGTAGTATGGATCGCCGGAGCGCAGCGCGTCGCCAATGGTTGTGGCTTCCGTAACCTGGCCAGCCGCGGCGATTCTGCCGGTAATATCGGCCGAGTCGCTGATGTTTCCCTTCAGGGCTACCAGGTTATAGGCGTTGGCAACACCGAGCCCGCAGTTGGCGCCTGTCTGAGCCGCTATCGTGATGGTGCAGCTCAGGGCCGTTACGCCGTTCTTGTCCGTAAGCTTCACCTGGAAGGAGCCGGAAGCGGTCGGAGTGCCCTTTACCTCGCCCGTGGAAGTATTCAGGCTGAGGCCCGCGGGCAGGGTGCCGACGATCGAGAAGGTGTAGGGGGCCGTGCCGCCGCCCACTGACATCGTCCCGCTGTCGTAAGCCACGCCAACCTGGCCGGTTGCGGAAGTCGGGCAAGCGAACCAGGGCGCCGTATTGATGGTGATGGCGCAAGCTGTGCCGGTGGCGCCGCTGGCGTCAGTCACCTTCACCGTGAAGGCGCCGCTGGCCGTCGGAGTGCCGGTAATCGCGCCCGTCGTGGTGCTCAGCGTCAGGCCGGCAGGAAGCGTCCCGACGATCGAGTAGGTGTACGGCACCTTGCCGCCGGTGACCGTCATCGGACCGGAGTTGAAGGAAACGCCCGCCTCGCCCGTGTTGACCGCGGCGCAGGTGACCGACAAGGACGCGTTGATGGTCAAGGTTCCATTGACGTAGTTGAAGGTGTAGTTCGTCGCCGTCAGTGCTTTCGTCGAGAACGTGATCGGATAATTGCCCGCTGGCGAGGTCGAGGTTCCGGTGGTGCTCATCGTCGCCGTGCCGCCGACTACGCTGGACGAGTCGCCGTTGACGAAGCCGGTGATGGCGTCAGTCAGCGTGGGCACCGTAGCGCCGTAGTTCATGGTCTGGTTGTTGGCCGTCACGGTGAGCACGTCCTTGTTGACGGTCAGCGGAACCGTTGCGGGCGAGAAGGTGCAGTTGCTGGAGCCGGTGGGCGTGAAGATCACGCTCAGGGTCTGCGCGCCCGAGTTGAGTACGCTGCCCGAAGCCGGGGTGTAGACATAAGTTCCGGTAACCGAGGCGCCATTGCAGGTTGCTGTGGCGTCAAGCTGCGTGCCGCTCAGAGCGGTTCCGTAGTTGATGGCCGTGGGCGCGGGCCAGTTGATGAGGCCGCTGGCCTGGTTCACGGTCAGTGCTCCCGGGACGTAGTTGAACGTGTAGTTGGAGGCCGCCAGGTTTTCGGTAGCGAAGGTGATGGGGTAGGTTCCAGCCGGTGAGGTGGAGGTTCCGGTGGTGCTCATGGTGGCCGTGCCGCTGACGACGCTGGAGGTGTCGCCGCTGACAAAGCCGGTGATGGCATCCGTGAGCGTGGGAACCGTCGCACCGTAGTTCATGCTCAGGTTGTTGGCCGTGACCGTCAGGACGTCCTTGTTGACGGTCAGCGGGACGGTGGTGGCGACATAGGTGCAGTTGCTGTTGCCGGTGGGCGTGAAGGTGACGCTGAGTGTCTGCCCGCCGGAGTTGAGCACCGTGCCGGAGGCCGGTGTGTAGGCGTAGGTGCCGGTGACCGACGATCCGTTGCAGGTGGCCGTGGCATCAAGCTGGGTTCCGCTCAGGGCGGTTCCATAGCTGATGGCCGTAGGCGCGGGCCAAGTGATGACGCCGCTTGCCTGGTTCACGGTCAGTGTTCCGGGCACGTAGTTGAAGGTGTAGTTGGCCGCCGCGAGAGCTTCGGTGGCGAAGGTAATGGGGTAGGTACCAGCCGGCGTGGTGGAGGTTCCGGTGGTGCTCATGGTGGCCGTGCCGCTGACTACGCTGGAGGTGTCGCCGCTGACAAAGCCGGTGATGGCATCGGTGAGCGTGGGAACGGTCGCGCCGTAGTTCATGCTCAGGTTGTTGGCCGTCACCGTCAGGACGTCCTTGTTGACGGTCAGCGGAACGGTGGCAGGCGAGAATGTGCAGTTGTTGTTGGTGGTGGGCGTGAAGGTCACGCTCAGAGTCTGCGCGCCGGAGTTGAGCACCGCGCCGGAGAGCGGCGAGTAGGTGTAGGTTCCGGTCACCGACGATCCGTTGCAGGTTGCCGTGGCGTCAAGCTGCGTTCCGCTCAGAGCGGTTCCGTAGTTGATAGCCGCGGGCGCGGGCCAGTTGATGGCGCCGGCCGCCTGGTTGATGGTCAGGGTTCCGGGAACGTAGTTGAACGTGTAGTTCGACGCCGCGAGAGCTTCGGTGGCGAAGGTGATCGGGTATCCGCCGGCCACAACCGGTGAGGTCGAGGTCGCCGTCGTGCTCATCGTCGCCGTGCCGCTGACCACGCTGGACGAGTCGCCGTTGACGTAGCCGGTGATGGCATCGGTCAGGGTGGGCAGCGTTCCACCGTAGTTCATGCTCTGGTTGTTCGCCGTCACGGTGAGAACGTCCTTGTTGACGGTCAGCGGAACAGTGGCGGGAGAGAAGGCGCAGTTGTTGTTGGTGGTAGGCGTGAAGATCACGCTCAGGGTCTGCGCGCCAGAGACGAGCACTGCGCCGGATGCCGGCGAGTAAACCCAGGTTCCGCTCACGGATGTTCCGTTGCAGGTGGCTGTCGCGTCAAGCTGCGTGCCGCTCAGGGCGGTTCCGTAGTTGATGGCGGCGGGCGCGGGCCAGTTGATGACGCCGCTGGCCTGGTTCACGGTCAGGGTTCCGGGAACGTAGTTGAAGGTGTAGTTGGTTGCCGACAGGTTCTCGGTGGCGAAGGTGATGGGGTAATTGGTCCCGGCCGCCGAAGTGATGGTCCCTGTGGTGCTCATGGTGGCGGTGCCGCTGACCATGCTGGAGTTCTGGCCATTGACATAGCCGGTAATGGTGTCAGTGAAGGTGGGGATCGGGCCGCCGTAGGGCATGGTTGCGTTGTTGGCCGTCACGGTGAGAACCGCCGGGTTCACGACGATGGTCTTGGTGACGCAGGTTGCCGCCGTGTAGTCGGTGTTGCCGGCCTGGCAGGCTTCAACCACGATGCTGCCTGCGCCGGTAACCGTCAGGGTGCTGCCGTTGGTTCCGCTCAGCGAGCCGGGGCCGGAGATGTAGGTGAAGGTGACCGGGTTGCCCGAGGCGCCGCCGGTTGCGGTCAGCGTCATCGGCGATACGCCGTACGTGACCGGCGTGGAGGGGTTGAAAGTGATGGTCTGTCCGAGTTGGCTGATGGTCAGCGTTCCAGGAACGTAGTTGAAGGTGTAGTTCGATGCCGCCAGGTTCTCGGTAGCGAAGGTGATGGGGTAGGTTCCAGCCGCCGAGGTGGAGGTTCCTGTGGTGCTCATCGTCGCCGTGCCGCTGACGACGCTGGACGAGTCTCCGTTGACAAAGCCGGTGATGGCATCGGTGAGCGTGGGAACGGTCGCGCCGTAGTTCATGCTCTGGTTGTTGGCCGTCACCGTGAGGACGTCCTTGTTCACGGTCAGCGGGACGGTGGTGGCGACATAGGTGCAGTTGCTGTTGCCGGTGGGCGTGAAGGTCACGCTCAGCGTCTGCGCGCCGGAGTTGAGTACGCTGCCCGAAGCCGGGGTGTAAGCGTAGGTTCCAGTCACCGACGATCCATTGCAGGTGGCAGTCGCGTCAAGCTGCGTGCCGCTCAAAGCGGTTCCGTAGTTGATCGCAGCAGGCGCGGGCCAGTTGATGACGCCGCTGGACTGGTTGATGGTCAAGGTCCCGGGAACGTAGTTGAAGGTGTAGTTGGCCGCCGCCAGAGCTTCGGTGGCGAAGGTGATGGGGTAGGCGCCAGTCGCCGAGGTGGAAGTTCCGGTGGTGCTCATCGTCGCCGAGCCGCTGACCACGCTGGAGGTATCGCCGTTGACGAAGCCGGTGATGGCATCGGTCAGGGTCGGCACCGTCGCGCCGTAGTTCATGCTCTGGTTGTTGGCCGTCACGGTGAGGACGTCTTTGTTGACGGTCAGCGGGACGGTGGTGGCGACATAGGTGCAGTTGCTGTTGCCGGTCGGCGTGAAGATCACGCTCAGCGTTTGTGCGCCGGAGTTGAGTACGCTGCCCGAAGCCGGGGTGTAAGCATAGGTTCCGGTGACCGACGATCCGTTGCAGGTGGCCGTCGCGTCAAGCTGGGTTCCGCTCAGTGCGGTTCCGTAGCTGATGGCCGTGGGCGCTGGCCAGGTGATGGCTCCGGCGGCCTGGTTGATGGTCAGCGTTCCGGGAACGTAGTTGAAGGTATAGTTGTTTGCCGTCAGAGCTTCGGTGGCGAAGGTGATGGGGTATCCGCCGGCCACTACCGGTGAGGTCGAGGTCGCCGTGGTGCTCATCGTCGCCGTGCCGCCGACTACGCTCGAGGTATCGCCGTTGACGTAGCCGGTGATGGCGTCGGTCAGGGTCGGCACCGTTGCGCCGTAGGTCATGCTCTGGTTGTTAGCCGTCACGGTGAGAACGTCTTTGTTGACGGTCAGCGGAACAGTGGCAGGCGAGAATGCGCAGTTGTTGTTGCTGGTGGGCGTGAAGGTCACGCTCAGGGTCTGGGCGCCGGAGGCGAGCACCGCGCCGGAGGCCGGCGAGTAAACCCAGGTCCCGCTCACGGATGTTCCGTTGCAGGTTGCTGTGGCGTCAAGCTGCGTGCCGCTCAGAGCGGTTCCGTAATTGATGGCCGCGGGGGTGGGCCAGTTGATGACGCCGGCGGCCTGGTTAACGGTCAAAGTTCCGGGAACATAGGTGAAGGTGTAGTTGGTTGCCGACAGATTCTCTGTGGCGAAGCTGATGGGATAGTTGGTCCCGGCCGCGGAAGTGATGGTCCCTGTGGTGCTCATGGTGGCCGTGCCGCTGACCACGCTGGAGTTCTGGCCATTGACGTAGCCGGTAATGGTGTCAGTGAAGGTGGGGATGGGGCCGCCGTAGGGCATGGTGGCGTTGTTGGCCGTCACCGTCAGAACCGCCGGCATGACGAGGATGGTCCTGGTCACGCAGGTGGCTGCCGTGTAGTCCGTGTTGCCCGCCTGGCAGGCCTCCACCACGATGTTGCCCGCGCCGGTAACCGTCAGGGTGCTGTTATTGGTCCCGCTCAGCGAGCCCGGTCCGGAAAGGTAAGTGAACGTCACAGGATTGCCCGAAGCGCCGCCCGTCGCCACTAGCGTAAACGGAGACACGCCGTAGTAAACGGGGGAGGGCTGGTTGAAGGTGACCGTCTGCGGAAGCTGGTTGATGGTCAGGGTTCCGGGAACGTAGTTGAAGGTGTAGTTGGTTGCCGCCAGAGCTTCGGTGGCGAAGGTAATGGGGTAGGTGCCGGCCGCGGAGGTCGAGGTTCCGGTGGTGCTCATCGTCGCCGTGCCGCTGACTACGCTGGAGGTGTCGCCGTTGACATAGCCGGTGATGGCATCCGTGAGCGTGGGAACGGTCGCGCCGTAGTTCATGCTCAGGTTGTTGGCCGTCACCGTCAGGACGTCTTTGTTGACGGTCAGCGGAACGGTGGTGGCGACATAGGTGCAGTTGCTGTTGCCGGTGGGTGTGAAGGTGACACTGAGTGTCTGCCCGCCGGAGTTGAGCACCGTGCCGGAGGCCGGTGTGTAGGCGTAGGTGCCGGTGACCGATGCGCCGTTGCAGGTGGCCGTGGCATCAAGCTGGGTTCCGCTCAGGGCGGTTCCATAGCTGATGGCCGTGGGCGCGGGCCAAGTGATGGCTCCAGGGGCCTGGTTGATGGTCAGGGTGCCGGGGACGTAGTTGAATGTGTAGTTGGATGCCGTGAGAGCTTGAGTTGCGAAGGTGATCGGATAGCCGCCGGCCACAACCGGCGAGGCCGACGTCGCCGTGGTGCTCATGGTGGCCGTGCCGCCGACTACGCTCGAGGTGTCGCCGTTGACGAAGCCTGTAATGGCGTCCGTGAGCGTGGGTACCGTTCCGCCGTAGGTCATGGACTGGTTGTTGGCCGTCACGGTAAGGACGTCTTTGTTGACGGTCAGCGGAACTGTCGTGGTTTCAACCGGGCAGTTGGCGGTGTTGCTGGGGGTGAAGGTGACGCTCAGGGTCTGCGAGCCGGCGTTGAGCACGGTCCCGAGAGCCGGCGTGTAGGCATAGGTTCCGGCAACCGTTGCTCCGTTGCAGGTGGCGTTGGCATCGAGCTGCGTGCCGCTCAGCGCAGTGCCGTAGCTGATGCCCGTGGGCGTCGCCCAAGTGATGGCGCCGGCGCCCTGGGTGACCGTCAGCGTGCCAGGCACGTAAACGAAGGTGTAGTTGGTCGCCGAGAGGTTCTGGGTGGCGAAGGTGATGGGGTAAGTTGTGCTTCCGGCGGACGTGATGGTCGCCGTGGTGGACAGGGTGGCTGTGCCGCCGACCACGCTGGAGGTGTCGCCATTGACGTAGCCGGTGATGGTGTCAGTAAAGGTGGGCAGCGGGCCGCCGTAAGGCATGGTGGCGTTGTTTGCCGTCACCGTCAGTACGGCCTTGTTCACCGTCAACGGAACGGTGGTGGCTTCAACCGGGCAGTCGGTGGTGTCGGTGGGCGTGAAGGTGACGCTCAGGGTCTGCGAACCCGACGCCAGTTTGGTTCCCAGGGCCGGCGTATAGGCATACGTTCCGGCCACAGTGGATCCGCCGCAAGTGGCGTTGGCGTCAAGCTGCGTGGCGCTGAGGGCCGTGCCGTAGCTGATGGCCGCGGGCGTGGTCCACGTGATGGCGCCGAGTCCCTTGGTGACGGTCAGGGTTCCAGGCACGTAGGAGATGGTGTAGTTGGGATTGGCCAGGGTCTCCGACGAGAAGGTAATGGGATAGCTGCCAACCGGCGATGTGGTGATGGCCGTGGTGGTCAGCGGCGCCGAGCCGGTCAAGCTGGCGGATGTATCGCCGTTCACAAAACCGGTGATGGTGTCGGTGAGGGTCGGGTTGGCCGTTCCGTAGGTTCTGGTAAAGCTGCTTGCCGTGACCACGAGCGGGGCCGGGCTGACGACCTGGACGGCGGTGGTGCTCTGGACCGGGCAGGTGCTGGTGATTGTGGTCGGAGTGAAGGTGGCGGTGAGGGTATCGTTCCCCGCGGGCAGGACGCTGCCGGCGGCGATGGCGATTGAGCCGTAGGTATAGGCCCATGTGCCGGAGACCGCGACGCCGGCGCAGGTGGCGTTGGCATCGAGCTGGGTGCTGCTCAACTGCGTGCCGTAAGTGATGGCGGCGGGAGTGGACCAACTGATGAGCGGCTCACCCTGGATGTTCAGAGGATCGGTGCCGACGACAGCGGAGGCGAGACCTCCGCCGGAGATCGTGGAAGTGAGCGTGGCAGCGCCGGTGCCCGTGGGCGCATTCGACGCTACTTCGACGGGAACGGTGATGGTATCGCTTGAGCTCGCGCCCAGATTGGTGGTGCGAGTGCAGGTGAAGGCAGTTGAGCCGGCGCTCGATGTGCAGCTCCAGTCGTTGCCTGTTCCCGTCGTCCACGACGAAGTGTTGACCGTGACGCCGGTGGACAGCGTACCGGCCACCTGAAGCGAGGTCCCGAGGCTGATGGCGCCTGTGTTCTGCACGTCGATGGCGATGGAGTCGTTGCCGTCGCCCTGCGTGAAGGTCGCGGGCGTATTGACGAAGGTCTGCGCCGCGGTCGCCGCGGTGATCGGCGTGACCGCGTTGGTCAGATCGAAGAGTGCATATTCCAGCAGATGCTCCTGGGGAGTCATGGCGCCGCTGGGGCACTCGGAGGGGAACGTCTGGCCGCCGAAGTTGCCGTTGTAGACGTGGTAGTCGTTATACAGAACCTTGCCGCACTGGTTGTCGGCGCCCGCGCCCACTGGCGTATTGAAGGTCAACTGCATGACCGGCGTCTTGGATTCCTTGGTCTGGCCGGTCTGATTGGTCTGGTTGTTGGTGAGGGTAAGCCAGGATTGGGTGGGAGAGTTCACACCATTCTGATCGAGGCGGAGGGTTCCAATGGAGATCTGCGCCGCGCTGCCCTCGGCGGTTGTCGAGGCGGCGGGGGCGCCGGGGTTCTCAAGCCACGAGGAGAGCGTTCCTCCGTCGGTGAAGCTGGTATTCACAATGGCATTGCCGGGATCGGTGGTGGGAGCGCTCTGCCCGACATTCCACTGCACGGCAGTCTCGGGACCCGCGGCGGTGTTCAGAGGGACAGTCACATTGGTGCCGTTGATGTTCTGCGTGACGCTGCTGGCGTTAAGGCTTTCGTACAGCCACTGGTAGCTGTAGTGCGTGGTGAACAGACGCCCGCCGCGGTTGGCCCAGTCAAGTACCGCGGCCTGGTCGCTGGATTGGTCGGAATCGTCCGGGCTTCCCTGGCAGGGGAACATGATCATGTCGTAGGCGTTCATGTTGGTGGTGCTGCCGGTCAGAACGGATTCCTTGGAGGTCGAGCTGTCGAGAGTTGCGCCGGGCGAGTGATCGGCCAGGTAAAGGTTGATCTGTCCCGCGCCGCTCTGGTCGGTAAACTCCGATTGGTCTACGCCTGTCCGGTAGATGACGCACTCCACGGCATCCACGCTGCCGGTGACCACGGCGATCTTGGGAATGTCACCCTCGATGTGGTTCTGCGGCATGGTGGTGGCCCATGCGGGGGCTGAGGTGGCGCCGCAGTTTGTCACGCTGGAGATGGTTCCCTGCATCCGCCACTTGCCGGACTGAATGACGATGGGGATGTTGGTGCCGTTGGGAACGCCGGTGAGCGTGAAGGCGCCGTTGTAGGCGGAATAGGTGTACGTGATGGGATTGCCGGAGGCCTGGTTGCCGCTGGTCAGGCACTCGACGCCGGCCGGGATGGCGCCGGGCACGGTGCTGGGAATATAGACCAGGGCATTGGGCAGCGGGTCAACGCCATTCGGCATGTAGACCGTGCCGGTCACCGTGGTTGTGCCGGTGCCGGTGCAACTGTTGGCCACCTGGCACGATCCGTAGCAGGCGCCGCTCAACGATCCGGTAAAGCTGTCGCCAACGAAATTGGAGAAGGAGATGTCGAAGTTGCCGGCGGTGCCGCTGCCGGTGGGCGCGTTGGTAAAGCTGAGCTGGGCAATGATCTTGCTGGGCCAGCCGCCCGTGGGCGGGCCATAGTTCACGCTCTCGCCCACCGAACCGGCAGTGCCCGTCATCTGGCAAACGGCTGCCGAGGCGACAGAATTGGTGCACTGCATGGCCAGCGTGCTGGCCGAGGGCGCGGTTGCCGTGAGCGTCAGGGTGAACTTCGCAAGGCCCGTGTCGTTATTGACCAGATAGGTGGCGTTCTGGCCGTTCACGATGGCCGCCAGCGTTTGGGTTCCATTCTCCAACGCGGTGAGGCTGTAGGCCGTGGTGTTGTTGACGCAGATGGTTCCCGTCCCGCTGGTGAGCGCGCCCGCGGTGCACGTGGTGGCGGGGAGCGCATTCACCGTGGGCGCCGCCACTACAGTGGCGAATGCCGATGGAGCGAGCGCCAGAACCAGCACGGCCATGGCGACGACAGCCAGGCCGGAGAGGGAAACTAACCCCCTGTTCGTGGAGGACCTCCACATCTCGCCCGCCGCCTGACGGCGTCCGCGAGGCTGGACAAGCAGCCGGATAGCCGAAACGAGCAAGGACGCAACCGAACGCAGCATGCGTTGGGCGTCGCGGCAGAGCGAGGGGATATACATCGTGAATCGATCCCTTGCGGCTGCACTGGCCGTGGGCTTGCAAGATGTCTGATTTGAGGTCCACTTCATGGCAATCGTCTCCAAAACTTTTCAAAATCTCTGCGCTGCATCACGCAGTTTGCCGGCTTTCCTGAGGAAAGAGCGGGCGGGGCTACTCATTAAAGGTCTGCTTTGATCAGTTTTGCCGCAATAACACTTTCAGGCCATAGAACTAACTCATTACCTATTCCCTCTAAGTCTTGTGACCTTCATGGAACTTACCTTATGGCCTGTTGGTGTTTTATGAAGTTACGGTAACCATGCGAAGTGGGTACTGTTGGGGGATGAGCGCCGGGCAAATGTCCTGGAATCCCGTAAAGTGCCGAATCGAAGGTGTTTTCTTGCTTGCCGGCTCGCCAGGATAGAGACTCCGGGCGCATCGGATTATTCTGGATTTCGACAAGATTTCCTGCATTCCCGATGCCGCGCGCATCTCAATTACTGCGTTGCCGGGGCGCCGAACCATGGAACTAAGGTAGATGTTGCATGAGCTCGCGGTTGAAAACTTACGCAGTAACTTCGCGCACCTCCTTATAAGTATTGGTGGATTATGCGGGTCTTCCAGCAGGCTTACGGATCGGATTGAGCAGGCGGGCTGTTTGCCAGGGTATTGACTGTGACCGGCATTTGGGATGCGAGCGTTATGCAGCCGATCGCGGGCAGCGTGAGGCTTTGTGCAGCCCTGCCAGTAGCCCATCCAGATGCAAAGCGGGACGTCTCCCGGCCATGGGACGGTTGGATCTCTTGGCGGCCACTTCAAAAGTAACGCCATATATATGGTGACCTTCTGGCGGCTGTGCTTGCGCGCGCCGCGCCGGATGCGAGAGCTCTGCGCCTTCCTGTCAACGGCTGAGTAAGAACGGGGCGTACCTTATATAGAGGATGGCTTCGCCGCGAATTGACACTCCAGGTTGGCAGCAACTATCCTCATCCGTCCGGAAGGAGGCGGAGAACAATCCTCATGATTGGACTGGTCAACTATGCGATTGAGCCCTACTCGGTAGAGCTGCGCGAGATTCCTGTTCCCGAGATCGGTGAAGACGACGTGCTGCTGAAGGTGCAGGCAGTCTCGGTTTGCGGCAGCGATCTGCATCAATACACGGGCAAGCAAAGCTGGAAGGTGAACTATCCCGTGGTGCTCGGACATGAGTTTGCAGGTTCGATTGCCAAGCTGGGCAGCCGCGTGACCGGCTTCAAGGAGGGCGACCGCGTGGCCAGCGAAACCGCGGCGCAGTTGCCAGCGGATTCGGCCTTCATTCGCCGCGGACTCTATAATCTGGAGCCCAAGCGGCTGGGGTTCGGCTACGGGGTGAACGGGGCGATGGCGCCGTTTGTGAAGGTGCCGGCGCGCTGCCTGCATCATGTTCCCGCAGCGTTGCCGCTGGAGAAGGCGGCGCTGACCGAGCCGTGCTGCGTGGCCTACAACGCGGTCTGCGTGAACTCGCGCGTGCGGCCGGGCGATACGGTTGCGGTGATTGGCCCCGGGCCCATCGGCCTTCTGTGCGCGGCGATGGCCAAGCTTTCCGGAGCCGGGCACCTGGCAGTGATCGGAATTCCCGCCGATGCCAAGCGGCTGGAGACGGCAAAGACGATGGGCGCCGACTCGATTCTTGGCGCGCAGGGCGAAGATGTCGCGGAATGGACGAGGAACTTTGGCGACGGCTACGGATTTGACCTGGTGATTGACGCGGCGGGGGTTTCTGCGGCGCTCAAGCTGGCGCTCGACATCGTGCGCCCGGCGGGGCAGATCACCAAGGTGGGATGGGGGCCGCAGCCGCTGAACTTCTCGCTGGACCAACTAGTGCAGAAGGCGGCCACGCTCCAAGGCAGCTTTTCGCACAACTGGCTGGTCTGGGAAAAGGTGCTGTCGCTGCTGGCCAGCGGAAAGATCGATGTCGATCCGGTCTTGAACCGCGTCTCGCCCCTCACGGAATGGCGCGAGGCCTTTGAGGAGATGCATTCCGGCAAGATCGTGAAAGCTGTGCTAACGCCATGAATCCACAGGCAACTCCAGCAAGTGCGCGACTGAAAGACAAGGTCATCCTGGTCACGGGATCGACCACGGGCATCGGCGAGGCGATTGCGCGGCTGTTTGCGGGCGAGGGCGCGCAGGTGATGATCCACGGCAGGCGCAAGGATGCGGCGGAGAAGCTGGCAGCCGAAATTGGAGACCGCGCGGCATTTGTTATCGGGGCGCTGGAAGATCCCGAGACTCCAGCCAGGCTGATCGCCGCCACCATCGAACGGTTCGGCAGAATCGACGGCTTGGTGAACAATGCCGCACGTATCACTCGCTGCGTCCTCGAAACTGCCACGCCGGAGCTCTTCGATCTCACCATGGCCGTCAATGTGCGCGCCCCGCTGCTGCTCATCCAGGCGGTGCTGCCCAATTTTCGCAAACAGGGCCATGGCCGCGTGCTCAACATCGGGTCCATAAACGCCTATTGCGGCGAGTCAAACTTACCGCTTTACTCCATCTCCAAGGGTGGCCTGATGACCCTCACGCGCAACCTGGCCGATGCGCTCGCTTCGGAGGGCATCCAGATCAACCAGCTCAACGTCGGCTGGACCCTGACGCCTAACGAGTATCAGTACAAGCTGAACGATGGCTTGCAACCCGACTGGCCGTCGCATCTGCCATTCGGCGCCGCGCCCTCAGGCCGGATTCATTCGCCGGAAGAAGTTGCCATGGCCGCGATCTTCTTTCTTTCCGATGAAGCGGCGCTGATCAACGGCTCGATTCTCGATGTGGAGCAGTACCCGGTCATCGGCCGAAACCCGGTGAAGGAAGGAAAATGAACGCGCAAGGTAAGCCCAAGCTGGCTGCATTTCCCAAGTGCTACATGGATCAACTCTGCGTCGACAAGACCATGACGCTGTTTGAGTGGATCGAGCTGGCCGCCACACTGGGCGTGGATGGGCTGGAGTTTTACTCGGGCTTCCTTGAGGAAGATGCCGCGTTTCTTGAAAAGGTGAAGGCGACGCTCGCGCGGCACAACCTGGCCATGCCCATGCTGTGCTGTTCGCCGGACTTCACGCAGCCCGATCCGGCTCTGCTCAGCAAAGAGATCGAGCGGGAAAAGCGGATGATCGAGATCGCCGCCTATTTTGGCGGCGGCTTTTGCCGCGTGCTCTCAGGCCAGCGCAGGCCTGAACTGTCGCGCGCGGCCGGCGTGGCGCAGGTGGTTCGCGTAATCAAGGAGCTGCTGCCGTTTGCCGAAGAGCATGGCGTGGTTCTGAACATGGAGAACCATTACAAGGACAACTACTGGCAATATCCTGAGTTCGCGCAGAACATGGATGTGTTTGTCGAGATCGTGGACCAGATTGATTCGCCGTGGTTCGGCGTCAACTACGACCCGTCCAACACCATCCTGGCGGGCGAGGATCCGCTGGAGCTGCTGGAGCGGGTGAAGCATCGCGTGGTGACCATGCACGCCAGCGACCGCTATCTGAAGAGCGGCACCATTGAGGACCTGCGCAAGGAAGAAGACTCGGTGGGCTACGCCAGCCGCCTTGCGCACGGCGTCATCGGCAAGGGCATGAACGACTACGACAAGATCTTCTCCACGCTCAACGCAGTGGGGTTCAACGGGTGGATTTCGATTGAAGACGGCATGGACGGCATGGACGATCTGCGGCAATCGGTTGCATTTCTCAGAGCCAAGATCGATCGCCACTTCGGCGGATGAGAACCAAGCCGGTGCTCGTGAGGGCTGGTCTCATGCCACTCAGATTTCAAGAAAGGAATGCGCGGCGGGCTGCACGCGAGAGGGCGAAGCGAGCCGGCGCACGAGGTTACGATGAAGACGATTGTGCAGATTTCTCTTGACCTTATTTCGATTCCGGAAGCAATTGAAACCGCGCACCTGGCCATGCGTTCCGGCGTCGACTGGCTGGAGGCGGGAACGCCGCTGATCATTGCCGAGGGCATGAACGGCGTGCGAGCGTTGCGCGCGGAGTTTCCCGGTGTGCCGATTGTCGCCGATCTGAAGACCATGGACGGCGGCTGGCTGGAGGCGGAGATCATGGCCAAGGCCGGGGCGACGCACGTGGTGGTGATGGAGCGCGCGCATCCCGAGACGGTGAAGATGGTGGTGAAGGCCGGCCGCGATCTGGGCGTGCAGGTGATGGGCGACAACCTGGGTGCAGACGACAAGATTGCATCGGCAAAGCGGCTTGAGGACCTGGGCTGCGACTTTGTCATTCATCATATTGGATACGATGAACGGCGAGGCCTGAGAGCGGCGGGGAAGCACTGCGATACGCCGCTCGATCAACTGCGGGAGATTGTGGCGGCGGTGCGTGTGCCGGTACAGGCGGTGGGCGGGCTGACCACCGAAGAGGCGATGCGCACTCCTGAATATGGCGCTCCGCTGGTGGTGCTGGGCGCGCCGCTCACCATTGATGCCGATTCCTTCAAGACGGCATCGGGCAATCTGGAAGACAAGCTGCGCATGATCTGTGACAAGGTGCACGCCTACAGCAACTGAATCGCTCGTCAAGGCCATGCGAGGAGTGACACGGTGAAGGTACTGATTACGGGCGGCGCTGGATTTGTGGGTGCGCGGCTGGCGCGCGAACTGCTCAAGACCGGCGAACTGTCGGGCAAGACCATCGGGCAGTTGGTGCTGGCCGATCTGAGCTTGCCGCCGGCGGACCTGCTTGCCGACCGGCGCGTGCACGCGGCAACGGGAACGTTGATTGCTCAGTGCGCGGCGCTGAGTGCGGAGAGATTCGACGTGATCTTTCACCTGGCTGCGGCGGTATCGGCCGAGTGCGAGGCCGACTTCGATCTTGGGCTGCGTTCGAACGTCGACACCACCCGCGCGCTTCTCGATGCGCTGCGCGCGGCGGGAAATGTGCCGCGCTTTGTCTTTTCCAGTTCGCTGGCCGTCTTTGGTTCCGACCCCGCGCTGCTCATGCCGGCGGTGATCCGCGACGACACCCTGCCGACCCCGCAATCGTCCTACGGAATCCAGAAATTTATTTGCGAGCAGTTGGTGGCCGATTACACGCGCAAGGGCTTCATCGACGGGCGCAATGTCCGGCTGATGACCGTGGTGGTGCGTCCGGGCCGGCCCAATGGCGCGGCCTCGGGCTTCATGTCGGGCATCATCCGCGAGCCGGTGAACGGCCTGGCAACCGTGTGCCCGGTTTCGCCGGAGACCAGGGTGGCGCTGGCCTCGCCGGCGCGGACGATTGAAGGCGTGATCGCGATTGCCCAGGCCTCGCGTGAAGCGCTGGGCGGACGCACCGCCATCAATCTGCCCGCGCTCACCGTGAGCGTAGGCGAGATGTTACAGGCGCTGGAAGCCGTGGCGGGAGCGGAGGCGCGCGCGCTGGTGCGCTTTGAGCCCGACGCGGCGATTACGCGTCTTGTGGGCTGCTGGCCCGCGGAGTTTGACAACTCCCGCGCACAACGGCTTGGGCTCGAACCCGATCCGGATTTTCTCTCCATCGTTCGTCAGTACCTGGACGATCGCGCGCAGCAGGCGCCCACCCGCTCCTGAACCGGCACGGCTGAAATCAGAGAAAGTTGGCCCATGGATTCCAAAGAGCGCCGTGCCGGTGTGTTGATGAGCGAAGACCCGGCGCGCCGGATTTACGCCAAGGTCTTCCGGCACATTGTGCCGTTTCTGATCGTCTGCTACGTCATCTCTTATCTTGACCGCGTCAATATTGCTTTCGCCAAGCTCCAGATGCAGCAGAGCCGCGGCTTCAGCGAAACGGTTTTCGGGCTCGGCGCCGGTGTTTTCTTCATGGGCTATTTTCTCTTCGGCCTGCCCAGCAATCTGCTCATGGTCAAGGCGGGCGCGCGCAACTGGATTGCCTGCATCCTGGTTGTGTGGGGGCTGCTGTCGGCGTCGTTCATCTTCATCACCACGCCGGTTTCCTATTATGTGTTGCGCTTCCTGCTGGGCGTTGCGGAGGCCGGTTTTTATCCCGGCGCAATTCTGTATCTGACGTACTGGTTTCCCGCGCACCGGCGGGCAAGGATACTGGCGCTCTTCGTCTCGGCCATCCCAGTGGCCGGCATCTTCGGCAATCCGCTCTCCGGATGGATCATGAGCGCCTGCAACGGCGCATTCCATTTGCAGGGCTGGCAGTGGATGTTCCTGGTGGAAGCGCTGCCGGCTTTATGCGCGGGCGCAACGGCGCTTTTGATTCTGGACAACGACGTGGCCAGCGCCACCTGGCTCGATCCCGCGGAGAAGGAGTTTCTTGCCGCGGAGATTGCGGCCGACGCCGCGGTGAGCCGCTCGCAGCCAGCCTCCATCGCCGGGGTGCTGCGCAGCGGGCGCGTTTGGACACTGTGCCTGATTTACTTTGCCATCGTCATGGGCCAATACGGACTGACCTTCTGGATGCCCACGCTGGTGAAGACAACCGGCGTGAAGGGGATACAGAATATAGGCTTTCTGAGCGCTATCCCATTTGTTTGCGCCGTGGTGGCGATGAATCTGTGCGGACGCAGCGCGGATGCGCATAGGGAGCGGCGCTGGCACCTGATCGTGCCCGCCGCCGCGGCAGCGCTGGGCTTTGTGGTGGCCGCGCATTATCCACACGACACCGCCGTCTCGCTGGTCTTCCTGTCGCTGGCCGCCTGCGGCGTGCTCACCTGCACCGCGCTGTTCTGGTCGCTGCCCACTGCGGTTCTCAGCGGCACAGCGGCGGCGGCGGGAATTGCGCTCATCAACTCCGTGGGCAATCTCGCCGGCTTTGCCAGCCCTTCGCTGATCGGCTGGCTCAAGGACGCGACCCACAGAAATGACTACGGCATGTTTGCCCTGGCCGCCATTCTGCTTTGCAGTTGCGTGCTCGTCGCGCGCATTCCGGCCAAGCTCGTCAACCGCTGACGGGCGCCCACTCCCGGAGCGTGATGTAGAGTAGAAGAAACTTCGGCTGCGGTGGTTGGTTTGCCGTTCGCAAAATCCATGCAGCCGGACTTGCGAAAGAGCCGTAACCATGGCCCTCCTGGGTTGCATCGCCGACGACCTCACCGGTGCCACCGATCTGGCTAACAATCTTGTCCGCGCCGGCATGCGGGTTGTGCAGACCATCGGCGTGCCCGATGAGACGCAGATGCTCGATGTGGACGCGATTGTTGTCGCCCTCAAGTCGCGGACTATCCCGGCGGCGGAGGCGGTCGCGCAGTCGCTCCAGGCCTGCCGCTGGCTGCGCGCACAGGGTTCGCGGCAAATTTATTTCAAGTATTGTTCCACCTTCGACTCCGCGCCCCAGGGCAACATCGGACCGGTAACGGAGGCGCTGATGGACGAACTGGGCTGCGGTTTTGCCATCGCCACGCCGGCCTTTCCCGACACCGGCCGAACCGTCTTCAACGGACATCTGTTTGTGGGCCATCTCTTGCTCTCCGACACCGGCATGCGCACGCATCCGCTGACGCCGATGACCGACGCAAACCTGGTGCGTGTGCTCCAGGCGCAGCTTGACCCATCCAAAGGGCGCAAGGTGGGCCTGATCGGCTTCAGCGTTGTCGGACGTTCTTCGAGCGCCATTCGGCAACGGATCGACGAACTGCGCGCCGAGGGCATCTCGATTGCCATTGCGGACGCAATCGGCAACCAGGACTTGCTTCGCCTGGCCGCCGCGCTCGAGGACGCTCCGCTGGTGACAGCGGCTTCCGGGCTCGCCATCGGCCTGCCCGCCAACTGGGGATTTGTGCCCTCGCTCACCGCGAGCCAACTGCCCGCCGCCGAGGGCGCCAAAGCGATTGTTGCGGGAAGCTGTTCGTCGGCAACGATCACGCAGGTGATGAACTTCATTGCCGGCGGGGGGAAGGCCCACGCACTGGCGCCACTTGAGCTTGCAGCGGATTTCGCCGCGCAGATCGCAGGCGCGCTCGCCTGGGCCGACGCTTGCTGGACCGGCGATCCGCAACTGCCGCTGCTGGTGTATTCAACGGCCGAGCCTGCGACGGTGCAGGCGGTGCAGCAGCGGCTGGGGGTTCTTGAGGCGGGCGCGTTGATTGAGCGCGCCTTGTCTGCCGTTGCTCTGGGACTGGTCGAGCGCGGCGCGGGGCAGTTGATTCTGGCCGGCGGAGAGACCGCGGGCGCGTGCGTTCACGCGTTGGGAGTTCGCCAATTGCAGATCGGCGCGCAGATTGATCCCGGCGTGCCGTGGTGTTATGCCGCTTCGCCCGCAACCCGTTCGCCCGCAACCAGGCCGAGTGGACTGCATGTTGCCCTTAAGTCGGGCAACTTTGGATCCCCGGATTTCTTCACCAAGGCCTTTGAGATGCTTGCCCGATGACGATTACGGATGAACTGGAATTGAGGCAGGAGATTTGCCGTGTGGGCCGCTCGCTTTTTGAGCGCGGCTACGTGCACTCGACGGCGGGCAACATCAGCGCGCGGCTGGCCGATGGATTCCTGATGACTCCCAGCGACGCCTGCCTCGGATTCATGGAGCCGCGGGAGCTTGCCAAGTTGGGAGCCGACGGCGCGCAGCAGAGCGGTGGCCGCGCCAGCAAGGCTCTCGTGCTGCACCGGTCCATCTACGAAGCCGACCCGGCTGCGGCGTGCATCCTTCACACGCATTCCACATCGCTCGTTGCGCTCACGCTCAGCGGCGTGTGGAGCAACGACGACATCGTGCCGCCGATCACGCCTTACTTTGTGATGAAGGTGGGACACGTGCCGCTGATCGAGTATCACCGGCCGGGCGATCCCGCCGTGGGCTCTCTGGTTGCGCAGGCGATTGCGAAGATGCGCGCGCAGGGGTCGCCGATTCGCGCGGTGATGCTGGACCGGCTCGGACCCAACGTTTGGCACGAGTCGCCGGCCGCGGCGATGGCGGTTCTGGAGGAGTTGGAAGAGACCGCGCGGCTGTGGCTCAACTGCTCGCCACGACTGGAGCCGCTTTCCGAGACGCGGATCGATGAGCTGCGCCGCCACTTCGGCGCTTCCTGGTAACTGATTTGTTTCACGGAGTGATTCGTATGCCTCGCTTTGCCGCCAACCTTTCGACGATGTACACCGAGCACAATTTCCTGGACCGTTTTGCGGCTGCCGCGCGCGACGGCTTTACCGCGGTCGAGTTTCTGTTTCCGTATGAATTTGAAGCCGCCACGCTTGCCGGACAACTCAAGGACAACGGATTGACACAGGTTTTGTTCAACGCGCCTCCGGGCGACTTCAAGGCAGGCGAGCGCGGTTGCACGGCCTTGCCCGGCCGCGAGGTGGAGTTTCGCGAGGGATTTCTCTGCGCGCTCGAATATGCGCGCATTCTCCACTGTCCGCGGGTCCATGCCATGGCCGGCCTGGTTGCGCCCGGCGCAGATCGCGCTCGGATGCGCGAAACGTATGCGGCCAATCTCGCATGGGCCGCTGCACAGGCGCAGGCAGCGGGCGTGGATGTGCTGATCGAGCCCATTGCCGCGCGCAACATTCCCGGTTATTTCCTCAACTTGCAGGAGGAGGCGCACATCCTCGCCGCCGAAATCGGCAAGCCGAATCTCAAAGTGCAGATGGACCTCTTTCATTGCCAGGTGGCCGAGGGCGATCTGGCCATAAAGATTCGCAAGTATCTCGGCGATCCGAAGCAGAGCCGCGTTGGTCACTTCCAGATTGCCGGCGTGCCGGAGCGGCACGAGCCCAGCACGGGCGAAGTGAACTACGACTACCTCTTCGATGTGATGGACGAGCTCGGCTACGAAGGATGGATTGGCTGCGAATACACGCCCAGGGCGGGCACTTCAGAGGGTCTGGAGTGGTTCAGAAAGCGGCTGACCGCACAAGGCGCCGCATAGCTCAGACGACGCACGAGAGCGCCATGGTAAGCAGCAGTCCTACCACGGCGACGATCGTTTCAACCACCGACCAGGTCTTGAGAGTTTGCACCACGCTCATGTTGAAGTACTCTTTCATGAGCCAGAATCCGCCATCGTTGACGTGCGAGAAGATCAGCGAGCCGGCTCCGGTGGCAATGGCCAGCAGCTCGGGATGAACGCCTGTGCTGGCCAGGGCCAGCGGCGCCACGATGCCGGCGGCGGTGGTCATGGCGACAGTGGCCGAGCCGGTGGCCAGCCGCATGAGAGCGGCCAACATCCACGCCAGAACGAGCAGCGAAACGTGAGCATGAAGCGCCACGGCGATAATCGCCTGGGAGACGCCGCTATCCTGCAAGACTCTGCCGAAGCCACCGCCCGCGCCCACCAGCAGCGTGATGGCTGCGGTGGGGCCGAGACACTCGTTGCTGAAGCGCAGAATGGTGTTGCGCGAGAAGCCGCGCATGCGGCCCAGCGTGACAAAGCTGAGCAGCACGCCGATGAGCAACGCCATATCGTCATTCCCCGCCAGGCGCAAGCTTTGATTCAAAGCGCTGCCCGGCATGGCCACCGCGTCTGCCCAACTGCCGGCCATCATCAACAGCACCGGGAAGAGGACTGTGAACCACGCCAGCCCGGCGCCGGGAAGGCTGGCTTCAGGGTCCTGATCGAGAAACTGATCGGCCATGGGATTGTTGGCGGCGAGCTTGATATGCGGAGCAATCAGCTTGGCATAGACGGGACCGGCAATGATCGCGGTGGGAATGCCGACCAGCAGCGCATAGAGAATGGTGCGGCCCACGTCGGCCTTGTAGAGCGTGACCGCCATCAGCACCGCGGGATGCGGAGGCACTAGGCCGTGCACCACCGAGAGACCTGCGACCATGGGCAGCCCGACGAGGATCAGCGAAGTTTTGGTGCGGCGCGCCACCGTGTAGACAATGGGCATGAGCAGGACAAAGCCGACCTGGAAAAATGCGGGCAGCCCGACCACGATGCCGATGGCCACCATGGCCCAGTGGATGCGCTTCTCGCCGAAGAGGCGGATGAGGTTGTAGGCAATCTGGTTGGCCGCGCCGGACTCGGCCATCATTTTGCCGAGCATGGTGCCCAGCGCCACAATCACCGCGATGTGACCCAGCGTGCCGCCCACTCCGGCCTCAAACGAATGCACCACCGTGGAAAGCGGCATGCCCGTGACCACGGCCAGCGCCAGCGAGCTGAGCAGCACGGAGATGAACGGATTCAGTTTGACCAGCGTGATAAGCAGAATCAGGCCGATGACCGCGGCCACGGCCGAGACAAGCAGGAAGATGCTGTGCGAATCAATCATAGTTTTCGGCCGCGGCGCTGGCTTGCTGCGCTGCTCTCCCCGTCCGGTTGCACTGCGATGGGCAAGATGTGAGGCTCAGTGCTTCGGAGCCTTGTATGCCACGCAATCGATCTCGATCTTGCAATCGATCACCATGTGCGAGGCCACGCAGGAGCGCGCCGGTGGATGGTCGCCGAAGAACTCCCTGAAGACCGCGTTGAATGCCGCGAAGTCGCGCGGATCGTCGAGCCACACGCCGCAACGGACCACATGCTCCGGCGCATAGTCCGCCTCACGCAAGATGGCAACGAGGTTGGTGATCGCCTGCCGTGCTTGCGCGGCGATGCCTCCGGCAAGAATCTCACCGTTCACCATGGCCACCTGGCCGGAAACATAAAGCCAGCCGCCGGCTTCAACCGCGCGCGCAAAGGGAAGATGCTGGCCGCCCACGCCCTTGCCGCCTTCCACGCCATATCGCTTGATGTTCATTTCGTCCTCCTTGCACAACTCAATCACTGCATCCAGGTGGTTTTACCGCGCGCCAGAAAACGCCCTGCCCGCTTGCCCGTTGCACTCCGATGCTCGCAGGAGAGAATGCCGTTTACCCAAACCGCGGCGATCCCTTCAGCCGGTTGAACGGGATCGGCAAATGTCGCCGTGTCGATGATGCGCGCGGCATCGAAGAGCACCAGGTCGGCAAAATATCCCTCGCGAATCAGTCCGCGCCCGGCAAGGCCGAAGCGGGCGGCGGGCAGGCTTGTCATCTTGCGAATCGCCTCAGGCAGCGAGAACAACTTCTCTTCGCGGCAATAGCGGCCCAGCACGCGGGGAAACGTTCCCCAGAGCCGCGGATGAGGCCGCGGATCATTCGGTAATCCATCTGATCCGATCATGGTTGCCGGGTGGCGCAGAATCCGCCGCATATCTTCCTCGGAGATGCTGTGATAGATGGCTCCGGCCGGCATCAGCCGCCGCGCCGCCTCCATCTGCGTCACGCTCCACGCCTCGGCAATCTGCGCCAGCGTTAGGCCCGCGACCTCGGGGTGGGGCGTGCTCCAGGTAATGGCGATCTTGACGCGCTCGTCCACCTGGCGCAAATCCAGAGTGCTGGAGCCGGCTGCATAGGGATAGCAATCGCACCCGGCATCCTGCTTTGCTCGTGCGGTTTCCAAAGCGTGCAAGACTTCGCCGCCGCGGCCCCAGTTGGCAATGCCCGCGCACTTCAGGTGCGAGATAATCACCGGCGCATGATTTTCCCGGCCAATCTGGAAGGCCTCGCGCATCGCGTCGAGAATCGGTTCGGTCTCGCTGCGCATGTGGGTCGCATAGACCGCGCCCGCCGCGCCGAGTGGCCGCGCGAGTTCCGACACCTCTTCGGTGGTGGCGGAGTTCGCGGAGAGATAGGCAAGCCCCGTGCTTAGTCCCAGCGCGCCGCCTTCAAGTGCTTCACCCAGTTCCGCGCGCATGGCGGCGATTTCGGCCTGCGTTGCGGTCCGGTCCAGGCGGTCCATATGGTTGTTGCGCAGCGCCGTGTGGCCCAGCAGCACGCCCACGTTCACGGCCGGACGCGCCTTGGCGATGGCGGCGACATACGCGGCGAAATCCGGATAGCGGAACTCGCTCGCCTCGCCCAGCAGGTTCATGGGATCGGGTGGCTCGCCGCGCAGGCGGGCTGAGGCTGCGGAGATGCCGCAGTTGCCGACAATCACCGTGGTTACGCCCTGCGAAAGCTTGGGCAGCATCTCCGGCGCGCGGAGCACGGCGAGATCGTCGTGGGTGTGCGCATCGATAAAGCCCGGCGCGAGCGCGAGGCCTTCGCCGTCCACCTCCGTGGCTGCGCGCAGGTCGAGCGAGGCTCCGATTGCACAGATGCGGCCATCGCGCAGCGCGATATCCAGCACCTCGGGCGCGGAGCCGCTGCCGTCGATCATGCTCGCATTCCGAATTAGGGTGTCGCAACCCGGCATACCGGCCCTAGTATATAGGCTGTATGCGTTGGGGTCCCAAGGCAGCGCAGTCCTTTTCCTGAGGTTCAAGAAGATGCCCTCATTGAACGACAGAAAATTGGTGGGTGGAACATCCTGGTCTGCCGCAACCACACTGCACAAGGGGTTGGGATTTCATGAGCGCGCGCTCAATGTGGAAGAGCTTGCGCGGCTGGACTGGAACCTGCTGCGCGAAGACCTGAGTTTGCCTGCCGCCGTTCTGTATCAGGACAAACTGCGGCACAACCTGAAGTGGATGCGGCAGTTCATCGCCTCATATGGCGTGAAGCTGGCGCCGCACGGCAAGACCACCATGGCGCCCAAGCTCTTTGACATGCAACTCGCGGCGGGGGCATGGGGCATCGCAGTGGCAACCGCGCAGCAGACGCTGGTGGCCTACACGCACGGAGTGCGCCGCGTGCTGATGGCCAACCAACTGGTGGGCAAAGCAAACATGGCCGTGATTGCTCGGCTGCTGGAAGATTCAGCATTCGAATATTACTGCCTGGTGGATTCGGCGGCGCAAGTCGACCAGCTCGGAGCGTTCTTCAGCGGGCGCGGGCAGCGGCTGCGCGTGTTGCTCGAGTTGGGTGTCAATGGCGGACGCGCCGGCGTGCGCAACGAAGAGCAGTTGCAGGCCGCGCTGGAGGCAGTCTCCCGGTGGAGCGATTCGATCGCACTCCACGGCATCGAGATATATGAAGGCGTTCTCAGCGACGAAGCCTCCATCCGCGTATTTCTCGGCCACGCGGTGGAGGTTACGCGGCGGCTCATGGGCGAGAAGCGCTTCGCGTCCGCGCCTGTGCTGCTTTCCGGCGCGGGCTCGGCCTGGTACGACGTGGTGGCCGAAGTATTTTCCACCGCGAAGTTCGGCGACGCGGTTGAGATCGTGTTGCGCCCCGGTTGCTATCTGACCCACGATGTGGGCGCGTATCGCGAGGCGCAGGAGAAGATTCTCGAACGCAATCCGGTTGCCCGCAAGATGGCCTCGGGCCTGTTGCCCGCGCTGCACATCTGGGCTTACGTGCAGTCAGTGCCGGAAGCGGAGAAGGCGATCATTGGCCTGGGGAGGCGCGATGCGGCCTTCGACTCCGGGCTTCCCACGCCGGCGTTGCATTACCGGCCAGGCGACAAAACGCCCAAGTCGGCTCCCGCGCACTGGGCGCTGACGAAGATGATGGACCAGCACGCATACCTCAAAATCGCGGCCGGGGATGATCTGCGCGTGGGCGACATGATTGGCTTTGATATCTCGCACCCCTGCCTGACCTTCGACAAATGGCGCTCGCTGGTGGTGGTCGACGCCGATTACAGAGTCATCGACGTCGTGCAGACATTTTTCTAAGCTCCGTCCGGTCCATTGGCGCGCAAGAGCTTTGCTTTTGACGCTTTTTTCGCACGGGTCGTGCGGGAGCATGGAATACCAAGGAAGTTCCGTGGGTTTGCAGAGCGTCAACATCCGCGCCCTACTCTGGAGGTCGATGCCTATCAAAAGGCCATTGGCGCGTGGACCGTTCGACATTGTTGGGGACGTGCACGGCTGCCTGGATGAGCTGTTGGCGCTGCTGGCGGTGCTCGATTACGAAGTGCAGCGGCAGGATGGCGGCTTTGCGGTCACTCCACCCCAGGGCCGCACGCTGGTTTTTGCCGGCGACCTGGTCAATCGCGGGCCGGCCACTCCGGATGTGCTGCGGCTCGCGATGCACATGGTGCGCTCCGGCCAGGCGCTGTGCGTTCCCGGCAATCAGGATGTGAAGCTGGCCCGCGCGCTGAAGGGGAGCACGGTGGAACCCACACTCGGCCTGGCGCGCGCGCTGGAACAGTTTGGCCGGGAGCCTGAGGAGTTTCGCGGCGCGGCGGTGGCGTTTCTCGATGCGCTGCCGAGCCATTACGTCCTGGATTGCGGCAAGCTGGTGATAGCGCATGCGGGACTTCCTGAGCGGATGCAGGGAAGCGCCTCAGCCAAGGCGCGCGCGTTTGCCGTGGGCGGGGCGGCCACCGGCGAGATCGATGAGTTTGGCATGCCGGTGCGGCTCGACTGGGCCAGCGAGTATCGCGGCCGGGCACTGGTGGTCTTCGGGCACACCCCGGTGCCCGAGCCGGTGTGGCTCAACCACACGGTCAACATCGATACCGGCTGCGTTTACGGCGGCCATCTGACCGCGCTTCGCTATCCGGAACTGGAGACCGTTCAGGTTCCCGCCAAGGATGTTTACCAACCATCCCGAAGGCGTTGGACGGTCAACGACACGCTGGCGAGCTCAGTGGAAACCGGCTGGAAGCTGCAAAAGTAAAAACTAGTTCTTCGGATTGTGGGAGTTGGCTGCCGGAGCCGATGGCGCAGCGGGCTGGGCGGCGCTCTCCGCATCATGCTGAGCCTGAAGCCGGGCCAGCTTCTCGGCCTTCTTGCGCTTATAGTGCCGCACCAGATCTGGCCAGAACTCGATGACTTCAGATCCCACAATGCCTTCCGCGGTCACCGTTAGTCCGTCCTGGATCGTGTCGCTGACCGTCCGTTCCGAAGCCGGATAGTAGACGCGGGCAATGGAGGAGCCAATCAGGTTGCCGATCACATTGGCGTAGTTTGGACCCCATCTGCCGTTGTCGCGCCTGCACCATACCGTACTGCTTGCCGCCCAAAGAAACCGGCCGGTGGCGCTGCCTGTGCCCTTTTGGAAGTAACGTGGGTCTTCATGCCACAAGGAGGGCAACATCGCATTGCCGAAGAAATTGCCGATGAAGTAGTCGGAGTAGGACGCGCCAAACTTCTTTGCGTAGCCCTGCGCGCCCTGCCCCCATTCCGGATCGTCGCCGCGCGCCTGCCCGATCCCGGCAATTACGCCTGCCAGGCCAAAAGGCCACGGATCCGTGGCGCTTTTGAAGAACAAGTGGAATTTTTGGCCGGAAGAGAGCGGAAGAGCGTCCTTGTTCGTGGTGGTGTTGAAGGTGGCCATGATGCCCATGACCCGCTGCTTCTCCTGCTGCTTGAGCTGCTCTTCCGCTTTGTCGTGCTGGCTCTTTTCCGCATCGGATCCCTGGGCAGGGGCCTGGGAGCTTGAAGTTGCCTGATCCGGCGTGGCCTTGGGAGCCGGTTGCGGAGTGGTCTGGCCTGCGGCCGGCGGGGTTTGCTGCGCCGGGGAATCGGCTGCGGGCAGCGCAAACTGCTGCTGCGGAGCCTCAGGGGTCTCCGCGGCGGCAAGCATCCTGCCAGAATCGGTCTGCTGCGCAAAGACGTGGGAAGGCAATGTCAGAAGCGCGAGGCCGGTGACGCAAATTGCAGGAAAAAGGCAGGAACGTAAGCGCATCCATTCACCTGATTTGGGTTGGGCCTGTCTGGGCGGCTCACCTCAAAAAAAGGCAAATCGGACCGGAGGGCTGCTATCAAGGATAAATCACACCCGCCGAAAGCGCTCTCTCCAGGGAAGGCACACGGAGCCACGTTTTATCGCGTCTCAAAAAGCTATCACACGATTTGACGGATTTCTACGCTCCGCGAAGACAGCGACTTCCGCCCGGGCCAGGCCGGCGCCCGATGCGGGAGCCGGCCCCAACTCTCTAACGCGCCGCCTGGCGGCTCTTGATCTCCCTCAGCAGAAGTTCCACCTTATCTTCGCTTTCCAGGGCCTGAAAGCGGTCCTCCAGCGTCTCCGGAGCAAGAATTTCGCTGGCCGCGGCGTTCTCGGCGGCTTTCACGTGGACCTTGGTCTTCATGCGGCCCAGCGCGTGCTCCTGTTCTGCGCCGACAATCTGGCGAGCCTTGGTGGCGCGGCCCACAACCTTGGCGCGGCGATGCTCGGCCATCAGCATTTCGCAGTGGGCGCGCGTCTCGTTGAGCTTTTGCTCCAGCTTGCGCAGCGCCTGGCGCAGGTTGTCTGCCTCGTGCTTCTGGTCCTCGGCCTGGGTGGTAAAGCCGGCCACCAGTTGATCGTGGCTCAGCGCCCGCTCCAGCGCGCCGCGCGCCAGGTCGTCGTGGCCTTTTTCTACCGCCAGCTCCGCCTTGCGCCGCCACTCGGCGGCCTGGGCAACGTGCTCGGCCTGCTTCTTCTCCAGCAGGTGCTGGTCGGCAATGGCGATGGCCACTTGCGTCTTCACCTGGAGCAACTGGTTCTCCATGTCCAGCACAATCTGTTTCAACATCCGCTCGGGATCTTCGGCCTTTTCCACCAGGTCGTTCAGATTCGCGCGCAGCAAAGTGCTAACTCTCTCCAGCAGTGCCATGGGATTCTCCTTCTCTTGAGCCTTTCGCTTCCAGTTCGATGTGTTGCCGCCGGCCTCCAACTCCCGCTGAACAAGCCAGGAGCCAGAGGCCGGAAGCCGGCAGCTACTTGCTCTCCGGCTCGTCCGCCGGCTCCTTCTTGGTCTTGATCGGCCTCACGTTCGACATCAACTGCTTGATGTCCATGCCGCTCAGCGCCTCAAACAAGGCCGGAACCTGCGCCGCAATGCGTGTCATGTCGCCGGTAATCTTGTGCGCGCCGGCGGCATCGTCGTTGCCCGTGGAGACAATGGTGATCTTGTCCACCTTGCTCAACGGCTCGGCCATGGCGCGGACCACATCGGCCATGTTGGTCAGCAGCTTGTCCACCACCGCGGCCTGGTTCCACTCCTGGTAGGCCTCGGCCTTCACGCTCATCGCCTTGGCTTCCGCCTCGCCCTTCTGGAAGATGATGCGCGCCTCGGCCTCGCCCTGGGTCTGGATCGCCGCTGCGCGCCCCTCGGCTTCGGCAGTGAGGCGATTCTTTTCCGCAGCGGCCATGTTCTCAATGCGCTGCCGCTCAATCTCAGCGCCCTTCAGCACGGTAGCGATCAGCTCCTTCTCGTGGCGCGAGATCTCGGCTTCCTGCACCTTGATCTGGCCTTCCTTCTCCACCTGTTGCACCTTCACCTGTTCTGCCGTGACCTGTTGCAGCATGATGTTGGTTTGCAGCTCGTAGGCCTTGTCGGCCGTGGCCTGCTGGCGGCGGCTCTGTTCGGCATACTCGGCCTTCTTGATCTCGAAATCCCGCTGTGCCTCGGCCTGCCGCGTTGCCGAGGCAGTCTCGGCAATCACCCGCTCCTGGTCGGCCTGCGCCTTGGCCACGGCCGATTCGCGCAGAGCCGTCGCCCGCTTGATGGCGGTGTCGCGCTCGGCATCGGCCGTGGCCATCTCCGCGTCGCGCTTGATGCGCGCCACATCCGGCCGGCCCATGTTCGAGATGTACTCGTTCTTGTCGCGCACTTCCTTGATGGTGAACGAAACCACTTCAAGGCCCATCTTGCTTATGTCTTCCGCGCAGGTGGCGCGCATGCGCTCGCCCACCATCTCGGGTTCCTTGACGATCTGCTCCACCGTCAACTGGCCGATGATGCCGCGCAAATGGCCCTCCATCACCAGCCGTATCAGCCCTTCGCGCTGAATCAGCGTCTTGGTCAGGAACTGCTCCGCCGCGGTCAGGATCGACGCCTGGTCCGAGCGCACCTTGATCTGCGCCACGGCCTCGACAGTTACGGCCACGCCCTGCTTGGTATACAGGTCCTGTTGCGGCGCCACGTCAAAGCTCATCAGCTCCAGGCTCAGCTCGCGGCAATTCTCCACCATGGGAAAGATCACCGTGCCGTGGCCCTTGATCACGCGGGGACCCCTGAAGCCATACACAATCAATGCCTCGTTGGGTCCGGCTTTGCGGTACATGCGCGCCAGCAGGCCCAACACCAGAATCAGCGCCAGTATTCCCAGTCCGGCCATCAGAACAAAGTCATTTGTCATTGCGGCCCCGGCCCTTTCGCCCGGGAGGAGAGTGGTAAATGGTTAATGTTTCGAGTCGGCGTTGCGGCCGCTCTTCGGAAAAATCTTGGCCAGAAACCCCAACAGAAAAATCGCTACCAGGATGGCCATATCCGTTATCAGCACGGTCGTGTTCGTCATTGCGTCTCTCCTGAGGGAACAGGGAATAGGGAACAGTCTGTTCCGTGGTCAGTGAGCGGTAGTGCCGGTGTACCAGAAGGCCTTCCCCGCCCGTCACAAAACTGATGCCAATGCCCCGGCTTGCTGTTCCCTATTCCCTAGTCTCTATTTCTTCCCACCTGCGGACGTAGGCGATTCCCTTCTCGTAACGGACGACGAAAACCTCTTCCTGCTTTTCAATAGCCACGCCGTCCCCATATCCATCATCGGCCCGCGCCGGAGCCGCGCGCCGCGCGCCCATCTGTTCGTAGATCAACTCTCCCGTACCGCCCGGCCGGATGGCCGACGAGAGCCTGCCCACCGCGCCCACCACGGCTGTCTCCTCGGCGGTAAGCTCGCGCTCGTGGGGCAGCAGCACCTTGGCCAAAAAGAAGAAAACAATCGCGCCTCCCGCCAGTCCACACAACACGGCCAGCACCAGAACCACCAACGCCACAAAGCTGCCGTACCGCGTCAGCAGGGTGCCTGCCGCGCCGAACCAGCACAGGAAGACCATGATGGAGAAAGCGTTCCACCAGGGCACGGTGGCCGAACCCTGCGGCGTTCTCAGCCCGCCGCTTTGCGGCAAGCGGCCTGCGTGAGGCAGATGCGGCGCGTGCCCAACTGCCGGAACGTGGGGCACATGCGGCGCGTGCAGGTGCCAGCCGATGTGTCCCATGCCGCCCAGAAACGAGAGCGCGCTCAGTAAAAGTCCAAGTAGAAAACAAGCCAGATAGAAAGATTCCCAGGTCATTTGTGCGTGCTCCCTTTCTCACCGCGCCTGTTCCCTGTTCCCTGCCGGGGTCCCCGGCGAGCGATCTGTGCTCGTTGGGGTGGCTGTTCCCTGCCGGGGTCCCCGGCGAGCGATCTGTGCTCGCTGGGGTGGCTATTCCCTGTTCCCTGTAGCTTCGGCCGCAGGACTTCAGTCAGCCGCGGCATCAGGCCCGGCGTTTCCAGAATGGCCTCCATCAGCAGCAGGCACTCCCGCGAGTGTTCGTATTGCGCCAGCGTGAGCAGCGCGTGCTTCAGCTCTGGGTCGCGCCGGAATCGCTCCGCGCCATCCACCAGCCACAGGTCCAGCTTGTCCTCCAGGCTGCGCAGGTCGCTGAGCAACTCGGGGTGGTAGCCCTCCGGGTCGTCCACCAGGTAGCCGGGATGCACCTTGAAAAATGTGGCCAGAATCTGCCGCGTGGTGTTTGTCAGGTGAGGCCGCGCGCCGCTTTCAATCTGCGAAAGGTAGCTCTGGCTGAGCGTGCGGCCGGTCTCGGCTTCGATGGCCCGTACCATTTCCTGCTGGCTCAGGTCGCGGTCCAAGCCGCGCAGGCTGCCCTCCACCTCGCGCAAGTAACGGATTTTTTCGCCCAGCTTCATAAAGGCAGCTCACAGCGGATAGTAGTTGCCCCGCCCAGTTTCCAGTTCTGGCTGCAAGGTGAGCGCCGTCCCGGCCGCACATCCATTGCAATATGCAATAGATATATCGCAATCCGCGATAGATTGCAAGAGGGTTTTAGAAATTATTTTTTGGGGCGAGTCTTGTGGGTTGGATGTGCGGCCAACCGGCCATTTGGCGTCATCATCGCCGGTTCCCTCGATCCCGAGGGAAACCTGGCGGGACAGGTGAAAGGCCCACCGGGAATGTGACGGCAATCACGCCGCAAAATCGATAAATCCCCGCTGCGGATCGGTCGAGATCAGCTTCACAGTCACCTTGTCGCCCACATCCAGCCCGTTGCCGCCCTGCACCAGCTTTCCATCCACATGCGGGTTGAGGGTGCGGACGAAGGTGCCGTACTTGTTGACGCCGGTGACAATGGCCGGGAAGCTTTGCCCGATGCGCGGATGCAGCACCACGGCGGCGATGCGCTTCTGCATCTCGCGCTCCACCTTGCGCTCGTTGTCTTCCATCAGCGTGCAATGCACGGCGATGGTGTTGAGCTGGTCTTCAGTGTAGGGCTGCGTTCCCTTGGCAAGCAACGCCTTCATCAGCCGCTGCGTCACCACGTCCGGAAAGCGGCGGTTGGGGGCAGTGGAGTGAGTGTAGTCCTGCACCGCCAGGCCGAAGTGGCCGGGCGAGACCTCGTTGGGCTTGACCAGTACGTATTCGCCGGGCCCCATCAGCTTGACAACGGCCAGCGAGAGGTCGGGGAAGTGGTCGGGGTCTTTCTGCCTTTGGGCAAGGAGAAAGTCGTTGAGGGCCTTTGAGTCCGCCTCGGCGGGCAACGTCGTGCCCAGGCCCTGGACCAGCTCCACGATGCGGTCCCAGCGCTTGGGCGTGCGCACGATGCGGCGGATCGAAGCCACGCCGGCGTCTTCAAAGGTCTTGGCGATCACGCCGTTGGCCGCGACCATGAACTCTTCAATCAGCGACGTGGCGCGATTCTTGTTCTGGCGAACGATATCGACGGCTGTCCCGGCCAGCATCACCGGTTGGGTCTCAATCGTCTCAAGATCAAGCGCGCCGTGCTGGAAGCGGCCGCCCACCATGCTCTGCGCGGCTTTGTCCTGGAGCCTCAACTGCGCGGCCAGCTCGCCGTTGGCGGCTACCTTGGCCGGAGCAGGCCCCGTGCCCTCAAGCCATGCGCCCACGCCGTTGTAGGCCAACTGCGCGCGGTTGCGCACCAGGGCGCGGTAGGCTTTGCCGCCGGTCGCCGCGCCGGCCGCATCCACGGCAAACTCGATGACCACGGCCACGCGGTCCTGGTTCTCGTTGAGCGAGGTGATGCCTTCAGAAAGTTCCGAAGGCAGCATGGGAAAGACTTTGACGCCCGTGTAGACAGAGGTGGTCTCGCTCGTCGCGTGGCTGTCGATCACCGTGCCGCGCGGTACGCGCGCGTCCACGTCGGCCACGCCGACCAGCACGCGGATGCGGCCGTCGGCGAGTTGCTCGGCCCACTCGATCTGGTCGAGATCTTTCGACGTATCGTTGTCAATCGAGGACCAGAGCAGATTGCGCAGGTCCTGCGCGCCGGCAGCGGCGGGCAGATCGGGATGAGCCTGGATGGCTGCCAGCTCAGAACCGGTTCCGGCCGGGAAATCGGGCTGAAAGCCGTGCTCAAGCATGGACGCATGGGCAGCGGCGACGAGATTGAAGTGCAGAGGCTGGCTTGAAGGCATGTGGACTGGGGCTCCTTCCAACTGAAGAGCCAGCCTACCACGCTGAGTGGGCGGCGGTGGGCGGCGCGGAGAAAGGGCGTCCGCCGCGCGGACGCCCGATCAAGCTGAATTCAAGAATCCCTCACGGCGCAACCATCACGTTGACCGGCAGGGTCAGGCTTTCGTGGACGACGGTGTTGTCGATGTAGGGAGCGGCAGTGATGGTCAGGAAGACTGTCCCCAGCGGCGTTCCCTGGGTATAAGTGGATGTGCCCAGGCTGACGCTGTTGCAGCCGATGCCAACGCCGCCCAGCCCCACCAGCAGCAGGAGCGCCATCCAGAAGCGCCGCGCCGATCTTTCGGTAAAGATGCGCGCCCGCCGGCCGAAAGGCAGCAGGAAGAAGCCCAGCAGGGCCAGCGCCGCGCCACTGGCAGCGCGCGGCCACGGCGGTTCGCGCCTCCGCCCGGCAGTGGTGCTGGACAGGCTTCCCGTGGAGAAGGTTCCAATGTTGAAGGTGACCGTTGCGTACGGCACCACCTGCTGGGGGCTCGCCTCGCAGGTCATGTAGATATTCGACGGCACGGTGCATGTGACCTGGATCTGGCCTGCGTAGCCTCCCAAGCCGGTGATGTCGTAGGTCGCCGAACCCGTTGCGCCCTTCACGATGGTCAGTCCCGGAGCGGGATTCGACGGGTCGGCCACAATCGTGAAGCTCTGAATCTCCAGGATCAGAGAGTTCGAGGTTCCCGTATCGTAGTAGGTGTCGCCCTCGTAGAAAGCGATGATCGAATCGTCTCCGCCGGGCAGCGTAGCCGAAGTGTAGACAGCGGCGGAAACGTCGCTGATCCCCGAGCGGGCCAGCAGCTCTCTGCCCAGCAGGGTGTTTCCCAGACCGTTGACCAGGTAGAAGTCGACATAGCCGGTGGGATACTGCTCGCCCGCGCCAAGCGTGGGCGGCACGGCCGGCGTGACGGTGGCCACCAGAATGGCATCTTGCCCAGGCGTGGCCATCAGCAGGCCGGTGACGGGGTCCGTGGTGAGGTTGTTGGCGGTCAGCACCACCGTGTCCGCCAGTGTGGTCACCGGAATGTCCACGATATTCGAGACGCTGCCGGTCCAATTCGCATCGCCCGAGTAGACCGCCCGGACGGCATGGGTGGTGTTGTTGGCCAGTGAGGCGGTAATGGTGGCTGTATACGCGGTACTGGAACCGCTGATGCTGGCGGTGCCCAGCAGAAGACCACCGTCGTAGAACTTCACGGTGCCGGTGGGCGCTGGCGTAGTGCCGGATGGCGTGATGGTCGCCGTGAGCGTGTAGGGAGTATCGAGAACTCCCAGCGTGGCTGAACCGGTTACGGCCAACGTGGTCGTGGTGGTGCCCTGGGCCACGGTGATGGTGACCGAAGGGGAGGTGGCCGCGGCGTAGTTTGTGTCGCCCGCGTAGGAGGCCTGCAACGTAAATTGGCCGACACCGGGCACCGTCACGGCGCTGAAAGTTGCGGTTGTCACGCCGGACGCGGTGGCCGCTTGCGCGGTGTAGGTTTCGGCATTTGGCCCGCCGGCCAGGTTGAGCGTGATCTGGCCGGTGGGCGATGCGGTCCCCGCCGGCGCAACGCTGCTGGCTGCCACCGCGAGAGTGACGGTGACGGACATGGTGGCGCCCGCCTCGGGCGCGATGGACGAAGGCGTCACCGTGAGCGCCATGCTGCTCTTCTGCGTGGTGAGGCTCAGTTGCTGCGACGCGGTAGTTGGCCCCGCATAGAAGGAGTCGCCGCTGTAGACGGCAGAGACCTGATATGTCCCCTGGGTGGTGAAGACGTTGGTCAACAGCAGCGTCACAGAGACGTTCCCATTGCTGTCCAGTGTCCCCGTGGAAGCCCCCGCAAGCGAAGCGCCCGTGCTCGCATTGATAAATGTCAGCGTGCCGGTGGGGAGGCCGCCGAGAGTCGGGTCAACCACGCTGCCCGAGAACGTGACCGAGGCCGAGGGATTGTAGTAGTTATTGGCGGTGATGGGCGTCATGGAAAGAGTGATTGTCACCGGCTGGGTGCCCGTTGCCTGCGGCCTCGGCCATTTTTCAACCAGCGCCTGCGCGTTCACCGAACCAAGTCCGGTGGCCATGTCGTATCCGGCGGCAGCGGCAAACCCGATCCTTCCGTCAGCGTCGCAACCGGTGCTGCCGGCCACGCACTCCAGTTGCGCGCTGCCCTTGGCTACGTCGGTGAAGATGCTCGCCGATGCGGCGGACCGGCTCAAGGCATAGAGGTCCGGAGCAAGGTTGCCCTGCGCGCCATATTTTTGAGCTACCAGAGCCCCGATGCCGGCAAGGATCGCCGCGGCCGCCGAACTGCCTCCGGCGCGCACCAGCGTGCAACCGCCCGCGGTCGCGGCGCTGCCAGTGGCCGCGGCGTCGCTCAGGCAGAAAGCCAGCCCGCGATTCACTCCGGAATCCAGCGCGGCCGGCAGAGCCACGTCGGGCAGCAGCCGGTAGCCGGGAGTCAAGCCGGCGCTCTTCAACTCTTCCATTGTGTTAGCCGCGTCCGATTCCGCGTCCAAACCAGCCGATTCTGTCGATCCCTGCGGCTGCCAGGCGGGCGCGAGATAGATCGAACTGGCTCCGCCGCCGCCGGCATAGGCGGCATCCGCCGCGTCAATCTGGCTCCACGCCGCCAGCGCGGCTGACGGTCCGGCTTCGCCAAACCCAGCCACGCCCACCGCGGTATTCCACGGCGTTGCGGCCAGCGCGTTCACCGCATATCCGGTACTGACCCGTGGTTCGCTGCCTGCCGCCTGGCAAGCTGCGGGGCCGCTGTCGCCGGCGGCCGCAATTACGGCAATCCCCTCGGCCGCTGCCTGCTGGTAGAGCGCCGCATAAAAGGCCTGGTGCGCCTCGCTCAGCGCCGGCTCGCAGGCGGAGTAGCCCACCGCAACGGTGTGCGCCAGCGCCTGGTCCACAATTGCGGCCAAGCTCAAGTCCACCCCGTCGGTGGCGTTGGTTGTGGCAGCGGGAACCAGCACGATCTGCGCGCCGGGCGCGGCTGCGCCGGCCCAGGTCGCGGCCATGGTCGCCTCAGCCTGGTCGCTTGCGTTGTAACCCGGATCGGGGCCATCGGCAGCGACGGCGAGTGGGCTCGGAGGCAGCGAAAATGCGGCGCGAAATGCGGCAATATCCTGGCTGCGCACATCGCTTCGCCCGGCAATCGCAATGGTCTCGCTCTTGCCCGTCACGCCGGCGGCGTGCAGAGCGTCCAATTGCAGCAGGCGCGCCATCAGTTGCGGAGGCAGCGCCTGGGCGCAGCTCAGTGAGGTCTCCGCCGCCAGTTCGGCGGCGCTGGTGCTGATAGCCTGGGTCGCTGTGACCGCGGGCGCGGACAGCGCGCCATCCAGCGAGACCAGCCCATGAATCACCGGCTTCAGCGCGGCGGGTACAGAGACAGGTCCGGCCAGTTCCGCGCGGGTCTCGCCGCCGGCCGCCACGGAGCCGCCGGCCGCCACGGAATCGACCTGCGTATCGAAGGCCTGCTCCACCTGGGCAACCGTGCCGGAAAACTCAATCCAGCCCCGGCCGGCGGGCAAAGCCGCCACCTGGAATCCCTGGCTGCGCAGCCACGCGCATACGGCATCGATATCCGCGCTGGAGTTGCTGTAAGCCTTGGCAAAGGCTTCCGCGGTGAGCCAATGACGATAGGCAGGCGAGGCGGAGTTCTGCTGATCGGCGATCTTGGCGGACAGCGCCTGCCGCTGCGCCATGGAGGGCTCCAGAAGCAAAATCACGCGGTCGAGACGCATCTGCGAAGGCGCTGCGCCCAGCATGGTCGAAGGCGCTGAGGAAGGCAGCAACGGCCTGCTGGCTGCGAGCGTCAACCTCTCGCCACTGCGCCAGTCCCCCGCCAGCCGGGACAGGGCCGTTCCCGCGGGCAGGTCTTCGCCCGCGGGATGAGCCGACTGGCCAATCGCTGCTCCAAAGCTGGAAAGGAGAAGAATTGCAAGCGGCAGACCGATGCTCTTTTTGTGTGCCATGTTCCCCTTTGTACACGAATCCTGAATAGCATGCGCCGCATTCCGGCGCCGCGGAATGGACAACACTCTATCTTCCACCATGGAGCAGCCTAGCACCCTTTCCGATTCTGGAAAGAAGGGTTTCGGATTCGTGATGTTTCGCACCGATTGTATAGCGGGTGGAGGGGTGTCCAACAGCAGATTCTTGGCATTTTGGGTGCGGGGCTGGCCGGGGCGTGGTGCAAAGCGGCCCGCCCCGGCGATGATGTTTCATCGCGGGGCGGGGCTGTTGGGTGTTCAGTTACTGGATGCCGAGATCGCCCAGAACCTTGGGCTTGGCTTCTTCCACGGCCAGCAGGTTATGGCAGGCCGCGCAGTCTTGGGTGATCATGGTGCCGTTCTTGGCGGTGTGGTCGCCATCGTGGCAGCGGAAGCAACCCGGATAACTCATGTGGCCAATGTGATTGGGATGCGTTCCCCAAGTCACCTTCATAAACGGAAACACGTTCTGGCTGTAGAGGGTCACCAGTTGCTCGCCCGCCGCCTTCACAACATCCGCCTTTGCGGCCAGAACGTCAGGGTGCTCGGTGCGATAGAAGGCGGTCAGTTGCCCGGGAATCTTAGCGGCCGCTTCGGCTTCTGTGGCGTAGTTGGCCTTCAGCAGTTCCAGGCCCTTCTTGTGGACCCAGGGCAGATCGGGGCTCACCGCGCCCTCGGCCATGGCCCGGTTCAGGGCGTCTTCCGCGGTCATGAAAGGATGCGCGGCGCGATTGTGGCAGTCGATGCAGTCCATCACCCGCCGCTCGCCGGCCGGTACACCGTCGCCTGCCTTCGAGGAGGCAAACACCGTCTCCGAGCCGTCGGCATTGCGCCTCTGGACCCACGGAATGCTGGTCCGCGTGGGATCGGTGGCCACGTACTCGATGTGGCCCAGGTGCACGCCGTGAATTCCGGTCAAATGAGAGAGCGAATCGCGTCCGCCCAGGTGAAGCACCAGCACGGTCTGGGACTCTGTGTTCTTCTCGTCGTCGGCGAAGCTGGACTTGACCAGCAGCCTCTCGCCCACAAATCGCGCCGGCGTGTGGCAGCCCTCGCAGATATACCGCGCCGGACGCAGACTCTTCACTGGCGACTCGATCGGGGTGGGATAGCGGTCGAAAGCCACCTCGAGCAATTGCTTGGTGCCGTTGACCTTGGCGGCAAAGTAGCTGGCCGCGCCCGATCCGATGTGGCAGGCAACGCACTCCACGTGCGAGTGCGCGGCGATCTTGTAGGCCGTGTACTCGGGGTGCATCACATGGCAGCTCTGGCCGCAGAACTGCGGTGAATCCATATAGGCCGCGCCGCGGTAGCTGGCCATGGCCACCACCAGCAGATTCACGACCGTAGCCACCAGGACGATGTCCACGCCGTGCCGGAACATCCGGTCGTTGAAATCCACCTTGGGGAATTCGGCCGGGATCTGCCCGGCCTTTTGCAGCTTGCTGCGGCGCACAAACACGCCCACCGGGATCAGCGCCAGCCCGGCGATAAACAATGCCGGCAAAAGCAGGAAGAAGATAATGCCGAGATATGGGTTGTCGTTCGGCCGGCCGAACAGCTCCACCAGCCAATAGCCGATCATGGTTACGCCGGAAGCGCTGGTAATCGCTCCGCCGGCAAGGCTGATGGGGTTATTGCCGAAAAACAGCGCAGGCCGCACCCAGCCTTCACGAAATTTTTGAAACACCGCCACGTTGTCCCCCTACGCTCAGAGCGATTCTTCACTTGACGCAGCCTCAGCCAGAATCGCACAAGGCGCCTTCATCATAAGGGAAAAGGCGGCGCGGCGAAACGGGTCTCAGCGCATGGCCGCTGCGGAATCGCGAAAAATGGATGGCCCGCCGGGTGGGGCGGGCCGGATGGTTCTCTCCGTCAAAGCTCGATCGCTTACTTCAACCCACGATAGTACTCCACCGCGCCCTTGATCTCGGCGTCGGAGAGCTTGCTGCTGAAGGCCGGCATCTTGCCCTTGCCGTTCTTGACCGAGGTACACATCGCGTCGGCGCCGAGCTTCTTGATATCCGGATCGGAGACAGGCTTGACGCCCATCATCTTGGCCATACCCGGGCTGGGTGTGCCGGCGGTGCCGTGGCAGCTCTGACACTTTGCTTTATACGTCGCTTCGCCGCCGGACTGGGCGAAGCACACGGCACTGGCCAGAGAAAAAGCAACAGCCAGTACCACCTGGGAACGGATCGTCTTTGTCATCGTAGGGCTCCTTGATCATTTCCGCGGCCAACGCGCAAAAAATGCGCCTGACCTGCGGATTCTATTACTTTCGTGCCCCCGTGCGCCAACTTTCAGTCGCCCGGCGGTCTGAAAAAAGGGAATTACATACCATCATAAAGGAGTTTGGCATCCCGATCAAAATCGCCGGGATGCCAAACATGTTGCCAAAGCAAAGCGATGGTGTGAAAAAAATGGGTGCTGCGGTCAATCTCCTCAATCCTGCCCGTCCCGGTACGCTTCACCCGGGACGGTGGTCTGGTCTCAGAAATCGTAATGCAGGCCGAGAGTTATGTTGTTGGCATGGAAGTTCCTGGGCGCGGTCAGGCCGGCAGGCGACTCGGTGAGTCCGGTCGCTTGGGGCAGAGAGGCGCAAGGAACCACCGTTGACGTCAGAGACGTTGAAGTGCTGCAGTACTGCGGGCCGGAAGGTCCGCCCTCTCCGTAACCGTAGAAGTTGTATTCCGCCTTCCAAATCAATCCCGGATGGAACGTCCATTGCACATTCACAAAGGGAGACTGATACGCGGACTGAAGCGAGCCGTTCACTGATCGCGCGTCGTTGAAAAACTGATTGCCGTTCACCGCGCTGATGCGATAGCCAAGATCGGAGTGGATTCGCTTGACGGGAGCCGTGGTGAATGTCACCGACCCGTACTGCGTGGGAGCATGCATGAAGTCCCTGGCGAACCAGTCCGCGAGCTGGGTCGTCGACCCCCTGGCGTACACGCCAGGGCACACATTCGGTCCACCGCTGCTGTTGAGCGAGGCCGTGCCGGGCAACGTGGCCGAGGCGCCATTGTCATAGCAGATGTTGGTCGCCGTATACACATCGCTGTAGGCGTAATTGAAATCGAGCCCGTAGTGCTCATTCGGCGACAGCACCGCGCCCAGACTCACAATTCGGCTGTAGTCAACATGATTGAGCTCGCCCTCGTACGGGTCGTCGCCGGCCGCAACCGCGCTCTGGTTGTTGTTTGTGTTGTTGTGCCGCTCCCGGTCGTTATAGGCGCCCGAGATTGTCGCCCAGGGCTTTGGCCTGTACCTGGTATGCACCCGGTAGTGCATGGTTTGCCGCGCGCCGGCCGCGGTGAACACGTTGTCGGCATAGAGCGCTTCCACCGAGCCGTTCAATTCCCAATTGGCGGTGGGACGCAAGGCGGCGTTGAAGATTCCACCATCTTCATTGATGGTGACGGTTCCGTTTGAGGTCGCGCCGACAGCCAGGGGGATGTTATGCGGGCTGCCCTGCCCAATGGTGTGCGTGCCGTGGCGATAGGTGAGCGAAAGCGTGGCGCGCGAGGAAGCATCCCAGCTTCCCGTCAGGTTATTGGTGAGAAAATTCTGGCCAAAGTACCCCGGCAGCGGGACGCCGACGGCGCCGCTGCCCTCAAACGTGGAGGCGCCCGGCGCGGCGACCAAAGTAATCAAAGTGGGATAGTTGATGCCGGCGTTGCCGAACGAAGTGGCAGTATCCGTGGGCGTCTCCACCGTGACTTCGCGCGTGATGGTGCCCGTGCCCGGCTGGCGAACGCTGGAGAAGCTCACCTGATCGGCAAGGCTGAACGTCCTCGTCGCCTCCCAGATAACTCCATAGTCGGCAGCCAATACCTCGCGCTTGGCATTCGCGTTGCCCTCATACGAAAGCGACCGGACGCCATAATAGCCCGTCGTCGCGGGAGGGGTGCCGGTTTTTACAGCCGTCTCATTCAGGCCCTCGTATCTGTCGAAGTAGTGAGGCAGATTCATGTTCGCGTTCGTATAGCGCACATCGCCATTCATCGAGAGGTTCTTGATGCTCGAGCTCTGCAGCCGGAAGATCTCCGTGGGATAGAGAATGCGCGTCGGCTGGGTGCGCGAGTAGCTGGTCACAGCCGAGCAGTACGGGCTGATGACCGGCAGGCCGCCGGCGGTTTGCGGCGCCGTGAATGCCGGATTCGAACCCAGTGCGAAGGTGTCGCAGGAATCGTTGAGAGGCGTGCGGCTGTCGTAGTTGTTCAGCGCCACCCTGGTTCCATCCGCCTCCTGCGCGATGAAGTCGCTGGGCGCCAGGTTGAAGTAGGAGTCGGCCTTGTAGTGGTCGATCTGCTCCTCGAACGTCAATTGCGTGCCCTCGACCGGCTTCCAGTCGATCGCCCCAACAAAGTCATCGGTACTGTTGCGCTGGAACTCCTGCAGTATGGCATCGCCCGTGGCGAACCCATACCCGCTGGGGCTCAGCGAAGGCCCCTGGAAGATGTTCTGCGAGTACCCCGCCCGGTAAGTCACCTTCGAGAGCGGGAAGAGGGTGAGGTTGGTGTCCGTCATGCGGCGCACCGTGTTGAACAGCATCGGCGATTGCTTCACCTGCGGCCAGGCAAGCGAACCGGTGGGCGCGCCGGCGGGCCCGACGGGAATCGACTGTCCCGCGGGAATATTCGGGTTGCCGAGCAGGTCGTAGTCGAAGTATTGGCGGTCGCGGCGGAAGAGTCCCGAGAACGCGTAGATCTTACCCTTGGAGAAATCCAGCTTGGAGAAACTGTTTGGATCGCCCCCAAACCCGCTGCCTGCGGCCCGAAGGGAATCGAAAAAGGTATCCTTTTTGCCCGGCAGCGCGCGCATCTCAAAGGTCTCGCCAAGCACGCGAGGCCCGGATTGCAAATTCACGAGCGTGTCGTACATCGCCGCGCTGCCGACGGTACTGGACATGCGCCCACCCATGTCCACGCTCTGATGGATCGTGTACCCATCCGGGGCGGCGATGTGGGTCTCCGGCGCCGGAAATGGCGTGGCCGTCGTCGGATTCTGGGCGCCAGCGATGCCCGTCATCATCAAAAAAATGGCCGCTCCCATGCCCCCGGCGATGCGCGGGATCGTTGCGGAAGAGGGCTGTTGACTGAACAGCCGTGAAAACCAACCGATCTTCTTCATTTGGAGCCTCACTTGAGAAAAAAACTCTTGCCGGCATCGAATCGCTGAAACCGTTTGCGAGAGTTGGTGCGGGAGCCTGGCTGCGCCGTCCCATGGGTCTGGACGGCGCAGCCATGGACCATGTCGCCTACCGGAGGAACGCCGGATTCACGTTGGATCCGTGAATAAACGTGTGGCAACTGGTGCACGGCGTGATCTCCGACGATCCTGCATTCATGGAGTGAACCGTGCCTGCGGCCACCGGGCTATGGCACTGGTTGCACAACGAGTTGATATTCGGCATGTTCAGAAGACGTGCATTCTGAGAGCCATGCGGCGTGTGGCACGCCAGGCACCCCTCTGCCTTTACCGCGGCATGCTCGTAGACAAAAGGCCCGCGCGTCTCCGCGTGGCACTTGGTGCAGATCGCATTCTGGTCGGCCGTCGACTTCAGGTTGTTATTCCCAAAGGTGCCGTGAACGTCGTGGCAGTCGCTGCACTGCACCAGCCCTTCGTTCACCCGGTGGTGGAACGGCATCGCGAACGCCGGCTTCACGTCGCTGTGGCACTGAAAGCAAAGCGCGGGCTCGGCAGCCTTCAGCAACTGTTCCTTGTCGGCGCCTCTGTGAACGCTGTGGCAGCCCACGCAGCTTACCCCGGCCTTGGCATGAGGAGAACGATCGAAGTTGGGGTGCGCTCCCGCGTGGCAGCTCAGGCACTTCGCATCCACATCTTTCGCGGGCGCGTTGGCGGGGTTGAAGATCTTGGTCACATCGCCGCCGCCTGCCACGTGCTGGCCGCCCGCTCCGTGGCAGTTCTCGCAGGTCACGCCGGCGTTGCCGTGCATCAGCGCCATCTTGGTGTGAGGATTGTCGGCGAACCCCTTGGCCACCTCCGCGTGGCATGTAGCGCAGGTCTCGGCGCCCACAAAGTCAGAGGGTGCGGCTTGCTTGGCCTGGGCAGCGTCCGGTCTGGCGACGGATTCGGCCTTGGAAGCCTGAGCTCTGGCAGCAGCGGGCCAAAATAAGACTGCGGCCAGCATCAACATCAAACAGGCTCGCAGCCTAGGCCGCCTGCCTGAAACCGCATTGATCGGCAATTGCATTTGAGGCTCTTTTCTATGCATGGAGAAAACCGCCTTCGATGATCTTGTTGCATCTTCCATACTCAGTCCTCCCAAAATCCACCTCTGGTCGCAATGAATTCAGTGAGCGAGTGCCAGATTGACTCCAGCTTCGGGGCGCGCCGTTTCGGAACTCGAATCTGTGCGCAGCATCACTCATGCGTAAATCCTATCGGCTCAATTCACGCTCGAAGAGTGACGCTTCTCACGTTTCCATGAAAAGCAACAGCGGCGGTCATGGTCCTTCCCCTCCGGGCGTGACTCAGTTCCCGCCTGAGCCCATCCTCCAGCCCCGCTCCCGGGACCTCCAAAGCTCTGGGAAGCTCCGTATGCAGAAAATCAGGTATCGAACTTTGCGGCTGAGCAACAATGAACACCATCTCTGTGCCCTGGTTCAAGGTCAGGATTTGGTTCTTCGAACCCCTCCGTTTGCATGAAGGTCTCGCGGCCGCTTTCCCGGCGCTGGGCTGCCTCGCGGAGATTACGAAAACCGCGCCACACGATCCCGAACCGTCGCGGGCGTGGGTTTGCGGCCCCCAGTCCGCCGCATAGATGTGAGGCCCATCACATTCACGAGGCGTCCGGCTCCGGCAAACTGCCAGTAGGAAAGAGTCTCTATCCCCGGGGGCCACAGCGCGTTGAACTGGACCGGAACCATCGCATCAAGGCGAGAATTCCGGTAAACGGCAGGAAATAAAGCGTTAAGTCTGCCGGGGACGGAGCAACAGCATGGACGGAACGGCAATTTCGGCAATTTCGGCAACTGCGCAACCACGCCAGAAGCACATCACGCGGCAGGTTCCGGCCGGATGTGCGGCCTGTGCCAATCGCCGGCCCGGCTGGTTCTGTTCGCTGGGTAGCGCCGTCCTGGCCGATCTGGAACTGGCCACCAGCACCATTTCCCTTGCCGCGCAGGCCTCGCTGTTTACCCAGGGCGAGGATGCCCGCTGCCTTTACCTCATCTGCAGCGGATACCTGAAGCTGACCGCCGGCCGGCCTCAGGACCGGCAGATGATCGTTCGCGTGGCCGGTCCCGGCTCCATGCTTGGCCTCTATGCGGTGCTCTCCCATGGCGTCTACGAGGTTTCAGCCGAATCCCTCACCACCGCTCAGCTTCGCCCCGTCGAACGCGACCGGTTCCTCAGCTTCCTGCGCAGCCACAAGGAGGCGCAGATGCGCGCCGTCCAGTGCATCTGCCAGGAATACCGGTTTGCGTTGCAGGACGCGTGCCGCATCGCCCTGGCCGAGACGGTTGCCGCCCGCCTGGCCCGCCTGCTGCTCGAGTTGGCCCACCAGATTGGCGAACACCTCAACGACGGCGCATATCGCTTCCCGCTGCTGCTCACCCACGAGGAGATGGCCTCGATGGCCTGCACCACCCGCGAAACCGTGACCCGCACCCTGGGGCAGTTCCGCAAAGATGGCTGGATCTCCATTGAAGATTCCCTGGTGACCCTGCGCGAGCCTGAGCACTTGCAGGCCCTGGTTTAGGGTTCCGGTAGCCAAATCCACCCGGCGGCGCGATGTTTTCGCGCTTTCCTGCGCGCGTCTTCCCGAGTCCAAGAGCTATCATCGTGTCAGCGATTGAATCCGAATGGAGAGTTCCTACTGCGTATGACCCGCTCTGTCGCCTTTTTTTCCGCCTTCCTGCTCTCTTGCTCTCCTGCCTTTGCCCAGACCCCGGCGCCGCCTGCGGTTGCGCCCGCCGCCACCTCGGCTGAAAGCCCGGAGTTGCGCGAGTTTCAAAAGATTGAGGATGCCTGGTCCAACTCCCTCAACATGCGCGACCAGTACAGCCTCGAGCTGGTGTTATCGCCTTTATTTGTGGATGTTTCCGCCACCGGCGACATTACCACTCGCAACCAGCAACTGGCCCAGTTGATTACCGGCGAAGACAAGACCATGCATATGGACCAGCGCGTGATTACCGTCCGGCTGCTGGGCGATATCGCCGTAGCCAACGGAACCTACGCGCTGCACCACAGGATCAGTTCCGGCGAGGCGGACGAAAAGGGCGTATTTACCCATGTCTACGAGCGCCTGCGCGGCGGTTGGGTGTGCATCAACTCGCAGCGCACCTTGCTCCGCGAGGACTCTCCCACCAAGGCCAAAAAACAGTCCAACGCCGAGATGCCATTCCACATTCCGCTCTTTTCCAGGGGCGAGAAGAGCCAATAGGGCAGCGCGCCTTGGCTCGACCGTCGTTGACCATCGCCCATTGGGCCCCCGGCGGATCAAGCCATTTAGCATGGATTGAGCCCCGGTCATGGCCCAAACCACCCAAACCTTCCCCAACCCGGCAGTCCGTCAGGCGCCCGGCCCCGCTCCGGCTGCCGCCGGGACCGTTTTCCGCATCCTGGTCGCTGTCAGCGTCTGCCACCTGCTCAACGACATGGTGCAGTCCCTGCTGCCGTCCATCTATCCCATCCTGAAGACCACGTTTCGCCTTAACTTTAGCCAGATCGGCCTGCTCTCGCTCATCTACCAGGCGACGGCCAGCCTGTTGCAGCCCTTCATCGGTTTCTATACAGACCGGCGGCCCATGCCCTACGCGCTGGCCGCTGGCATGAGCGTGACCATGGCCGGAACCATCCTGCTGGCATTTGCGCCCACTTTCAACATGCTGCTGGTGGCGGCGGCAGTGGTGGGCGCGGGCTCGGCCATCTTCCATCCCGAGTCGTCGCGCATTGCGCGCCTCGCCTCCGGCGGACGCCATGGCTTTGCCCAGTCGTTCTTTCAGGTGGGCGGCAACACCGGCAGCGCCATGGGTCCGCTGCTGGCGGCGTTTGTCGTGCTGCCTCTGGGCCAGCGCGGCATGGCCTGGTTCTCCATCGTCGCCGCCGCCGGGGTCTTCATCCTCTACTTTGTGGGCCGTTGGCGCTCGCACCACCTCCAGTGCGCCACGCCCAGCCACCTGCACATTGCCCAGCGCTCGCCCCTGCCCACGCGCACCGTGATTCGCGCACTGGCGGTGCTGGTGGCTCTGGTCTTTTCAAAGTATTTCTACCTGGCCAGCATGAGCGGTTACTTCACCTTCTATCTGATCAGCCGCTTCCACATCTCGGTGCGCAGCTCGCAACTGCACCTGTTTGTCTTTCTCGGCGCGGCCGCGGCGGGAACCTTTCTCGGCGGACCCATCGGCGACCGCATCGGGCCCAAGTACGTCATCTGGGCTTCGATTCTCGGCGTGCTCCCCTTCACGCTGATGCTGCCCTACGCCAGCCTTTTCTGGACCGGGATTCTCTCGGCGGTGATCGGCTTCCTCATTGCCTCGGCGTTCTCGGCGATTCTCGTCTATGCGCAAGAGCTGATGCCGGGGCGCGTCGGCCTGGTCTCGGGCATCTTCTTTGGTTTGGCGTTCGGCATGGGCGGCATCGGCGCGGCGGTGCTGGGCCACATTGCCGACCTCACCAGCATCGTCTTTGTCTACAAGCTCTGCGCCTGGCTCCCGGCCATCGGCCTGCTCACCGGCCTGCTGCCCAACCTGGACGAGCCAAAAACTAACTAGCCAACCGCCGCGCGCCCTGCAACCGGATCGACACATGCACCAGCCCCAGCGCCGCCGGCGTCACGCCGGGAATGCGGCTGGCCTGCCCGATGGTGATGGGCCGCACCCGCTCCAGCGTCTCGCGCATCTCCCGCGACAGCCCGCTGATAACGCCGTAGTCAAACCACTCCGGAATCGATACGGCTTCGGCCGCCTTCAGCCTGGCGATCGATTTCTTCTGCTGATCAATATAACCGGCAAACTTGATCTCCGTCTCCACCGCGCGCGCCGCGCTCCGAGCCTGCGCATCGCGGTCAGGCGCCGTGGCCCACGCTGCCAGCAGAGGGTCGGCAACCAGCTCTTCGCGCATCGCTCCCAGCACCGCTTCCATCCCCACCTCGGGGCGCTTCAGCAGTTGTGCCCACGTCAATCCCGCCGTCGCGGGCAGCTCGCCCAGGCCCGCGCCGCGCAGCTTTTCTGCGTCGGCCTTGCCCACGAGCAGCAGCCGCTCCAGCGCGTCCATGCGCGCTTGCTTCAGTTCGTATTCTGCCCACGCCTCGTCGCTGATCAGCCCCAGCCTGCGCCCATACGGAGTCAGCCGCCGGTCAGCGTTATCGATGCGCAGGTGCAGCCGGAACTCCGCCCGCGAAGTAAACATCCGATAGGGTTCGTTCGTCCCCTTCGAGATCAGGTCGTCGATCAGGATGCCGGTGTAGCCCTCGCTCCGGTCCATCGTGAACGGCGCTTCGCCTTTCAGCCACAGCGCCGCGTTGATGCCGGCCATGATCCCCTGGCAGGCTGCCTCTTCATAGCCGCTGGTCCCGTTGATTTGCCCGGCAAGATACAGACCCTCCATGCTCTTCACGCGCAGCGTGCGGTCGAGCTCCGTAGCGTCCACGCTGTCGTACTCTATGGCGTACCCAGGGCGCAGCATCTCCGCCTCTTCCAGGCCGGGAATCGAGTGCACAATCTGCCACTGCACCTCCATGGGCAGCGAGGTGGACATGCCGTTGACATAGACCTCGTGCGTGTTCAGGCCCTCGGGCTCGAGGAAAAACTGGTGCTGCGTCTTATCGGGAAACTTGACGATCTTGTCTTCGATCGACGGGCAGTAGCGCGGCCCAATGCCTTCAATCCGTCCCGAGTACATCGCCGAGCGATGTACATTTTCGCGGATCAGGCGCAGCGTCTCCGGCGTAGTGAAGGCAATATGGCAACTGATCTGCGGCTGCACAATCTTCTTCGTGCGGAAGCTGAAGGGCGTAGGCTCGGCGTCGCCCGCCTGCTCTTCAAACGCATCCCAGCGAATCGTACGCCCATCCAGCCGCGGAGGCGTCCCTGTCTTCAGTCTGCAAGTCCGAAGCCCCAGCGCCCGCAGCGCCTCGCCCAGCAGCACCGAGGCGGGCTCGCCGCTCCGCCCGGCGGGATAGCGCTCTTCGCCGCAGTGGATGAGGCCATTCAAAAATGTCCCGGTGGTGATGATCGTTGCGCCGGCCAGCAGCCTGCGCCCATCGCGCAGCTTCAAGCCCAGCACACGCCGCCGTGGCCGGACAGGCCGCGGCAACTCCGGCTGCTCATACGGTCCCTCGGTCTCCCGTTCCCGATCCCCTGTTCCCTGTTCCCTGTCTTCTGTTCCCTGTTCCCTGTTCCCTGTTCCCTCGTCAACCACCAGATCGACCACCTCCGCCTGGCGGATGTGCAGCCCCGCCTGCGACTCCAAAACCTCCCGCATCTTCACGCGATAGAGCTGCTTGTCGCACTGCGCCCGCGGACTCCACACCGCCGGCCCCCGCGACGTGTTCAGCAGCCTGAACTGGATGCCCACCGCATCGGCCACCTCGCCCATAATGCCGCCCAGCGCATCCACTTCGCGCACCAGGTGCCCCTTGGCCACGCCGCCGATAGCCGGGTTGCAGCTCATTTGCGCGATCAGGTCCAGGTTCATGGTGATCAGCGCGGTCTTGAGGCCCATGCGCGCAGCGGCCATCGCCGCCTCGCACCCGGCGTGCCCCGCGCCCACCACGGCTACATCGTATTGTTCGGTAAAGACCATCCAAGGCTATTCTACGGGGCCTGCGCATAAAGTGTTGCAGCCAGCACAGGAGCACGCTTCTTGGCGGAACAGCAGATCGAATCTACTTGTTTTCGTTCCCCGTCAGCCGAAACGTAATCGTTCCCCAGAACAGCCGCGCCCGCATCTGCACTGGCAAATGCCGCTCGTCGTCGGTATACCAGATCCAGATGGCCCCGCGATTCTTCACTACGCCAGCGTCGGCCGTGGGCTGCGCCCGCAATGTCTTGAAGGTGCCCAGCGGGGTCTTGATCTCTTCGCGGCCCTCCACCTTCATGTTCACCAGCACCGGGTGCATGGCGTCGACCACGGGAATTGCAAAGCTGTTGCCGATCTCCATAGGCTGCGACGAGGCATAGAACACGCCCGTCAGCAGATCGGTCAGGCAGCCGGGCACGCCCGCCTCCACGTGCTTGCTTTGGCCCGTGACCATGTTCTTCTCGTCCAGGATCGATCTGCCCTGCGCATAGTCCAGCCGCAGCGTCGAGTTGATCTGGCGACGGCCCTCGACCGTTTGCTTGTCAAATTCGTAGGTGCAGCCGCGGTTGCGGTCAAAGGTGGATTGGAAGCGGTCGCCCACGTGAAAAAGAAGATTGATGGCGCCGATCGTGTCGGCGTTGGCCGTGATGCGCTCTCGGTCGCCGGTGGCCTCAAAGTGCAGCACGGCGGTTCCGGCGGGAAACACGCGCCAGTCTACGGAGTAGCTGAGGGTCTGCTTCTGCGGGAAGCTGAAACCGGGGCGCGGCGGCGTGAGCGTGGAAACCTGCTGGCCGCCGAGTGCCGGGGCCATTGCCAGGACGCAAAAAAGAGTTGCTGCGGTCGTGCGCGTCATCAACTTCAGGCAAGGCTCCTTGGTCGAACTGATTCAACCGCCCATCGCACGCGTAAAACATTCATCGCGGTCCATGGACGACGGCGGCGAGAGCAGGGTGCAGCAAGAGCAGACTGAGGTAAAGCAGCGCTGCCCCTATACCTGCATTGTACTCGCGATGCTTGAGATAGAGCGAGAAGGAGAAGGCGCCGGGAGCGGTTTCGGTTCCCGGATCTCTGGCCGGCGTCAGCCTCGGAATCAGGCGCGGCACCCGCTTGCAGTAGGCATCGAAGTCGGGAAACGTAGCCCGCAAAAACCGCTCCTCCGACGCAATCACCGGGATATAGATGATCGCAAAGCCCGCCGCCAGCACCACCGCCACCGGCCAACTGAGCAGCGCCACGGCAAACCCGCCCGCAATCAGAATCGACCCCAGGTACAGCGGATTGCGCGTATGTGCGTAAGGGCCGGTCTGCGTCAGTTCGCTGTTCTTTTTCACATAACCCGCCGCGTAGCCGCGCAGCCACAATCCGGGCACAACCAGCGCCAGGCTCCAGCCCACGGCCGCAAGCTGGGGAGCATGCCGTCCCAGCTCAAACAGGTAAAGCGCCGCGGTCACAAAGCCCAGCGGCACGCGGATGCGCCGTGCCACCCCCTGCCACCATTGCATGGAGCGGGTCTTTGGAGGAGGGGATTGCGAACTCATACAGCATTCTCCATTTCAAGCAGTTCCGTGGCAGCGCGCAGCACATCGTCCGGCGCGATGGTCAGCAGCCCGGCCTCCGGCCGTTCATGGCGCGTGTGGTCGCGGCGGCTCTCCGGGCTGCGCAGTACCCTGTACCGCGTGCCGAAGGGCCCGTTGCGGCTGGGGTCGGTCGGCCCATAGATGCCCACCACGGGCCGTCCGAGCGCGCAGGCCAGATGCAGCGGGCCCGTGTCCCCGGCGATCACCAGTTCCACTCTCCGCGTCAGCGCGATCAGTTGCGCCAGGGAGCAGGTGACCGGCGTGGCCGCGCCGCCGGTTGCCTGAACGATTGCATTGGCCAGCAATTCCTCGCTCGGCCCGGCGTTCACCACCACGCGGAAACCTCTGCCGATCAGCCCGTTCGCCACCTCGGCGTAGCGCTCCACCGGCCAGCGCTTGGCGCCCCATCCTGCGCCGGGATTGATCAGCACGGCAGGCCCTGCCTGCGCCGCCAAGCGCCCATTGGCCCAGGCTTCGGCAACCGGATCCACCGGCAGCCAGGGCCGCACCGCCTTGAGATCGTCGCCGACAATGGCGGCCGCCAGTTCCAGATCTTGCTCAATCACATGCGCGCCGCGGGTGGCGACGGTCTCGGTAAACAGCCGCCGCGCCGCCCGCTCGCGCGGCTCAGCCTCGCCGATCACCCGCCGGCAACCCGCCAGCCGCGCCACCACCGCCGACCGGATCGCCCCTTGCAGGTCGATCACCGCGTCATACTCGCCGGCGCGAAGGTCTCTCCGCAACGTCCTGATTTCATGCAGGGTTTTGCGGCTCAGTAGCTGTTTTCGCCACTGCTTGGTTGAAGCGAAATGGAGATGGTCCACCACCGGCTGCTCCAAGCGCCGCGGGTTTTGAAAGGGCGCGGCGGGGCGCGCTCTGGGCCCCGTGCCATCCGCTGGGCAAATTGGAGAATGGGGCTTCAGCCCCTCGGGAGCCCTCTCTTCACAGACCGCGTCAGCCGCCAGCAGCGCCTGCCAGCGCGGTTCCACCACCCAGTCGATGACCCAGCTCGGGTGTGTTTGCCGCAGCGCCGTCACCGTCGGCAGCGCGTGCAGAATATCGCCCATGGCGCCAAGGCGCACCACCAGCAGCCGGAACTGAGTTTGCGTCTGCAAGCTCCGATTTTCTCACAGCAGCGGGTGATCGGGAGGCGGCAGCAGCCGCTCTTCAAGCCACTCGATGGCCTCAACCTCGTGCTCGATCTCAATGCCCAGGCGCGCGGTGAGCAGCGGCAGGGATTCCGGGAAGGCGGCCGCAAGCTTGCCCAGCCGGACAATATCCTTTTCGGTGGTGATGAAGGTGGTCACTCCTGCCGCGCGGGCGGAAGCGATCAGGCGCTCCAGATCGGCTTTGGTGTAGCGGTGGTGGTCGCGGAAAGCAACGCGCGTCGCAAGGGTGAGGCCCGCGGCCTCAAGGCCTGCAAAAAACTGCTCCGGGCGGGCGATGCCGCAGAAGGCGGCGACCGGGCCATCCACCGCCGGGACCTCCATCTTGCGGTGCAGCCGCCAAACGGGACCTTCCCATCCCCAGGCGCGCAGCGCGGCCTCCAACTCCGGCGCTCCTTCCGGGGCAGGAATGGCCAGTACCGTGGCGCGGCGGGCGGCCCGCACAGGTTCGCGCAGGTTGCCCGCCGGCAGCAGGCCCTCCTCGAGCCAGTCGTGGTGGTCGAGCAGCAGAATATCCACGTCGCGATGGAGCTGGCGGTGCTGAAAGCCGTCATCGAGAAGATGAACATCAACCTTGCAGCCGTCGGCTTCGGCCAGCAATCCGGCATCGTGGCGCTGCCGGGCCACGTACACCCCCACGCCGGCCTCCCGCGCAATCAACAGTGGCTCGTCGCCGAAATCCTCCGCGGTTCCGCCCACGTCCACGCGGGCCACGCGCTGGCCGCGGCGTCCATAGCCCCTGGTGAGCACGTCCACATGCAGGCCGCGCCGTTCCAGGGCCTTGGCCAGAGTGATGGTCAACGGCGTCTTGCCCGCGCCGCCGGTCGAGAGATTGCCGATGCTGACCACCGGCCAGCGCAGGTGGCGCACCGGCTCCAGTTTCACGCGCAGCGCAACCTCGCGCAGCAGCAGCGCCAGCCGGTAAGCCGGAACCAGCGGCAGCAGCAGCTTGCGCGGAGTGAAGGTCTGCATCATTGCGCCATCTCCGCAGGGCGCTCGCCGGCTACCAATTGCTCGATCGCCTCGACGCACCGCGCCGTGGCTCCGGCCTGCGCATCGAACACCTGCCTTGCCCGCGCGCCCATCGCTGTCGCTGCTGCTGAATCCTTGAGAAGCGCGATCAGCGTCTCCGCCAGCTCTTCCGCCGTAGCGATCCGCAGCGCTTCGTGTGCGACCAAGTCGTCGGTAATGGCGCGAAAGTTGGCAAAGTGCGGCCCCATCACGATGGGCACGCCAAACTGCGCAGGCTCCAGCGGGTTGTGCCCTCCGGCTGCAACCACGCTGCCCCCGACAAAAGCCACCGCGGCCAGCGAATACACCGAGGCCAGTTCGCCGATGGTGTCCAGCAGCACAATTTGACCGGCGCACAAAGAACCTATCGACGGCCCCAATCGCCAATCCGACCGCATCTCCCACGCAACATCGGACCGCACCAGCAACGCCGCCACAGCCGCAAACCGCTCCGGATGCCGCGGCGCAAGCACCATGGCCAAGCGCGGATCGGCATCCAGCAGCCGCGGCCAGGCTGCCAACAGCGCGGCCTCTTCGCCGTCCAGCGTGCTGCCCGCCACAACCAGCCGCAGGCCTCGCGCGCGCTCCCGTAACGCGCGAGTTGCCTCAGCCTCCTCCGCCGCCCGTACATCGAACTTCAGATTGCCGCCGACGCAAACCCGCTCCGCCCTGCACCCGATAGCCATCAGCCGCTCCGCGTCGGTCTGGCTCTGCGCCAGCACCTCGTCCAGCCGGCTAAGAAACGGCCGCCAAAGCCGGCGCAGCATCCGGTAGCGCGGCCACGACCGGTCCGAGATCCGCGCATTCACCACCGCCACCGGAATCTTCCGCCCGAAACAGCCGCTCAACAGGTTGGGCCAGAACTCCGTCTCCGCCAGAATCAGCAGCCTCGGCTGCAAGGCGTTGAGATAAGCCCGCACCGCCCACGGCAAATCCAGCGGGCAATAGAAGACCCGCTCCCGCCCGAACCGCTGCCGCGCCAGCTCCTGCCCAGTCCGCGTTGTGGTCGAGATAACCAGCCGATGCCCGGCAAACGCGCGGTCCAGCTCGCCCACCAGCCGGCTCACCGCCAACACCTCGCCCACAGAGACAGCATGGAGCCACACCACTGGCCGTCCACCGGCCGCCGCGCGCAACCCCGCCGGAATCAAGCCCAGCCGAACCCGCCCCAAACGCTCCAGCAGCCCCTCGCGGTACTTATGCGTAGTGGCCATCTTCCATAGCCACCACGGCGCGCCCACCACCAGGGCCGCCAGCAACGCCAGGTTATAGAAAAACAGAATCATACGTGACGGATTGTCCCCATCCCCGGTCTAACCCTCACATGATACAGGCGGGCCTTGGATGATACAGTCGAGCACGATGAGGACCCTGCGGGCAATCTCGCTCCTCCTGCTGTGGCTTGTCTTGCCGGCCATGGCCAGCGACCACACTCCGCCCCCCGTGCAGCCGGCCACCGCGTTCGCCGCGGTCGAGGTGCATGACGACGAAAAGGTGGCCATCGCCGCCGAACCCTACGACACCAAAGAGAAGGCCGGCCTCTTCCGCGTGGACTATCTTGCCCACGGCATCATGCCGGTCCGCCTCATCGTCACCAACAACGGCAGCCGGCCCATCAACCTGCGCGACGCGCGCATCCTCTTCCAGACCGCCGCGGGCGACCGCATCCAGGCCGCCGAACCGGAAGATGTCGAGCGCCTCATGAACCGCAAGGAGCGCGAGGGCGCCAAGATTCCCATGCCCGGCCCCCTCCCCAACATCCATCTCAAGCCCAAGGGCAGCATCAAAGAGATCGCCGAAGACTTTGACGCCTTCGAGTACGGCGCCATCGTCGTCCAGCCGCACACCACCCGCGCCGGCTTCCTGTTTTACGACGTTTCGGAACTCGATAACCCGCTGAAGGGCGCCAAGCTCCATCTCCACAAGCTCCGCGACGCCGACGGCAACGAGCTCTTCTACTTCGAAATCCCCTTCGACAAATACCTGAAATCCAAATCCAGCCAAATGAACTGAAGCGGGCGGGGATTCGCCTGGTTTCGCCGACAGCAGGATCGGCGTGGGGGAACGTTCGCCGTTGGGTAATCTCCGGATTGCCGGCCACTCGCCCGTGATCGGCAAAACGACGCATCGTCCCGCAGCCTGGCGTAGACCTTGAACGGCAGGGTCCATACGCCGTAACGTGGGCGACATTCCGTTTCCCGGCCTGAGTTCGTTTCTTGAGACGCTCAAGTCACCCCTTTCAGGAACTACCAGGCGTCTCGAGTCCTACCCTTTGTGAAAAGTCCCGCCGGTCAATGCGACGGATGCTCCATGAGGCGCGGGATGTCCATGTCCCCTTCGCGCCTTCGTGCCTGGGCAAGGTCGTAAGCCGCCTGCATGCGCAGCCACATGTCGGCACTGCCGCCAAAAGCCTTTTCAAAGCGCAACGCCATTTGAGGAGTAACGGCGCTTCTGCCCTGCACCACGTTGTGAAGCTGTTGGCGCGTGATCTTGATGGTTTTCGCTGCCTGGGCCACGCTCAGGTTCAGTTCGTCAAGGTTTGCCTTGGCCAGTGCGCCTGGGTGAACGGGGTTCTTCATCGGCATTGTGTCTCTTCTCCTAGTGGTAATCTTCCAAATCCACGTCGTGGGCGTCGCCTCCCTCGAACCGGAAGGTCACTCGCCAGTTGGCCCTTACGGTCACGGCCCACACACCTTTACGGCTGCCCTTCAATGGGTGCAATCGAAACGCCGGTTGGTTCATATCCTGAATTTCACCGGCCTGATCGAGCGCCGAAAGAATCAACCGCAAACGGTCTACTTGATCTGCTCTAACCCTGCGACCGTCGTCCTCTTCAAACAGATTTCGCAGGCCCTTGTGTTTGAAGCTCTCGATCATCGTTAAACTGTAAAATGTCAATTTACATTTGTCAATACAGAGGCGCTGGGATAAATGTGGGCCGACTCGTAAATGAGAGGGTTGCGAGTCTCATAAAGGAATCTTCTTGAGGCAGGTTTTGACCATCCCCCCGCATCCCAACGATCACGAACCTGCGGACTGGATTTGTTCAACCGCGTCCTGGCTCGCCATTCGCGCGTATGGTCGCCAACTCTTCAATTGCCTCTAAACCCACCCTTCCCATTTCCGTTCGAATCGCGCAAAGTTCGAGCACGCTTCACGTCGCAGGACCTGCGGGTAGCGTGGTACCGTACATCTGGATGACGGAAGGTTGCGGTGCCCGACGCCTCTTCCCATCCCCACCGGAGGCCGCCCCCATGACAATTGAAAAGAAGATCTCTTCCCGCCGCTCCTTCCTCAAAGCCGGCGCTCTCACCATGCCCGCCATCGTTGGACTCAACGCCCTGGTCCGCGCCGAGGCGCAGAAGGAAGGCAAGATCGGCGTGGCCCTCTGCGGCCTGGGCGGATTCAGCCGCGTCAGCATTGCCCCCGAACTGCCCTTTGCCAAAAATGTCTATCTCGCCGGCGTCATTACTGGCCACCCTGACACCAAGGGCCGCGCGTTCGCCAAGCTCTACGGATTCCACGAGACCTCCATCTATACCTATGAGCAGATGCCGCACCTGGCCGACAACAAGGAAATCGTCGTCGTCCACGTCGTCACGCCCAACAGCATCCATCCCGCCAACGCCATCGCCGCCGCGCAGGCGGGCAAGCACGTCATCAGCGAGAAGCCCATGGCCACCCACTCCGCCGATTGCGAAGCCATGATTGAAGCCGCGCGCAAGGCCGGCGTGCGCCTCGGCGTCAACTACCGCCTCCACTTCGAGCCGCATCACATGGAGATGATCCGCCTCTCGAAGGAGAAGACCTATGGCAAGCTCAAGGCCATCAGCGCGGAGTTCTCCTGGAACCGCGGCAACGCCAAGCCCTGGCTGCTGGTCAAAGAGATGGTCGGCGGCGGCGCGGCCTTCGACACCGGCGTCTATCCCATCCAGGCCGGCTCTTACCTCACCGGCGAAACGCCCATCTATGCCAGCGCCGTGCCCACCACCACCCGCGATGTCTATCCCCCGGGGATTGAAGAAACCATGAGCTACACGCTCGAATACCCCAGCGGCACGGTGATGCAGGCCCGCGCCAGCTACGCCTATGACGGGCATCTGCTTCAGGTGCGCGCGGAGAAGGGCACCTACACCTGCATCGCTCCGCCCACCGGCGGCAGCACCTTTGGCCAGAGCGGCAACGGCAAGCCCAATCCCAAGCAGGTGGTCCTGCCCGACGGCTCTATCTACAAGCGGCCCGACACGCTGCAACTGGCCGTGCTCCACGATGAATTCGCCACCGCGCTCCGCGAAAATCGTCCCTTCGCCTGCCCCGGCGAGATGGGCCTGCGCGACATCCGCATCGTCGAGGCGCTCTATCGCTCCGTAGCCCGCAACGGCGAGCGAGTCAAGGTCGAGGCCGGCCCGGATATGGGAAGCTGAGCAAACCGGACCATCCCTGCGCCGCCGCCGGTGCAATCCTCAGGTCATGAACGCACATATCCGTCACGATCACGAAGAACTGCTCGAAAGTCTCGTTGGCGGCAAACTGCCGCGGAACCTCGCTTGGGATGCGCTGGTTGACCTGATTCGCCAGATCGGCCAGGTTCAGCCCCACGGAAACGACGAGTTTGCCTTCCTGGTCGGCTCCCAGCGGGCCTTCTTCAAGCGCCCCAGCACGCACAATCTCGAAGTGGAAGAGATCTCCCGCCTGCGCCGCTTCCTCAAGGACGCCGGAGTGCTGGGCAAAGCGGCCAAGGCCCACCAGCAGGGGCGCATGGTCGTAGTCATTGACCATCACGCCGCGCATCTTTACCAGGATCTGGGCGGCAGCGTGCCGGAAGACGAAGTCACCGTCAAGCCCTACGATCCCTTCGGCTTCCAGCACCACCTCATCCATCGCAAGGAAGCCCATTACCAGGGCGAGCACGTTCCTGAGGAAGATTCCTACTACGAAGAGATCGCCAAGGATATCGTCCACGCGCAGGCCATCGTCCTCATCGGCCATGCGACAGGAAAAAGCAGCGCGGTCAATTTTCTAAGCGAATATCTGAAGACCCATCACCCGGAGACATTCAGCCGGGTCATTGCCACCGAGACGGCAGATCTCTCCGCGCTCACAGAACCCGAGATCGAAGAGATTGCCAAGAAGCACATTCGCGGTGCGGAGCCGATTCCGGCCTGAAGAGCCTGCTCGTAACCTGACGCGCCTACTCGTAATAGGTGGCCGTGGCGCGATCCGTCTCCCAGATCGTACAGTCCTTCATGCGTACGCGCCCATCCGTCATCCCGGCCAGTTGCACATTGGTTTCGTCGTAGAAATACTTCGCCAGATTCTCGGCCGAGGGGTTGAGCACCGTGAAGGGCTCCAGGTCGTTCAGCATCTGGTGGTCGATGCGGTCGATAATCGGCCGCATCACCTGCTTCAGCAGCTTGAAGTCCAGCAACAGCCCGGTCGCGTCCAGATCTGTCCCCATCAGGGTCACGCGCACCTTGTAGTTGTGCCCGTGCGGATTCTCGCACTTGCCCTTGTAGTTGCGAAGATAATGGCCGGAAGAAAACCCGGTCTCCACGGTGACTTCATACATCGGCGTCTCGGCTTGTCCTGTTTGGGGAATGAGTTCCACTTCTATTCTAGTTCTTTTCTCCGCGCCGCTTCCGTCTGGCGGTCAGCCGCGCCTTTTCGCTGCGCCGGTCCACCTGCTCAAACAGGTGGGTAAGCACGCCAATCAGCGCCGCCCCCAGCCCTGCCAGCAGCAACAGCAACGCCACCGTCCGCCACAGCGACGCGTTGGCTGGCAGCCCCGGCTGAAAGCTCGAGGGCACCAGCGCCATCGCCCCTGAAATCAGAGCGAAGAAGCCCAGCGTGGCGGCCAGAATGTAGAAGTTGCGCGACATGGACGAGAGCCTGCAAGCGTGCAGTTGCTAGGACGATTCTACGCGGACCCAATTGCGTGCGTGTACGGCTCAACGAGCCAGCGCGGCAGGGCGCCGATTTCGAAGGTTTTAGGGCTGAATTGGCCTCAAAAGCGTTGGTTTTTGCTGAAAAAGGGCGGTTTTTCGGGGGTTTTGTTTACTGATTGGTACACCAGTAAAACTGGTTAACTGATTCATTGCAGGCTCGTTAGGTCGAAATATCGTTCGCAGAAATCGATGATTTCAAGGGGGGAAGGGGTGGTTTTTGGGGGTACGGACCGGGCACATGCTTGACGGGTTGGGTGGGGCATTCGGCTGGATATGGCTCTCACGACTCTCATTGTGCGACTGCGGAGTGATATTTTCTGCAATGCGGGGGGGAGACGCCGCTCGATTGGGGAACATGGGCGTGTGTCGCGGCTCACAAGCTGAGTTTGCGGAGCAGGGCTATCTTTCCGACTAGCCATGCGCCGCGCAATCTCACTTTCGCTGATGCTCGTCTTCAGTTGGATGCTGATTGCGCCCCTCTTCGCTCCCGATGCCGAAGCGAGTCTCCCGCCCTGCTGCCGCCGCAACGGCAAGCACCATTGCATGATGCGCATGATGCGCGCCAACAGCGGACAGAAGGGTTTCACCACCGTCTCTGAAAAGTGCCCCTGCTGCCCGGCAGGCGGCTGCGCGGTGCATTCCACCATCAACCAGCCCGAACCCGCGCAACAGTTCTACGCCGACGCCGTTCGCCATCCCGCGATTGCGCCGCGGACTGAGGCGCTCCTCCGCATCGCTCTTCTCCGCGGCCATCAAAAGCGCGGCCCTCCTTCTCTTCTCGCCTGACCATCCCTGTAGTTTCACCCCGGAGAGAGCTGGCTTTGCCCATCTCTCCGCATCGTCACGCGCATTCAAGCAAGAGGAGAATCCATGAGAGTCATGTTGTTGCCGGCGTTGCTGGCAGCCGCCTGCCTGTGCGGGCCGGTTTCGCGCGCCCATGCACAGCAGGCTGCCAATGCTCCCGTAGTTCCCATCGCCACCGGCAGCATCGCCGGCGTGTTGAAAGACCCCCTCGGCGCCGTGGTTCCCGCAGCCAGGGTTGAAGTCAAAAACCTCGCTTCGGGGTTCACACGATCTCAGCAGACCAGCCCCGTGGGCCGCTTCGCGTTCGATGGCCTGGCAGAGGGCCATTACAGCGCAACCATCGGCATCTCCGGTTTTGAAATCGTCCTCATTCCCGATATCTCCGTCCTCGCCGGCAGGGAAACCGTGGTCAACGTGACGCTGCGCATCGCTCCTTTAAAGACCGTCATCGAAGTCAATTCTCCGGAGCCGGATACCGATGCCGCAACCCGGCGCGAGATCGGCGACGTCGATCAGGCGCGCAGCCGCAACTCCGCGGAGCTTCTTCAAGACACCCCCGGCGTGAGCCTGCGTGAAAACGGCCAGCTCGCCTCCATCCCTTTTCTTCACGGCCTGGGTGACGACCGCGCCAAGCTCATCGTCGACGGCATGACCGTCTCTTCAGCCTGCGCGAACCACATGAACCCGCCGCTCTCCTACGTTGCGCCGTCGCACGCGGCCGAGGTGACCGTGATGGCGGGCATCACGCCGGTGAGCCTTGGCGGCGACAGCCTGGGAGGAACGGTCACAGTGGAGTCGCCGCAGCCCGTCTTTGCCGCTGCCCCGGAACGCCTGCACGAAGAAGGAGGCTCGACGGGCTTCTATCGCTCCAACGGCCAGAACTACGGCGGCTCGCTGAGGGACTGGGTGGCCGGCCGCAACTTTGGCTTCGGCTACACTAGCTCATGGGCCACCAACGACGACTACACCGACGGCAGCGGCCACAAGGTCACATCCACCTATGCGCAGACCACCGGCCACACCCTGATTCTTGCCGCGCAAGGCTCGGGCCATCTGGCCGTGCTCCAGGCCAGCCTCCATCACACCCCCTACGAGGGCTTCGTCAATGCGCAGATGGACATGGTGCGCAACTTCGCCGAGTCGCTCAACCTCCATGACCGCTGGAACTTTGCTCACGGCGTGCTCGACACCCACGTCTTCTGGCAGAACACCTGGCACTCCATGAACATCGGCCATGACAAGTCCACCTTTCCCATGCCGATGAATATGCCCATGAACACCCACGGCCGCGACCTGGGCTACGCCGTGAAATTCGACCTGCCGCTCTCCGTGCGGCAAACGCTGCGCCTGGGCAACGAACTGCATCGCTTTGTCCTCGACGATCGCTGGCCTGCCGTTGCCGGTGCAGCGCCGTACATGGGCCCCAACACGTTCATCAGCATCGACGACGGCCGCCGGCTTCGCCTGGGAACCTTCGCCGAACTGGCCGGCAAGTGGAACCCGCGCTGGACCACGCTCGTGGGCCTGCGCAACGATACCGTCTGGACCAATGCCGGCCCCGTGCAGGGCTACTCCGGCATGTATGCCGCCGACGCCAACGCCTTCAACGCCTCCAATCGCGCCCACACCGACCCGGACATGGACGCAACCGCGCTGGCGCGCTACGAACCCAATGCGCGGAGCAGCTTCGAACTCGGCTACGCGCGCAAGACCCGCGCGCCCAACCTCTATGAGCGCTACGCCTGGTCCACCAACATGATGGCCAGCGGCATGATCGGCTGGTTTGGCGACGGCAATTACTACGTGGGCAACGTTGCCCTCAAGCCGGAGACAGCCCACACCGTCAGCGGCACGGCCATCCTGCGCAGCCACGCTGCCAACGCATGGGAACTCAAGCTGACTCCCTACTTCACTCGCATCCAGGACTACGTGGATGTCGACACCATGATGCCTGTGACCTACGGTAAGAGCACGTTTGCCCAACTTCAGTTCGCCAACCACAACGCGAGCCTTCACGGGGCCGATCTGAGCGGCAGCACGACAGTGTGGAACAGCGGCAGCCTCGGCCAGGGCAAGCTCAGCGGCGTCGCCAGTTGGTTGCACGGCGAGCGGTTCGACACCGAAACCCCTCTCTACCAAATGATGCCGCTCAACGCGCGCGTGGCCCTGGATGAGGAGCTGAAGGGATTCACAGCCGGCGTCGGCGTCGAGGCAGTCGATCGCAAGTCCAACGTCGATCCGCACCGCTATGAGCAAGTCACGCCCGGCTACGCGCTCTTCCATCTCCACGCCGCCTACCAGCGCGGACATTTCCAGGCAAGCGCCGGCGCCGACAACCTGCTCGACAGAAATTACGAGCTACCGCTGGGCGGCGTGAACTTCGACGACTTCATGGCCGGCGGCTGGATGAGCCGGATTAAGCCGCTGACCGGGCGAGGACGTTCTGCTTTCTTCAGCTTGACGGCGCGGTTCTGAGGAAAGCCCAAGCCCGCCCCGCTGTTCTTCAGGCGGGGCGGGGCTTGGAATCGCCTCACTCGATACCAGGAGACTTGAACCTTTGCCTTGCCCCGTGGCGAATGTGGAGTACGTTGACCTGCTTCTCTTTTTCCAGGACGCGGTAAATGATGCGATAGCTATGAGGTTTGCGCCCGTAGAGCAGATGCCTCAGCCGCGCGTTCTCGGGCGTCGCAGCGCTTCGGCCGGGCAGTCTTTCCAGGGTGAGCGCTGCGTCCTTGAGTCCCTGGTACCAGGTCCACGCAGTTTCGGATTCCCCGGCGTGGATCTCCTTGAACAGGTTGGCAAGGTCGCGGCGCGCCCGAGGAGTGATTCTAACGACGTATGCCATGGGCGGCTTCGAACTCTGCGAAAAACTCTCTGATCGGCTGGAGCCTTCCGTTCTTTTCATCTTCCAGACCCTGCCGGATTCCCTCTTCGGCGTCGGCTTGCGCTGCAATGTCCAGGAGACGCTGGTAGGCCTCGGCATCTTGCACCACGGCCGCGGCCTTCCCGTTGACGGTGAGCACCATGGGGCGCTTGCTCTTCTTGAGCTGCTTCATGAATTCGCCCGAAGACCGGCGAAAAGTCGTCAACGATTGGATGTCCGTGGTGATGTCCAGCATGTTCGCCCTCCGAATGAGCACCTTATTAGGTGCTCATAGCATAGCGCATCATGCCTGATCTTCGCTTTCGAAAAACGCCTCCACATCCGTAATCGTCGCCGTCATCCGATACGGCGGCAAACTCTTCAGAAACGTCTGCCCATACCGCTGCCGCGTGATCCGCGGGTCAAGCAGCACCAGCACGCCGCGATCTTCAAGCGATCGGATCAGCCGGCCGAAGCCCTGCTTCAACGTCAGCACCGCCGCCGGCACCTGGTAATCGAAGAACGGTTTGCCGCCGGCTTCTTCAATGGCGCGCATCCGCGCCTGCACCACCGGATCGCTGGGCACGGCAAATGGCAGGCGGTCGATGATGACGCAACTCAACGCTTCGCCCTGCACATCCACGCCCTGCCAGAAACTCGAAGTCCCAAACAGCACCGCATTCGGTGTAACTCGAAACTCCGCCAGCAGCGCCTTGCGCGGCGCGGTTCCGTGCAGCAGGATGGGAAAGTCCAGCACCGGCATTAGCCGCTCGTAGAGGTCGCGCATCTGCGCGTAGCTGGTGAACAGGCAGAACGCGCGGCCTTTGGTAATCTCCAGCACGCGGCGAATGGTGTTGGCCGCAGCCTCGGGAAAATCCGGCTCGCGTGGGTCGGGCATGTTGGGCGGCAGGTAGAGCAGCGCCTGCTCGCCATACTTGAAGTGCGAAGGCACCACCAGCTCCCGCGCCTCGGTCAGACCCAGCCTGCGCCGCATATGCTCAAACCCGCCCTGCACGGTGAGCGTGGCCGAGGTCAGCACGACAGTTGGAATCTGCTCGAAGACCAGCTCGTGCAGCAGGTCGGAGACATCGATCGGCGTGGCCTGCAAGAACGTTGTGCGCGACGCGCCGCGTGCGCCGGCGCTTCGTGCCGTTGATCTGTCCGTGGCGTTTCCTGCCAAGACCCGCCGCTCCATCCAATACACCATGTTGCTGGCATTGGACTCGAGCAGAAACTCAAGCTCCGTGCGCAACCGGCTCACGCGCTTCCGCAGCCCCGGTGCTTCGTCGACGCCCTCGAGCTCTTCGATCTCCGTCTCCAGCCGCAGCAGCGTGGCGCGCACCGCCATGTAGAGATCGCCTGAGGTCTCCAGAAACTCCTCGCGCCCGGTGAAAGGCTGGCGTCCATCGCCGGCCATGGGCAAGCCGGCAAAGAACATCCGCGCCCGCTCGCGCAGTTGTTGCGTGACTGCGGGCAAGTTCCCCGCGCCCTCCTTGCCGCGCAACAGCACGTCTGTATCGCGCGCCAACTCTTCAAAGCGAATGTTCGAGACCGAAAGCCCAAAATAATTCGATGCCACTTCTTCCAGCTCGTGCGCCTCGTCAAAGATCACCGCCGCGGCCTCGGGCAGAATCCCCGCATCCGGCGCGCCCGCCGCCTCCTGCCGCACCGAGAGATCGGCGAAGAACAAATGATGATTGACGATGACGATGTCCGACTCCAGCGCCTTGCGCCGCATCTCGGTAATGAAGCAGCGCCGGTAATCCGGGCAAGTCGACCCCAGGCAGGCCTCGGTCCGCGCGTCCAGCTTGTGCCACAGCGCGCTCGACTCCGGCATTCCCGAAAGCTCGGCCCGGTCGCCGGTCTCGGTCTCTTTCTCCCACTCGCTGATCTGCTGGTACTGGTCGATCTCTTCCAACCCCGACAAAATCGGCTGTGTGCGCAGAGCCTCAAGCTTGTGGCGGCACAGGTAGTTGGCGCGGCCCTTCATATAGCAAACGCGCAACCCGCCCAGCAGCGTCTCCAGAAAAGGCACATCGCGAAAGTAAAGCTGATCTTGCAGCGCCTTGGTGCCCGTGGAGATAATCACGCGCTGGCCGGTGCGCAGCGCCGGCAGCAGGTAGGCCAGCGTCTTGCCGGTTCCCGTGCCCGCCTCCACAATCAGGTGACGCCGCTCCTCCAGCGCCCGCTCCACGGCCTTCGCCATCTCGAGCTGGCCGGGGCGGTATTCGTAAGGCAGCGTGGAGCGCGCCAGAATCCCGCCCGGCGAGAAGAACTCGAACAGCGTGGGCAGGGCGCGGGTTGGATTGTCGGTGGCGGGCATCGATGCGGTGTGCTCACTCCATCATAGTGAGCCGGGCGCTCTCGCCGATGCAGCCGCCGCGGATCAGGCATTCAACTCGTGAAGGGCGCCGCGGATCTCAGCCGAAGTCAGGGTCCTTGCCCGAAGCCGCTGCGTGATACGAGTCCCCGCTCAGCACCTGGCTGTGCCGCCCGTCCATCCATTGACCGATCAGCAGCGTTTCCTCCGGGCTCGACCCGGCTTCCGGTCCGGAAGCACTCGCCAGCAGCTTCTTGCGGACCTCCGCCGCGCGTTGATTCGCGGCGGCCCTCTCGCCCTGCGCGGCTGAGTAAAGATTGGCCGCGTTCACGTTCATGGGGTTCCCGTGAATGTGCATCGTCCCCTCCTGGTCAGCCCCCAAGGCAATCGGCGTGCCGTTTGCCCGGCGGCAAGATAAGAGAAATCACAGGCTGCGAGCGGCGTTCAGCCTTCCTTCCCGTTTGACTTTGCAGAGTGGACTAAGCATACTTAGTCCATGGCCTACACCGTCCACCAGGCGAAAACCCACCTCTCCCGGCTCCTCAAAGAAGCTGAGGCGGGCAAGGAGGTTGTCGTCCTGCGCGGGAAGAAGCCGGTTGCGAAAATCGTGGCGATTGACAAGCCTGCCGCGGAAAAGCCGCCGTTCCGTCTGATTGGGGCCTACCGCGGGCGGATGCGCTTTGACGACAGTGCTTTTGCTCCGGCGACGGATGAGGATTTGATTGAGATGGGTTTCGACTACCTGGTCGATGCACCCTTGGTTGCACCGCCGGACAGGCCAGTTGAGGGAAAGTGAGGTTCCTCGTCGACACGCATGCGTTTCTCTGGGCCGTCTTGTCACCGGAGAAACTGAGTGATCGCGCAAGGAGTGTTTTCACCGATCGTCAGGCTGAATTGCTGGTTTCCATTGCTACGCCATGGGAGATGGCAATCAAGGCAGGTATTGGAAAGCTGGAAAATGGAGCCGAGATCCTGGACAACTTCGAGAACCGGGTGACTGCAAGCGGATACCGCATCCTCGAAACATCGATCGAACACACGATACGCAGCGGCTACCTGCCGCGGTACCATAAGGATCCTTTCGACCGTTTGCTCATTGCCCAGGCGCTCGATCTGAACGTACCCATCCTCAGCCGTGATGACATTTTCGACCTGTACGGTGTACAGCGGATTTGGAATTAGGCGAACCCAGTCAGTCATACTAGGGGAAAAACGTTGGCGAAGTATCGCAGATCGATTACGCCACGCGAACCGGGCGAGGCAGCCCTGCCCCTGGTGGCCATCGTGGGCCGCCCCAACGTGGGCAAATCCACCCTCTTCAACCGCCTCACCCGCAGCCGCCGCTCCATCGTCGGCGACGAGCCCGGCATCACCCGCGACCGCATCTATGGCGAGTTCGAGTGGCTCGGCCGGCCCTTTCGCCTGGTCGATACAGGCGGCATGGTCCCCGACGACCCCGAGCTGATTCCCACCGAAATCTACAACCAGGCCAAGGTCGCTCTGGAAGAAGCCGACGCCATGATCCTCGTCGTGGATGCGCGCACGGAGCTGGCCAGCCCCGACTACGACCTGGTGCGCTTGTTGCTGCGCGGCGGCAAGCCCCTGTTTCTCGCCGTCAATAAGGTTGAAGGCGATGCCATGGCCTACGCGGCAGAGAATTTCCGCCAGCTCGGCATCCGCAACGTCTTCCCCATTAGCTCCGAGCATGGCCTGGGCATCGGCGATCTGCTGGAAGCCATTGCCGAAGCGCTGCCCGCCCCGCCTGAGGCTCCCGAGAGCGAAGAAGAGGTCCGGAATGAAATCGCGCCCGCTGAAGAAGCGGTTGCCGGCGAATTAGACGGCATCTCCGAGGAACTTCAGGAAGAACTGGCGGACGTCGAGTCCGTCCACCGCACCCACGGCGAGTTCGAGCAATACGAGACGTCGGTGGCCATCATCGGCCGCCCGAACGTCGGCAAGTCCACTTTGCTCAACGCGCTCACCGGCACTTCGCGCGCCATTGTCTCGCCCATCGCCGGCACCACGCGCGATGCGGTCGACGAGGTCGTCGAGTTTGAGGGCAGCCAGTTCCGCTTTGTTGACACCGCGGGCATCCGCCGCAAGAGCAAGACGCATTTGATGGCCGAGAAACTCAGCGTCGTCATGGCCCGCCGTCATCTTGAAGCCGCTGACGTGGCCCTGCTGGTGCTCGACGCCACAGAAGGAGTTACCGGCGCCGACGCAACCATCGGCGGCTATGCCCACGAGAGCGGCCGCAGCGTCATCATCGTCGTCAACAAGTGGGACTTGGTCACCACCGCCCGCACCGACGGCAAGCCTCCCGCCGATCGCGAGATCTTCGAGCAGCAGTTGCGCCGCGTGCTCAAATACCTCAACTACGCCCCGGTCATCTTTCTCTCCGCGTTGGAAGGAACAGGCCCCGAGGCCAAAGGAATGGCGCGCGTGCTGCACGAGGTCAAGGCCGTAGCCGCCGAGCGCCGCAAGCGCGTCACCACCGGCCAGATGAACCGCTTCCTGGAGAAGATCGACTTTCAGCGCGCGCCCGTGCCCATGGCCAAGCGCCTGCGCATCTTCTACATGACACAGGCCGCCGTGGCCCCGCCCACATTCGTGCTCTTCACTGACCGCAACATCGAGCTCCACTTCAGCTTCGAGCGCTTCCTCGAAAACCAGATCCGCGAGGCATTCGGCTTCAAGGGCACCCCCATCTGGTTCAAAGTCCGCGCCCGCAATGCGCCGAAGAGCGATTAACAGGGAATAGGGAACAGTCGTCCACCGTCGCCGCCGGCTCACGAGGGCTATTCTCTTGTCGTCCCTGAGGGGGAAGAAACAACCACTCGACCATAGGGTCAATCCGGCAATGCGATTGGTTCGCTCAATAGGTGTGGGCAGCGTCTCAAGTTCTACCCATTTTGAGACGGTAACCAGCCGAGCGCGCTTGGCCTCGTCATTGGGCCGGGTCGTGGTTTTGCGGCCGATTCGGCGCTACAATTTCTCCATGGATCGCACCGCCAAAGAACTCCTTGAAGAAGCGCGCCGCTTGCAGCCAGCTTGCTCCGGCGAACTCCAACGCGCCCAGATCGATAACGCCGAGCAGGCTGCTGCTGCCCCCCGGGCGCTACTGCCAAGGGGAGATCGTTTTCCGAACCGTGCCGGTGTTATTGATGATGGTGACCACGTTTGAATTGCCGAGGATGATCTGCTTCGTGCCCGTCCCGTCCAAGTCTGCCACGCAGGCGAAAGCGCCAGTGAAAGTTTCACCGTTTACCACGGCGGCTGGGGCCGAGGAGATTGCGCAGCTTGGGTTAGACGTATCGGTTGTTGTGGCGGCCTGAGCGGCAACCACCTGCTCGCGGATATGCCCATTGAGGGGCAGATACTTGGGCAGCTCAAGCACGGCCGTGACAATCAGGGCAGTCATGATCGCTACCGAAACTGTTTCTTGTCTTGCAGTCATTTGGACCTCCGGAGGGACCTCGACCGGAATGGGATTTCGATTTTCCGGACAGGGGCCAATGGTACCGCACTTGTGGCGGAGCTGGCGGGCATTCAATTCAAGGAAATGGCCAGACGGGAGTCGGCGCTGGATTTGCCGAGTTGGCTCGATGAGGTGCGAGCGGGAGAGGCCATGCGAACACAGGAGCCGTGCCTCTCCGTCCCGCTGTGCCATACTTTCTGGCGAGGGCTGTGATTGGCCACGCGTTTTGTCGTTTGAATTTGGAGTCAAGACTAAGGAGAGTTGCGCAGATGAGTTATGTGCCGGATGGGAAGCGGTATGAGGGGGCTACGTTCAGGCGTTGCGGGCGGTCGGGGATTGTGTTGCCGCCGGTGGCGGTTGGGTTGTGGCAGAACTTTGGCGGGACGGATGTTTTCGAGACCGGGCGGGCGGTGATCCGGCGGGCGTTTGACCGCGGGGTGACGCACTTTGACCTGGCGAATAACTATGGGCCTCCGTATGGGTCGGCGGAGGAGAATTTTGGCACGATTCTGAAGAAGGATTTTGGCGGACTGCGCAATGAGCTGATTATTTCGACCAAGGCGGGCTGGGATATGTGGCCGGGGCCGTATGGGATTGGGGCTTCGCGCAAGTATCTGCTGGCTTCGCTGGACGAGAGTTTGAAGCGCATGGGACTCGAATACGTGGACATCTTTTATGCGCACCGGCCGTGGCTGGATACGCCTCTGGAAGAGACGATGGGGGCGCTGGCGACGGCGGTGCACCAGGGGAAGGCGTTGTATGTGGGCATCTCGTCGTATAGTCCGGAGCGGACGCGGGAGGCGGCGGGGATTTTGAAGAGCCTGGGAGTTCCGCTGCTGATTCATCAGCCTTCGTACTCGATGCTCAATCGCTGGGTGGAGCAGGGGTTGCTGGCGACGCTCGATGAGCTGGGCGTGGGCTGCATTGCGTTTTCAGCACTGGCGCAGGGGATGCTGACTAACAAATATCTCAAGGGGATTCCGGCGCACTCGCGTGTGCTGGAGGAGGGATCGCTGCCCAAGGAGTTTTTGAGCGAGGAGAACCTGAAGCGGGTGCGGGCGCTGAACGAGATGGCCCTGGGGCGCGGGCAGACGCTGGCGCAGATGGCGATTGCGTGGGTGCTGCGCGACAAGCGGGTGACGACGGCGCTGATCGGGGCGCGGAATGTGGAGCAACTGAACGACTCGCTGGACGCGATGAAGCGGCTGGAGTTTACGGAGGCGGAACTGAAGGAGATCGATCGGTATGCGCAGGATGCGTCGATCGATTTGTGGAAGGGCGCTCGGGAGAAGATGGCGTAGGAGAACGAGGACGGGCTGGGTTGGGTTTGTGGTGTCCCACCCTTTCCGCAAAAAAGCGCGGAAAGGATGGGGCACGGCGGT
>Ga0302320_10000722_pt1 | contig 78201 bp, 80 predicted proteins | sample Bog_T0_3_FD_202130 | JGI IMG/M metagenome (GOLD analysis project Ga0302320, IMG submission 202130) | Peat permafrost microbial communities from Stordalen Mire near Abisko, Sweden - Bog_T0_3 | ecosystem: Environmental > Terrestrial > Soil > Wetlands > Peat | place: Sweden: Abisko, Stordalen Mire...
GAAATCCCCATAGACGACAGTCGAGCCGCCGCCGCCATCGCCGCCGACGCAGCCGGCCAGAAACAGGCCGCTGGCAAGCGCAGGCAGGAATCGGCGGATCGGGCGGGTTTTCATGGCGCCGGAGGCTGTGTGGGCGCCGCCCCTTGGTCTTCGTCGGCATGTTCGACCAGCCCGATCGGCGCGCCAACGCTGTCGGCGATGATCGCCAGCTGGCCATCGGTGCCGAGGGTTCGGGGCTGGATCAGGACCCGGCCCCCGAGCAGGGTCACGCGGCCGAGCATGGCCTTTAAATCCGTGACGCGGACGTAGCCGAGCCAGGCCGGCTTGGCGCTCGGACGGTTGAGCAGGGGTCCAAGGCTGGCTCGGGCGAAGGCGCCGCTGCTGAGCAGGAAGGTATCGGGACGGTTCAGGCGCGAATCGGGGAAAATCTCGTACGCGAAGGTGTTCTGGTAAAAACGGGAGGCTTTCTCCGGGTCGCGCGAGAACAGCTGGGACCAAGTCCAGTCTCCGGGGTCCGGCCGGTACTCGCCCGGGTCGCCCGAGGCGGAATGCATCAGGCCTAGGAAGGCGCCCTCCGGGTCGGTGAAGATGGCCTGCATCCCGCGCTGCGGCAGGTCCTTGGCGGGAAACACGACGTGGCCCCCCGCCGCCACGGCGGCGGCCAGGGCCTGCGGAACGTCGCCGACGGAAATATACTCGACCCATCGCCCGCGGCTGCGTCCCGGCATCCGATCCGGTCGCAGGAGCGCGATCCCGGCCACCGGGCGGCCGGCGTTGGTCAGGACAATGTAATCATGAACCCCCCGATCGCTGTCGCGGGAGATGACCGTCGAGGTCCAGCCGAACAGACCGGTGTAAAATTGCGCTGCCGCCTGTTGGTCGGCCGTGAACAGGTCGGCCCAGATGAACTTGCCGGGAAACTGATCGGGGGTAGGTGGGCTGTTGAGCGCCGGCACCTCGGCCGCGCCCAGGGAGACGGAGAGCAGGCACGAGAGGAGCAATGCCAACATCTTCACCCATCAACTGACCCATTCGTGGTCCGAAGGTTCGGTCAAAACTCCAGGCGGGAACAATTTAATGGCCTAGGCCGGTCTGGCTCTTCATCATCCCGAGACGAAGGCGTCCCGGGCAGGCGCATTTCGGCGAAGGCGGCTTCCAGCGGCAGCGCTTCGTCCTGGCGGGCGGCGAACGCGCGGTCCAAGGCTGCGGTCAGCGCGGCAAAGCTGACCGCCTGCAGCGGCCGGTCTGTAGCCTGGGGGTGCGGAGGGCCCAAGCTAGGCTGAATATTCCCACGGTTTCACGACCTGTTCAGACTGGGACGGCCCAGCCTTTCGCGCCGACCAAGCAGCCCTGAGGTCCGTGCTTTCCTTCAGCGTGGCGGCGGCCCAAAGCAGACGCGGCGCCAGCCGCCTCTTTTCCAGGGCATCCCGGAGGTCGGGGCGGAGCACGGCGACGAGCAGGCCGCCGTCGCGGCAGATCCCGTAGGGCAGATTGGGACTGTCGCCGGGATCAAGCTCCGGGGCCCGGCGGCACGACTCGTTCCAGCGCACGGGACCGAACCGGTGGCAGCCATGGCGCCGGATCAGCCACGCGATCCAATCCGCCGCGGGAATGTCTTCGGCGCCAGCCAGCAGGAAATCATCGAGCCGGCCGGACTCCGGACGGCCCATCCGGAGGTCGATGCGTTCGATGTTTTCCGGCGTGAGCAGGCCGACCTCCCGCAGTTCCGCCAGCAGTTCGGCGTCGGCACGGGGCGCTTGAAAGTGCATCATAAGGCGAGGGCAATCGGGCTTTCCGGCGGCGCCGCGGCGGCGTCCGGCCGCTCCTCCAGGCACCAAACTTCGCCGCGCCGCACGACCCTCAGGGCCGTGCGGTTTGCCAGTTGGACGAGGGCCGCCTCGGCGGACTGGGCGGTGAAGGTGGCGCTGGTGCGCAGCCCCGAGGGGCCGAAATAGGCCACCGGAATGCGCCAGGCGCTCGCGACGTCGACCACCGCTTCGGCGAAGGGGGTGTTCTCGAAGCGGCAATGGTAGCCGCCGGCAGCCGCTTCGATCCTGCCGTGGATGGGGCGGAGGTCCTCGGCGGAGGACGGCGATCGCGGCCGGGAGGCCGCGGCCGGAGCCGCGCCGGCCGGTTCGGCGCTGAAATCGGCGATGCTTTGGTCGGCCCGGGCCGCCGGCAGCGCTGCCAGCGAAGCGGCGGCGAATCTCCAGCCCGGGGCAAGGCATCGTCTGGAGATCATCGGCGGCCAGCTCCCACGGCCGGCCGGAGCAGGCCCAGAAATGCAACCGCGGCGCCGCACGGGCCGAGAATTCGCGCATGGCCGTTGGGCACGAAGCAGAGCGTGCACGAATACAGGAGGCCGCACACTAGGGCGGAGCGCCGCCAGCCGCAGGCGAGGAGCGCGATCAAGCCGAAGGCGCAGAGCATGCCGGCCGACAGCCAAAGGGCGGCGGCGACCTGGTCCTGCACCGCGCGCAGGACGTGCTGGAGGCTGACTGGGTCGAGGCCGGCGGCCGGGTCGGCGGAATTCATGGAATGGGCAGGGCGACCGAGCCTGGACGGGCGAGCAGCAGTTCGGCTGCGGTCAGCTCGATCCGGACGGGCTGGTCCGGGCGGCTGCCGCCTTGCGCTGGAGCGGAGGCCGCCTGGCGGCGGCGAAGAAATTCCGCGAAAGCGGAGTCGCGCCAGATTGCGGCCCGTTCCTCCGGACTTAACTCGCGATAGGATTTCGGCCGGTAGGTGAAGGGCCCGGCCAGCGGGCCCGCGGCGAACTGGCGGCCGGGCCCGGCGTCGGCCGGCCCCGTCGCGGGCCGGAGATCGGTGCGGTAGGCGGAGGTCTGGACGGCCGCCTCCGCGAGAAAAGCATCGAGCAACGTGGCCGCGTTGCCGTCCGGCGGGGAGGCAGGCGCGGCCGCCGGACCGAGCAGGGCGGCCAGGCCGCAGGAGAGCCGGAGCGGGCAGCGCATGGGTTTCGAGGGACGAAGAGGACTATGGCAAGGGAGGGCGCAGAGGACCCGGGCTCCTCAGCCCGGCCGCGGCGTCGCTCAGGATGGTTCGGCCTGGAGTTCGGGGAGCGGTTTGATTTCCACTCCCCAGGGCCCAAGCCACTCGCCGAAGTCGGCGGCCACGGGCCGGCTGGTGTAGATCCTGAGGGCGCGCTCTTCGGCGACGGCGCGATAGGTCTGGAGCCGCAGCTGATAGGTGGGTTTGAGGACGCTGCGGCCGGACTTGATCTCGGCCAATTCGGTCTCGACGCTGTCGACCACTGTGCCGCGGGGAAAGCCGCGGTCGGTGTAGCGCGGCAGGCCGACGATCCGCTTGAATTCGGAGCTCTCGATCTGCGCCGGCGAGGGGCGCCAGATCTCGGTGTTTTTGCTGAACCGGAGCGCCCCCAGGGCCCGAACCTCGGCGGCCTGGCCGGAGGCGAGGGGCCGGGGCACCGAGCCCTCGGCCGGCGGCGCGGCTCCGAGGCGGGGCGAGGGCGCGCCGGCGCCGAGAAATCCCATCGCCGCGTCGAGGAGAGGATGGCCCGGCGCCGCGGCCGCCAGCCGCCGGCGCAACGAGCGGATCGCGCCCGCGTCGCTGAGCCAGCCTCGGGCCGCCGCCAGCTCGATCATCCAGCCGGGATCGGCGGCCACCGCCGCCTCGAAGGCCCGGGGTTCCCGGGAAAAGCAGCTGAGCGCGAAGTGGCACGACCACTTGGCGTCGGCCCGCAGCTCATCGGGGCGGACGGAAAATCCCCGAGGGTGCAGGCGGGGAAGCGCCCAATAGGCGTAGAACGGATTGGAAACGAGCACGTCCTGGTAGGGTTTCACCGCTTCGCGCGGATGCCGGACCAGGAAGACGGCGGCGGCCGCCGCGTAACGATTGCGTTCGTCGGCCGACCAGGCCGCGATCTCCGCGAGCAGTCCCGGATCGCGCGTGCGCCGGGCATGCCGGATTCCCCAGTAGCTGTCCTGCACCAGGGTCTGGCGGTAGAATCTCTCCGGCTGCCGCAGCCGCACGTGCAGGTCGGAGGCCCAGCCGAGGAGGTGATAGACCGCCTCGCCGGAGCCGGCCAGGCTGGCTTCGACCTCCGGGGACGCCGCATCGTAGCTGCGGCAGAGAAGTGCGACCGCGCAGGCGGGATGACCCAGGGCGGCGGCGCGCAGAGCTGGAAGCTGCAGCGCACCGGGTCCGAGGCGCGCGAGCAGGTCGGGGCGGTAGCGCAGCGCGCGGGCGGCGTCCGAGGCCGCCGGACCCGCGCGGGCAGCGGCGCGCAGCAGGCGGGCCTCGTACGCCTCCTTCCAGCCCGGCCGGGCCGACGGGCACGCTAGGCGCCACAATGCGGCGGGCCTGCTGAGGATCGGAGGATGCGGGCTCACGGGGGCGATTCCTCGGCGGCGGCGGCGTGTTCGGCCTGCAGGCGGGACGCCAGCTGCCCGCCCAGATTGGCGTCGGCGGCGCAGAGGAACGGCCCGGCCGCATCGCTTCCCGAGAGGAGGTCCTGGGGGGCGACAATGCACTCCAGCCGGTCCACGGCGCAGCAGGCGCCACTGAATCCCCGCGGCGCGATCCGGGTGTCGCGCACGCGGGTCTTCAGGCGCAGCCAGGCGCGGGTGCCGCGGTTGGGGTCGGGATTTTGCTCCGGGGAAAGGGTGACATGCACCTCCACGCCGCGGGCCGCCGCCGCATCCAGCGCCCCGAGCAGGGAGGCCGATTCCAGCCGGCCGGCGGCTAGCCAGATCTCCCGCTGGGCGCCTGTGAACAGGCGCATCCAAGCTGCATTCGCCGCCGCCGGACTCTCCCCGGCGCGGACTTCCCATTGCGGCGGAGGGGCCGGCCAGCGGACGCCGGCCGCCGCGCCAGCGGTGAAGGCAAACAGGCCCCAGACGCCACGGGTGTAGAGGAGATGCAAACGCGGCATGGGATCCAATGATAACAAGCGGGCGGACTTGTTATCATCTGGGGCTGCTCCCAATGAATACCGCTCCGACCGCCTTGCGCCGCTGGCGCCACTGGGTCGTCTCGTCGTCCCGGCATCTGCCGCTGGAATCGCCCGCCGCCTGCATGGCCGGCTCGGTCCTATTCCTCGGGGGGGCCTGGTTCCTCCTTCCCCGCCTGGAAGCCTGCGCCCGCCGGGCCCCGCTCGTGGCCGAGGCCCTGGCCGGCTGGCCTCATGGCTGGTCCTGCCTGCGGGGCTTGATGTGGCTGCTCGCCCTCGCCGCCCACGGCGGAGCTTGGCTTTTCCAGGCCAGGTGCCTGCAGCTATGCTACCCGGAGTTCTACGACCCCTACCTCCTCGATCCATGAAGATCCCCGACCTCACCCCTTTTGCGGGCGAATGGCATCTCGCGACGACGGCGCAAGTGGCGGCCCATGCGATTGCGGCGGCCATCGTGGCGTTTGTCCTCTCCCCTGCGGCCTGGGGAGCCTGGGCAAGGGCGACCGGGAGTCCGGGCTGGGTCGACCTGGGCGCCGCGGCCGCGCTTTGCTTGCTCGCGGCGCCGATTCTCGCCGGCAATCTCCAGCGGCTGCGCCGGACTGCTGCCCCGCGCCAGCCCGGTCGTCCGGTCCTCTCGATCGCCGGCATGCCGGTGGCCGCCGACGAGCTCAAGACCTCCGTCCTCGTGACTGGTGTCACCGGCTCGGCCAAGACGGCCGGAGTGCTTCTGCCCGCCCTGGCCCAGCTGTTTGAAATTTACAATGAAGAGCCGCGGAACGGGGAGCCTCCCGGGGAGTATCAGCGGTTGGGCGCCTTTATTCCGGAGGTGAAGGGTGATTTGGTCGATGCGGCGATCTACTTGGCGCACGAGGCGGGGCGCTGCGTCAGCCGGGAGGTGATCCTGCTCACCCCCGGCTGCCGGATCCCGGTGGTCCGGTACCGGGACGAAACCGGGCGCGCCTGGTTTTTGGCCGGCCGCGGCGGGGCGGGCGGCTCGGACGCCGGCGATCTCCTGCCGGCTTTGGCCTACCCCAATGGGCATCCCCGGGCGGGCGCCCCGGTTTCAATCGTGGTGTTGGAAGATCCGGCCGACTGCGAAGCGGTGCTGCCCGCCTGGTCGCAGGTTCCGGTGGCGCTGGAGGGGCGCCAGCCGCGGTTCATTGGCTGGCGCTGGCAGGACGGGCGGCTGCGGCGCGCCAGCCAGACCCTTCGGTGCGGCGGACCGGAATGGACGGTCGGCGCGGATGGCGGGGCGATCTGGGCGGAACCGCCTCGCTGGCTTACCGCCGAGGAGGTCCTCTTCGTGGACAATCAGGTGCACTACAATCTGGTCGACGCCCGCCTTCCCCCGGCGGAAGCCGCCGAGCGGCTCACCCGCCTGGCCGTCCTGGCGCGCGGGGCGGCACCGCGCGGTGACAACGACTATTTTTACGACCAGGGACGCAAGCTGATCGCCGCCTGCATCGCGCTGCACCGGGCGGCCAGCGAGATGCCTTGCACGGCTGCCGATGTCGTCCGGCTGGCCACGCAGGAAGGTCCCCTCGAGGCGGCGCTCGGCGCCCTGGGCTCCCGGCTGGCCGAGCTCGGCGCCGCCGCGGAGGCGGCCGGACCGGAGCGGGCGGACGAAATCCGGCGCCGGCGCATCGCGCCCCTGCGGGAGCTGGAGTCCTTTTTCCAGGACGAATGGCGGAAGATGGTCGCGGACGGGAAAACCGCGAACGTGATCAAATCGACCCTGTCCGCGGCGTTCGGGATCTTCCTGCAGGATCCCAATCTGGCGGAGACGTTTTGCCGGCCCTCGACGTTCTCCTTCGAGGACATCGTTCAGTCGGGCAAGCTGATCGGCCTGGTGCCCGGGGACCGCTACGAGCAGCTCGGACGGCTGATGGGCACGGCCTGCAAGCTCGATTTCCAGAGCACCATGCTCTCCCGCAGCGCCCGTCCGGATCTCAATCGGACCCGCCTGGCGGTTTATTTTGCCGACGAATGCCACAAGTATGTCATCAGCGGCTCCGCCACGGCGGGCGACCCGTATTTCATGAACCTGTCGCGTTCCAACCAGGTCGTGAACCTGTGCGCGACGCAGAGCTACGCGTGGATCGTGGAGGTGCTGGGCCGGGAAGCGGCCAATGTCTACATCTCCGCCTTCGGGGTCCAGTTCTGGCTGCAGCAGACCGACCCGGAAACCTGCCGGCGCGCCGCCGAAATCTGCGGATCGATCACGCGCGAAAAGGTCAGCGCGGAGCACAACTTCAATCTCGGCGGCCTGCTGGGCGCGCTGGGCTCCGGCCGGGAAATGGTGATTCGGCACCAGCGCCGGGAGGAAGAGGCGCCGCGGCACCGGGCGGAGGAGTTTGCGCTGCTCGACGTGGGCGACATCGTGGCCTACAACAAGGGCCGGCCGGGCCGGATCGGCAAGGTGGGAAAGGGGAGGGCCCGCTACCATTTCTGCACGCAGCGGCCGGACGGCGTGGCGGCGGTGCATGCCCGCTTGCGCGAATACTACCGCGAGGTCCTCGAAAATCTCGCGCACGCGCGCGGCGAAAGCGGCCGCTGGGACTGCGGATCGGCCGACCCGCGTCCGGCCGCGATTTGCGGCCCGGCCGCGCCACCCTCGAAGGGGGGCGCCGCCCCGGCGCCGCCGCCGGGGCTGACGGCGGCTCAGATCCAGCGCGAGCGCGAGGAGTTTCTGGCCTATGTCGGCACTCTGGATGCCGCGATCGGGGAGCTGACCGGCGAAGACCCAATTGACCTGGCGCTCGCTGAAGACGGGAGCGGGGACCCGGCCGGGCCAGCCTTCCAAAAGGCCCGGCAGCAGCGCGCGCAAGCCCGGAGCGCGGAGCAATCGGCCGAGCGCCTTCGGGCCGAGTTGCCGGCCCCGCCGGGATCGTTGTCCGGGGCGGGCCTGGTTGCCGGTGGCACCTCCACTCACAATGAAGACTTGTCCGCTTGCTGACCCGGCCGCCGGCTTGGCGTTTTCCCTCAGTGCGGCCGAGACGGCCGTGCTGCTGCAGCGCGGGGGCCTGCTGCGCCAGGCGGCGGAAGCCGCGGCTTGGCTCCCGGACCTGCGCTTCTTTGTGGCCGCCGAGGGCCCCGCCGGCCTGCTCGCTTTCTTGCCCCGGGCCGCGATCCGCCCAGTGCTTGAATCGAAGGCCGCGCATGCGATCGAGGCCGAATTCAAGCAGCGCGTGTTTGACGCCGCGGCGCAGGCCGAATGGCCTGATTTCTGCGCGCCGGGCGCCCATCTTCTTCCCCCATGAGGTCCCCCTTCGTATCCCCCGTTTCGGAACCAGAGCCGATCCTTGCCCTCGGTTTTCCTCCCGCGCGGCCTTGCGCCTGTTTCCTGCGGAACGAACCCGATGACCCCTTGGAGCGCTTTCCAACGCTCCGGATGGCGGATCGGCCGTATAATCGCTGGCTCACCGAGCGGATCCTGGAACCCACGCTCGAGGCTTGGCGGGGCCGGGGCGCGGCCGCCGGGCCGGTCGCGGCCGAATACGATGCCGGCTGCGAGCTGGCGCTCGGCGCTTTTGCCGCGGTGCTGCCGGCGGCGATCGAAGCCGGGGACTCGGCCATCCTCGCCGCCTTGGCCGTGACCGCGAATCTGGTGCGGACGCTGGGGCTGCTGGGAGAGGCGCTGGCCGACGGCGATCCCGGCGCGGAGGTCCCGCGCCCGCTTTCCCGGCTTTGGTGCGGACTGGAGCCGGCACCGGAGCCGCCGGGCGGACCGGCCGGAGACCTGGGTGCGGCGCGGCTCGACCGGCGCGGGCTCCGGGAATTGGCGGTGGCGCTCGGTTCGCCGCCGGCGGCGCTCGAGCGGTCCTTCGCGGAGGCGCTCGCGCTGCTGCGCGGCGAAATCCGGCCCAGCGGCCTCTTTACGGCCGGCGATCTTCGCCAGCTCCAAACAATTCCCCGACTGGGCGCAATCCGGCGGGCCGCGGATCTCTCCGGATCAGGAGAATAGGTCCGGGGTCGTCCGGCTGAGAAACTCCTCCATGTAGGAGGTCGTGGCCTTGCCTTCGATGAAGACCGGGTCGGCCATGATCGCCTTGTGGAGGGGGATGGTGGTCTTGATCCCGCGGATCAAATATTCGCTGAGCGCCCGGTAGGCCCGCTCGAGGGCGATCTTGCGGGTGGTGCCGGTGCAGATGAGCTTGCCGATCATCGAATCGTAGTGCGAAGGGATGGTGTAGCCGCTGTAGGCATGGCTGTCGACGCGCACCCCGTGGCCGCCGGGTGAATAGTACAGCCCGATGGTGCCAGGGGAGGGGGCGAAATTGCGGGCGGGGTCCTCGGCGTTGATCCGGCACTCGATCGCATGCTTCTCCCAGCGGATGTCGCCCTGGTCGAAATCGAGCTTTTCCCCGTTGGCGATCCGGATCTGCTCCTTGATCAGGTCGATCCCGGTCACTTCCTCGGTCACCGGGTGCTCAACCTGGATGCGGGTGTTCATCTCAATGAAGTAGAAATGCCCCTTGGCATCGACAAGGAATTCGATCGTGCCCGCGTTTTCATATTCGGCGGCCGCGGCCGCCCGGATGGCGGCTTTGCCCATCTTCTTGCGCAGGTCGGCATTGAGGAACGGGGAGGGCGATTCCTCGATCAACTTTTGATGCCGGCGCTGGACCGAGCAATCGCGCTCGCCCAGGTGCACGATCTTTCCATGGCTGTCGCCGAGGATCTGAAATTCGATGTGCCTTGGCCGCTCGATGTACTTTTCGATGTAGACGGCCCCGTTGTTGAACGACTTTTCCGCTTCGGACTTTGCAACATGGTACTCCTTGGCGAACGAGACATCGTTGTGGGCGATGCGCATGCCGCGCCCGCCGCCGCCGGCCACCGCTTTGATGATCACCGGATAGCCGATCGACCGGGCGACCTTGACGGCTTCGGCCTCCGACCCCACCGGGCCTTCGCTGCCCGGAACGATCGGCACCCCCGCCTTCCGCACGGTCGTCTTGGCGACGGACTTATCTCCCATCATTTTGATGGATTTAGACTTAGGCCCTATGAACTTGATATTGCACGACTCGCATTGCTCCGCGAACGTGGCGTCTTCCGAGAGAAATCCATAGCCGGGATGGATCGCGTCCACATCGGCTATTTCTGCAGCGCTGATGATGCGATCGGCCCGAAGATAGCTGTCGGCGCTCTTTGGCCCCCCGATGCAGATCGCTTCGTCGGCCAGCTGCACATGCAGGGACTGAACGTCTGCTTCGGAGTATACGGCGAGCGTCTTGATCCCGAGTTCTCGGCAGGCCCGAACGATGCGAAGAGCGATTTCACCGCGATTGGCGATGAGGATTTTTTGGATCATCGGTGAATGGTAGACTACAAATCGCTGATCCCCGGATAGTTAAGCGATAGAGCCCAACCGGAGAGCATGGACCTGACGGCGATCTCAGCCGTGCTTGACCTTGAAAAGCCGCTGCCCGTATTCGACCGGCTGGCCGTTTTCCACCAAGACCTCCAGGATTGTCCCTTTAGTCTCCGACTGAATTTCATTCATGATCTTCATCGCTTCGATGATACACACCACGGAATTTTCCACTACTTTGGCATCGATCTCCGCGAATGGTTTGCTTTCAGGGGAAGCGGCCCGGTAGAAGGTGCCCACCATGGGCGATTTGATGTATCCAATGCCTGGCTCGTCGGCCGATTCTGGGCTGGGAGGCGCAGGCGGGAGTTGGGACGCGGCCGGTGCCGAGGAAGCGGGTTCGGCGTGGCCGAAAGCCGGGTTTGCCGGATGGGCGCTGGCCACGACCGGAAAACCATTCATTCCTCGGCGGATTTTTAATTTGAAGCCTTCTTCCTCGACCGCAAACTCAGAGAGCTCCGAGCGCTTCATCAACTCGATGATTTGTTTTATCTGTTTTAGGTCCAAGTTTTGCCTTGGTTGATAGTGGGCAGATGAACGGGAGGTCGGCTAGTGCGGCAACGTCTTGTTCAAGACATAAGCTGAAAAGAAGCAATCTTAGTATTCATGAAATTGTTTAAAAAACGTTGGAATTGACTAGAATTTGCTAAAAAACGTCAAATTTTGGCAGAAAATTGGGAGATTTTCCCGCTTTGGGAGGGAATTCGTTTTCCGCTTTTAGGTGGCCATTTTTGAATTCACCGATACCGAATTGGAACATCTGATGAACCCCGCAGCGAGTTCCTCCGCTCCGATGCCGCCCAGAACGGCAAAAAGCGGCAATTTTTTGCATGTTTCTGCAAAAAAACATCCATTTTCAGGGGTTTTTGACCTTCTTCGATCCCATCTAGCGGAACTGGACGGATTCCTGAAGCTGCAATTGACAGCCTTTGAGCCGGAAATTCGGGATTTGGCGAGTTATTGCATTGATACCTCGGGAAAAAGGATCCGGCCGGCGCTGGTATTTTTGAGCGGCTGGCAGGATCCGGACACAATCCAGCCGGAGCTGGTCCGGGCGGCCGCGGTGGTCGAACTGATCCATTTGGCCACGCTCGTCCATGATGACATCATGGATGACGCCGATCTCAGGAGAAGCCGACGGACCGCGGCCCGCGAGTACGGCTCGGCCGCGGCCGTTTTGGTCGGCGATGCGCTGTTTGCCCACGCGCTGAACCTGGCCACCCAGTTTCCGACCACCGAAGTCTGCGCCGCAGTATCCGAATCGACCCGCCGGGTTTGCGCTGGGGAGATCACCCAAACCTTGCGGCGCGGCTCGACCACCCTGACCCGGGCCGATTACAACCGGATCATCGAGCTGAAGACGGCGGAGCTGTTTCGGGTCTCCTGTTTCCTCGGGGCCCGGCTGTCGGGATCGGAGCCCGCCTATACCGAGGCGGTCAGCCGATTTGGGCGTCATCTGGGGATCGCATACCAGATCTATGACGATTTGGTCGATTTCTTCGGCGAGGAGAAGCGCACGGGCAAAACGCTCGGTACCGACTTGATCAGCGGCAAGCTGACGCTGCCGCTCTTCGTCCTGATGGAGCGCCTGCCCAAGGCGGAGCAAGAGGGCCTTGCGCTGGAGATCAACGGCACGCGTCCGGCCCAGCTGACCCACCGCCTTGAGCAAATGAACGAATTTGGCGTCTTCCGAGCGGTTGCGGACGCGGTCGATCTCGAATTGAACGAGGCCGAGGACGCGGTGGCGGCGTGGCCGACGGTGGCGGCAACCCCGCATCTGCGAAGCCTGGCCGGGTTGCTGCGGGCTCAGATCGCGGCCCTGCGCGCGTAGTTCCGCCCCGCGGAATCCTGACTTTTAATTTGCACTGCCGGATCGGCCGGCTTTGGTAGGATGCGTGCTAGAGGCGATGAAAGTTCTCGGCAAGACGCTCGTCGCGACCCCGGAGCGGCTTCGGGAGGCCGATGACGACTGGAACGTCGTGCGCCGGGTCCAGGCCGGGGAAGTGGCCGCTTTCGACCAGCTTATCCTCAAATATCGGACCCGAATTTTTGGGGTTGTCTACAACTTGACCTCAAATCGGGAGGACGCGGCCGACCTCACCCAAGACGCCTTCATCAAGGCTTTTCAGTCGATCCAACGCTTCCAGGGGCAGTCGTCGTTCTTCACCTGGCTTTATCGGATCGCTATCAATGCAACGCTGAGCTATTTAAGAAAGAATCGGACGCGGTCCTTCTTCAGTCTGGAACGAATCGATGAAAGCGAGCCGGTTTCAAAGGAAGTAATTGAAGCTCTGACGGATAAAACGGGAGTCGAACGGGACGCTTACGTCCGGGAGCTCCAGGAAAGATTGAACGAAGCCATGCAAAAACTGTCTATCAATCATCGCACTGTGGTAACTTTGTTTGAAATCGACGGCCTGAGCCATCAAGAAATCGCCGAGATAATGGACTGCTCCGTGGGGACTGTGCGTTCGCGGCTGCATTACGCTAAGCAATTACTCCAAGCCGAGATGGCGGCCTATTTGCGCTGATGAAATCCGACCGCAATCCCCCGGTGTCGATCGAGAATCTGCTGCAGCTGAAGCGAGCGGAACGGCCGCCGGCCGGTTTTTGGAGCGAATTTGATAAAGAATTGCGGGCCAAGCAATTGGTAGCAATCATGGAGCGACGCCCCTGGTGGGTGTCCTGGAGGCGCCTCATTCCGGCCCTGGTCCGGCATCCACTTCCGGTGGGTGCGGCTGCCGCTTTGGTCCTCAGTGTCTTGGGTTTCCAACATTTTCGCTCGGGCGCTCCCCGCGCTGGCGTGACGGCCCCGGTTGCGGCCGCAGAGAAGACGCCTGCGGTAGAAACCGAGCGTTCCGTGCCTGCAATGGCAGCGGAAGTGGTCGCGGCTTCGTCGCCGTCGAATCGCTTGCCAGCTGCCGTTCCCGCGCTGGCCCCGAGTGCGCCGGTGCAGGCGAGTCCGGGCACGGCGAACCCTGGCAACGGGACTTCGGAGCGGGTCGACCCCGTGGCGGCGTTGGCGGAAGCGGCCGGTTTTGCGCCTGCGTCCAGCCTGCGGCTTGTGGCCGTGAACTTTGCCGTGACGCCCTTGGATTCGCCCGAGGCGGCGCGCAACCTGTTCGGGCAACCCTCGGCCTTCGTGGCGGGCAACCATTTTCAATCGATGCGGGCGCCGGTGCTCGATCCCCTGGCGCGGATGGCTCCGCCTTCGAATGAGCGCCGGGCGCGGATCCTGGCGGAGGTTGTTCCCGCCGCGGCGGCGGTGGGGGATGCGACCTCGGTCCTCAGCGACCGCTTGATCCGGCGCCTGTCCGACGAGCGCCTGGACGAATCGATCAGCCGGTACGGCGCGAGCGCCGACCGCTTTTCGGTGAAGTTCTAGGGCGCTCCGTCCGGTTCCATGGTCCCGGCGCCCGCGGCGGCGCCGTTTTGCTATTTACCGCCGGGCGCGGTAGGATGGGGTTCATGCGCACGGAAACCGATTCGATGGGCCCGATGGAGGTTCCGGACGACGCCCTATACGGCGCCTCCACGCAGCGGGCGCTGCTCAATTTTCCCGTCAGCGGCCATGCCCTGCCGGCGGCGTTCGTGCGGGGTTTGGGACTGGTCAAGCTCGCCTGCGCGCGAGCGAACGAGGAATTGGGCCGCCTCAGCCCCGAGAAGAGCCGCCTGATCCAGCTGGCGGCCCGGGAGATCGCGGCTGGGCGCTGGACCGCGCAGTTCCCGATCGATGTGTTCCAGACCGGCTCGGGCACCTCGACCAATATGAACGCCAACGAGGTGATCGCGCGGCGCGCCGGCCAGCTTCCCGGCGGCGAACGCACCGCCCTCCACCCGAACGACGAAGTCAATCTCGGCCAGTCCTCCAACGACATCATCCCCACCGCCCTGCACGTGAGCGTCGCCCTGTCCTTGCGCGGGGAGCTGGCGCCCGCCCTGGCCGTGCTGGAAGCCGCGCTGGAGCGCAAGGCAACCGAATTCCGGTCGGTCGTGAAGCTGGGCCGCACCCACCTGATGGACGCGACCCCGCTGACGCTGGGGCAGGAGTTCTCGGGCTATGCCGCGCAGGTGCGCAAGGGCGCGGTCCGCGTGGAGAAAGCCCTCGCCGCCCTCGGGGAATTGGCGGTCGGCGGCACGGCGGTCGGCACGGGAATCAACGGGCACCCGGAATTCGCCGGCCGCGTCTGCCGGATCCTCTCCGCGGAGACCGGGGTGGTGTTTCGGGAGGCGGACAACCATTTTGAAGCGCAGGCGGCCCGCGACGACGCCGCGGAGGTGGCCGGCCTTTTGGCCACGATCGCCGGGAGCCTGACCAAGGTGGCGAACGACCTGCGCCTGCTGGGTTCGGGGCCGCGGGGCGGACTCGGGGAGCTGCGTCTGCCGGCCACCCAGCCGGGCTCCTCGATCATGCCCGGGAAGGTCAATCCGGTGATGAGCGAGATGCTGGTGCAGGCCTGCCTGTACGCCCAGGCGCTGGCCCACCTGGTTGGGCTCTGCGGGCGGGAGGGGCAGCTTGAGCTCAACGCCACGATTCCCCTGATCGCCTATGCGCTGCACGAGGCGATCCGGTGCCTGGCCAACGCCGCGAGGGTCTTCGCGACCGCCTGCGTCGCCGGCGCGGAGGCCGACGCGGCCCGGTGCCGCGAACTGGTGGATCGCTCGCTGATGCTGGTGACCGCGCTCGTGCCGCGCCTGGGCTACGACCGCGCTGCCGCCGTCGCCAAGGAGGCGTTGGTGAGCGGGCGCACGCTGCGCGAGGTGGTGCTCGCGCGCCAGCTCCTGGACCCGGAGGAACTCGACCGGGCGTTGGATCCGGCGGCGATGCTGGAGCCGCCGGCGGGCCCGCCCGGGCCCGGCTAGGGCCGAAGGCTCCGCGCTCAGTTCTTCGCCGGAAGGCAGGCGCCGCAGCCTTGGGCAAAGAAGTCGTTGCCCTTGTCGTCCACCAGAATGAAGGCCGGGAAGTTCTGCACCTCGATTTTCCACACCGCCTCCATGCCCAGTTCGGGGTACTCCAGCACCTCGACTTTCCGGATGTTCTCCTTGGCGAGAATGGCGGCCGGGCCGCCGATCGAGCCCAGGTAAAAGCCTCCGTGCTTGCGGCACGCGGTGGTGACCTGGGCGCTGCGGTTGCCCTTCGCGAGCATCACCAGCGAACCGCCGAGCCCCTGGAACAAGTCGACATAGCTGTCCATCCGTCCGGCCGTGGTTGGTCCGAACGAGCCGGAGGCGTAGCCCTTCGGCGTCTTGGCGGGCCCGGCATAATAAACCGGATGGTCCTTGAAGTAGCCGGGCAGACCCTGGCCCGAGTCGACCCGCTCCTTCAATTTGGCGTGGGCGATGTCGCGCGCGACGATCAGCGGGCCGCTGAGCGAGAGCCGGGTGGTCACCGGATACTTGGTGAGCTCGGCCTGGATTTCGGCCATCGGCCGGTTGAGGTCGACCTGCACGATGCCCTCGGCCTTGACCAGGCGCTCCGACGCGGGGATGAAGCGGCCCGGGTCGGTCTCCAGGCGCTCGAGAAAGATCCCCTGCCGGGTGATCTTGCCCTTGATGTTGCGGTCGGCGCTGCAGGAGACGCCCATGGCGACCGGACAGGAGGCGCCGTGCCGCGGCAGCCGGATCACCCGCACGTCCAGGGCGAAATACTTGCCGCCAAACTGCGCGCCGATTCCCGTCCGCCGCGCCAGCTCCAGCACCTTCTCCTCGGCCGCCATGTCGCGGAACGCGCGGCCCAGCTCGTTGCCGGTGCGGGGCAGGCTGTCGTAGTACATGGTCGAGGCGAGCTTGAGGGTCTTCAGGCACGATTCGGCGCTGGTGCCCCCGATGACGAACGCCAGATGGTACGGCGGGCAGGCGGCGGTGCCGAGGAGGGGCAGCTTCTCGATCACCCAGCGCTCGAAGCTGCTGGGGTTGAGGAGCGCCTTCGTCTCCTGGAAGAGGAACATCTTGTTCGCCGAGCCGCCGCCCTTCGCCACAAAGAGAAAGTCATAGCAATCGCCCGGGGTCGCGGCGATGTCGATCTGCGCGGGCAGATTGGTGCCGGTGTTGACCTCCCGCCACAGGTCCAGGGCGGCCGTCTGGGAGTAGCGCAGATTTTCGCGGGTATAGCATTCGTACACCCCGCGACTGAGCCACTCGGCATCGTTCGCCCCCGTCCACACCCGCTGGCCCTTTTTCGCGCTGATCGTCGCCGTGCCGGTGTCCTGGCACATGGGCAGGATGCCCTGCGCGGCGATTTCGGCGTTCTTGAGGAGCGTGAGCGCCACGTACCGGTCGTTCGCCGAGGCTTCCGAGTCGCTCAGGATCGCCGCCACCTGCTGCAAGTGTTTTGGGCGGAGGTAGAAGGAGCAGTCGTGAAAGGCCTGCTGGGCCAGGTAGGCGAGCGCCTCGGGCGCGACCTGAAGAATGTCCTGGCCGGCGAAGGTCCCCGTGGAGATTCCTTCCTGCGAGAGCAGGCGGTAGTCCGTCGAGTCGTCACCGAGCGGGAAGGGGTCTTGGTAGGAGAACGCGGGAGGTGGCATCGGCGTCCAACTTGGCCCAATTCCGGGCGCAAGTAAAGGGAGCGGGGAAGGGCCCGGCCCGGCGGCTTCAGGCTCCGGCGCCGGCGCGACCGGCTTCGGCCATGGCCTGGACCACCGCGCCCAGTCGCGGCAGATCCGCGGGCGTGGCCACTTCGCCGCCGGGATGCTCCCAGCCCGAGATGCCCGGCCAGACCCCGCGGGTCAGGAATTGCTCCACCGTCGTCGACATGCCGGCGACGCTGACATAGCCCTGTTGGTCCTTTTCGTCGCGGACCTCGCTGATCAGCGGCGCGGGGATCTGGCCGATCCGCCCGCTCGAGATGTAGGCCAGGTCGTTCAGGGTCACGAACGGCCGGGAGTCGGCGAGCGTGGTCGCCGGCCGCTCCGACTCCCCCCGCAAATAGCGGTAATAATCCAGGTGATTTTCCAGCAGCCCGTCGAAGGGGTCGAGCGCATGGTGTTCCACCCGCCCATCGGTCCAGCGCACCTCAAAATGGTGGCCGACGACATAGCTGAGCGTCGCCCGGTCGCACAGGACGGTTTCCAAGTGGGCGCCGGTTCCCGCGCACGCGTGGGTGAGCGCGAAGCGCAGGGTCACGCCCGCCCCGGTGTCCGCTTCGACAAAAAAGCTGTCCGCGCCCTCGATCGCATGGGCGCGGTAGAGTTCGGCGCGCACCGCGGCCACCTGGGCCCAGCTGAAGAGGCCCGGGCTCCCGGTCCAAAAGAGCATGTTGTGGACAAAGTGCGCCATCGCGTTGCCGAAGCACGAATCGAGCACCAGGCGCCGGTCGATGAGCAGGTGCCCGGCCCATTTGTTGCGCGCGAAATAGCTGCTCGGGCGCGGCCAAAGGGCGCTCAGGGTGGCGCCCCGCAGGGCCCCGAATTCGCCGGCCAGGAGGCGCTCCTTCAGGGCCTGCCGGGGCTTTTCCACAATGAAATTGAATCCGACCAGCGTCGCCTTGGGCGGCCGCTGGTCCGCCACGATCATCCGCTCCAGCTCCGCGCAATCGAGCGTCGGCGGCTTCTCCAGGTAGGCCGGCAGGCCGCGGGCGGTCACCGCCTCGTGCATTTCGGCGTGCAGGTTGATCGGCGTGGGCACCACCACCAAGTCCAGGCCGCCGTGCGCCGACTCGAGCATGCTCCGGTAATCCGGGAAGACGCTGACGCCGCGGGCCCCCAGCCGCCAGTTCTGGCGGGCGCTGGCGTAAAGCTCCGGCCGGGGGTCGCAGGTGCAGACCAGCCGGGCCAGGCCGCGCTCCTCCAGGCGGGCCACCGTGTTATGGTGGGATCCGGCGAAGCCCCCCATGCCGATGATCCCGATGCGAATGGGGGCCTTCACACGATCTTGAATTTCGGCAGATCCTGGCTGTCGACGATGCCCACGGGCTGCCCGCGGCGATTGACCACGATCAGGTCGTCGATCTTCTGCGCCTCGAAAAAGCGGAGGGCATCGGCGCCCAGGGCGTGTTCGGCGATCGTCTTGGGCCGGCGAGTCATGAAGGCCGAGACCGGCTGGCGGAGGAAGTCGGGCCCGGTGAGGGCGCTGCGGCGAAAATCCCCGTCCGTGAGGATGCCGGATAGCCGGCCGTTTTGGCCGGACACCAGGGCGATGCAGCCGCTCTTGGCCTTGGTCATCGCCAGGATCGCCTCCTGGGTGCTGATGGTCTCCGGCGCCACCGGAAAGCGTTCGCCCGTGCGCATGATATCGCTCACCCGCAGGAGCAGGGCCCGGCCGATGTTCCCGGCCGGGTGGTATTTCGCGAAATCCTCGCGCGTCAGCCCGCGGGCCTGCAGGAGCACCATCGCCAAGGCGTCCCCGAGGGCGAGCGCCGCGGTCGTGCTCGCGGTCGGCGCCAGCTTCAGCGGGCAGGCCTCGCGCGGCACTTGGTACAGGAGCAGATGATCGGCGTTGCGGGCGAGGTCGGAGCCGGCATTGCCCGTGAAGGCGACGACCCGCAGCCCAAACCGGCGCAGCATCGGCACCAGGCGCAGCAGCTCCTCGGACTGGCCGCTGTTGCTGAGCAGCAGCGCCAGGTCGCCGGCCTCGCACAGGCCCAGATCGCCGTGCAGCGCCTGGGTCGAGTCGAGGAAGCAGGACGGCACCCCGGTGCTGTTGAAGGTCGCCGCGATCTTCTGCGCGATCTGGGCCGATTTGCCGACGCCGCTGAAGATGAGCTTGCGGCCTCCCTTGGTCGCTTTCTCAACCGCCCGGGCGGTGGCCACGAATTCCGCCCCCAGGCCCCGGGCGGTGGCCCCGAGAGCCCCCATCTCGATGCGGATGCAGGCGCGGGCCCGGGCCAGGGCGGATTTCGAATCGAGGGCCATTTAGAGTTTGAGTCGCACGTTCCAAGGTCGGAATTTACGAGCGATCACCCGCCGTTCAATCCCTTTCCCTCCCGCGATGTCCGTCCGCACCAGAATTTTCCTCCTGCTTGCGCTGACCGTGCTGCTTGCAGGGGCCGGCTGCGGCGGCGACAGCCTGGCGCTGCCCGCGGAGACCGATGAGCCGCTGTATCGGGAGGGCCAGCAGCTGAAAAAGCAGGACCGCACCCAGGAGGCGCTCGTTTCGTACCTCAAGCTGATCGCGAAGCGGGGCGAGGACCAAGCGCCCGAATCCCACCTGGAGGTGGGCCTGATCTACCTGGAGAACTTCAAGAATCCGATCTACGCGATCTATCATTTTGAGAAATACCTCGAATTGGAGCCCAATTCCCACCTCGCGCCCCAGGTCCTAGGGGAGATCGACCGCGCCAAGCTGGAGTTTGCCCGGACGCTGCCGGCGCATCCGCTCGAGAGCCAGGCCGACCGGATGGGCGCCGACGACGAACTGGCCACCCTGCGCACGGAGAACAGCGAGCTGAAGAGCGAGCTCGAGGCCCTGCGGGCCGGCGCCACCGCGGGAACGGGCCGCTTTTCGCCGCCGGCGTCGGGCGGCTTTGCGGTCCCGGTGCCGGCCGGCCCGGCCGCTCCGGAAGCGCCGCCGGCCGAAATCACTCCGGCGCCCGCGGCGGAGGAATCCGCCACGCCGACCCTCAGTCCCGCCGCGCCCGCCGCGGCGCCCGCGGCGGCCGCCCGGACCCACGTCGTGGTCAAGGGGGACACGCTGTACAAGCTCGCCGCGCGGTACTACGGCTCGGGTTCGCGGGCGCACCAGCACCAGATCGCCGCGGCCAACCGCGACCTGCTGCCGGACGAGAACTCGCCGCTCAAGATCGGGATGAGCCTGAAGATTCCCTGAGCAGCCCCGATGCCCCGCACCTCGCAGCGCACCGCCGCCTTCGGCGAATCCGTGATCCGGGAGATGACCCGCGTGGCGCAGCGCCACGGGGCGGTCAACCTGGCCCAGGGCTTCCCCGACTTCGATCCGCCCAAGGTTCTCTTGGAGGCGGGCAAGGCCGAGATGGACGCCGGGCACCACCAATACGCCATCACCTGGGGCGCCGCGCCGTTGCGCGAGGCGCTGGCCGAGAAGCTCCGGCTCTATTCCGGCCTGCCGACCGATCCGGCGGCGAACCTGGTGGTCACCTGCGGGGCCACCGAGGCGATGATGGTGGCGATGATGACCGTCTGCGATCCGGGCGAGCGGGTCGGCTTCTTCTCGCCGTTCTACGAAAACTACGGCGCGGACGCGATTCTCTGCGGGGCCGAGGTGGTCACCGTCCCCTTGCGGCCCCCAGGCTACGGCTTCGACCCGGATGAACTGCGCCGCGCCTTCGCCGGCGGCCTCAAGGCGTTCGTCCTCTGCAATCCCTCGAACCCTTCGGGCAAGGTTTTCACCCCGGAGGAATTGCTCCAGGTGGCGGCGCTCGCCGAGGAATTCGATGTCTTCGTGATCACCGACGAGGTCTACGAGCACATCGTCTATCCACCCCACCGCCACACGTATTTCGCGGCGCTGCCCGGCATGGCGGCGCGCACGCTGATGTGCAGCTCGCTATCCAAGACCTTTGCGATCACCGGCTGGCGCCTGGGCTACGTGCACGCCGCGCCCGAGCTGATCGCGCAGGCGCGCAAGGTGCACGATTTCCTCACGGTCGGGGCCGCCGCCCCGCTGCAGCACGCGGTCGTGGCCGGACTGCGGCTCCCGCGCTCCTACTACGACGGATTGGCCGGGGAATACGCCGAGCGGCGGGACCTCCTCCTCGGGTACCTGGACCGGACCGGCCTGGCCTACACCCGGCCCGAAGGCGCCTACTATGTGATGCTCGACATCTCGCCCTTCGGCTATGCGAGCGACGTCGAATTCGCCCACTGGATGACCCGCGAGATCGGCGTCGCGCCGGTGCCCGGCTCCAGCTTCTTCGCCGAGCCGGAGAACCGCTACGTGCGCCTGAACTTCGCCAAGCGGCCGGAGACGCTCCGGGCGGCCGGCGAAAAGCTGTTGCGCCTGCGCCGGTCTGCCTAGCAACTTTTCCTATGACCTCCTCCCCTCCCGTCGGATTCGGCCTGATCGGAACCGGCATGATCGCCGAGTACCACGCCCGCGCCATCGCGGAAACGAAGGGAGGCGTCCTGGTCGGCGTCGCCGGCCGCTCGGAAGCCAAGACGCGCGCGTTCGCGGCCAAGGCTGGAATCGGCTTTTGGACGACGAGCATCGAAGCTTTGGTGGCCCGGCCCGACATCGCCGTCATCTGCATCGCCACCCCGAGCGGTGCGCACCTGGAGCCCGCCCTGGCGGCGGTGCGCGCCGGCAAGCACCTGGTTGTCGAGAAGCCGCTTGAAATCACGGTGGAGCGGGTGGATGCGCTGCTGGCCGCGGCGGCGGCGGCCGGCGTCCTCGTGGCGGCGATCTTCCAGTCGCGCTTCGGCCCCGGCGCCCGGACCGTGAAGGCCGCCCTCGACGCCGGCCGCTTCGGCCGCCTGGTGCTGGCGAGTGCCTACGTGAAGTGGCACCGTACCGCCGAGTATTATCGCGACAGCTGGCACGGCACCCAGGCCCTCGACGGCGGCGGGGCGCTCATGAACCAGGGCATCCACGCGGTCGATCTGCTGCAGTGGTTCGCCGGGATGCCGGCGGAGGTTTTCGGCTGGACGACCCGCCGGGTGCACACGGGCATCGAGGCGGAGGACACCGCGGCGGCCGCGCTGCGCTTTCCCGGCGGGGCGCTCGGGGCGGTCGAGGCGAGCACCGCCCTTTTCCCCGGCTGGGCGCGCCGGCTGGAGATCTGCGGGGACCTCGGCTCGGCGGCCCTCGAGGACGACCGGATCGCCAAATGGGATTTCCGCACGCCCCATCCGCAGGACGAGGCGATCCGCAACGCGGTGCCGGACGAATCGATGCGCTCCGGCTCGGGCGCGCCGAACCAGATCAGCCACCAGGGCCACCGCCTGCAAATCCAGGACCTGATCGACGCGCTGCGCGGCCACCGCTCGCCGGCGATCGACGGCCGGGACGCCCGCAACGCGGTCGCCCTGATCCGGGCGATTTACGCCTCGGCGAAAAGCGGCCGGCCGGTCGCGCTCTGAAGGGAGCGCTGGCGTCAAACGCCGGTCAGGGCTTCGTCAAGCACGGCCAGCAGGAAGTCCGCATCCGCCTCCGTGATGCACATCGGCGGCTTGATCCGCAGCGTGTTGCTCCACAGGCCGCCCTTGCCGAGCAGGAGGCCCAGGTCCTTGCACCGCTCGAAGACCTCGGCGCACGCCTCCTTGGCCGGCTCCTTGGTCGTCCGATCCTTGACCAGTTCGATGCCGAGCATCAGGCCGAGCCCGCGGATGTCGCCGATCAGCGCATGCTTGGCCGCCAGGCGCTGAAACCCGGCGGTGAGCCGGGCGCCCACCTTCAGGCTGTTGCCCTGGAGCCCCTCGCGGTCGATCACCTCGAGCACCGCCCGCCCCTGGGCGCTCGCCACCGGGTTGCCGCCGAAGGTGTTGAAATGGATCCGGGTGCTCAGCGCCTGCGCGATCTTGGGCGTCGTCACGACGGCGGCGAGGGCGGCCCCGTTGCCGATGCCCTTGGCCATGGTGACGATGTCGGGAATCACCCCCTGGGTCTCGAAGCCCCAATAGTGGGTCCCGGTGCGGCCGAATCCGGCCTGCACCTCGTCGGCGATGCAGACTCCGCCGGCCGCCCGGATGTGCGCGTAGGCGCTTTTCAGGTAGCCGTCGGGAAACACGATGGCGCCGCCCACCCCCTGGATGGACTCGGCGATGAAGGCCGCGATCTGCCCGGAGCTGCCGAACTGGATCAGGCTCTTGACGTCGTCGGCGTATTTGCGGCCGGCCTCCGGATCGCCGCGGCCGTAGGCCCCGCGGTAGGTGTCGGGCATCACCGCGTGCTGGACGCCGAAGCTATGCGGCACATTGAACTTCCAGGTGGAATGGGAGGTGAGCGCCATCCCGGAGGCATTGCCGCCATGGTACGAGTTGCGCAGCGCGATCACGTCGTAGTTGCCGGTATAGGCCCGCGCCATCAGCAGGGCCAGGTCGTTGGCCTCCGAGCCGGAGTTCACGAAGTACACCACCTTGAGCTCGCCCGGCATCTTGGCGGCGAGGTCGCGCGCAAAGAGCGCGATGTTCGGGTGCAGGTAGATCGTGGTGGTGTGCTGGAGCAGCTCGTTCTGGCGCTGGGCGGCCGCCACGACATGGGGATGGCAGTGGCCGCAACTCACCGTGACGATGCCCGCGATGCCGTCCAGGTACCGGCGGCCGGTCTCGTCGAACAGCCACTGACCCTTGCCCTCGACGATCATCAGCGGCTTTTTGTAGAAGTGGAACAGCGCGGGGGAGAGAAACTCCTTGCGCAGGGCCAGCACCTCCGCCGCGGAGGGACCCGTGTAGGGGGTCGGCTTGAAATGCGTGGGCGGGAGCGGGATCGTCTTCATGGAAATAGAGGGCTCGGCTATCCTTGCGGCGCCACCTTGCGCAGGGCGAGATAAACGGCGAAAGCGATGCCGAAGCCGGCAAACCAGGCATAGTCGTAAAGGTGCACGAAGAAAACCGGAACCAAACCGGCGGGGAGCGCCCCCACCTGCGCCAGGAAGCCCGGCAGGGCCGGCAGGACCGCGAGCACGAGCGCGCCCAGGGCGACCCAGCTTACGCCCCCCTGAAAGCGGTATTGCCCGTCGCGGCGGTACAGATCGGCCACATCGAGCACCCGGTGCCGGCAGACGAAATAATCGGCGATCAGGATGCCGCCGATCGGACCCAGCAGGGCGCTGTAGCCCACGAGCCAGGTGTAGATGTAGCCCGAAGGATCGGCGACGAGCTTCCAGGGCATGATCGCAATTCCGACCAAACCGGTGATCAGGCCGCCGGCCCGGAAGGAGATCAGGCGGGGCGCCAGATTCGAGAAGTCGTTGGCCGGGCTGACGACGTTGGCGGCGAGATTGGTGGCCAGCGTCGCGATACAGATCGCGAGCATGGCGAGGATCAGCACCGCGGGCTGGTGGAAGCGGGTCAGCACGTCGATCGGATTCCAGATGGTGGTCCCGAAGATGATCGTGGTGGCCGAGGTGACCGCGACGCCGATGAACGAATAGAGGGCCATCGTGAGCGGCAGCCCCAGCGCCTGGCCCGCGATCTGGTCCCGCTGGCTGCGCGCGTAGCGGGAGAAGTCCGGGATGTTGAGGGAAAGGGTCGCCCAGAAGCCGACCATCCCGGTCAGGTTGAGCCCGAAATAGGCGAAGAACTGCCCGCTCTTGGGCTGGCCGGCGTCAAACGCCGAGGGCTGGGAGAGGATAGGACCGAAGCCGCCCGCGTGCCGGTAAGCCCAGGCGAGGAACAAAAGCCCCAGCGCGATCAGCAGCGGCGCCTTGATGTTCAGCAGCAGGCGGATCGAATCGATGCCCTTGTACACGACCAGCATGTTGATCCCCCAGAACAGGAGGAAGCACAGGAACTGCGCCGGGGTAATCCCCAGGATCGTGGCGCCGCCGCCGGCCAGTCCCGGCGCGAACACGGTCACGATGCGGTAGATCGCGTCGCCGCCGATCCAGGTCTGGATCCCGAACCAGCCGCAGGCGACGAAGGCCCGCAGCAGGGCGGGCAGATTCGCGCCGCTGGTCCCGAAAGCGGCCCGGCAATACACGGGGAAGGGAATCCCGTAGCGGGTGCCGGCGTGGGCGTTGAGGATCATGGGGACCAGCACGACGAGATTGCCCAGGAAGATCGTGAGGATCGCCTCCCACCAGTTCATGCCCCCGCCGATGAGGGACGAGGCGAGCATGTAGGTGGGAATGCACGCCGACATCGAGATCCAGAGGGCGGCGAAGCTGCCGACGCCCCAGCGCCGGCGATCCGCCGGAACCGGGGCCAAGTCCGCATTGTAAAGGCCGGGCTCGGCGCCCGGCGGGGCGATCTGAGATGAGTCTTGCGTAGGCCCGTGGTGTTCCGGGACATCGAATCGTCCCCGGGGTGAAACGCAAGACCCCGCTCGGTCCTAGAAGGAGCCGATCAGGACGCCGGTCAGGAACACCAGAACGCCGCCCAAGCCCACCTGCCAGACGGCCGACAGCCACGGCGATTCCATGAAATGGTGGCGGATCCAGCTGATGGCTGCCAGTTCGACCACCACGACGGCGCAGGCGATGCCGGTCGCCACCCGGAAATCCGGGATCAAGTAGGGCAGGGTATGGCCCAGGCCCCCGGCGGCCGTCATCAGCCCGCACACCGCGCCGCGGATCCACGGGCGGCCCCGGCCGCTCAGGACGCCATCATCGGAAAGCGCCTCGGCGAAACCCATGCTGATGCCCGCCCCGACCGAGGCGGCGATCCCGACCAGGAACGCGTCCCGGCTGCTCTTGGTGGCGAAGGCGGCGGCAAACACGGGCGCCAGAGTCGAGACCGACCCGTCCATCAGGCCGACCAGCCCGGGCTGCACGATCTGCAGCACGAAGGAGCGCTTCCGCGCCTCCTCCTCCCGCTTTGGCGCGCCGGAAGCCTGATGCGCCTTTTCCAGCTCCATCGCCAGCTCGCTGTGCCGTGCTTCCTCGGCGGCCAGATCGCCCAGCAGCTGGCGCACCCCCGCATCCGTGGTGCTCTTTGCGGCCGCCTCGTAAAAGCGCCGGGTCTCCTGTTCCATCGACTCGATTTCCCGGCGGACTTTGGCGATCGAGAGGGCCTGGATCAGCCAAACCGGCTTGCGCTTCAAAAAGCCCTTCACGTCGCCCCGATGGACCAAGGGGATGTGCTCCCCAAAGCGGGCCCGATAGGCCTCGATCAGGCGGTGGCGGTGGCCCGATTCCTCCTCCTGCAGCCGCAGCAGCGTGGCGGCCGTTTCGGGGTACTCGGCCCGCAGCGCCTCGGAGAAATCGCCATAGGTGCGCCCGTCCTCCTCTTCGAGGGAGATGGCGAGCGCCAGGATTTCCCGCGCGGATAGCTCCTTGAACGATTTGGCCACGTGATCGGGCGGGAGCCTAGGTGCGGATCGCCGGATCGGCAAACGGTTTCTTCGGCGGCGGGGCGGTCCGCCCGGACTTAAAATCCCGAATTGCGTGCAACTTTTGCGGCCGGAGCGGGTTCTCCGGATCGATCCCCAACCTATTCACCCATGAAATCATCCCATCTGATCCTCGCTGTCGCCGTCGGCTCGCTTCTGGCCCCCGGCGCCGCCCGTGCCTCCAGTCAGCGCACGGTCGAAAATTCCTTCCCGGTCCATCCCGGTGGCACCGTGGAAGTCGGAACCGAAGGCGGGAATATCCGGGTCGACATCGGCGCGGACGATACGGTGAAAGTAATTGCCCAGGAAAAAATTAATGCCGATTCGGAGGCGGAGGCCGACCAGATCCTGAAAAAGCTGAACCTAAGGATCGAGCAGGACGGCGACCGGGTGATCGCGACCGCAAAATACGAGAAGCAATCCTTTGCGTTTCATTGGGGTTCCTGGCCGCCGGTCCGGGTCGATTTTGTGGTGACTGTGCCGGCCCGCTTTGCCGCCGAGCTGAAGACCTCCGGCGGTAATATTCGCGTGGGGGATCTGGACGGGAAAGTTCAAGCGCACACCTCCGGCGGAAACGAGCGCTTTGGCCGGATCGGCGGTGAGGTCGACGCTTCGACTTCCGGCGGCAGCATCAGTGTTGCGGCGGGCGCCGGAAAAGTTTCGCTCTTCACCTCCGGCGGCGATATCGAGGTGGGCCCGGCCGGCGGCCTGGCGGAATTGCGGACTTCCGGAGGGAATATCAAGATCGCGGCCGTCACCGGGGCGCTGATCGCGCGGACAAGCGGCGGCAACATCAGCGCCAGCTTCACCAACCGGCTGACGGACGACTGCGTCTTGGCGACCTCGGGCGGCGAGGTCCGCGTGACGGTCCCGTCCGGGCTCGGATTCCAGCTCGATGCGGCCACCAGCGGCGGCACGATCCGGGCCGACGGACTGGCGATCGTGCTCAGCTCGGAGGGTTCGCACCACGACCGCCTCGCCGGCGCGGTGGCCGGCGGCGGCCCGAAGATCCGCCTGCGCTCAAGCGGCGGCGATATCGAGATCGGACAGCAGGACTTCCCCCACTGAATTCAGAAAACCGATTGGACCGGCGCGTTCCGGCGCTCAGAAGTGACTCGGAGTCCGCGCCAGGAATTTTCCCCGGCCGACCGTGCCGACAAACTTGCCGTCGCGGGCGGCGATCTCCCCTCGCACGGTGACGACGCTGGGCCGGCCTTCGATCGGCCAGCCTTCGAACGCGCTGTAATCGACGTTCATCGCCTGGGCGCGGGCCGAGATGACCCCGCGATAATTCGGGTCGAAGACCACCAGATCCGCATCGGCGCCGAGCTGGATCGTCCCCTTGCGGGGAAAGAGGTCGAACAGCTTCGCCGCCTGGGTGCTCGCGCAGTTTACGAACGTGTGCAGGTCGAGCCGGCCCGCCTTGACGCCGTAGGTATAGAGCAGGTTGATCCGCTCCTCGAGCGAGGGAATCCCATTTGGAATCTTGGTGAAGTCATCCTTGCCCATCGGCTTCTGGGTCTTGAAGTCGAAGGGGGCATGGTCGGTCGCCACCGTGTTGACGAGGCCGGAGCGCAGACCATTCCACAGGACGTTCTGATTGCGGACGTCCCGCAGGGGCGGGGACATCACGTACTTCGCCCCCTCGAAGTCGGGCCGTTCCGCGTAGGTCTTGTCGAGGAGGAGATATTGGATGAGCGTTTCGACGCCGACCCTTACCCCCCGCTTGCGCGCGGCGATGGCCTCCGCCAGCGCCTCCTCACAGCTTAAGTGCACGATGTACGTCGCCGCGCCCGTCAGCTCGGCGAAGGTCATCAGGTGATGCACCCCTTCGGCCTCGACGAGCGGCGGCCGGCTCTCGTGGTGCTGAGCCGGGTCCGTTTTCCCCGCGGCCAGCAGCTCGCGCTGGCGCTCGGAGACGAGCGTCTCGTTTTCACAGTGGGCGGTGACGATCACGCCCAGCTCCTTGGCCAGGCGCAGCGTCTGGTAGAGCTCCGCGTCGTCGATCCCGAAGGCCCCTTTGTAGGCGAGGAAGATCTTGAAGGAGGAGAGGCCGCGCCGGACAATCTCGCGCAGCTGGGCTTGCGTCGTGTCGTCGAAGCGGGTCACTCCCATGTGGAAGGTGAAATCGCAGGCCGACTTGCCGACCGCCTGGGACAGCCACAGTTCGAAGCCGGCGAGCGTGTCGTCCTTGCGGGCCGGGCAGCACATCTCGATCAGGGTCGTGGTCCCGCCGACCAGCGCGGCCTTGCTGCCGGTCTCATAGGTGTCCTTCGAGAACGTGCCCATGAACGGCAGGTAGATATGGACATGCGGGTCGATGAAGCCCGGAAACACGTATTTGCCCTTCGCCTCGACGACCGGCGTGCCCGCCGGGACGGCTAGGTCGCGCCCGATGGCGGTGATCTGCTCGCCGGCGCAATAGATATCGGCGACATACCGCTCGCTCGCGGTGATGATTTCCCCGTCCTTGATGAGGAGAGGCATGGTCGGAGGTGGGTTTACTTTTTCCAGACGTCGCCGACGTCGCCGCCGAACCAGCGGGTGGTGACGACCTTCTGCTGGGTGTAGAATTGGATCGCCTCCCGGCCCTGGATGTGGAGGTCGCCATAGAACGAGTCGTCCCAGCCGGTGAAGGGGAACATGGCCATCGTCGCCGGCACGCCGACGTTGATCCCGACCATCCCCGCCTTCACCCGGTGCTTGAACTCGCGGGCGGCGGCGCCCGAGCGGGTGAAGATCGCCGCACCGTTGCCGAAGGCGGAGCGATTGGCCAGGGCGATCGCCGCGTCCAGATCCGCCATCCGCATGACATTGAGAACCGGGCCGAAGACCTCCTCCCGGGCCAGCGTCATTTCTTCCTCGACCCGGTCGACGATCGTGGCGCCGAAATAGAACCCGCGCGGGGCCTCCGGCACCCGGACCGTCCGGCCATCGCAGATCACTTTGGCGCCGTCCTGCTCGCCGCTTTCGACCAGGGCGGCCACCCGGTCCCGGTGCTGGGCGGTGATCACGGGACCCATGTCGGGCTGGGCCGGCCGGTCGGTGGGGCCGACCTTGATCTGCCGCGCCGCCGCGACCAGGTCGGGCAGGAGCCGCTCGGCCGCCGCTCCGACCGTGAGCGCCGTCGACCCGGCCATGCAGCGCTCGCCGGCGCAGCCGAAGGCGGCGGTCGAGAGCGCCTCGACCGTCTTCGGCACGTCGGCGTCGGGCATGATCACGATGTAGTTCTTGGCCCCGCCGTTCGCCTGGACGCGCTTGCCGTTGCGCGTGCCGGTCTCGTAAATGTATTTGGCGACCGGGGAGGAGCCGACGAACGAGACGGCGCGGACCTGGGGGTGGGTCAGCAGTGCATCCACGCTCTCGCGGCCGCCGTGCACCAGATTCAGGACCCCCTTGGGCAGGCCGGCCTGCTCCAGCAGCTCCACGAGCAGGACCGCGGTCAGCGGCACCTTCTCGCTGGGCTTCAGGACGAAGGTATTCCCGCAGGCGAGCGCATTGGGGAACATCCACAGCGGCACCATCGCCGGGAAATTGAACGGCGTGATCCCGGCGCAGACCCCGAGGGGCTGGAGCAGGGTTTCACAGTCGACGCCGCGGGCGAGGTTCTCGAGCGTGTCGCCGAAGAGCAGGGAGGGGATGCCGCAGGCGTACTCGATGTTCTCGAGTCCCCGGAAGATGCTGCCGCGGGCTTCGGCGAGGGTCTTGCCGTGCTCGCGGGTGACGCTCTGGCAGAGTCGGTCGAAGTTCTGCTCGACCAGCTGGCGGTAGCGGAAGAACACCCGCGCCCGCTCCACCGCGGGGGTTTCGCTCCAGGCCGGGAAGGCGGCCGCGGCGGCGGCGACCGCCGCGCCGATTTCGGTGGCGCCGCCGGCCGGGCACTCGGCGATCACTTCGCCGGTCGAGGGGTTGTAGACGGGCGTGCGCGCGGGCCCGGCGGGGATCCATTGGCCGCCGATGAAGTGGGAACAGGGAATCATGGTCAGCCCTTCGAGAGGGCGTCGGACTGTTGCACGAAGGAGTCGCCGCTCCACTCGCCGTCGGCGGCCACGACCTTCTTGGCCGCCAGGCCGGCCTTCTGGGCCGCCTTGCGCGCGGCCTGGCGCTGCACCAGGTCGGCATGGGTGGTGAAGTAGGGGAGGCTCTTGCCCTTGAAGTCGGCCAGGGTTTCGAACTTGTGCTTGGCCATGAAGGCGAGCAGCTGGTCGCACATCGGGCGGACGCACTCGTAGCCGAACTTCATCACGCCGGTGCATACCTGGACGGTGTCGGAGCCAAGCAGAATGAACTGGGCGGCGTCCTCGCCGGTCTCGATGCCGCCCAGGCCCGAGAGGGTCCGGCCCGGAAACTCCTTGGCGATCAGGGTGGCGATTTCCATCACCATCCGCAGGGCGATCGGGCGCACCGCCTTTGACGAATAGCCGCCGGGGGTCGTGTAGCCTTCGACGGTCGGCTCCGGGCGCAGGGTGTCGAGGTTGACTCCGATCACGCTGCGGATCGTGTTGATCGCGCTCAGCCCCTGGCAGCCGCCGCGCAGGGCCGCCCGGCTGGGATCTTCGATATGGGTGATGTTGGGCGTCATCTTCGCCCAGACCGGCTTCTTCGCCGCGGCGGACACCCAGCTGCAGACCTCCTGGAGAATCTCCGGATCCTGGCCCATCGCCGCCCCCATCTTGCGTTCGGGCAAGCCGTGCGGGCAGGAAAAATTAAGCTCGAAGGCGTCGACCCCGGCGTCCTGGCAGCGCTCCACCAGTTCGACCCAGGCCTCGCGGCGGTATTCCTCCATGATCGAGGCGATCAGGATCCCGTTCGGATTGGTGTCCTTGCACTTCTTGAACTCCTCGACCCAGATCGAGAAGGGCCGGTCGCTGATCAGCTCGATGTTCTCCCAGCCGATCACCTCGCTCTTGTCGTTGGCATGCAGCTTGCCGTAGCGGGGAGAGACGTTGACCACCTTGGAGGCGTCGAGGCTGACCGTCTTGGCGATCACCGCTCCCCAGCCTTCGCGGAAGGCCCGGTTGATCACGCTGAGGTTGGTGCCCGGGGGTCCCGAGCCGATGATGAAGGGATTGGGGAGTTTGAGACCGTCGACAATGGTGGCGAGGGTGGGCATAGGCGGGTTGGATTTAGCAGCGTTTCTATGGGCCGCGAAGCCTTCTGGCGACAAGGAAGTTGGGCGCCATTTTTCCGTGGCGCCGCGGCCCGTTCCGGACAGAATGCCTCCCGGGCCCGAGCTCCCCGCCATGAATTCCCTTCTGCATCCCCGCCGCACGGTCGCCGAATTGAAAGCGCTCCGCGAATTGACGGCCGACGCCAATGGCGCGCAGCGGGTCGCTTTCACCCCCATCTGGGCGGCGGGCCGTGCCTGGCTGCAGGGACGGCTGGAGGGCTTGCCGGTCGAAATCCACCCGGACGCGGCCGGCAACTTGTGGACCACGCTGCGCGGCGAGTCCGACCGGGTGCTGATCATCGGCGGCCACATGGATTCGGTGCCCAATGGCGGCTGGCTCGACGGCTGCCTCAATGTCCTGGCCGGGGTGGAGATTCTGAGACGGATCAACGCGCAATACCACGGTCGGCCGCCGGTGACCGTGCGGCTGGTCGACTGGGCCGACGAGGAGGGGGCGCGTTTCGGCAAGAGCCTGTTCGGCTCGTCGGCCTGCTCGGGCAATCTCGATTTGGACGAGGCGCGGGGCCTCTGGGACAAGGATGGAATCAAGCTGCCGGATGCGCTGCGGGCGCACGGGATCGATTTCGAGCGGGTTAAGGAGAGCGGCCAGGAACTGGCTCGGGCGCGGGCGTATCTTGAGCTCCACATTGAGCAAGGACCGGTGCTCCTTGATTTGGACCTCCCGCTCGGGACGGTCCTCGGCACCTACGGGGTCGAGCGGCACGCGATCACCTTTCACGGCCAGGCGGCCCATTCCGGGAGCACCCCGATGAACCGGCGCAAGGATGCCTTTCTCGCCGCGGCCAGGATGAGTCCGGAGATCTACCGCCTCGCCGAGCGCCACGGCGGAGTCTGCACGATCGGCTCGTGCACGACCCGGCCGGGCATCGTGACCAGCGTGGTTGAGGACTGCCGCATCACCCTCGACCAGCGCCACCTGGACGCCGCGGCGCTGGCGCGATTGCTGCAGGATGCGAAGGAGGCGAGCCAGCTCTTTGCCCGGGAAGGCGGTGTCCAGGTTTCCTGGGAGCGGCTCTGGCGGATCGAACCGGTCCTGTTCGACCCGCAGCTGCTGAAGTTTTGCGACGAGGCCAGCGCCGCGGTCGGGGCCCCGGTGCACCGCATGCCCTCCGGTCCGCTCCACGACGCCGCCGAGGTGGCGCGCGCCGGGGTGCCGACCGTGATGATGTTTGTCCAGAGCCTGCACGGGATCAGCCACAACAAGATTGAGGACACCAAGGAGGAGCACCTCGAACTCTGCGTCGCGGCGTTCGACCGGCTGGCCGAGAAGGCGATGCTGTGGGTGGCGGGGATTCCGTGACCGGAGAACGCGGCCGGCTCGCCGGAGCGCCCCGCCATCCCTCGGCGCCTCAATCCGTGTGGCACCCGATGCACGACATGGCCCGGGCTTTGTGCTTCAAGGCGGCCGGATCCGCGATGAGCAGCAACTCGCTCGCCCGGGTGGCGTAGGCCGATTCGGGAAGATCGCGGATGATCTGATTCAGGTAGGGCAGGGCTTTTTCCCGCTCGCCGAGTTGAAGATAGCCGGAGGCCAGGCCGGACAAGAGCTCGCCGCGGGAATGCACCGAAAGCGTGGCGAAGATGGCCTGCTCGCGCTGCAGCGTCTTTTCGAAGTCGGCGACGCCGGTCTTGAGCAACCCGCGGCCTTCGGCCCGATCGGGATCGTATTTCGCGATGCCAAGGAAAGTGGCCCCGCGCGGGATGATTACTTGCAGGTTTTCAGGCTGCAAATCGACAGCTGCGTTCATCTCTTTGAGTCCGCGCTGCCACAAATCCATGCCTTTTTGGATGTCTCCGGCTTGAAACGCGTGCCCGGACTGATAAAGAAATCCACAGCCCTGCCAGGACAGCGCCGGGGCATAGAGTGGTTTTTTGGCGAGGGTGTCGGCGCAGGATTTCATCCCGCGATCGAACGCGACCTGGTCGCCGTGCAGCATGCCGTCGAAGAAGTCATCTCGGACTGAGTCGTCAAATCGGTCGATGCTGTTGACCGCCGGAGCAACCGTGGCCGGAAGCGAGCCGGGGACCGGGCCGCTGGGGGCCGCGCCTAAGGCGGCCGTAGAGAATACAAGAAGCGAGGTGAGGATAATTTTCATGGGTGCAAAGACGGTTCGAGTTTTGTTTAGACCCGGCAGATGGCCCGCAGCGCGGCGACGTGTGCTTCGAAACGGGCGCGGCCTTTGGAAGTGACTGCCACGTGGGTGCGAGGCTTGCGCTCGACGAAACTCTTCTCGACCTTGATATAGCCGGCCGTTTCGAGCGTCTGGAGGTGGGCGCCGAGATTGCCGTCGGTCAGCCCGAGCGACTTGCCGAGGGTCCGGAAATCGAGTTGCGAGGAGGGATTCAGGGCCGTGAGGGCCGCCATGATGCGCAACCGGGCCGGGACGTTGATGATGGGATCGAGGTCGTTCATGGCTCATCTCCAGAACTTGCGGATGAAGAGGCCGGTCAACAGCAGCGCCCCGCCGCCGGTCACCGCCATCCAGACATAGAAATAGTCCGCGGCGTAAAGATAGCCGACCAGGGTGAGGATTGTGACGGCGATGCCCAGATACATCAGCACGCGATCGAGCCACAACCCCATCAGCGTATAAGCGAACATGCAAATCGTGCAGGTATAGGCCCCTGATTTGCGGTTGAGCAGCGCATTATAGGCATGGTGGGGGATCTCCCAGGGCCCGAGGTACCGGGCCCAGAGCGCCGCATAAGCGAACAGGATCAGCCAAGCCAACCCCATGCGGCCCATGAGCGGAGAGGCCCCGTTGGTCTTGATCGGTGACTGGTACAGCCCGGACAGCATGGAGACCACCGTCCCGACGGCGACGAGCGTGAACCAGACCTTTTGGCTCCAGACCGGATAGTACTGCTCGGTGGCAAAACAGACCATCCAGATGGACCCCCACAAAATGAGCAGGGGAGCTGTGATCCCGGCCGCAATCGTCTGGCGGATGCGCAGGGTGACTTGATCGATCTCGGCGAGCGAGGCCCGGGCCTCTTCTGGCGTGATGGGAATTTGCTGCTCTTGTTCCATAGAGAACTCTGTAGTACAGAGTGATGATGATCCGTCAACCTCTTTTTCGAACTTTTTCATTTTTCCGATTCTCTAAGACCGAAGGCGGCTTCCTAAAACGGGAGGAATGACCCCGGAGCGGCGATTGTTGGCCGCATCGCCGCCTCCGGGCCGCGTTTGCGCGGCCGGTTTGGCGGCGAGTTTTGGAATTGGCCAACCCCGAGCCGCGGAGTGGGCTATTCCTCCCGTTTTAGGAAACCGCCTTCGGCAGCACGCGTCACCCGGTGCCGAAAAACTTGATGATCCGCCGCAGCGAAATGACCAGAGCGTCGATCTCCGCCTCGGTATTGTACACGTAGAAACTGGCCCTGGCCGTGCTGGTGAGCCCCAGCTTTCTCATCAGCGGCTGGTTGCAATGATGGCCGCCGCGCAGCGCGATGCCGTCCTGGTCCGCGAAGGTGACGACGTCATGGGCGTGCACGTCGCGCAGGGCGAAACTCACCAGGCCGCCGCGTTCCCCCGGGGGGCCCAGGAGCCGGATTCCCGGCAGCGGGCGCAGCGCTGCATAGGCCAGGCGTCCCAGCGCATGCGCGTGCTCCTGGATGGCCGGCCGGCCGAGCTCGTCGAGATAGTCGCAGGCGAGCCCCAGGGCGATCGCATCGGCGATATTCGGGGTGCCAGCCTCGAAACGCTCCGGCGAGGGCTTCCAGCGGCTTTCGAACCAGTCGACGTTCGAAATCATTCCGCCACCGCCTTGATACGGCGGCATCGCGTCCAGCAACGCCCGGCGTCCATAAAGGACTCCGATTCCGGTCGGGCCGGCCATCTTGTGGCCCGAGAAGGCGAGGAAGTCGCACCCAAGCGCCTGCACGTCGAGCGGCATGTGCCCGGCCGATTGGGCGGCGTCCACCACGGAGATTGCCCCCACGCTCCGGGCCCGGGCGCAGAGGAGGCCCGCCGGATTGATCGTGCCGAGCGTGTTGGACCCGTGGGTGAAGGCGAAGACCTTCACTTCGGGCGTGAGCAGCCGATCCAGGGCCGAAAGATCCAGCTGGCCCTCGTCGCCCGTGACCGGCAGGTAGCGCAGCTTGGCGCCGGTGCGCTGGGCGATGAGCTGCCAGGGCACGAGGTTGCTGTGGTGCTCCATCTCCGTCAGGAGGATCGCGTCGCCGGCCTTCAAGTGGGCGCCGCCCCAGCTGGACGCGACGAGGTTGATGGATTCGGTCGTGCCCCGCGTAAAGATGATCTCCTCCGGGGCGGCCGCGTGGACAAACCGGCCGACGCGGGCCCGGGCGCCTTCGTAGGCGTCGGTGGCGCGCATCGAGAGCGCATGCAAGCCCCGGTGGACGTTCGCGTTGTCGCGCTCGTAGTACTGGGCGAGGCCGTCGACGACCCGCCGCGGCTTCTGCGTGGTGGCCGCATTGTCCAGGTAGATCAGCGGCCGGCCGTTCACCACCTGGTCCAGGATGGGGAAATCGGCCCGGATCGCCGGCCAGGGCGAATCGGCGGCGACCGGCTTCGGCACGGGAGGGGAGGAGTCGAGCATGACGTCAGTCGGTGTGGCTCTCGGTCGTGGCGGGGGCCGCTTCGCCCTTCAGGGCGTTCAGCGCGGCATGCCAGCCCAAGGTGGCGCATTTGATCCGCGCGGGGAAGGCATGCACGCCGGCGAAGGCCCCGACGTCGCTGATTGCCGCCGGTTCGCGCCCGGTGGTCACGATGTCGTGGAACTGCTGGTAAAGCGCCTCGGCTTCCGGGGCGGTCTTGCCCTTCAATTGCGTGGTCATGAGGGAAGCGCTGGCCTGCGAAATGGCGCAGCCGGATCCGTCGAACGAGATCTCCGCGATGCGGTCTCCCTCCATCCGCAGGAACACGTTGCACTGGTCGCCGCAGCTCGGGTTGTCCCCGTGGGCCACGCGGTTGGCGTTCGGGAGCCGCCCGCGGTTGCGCGGCCGCCGGTTATGATCCAAGATCACTTGCTGGTAGAGTTCGGTCAGGTCGGAGGACATGAAGGCGAGCCCAGGCTAGCCAAAAGCGGCGGGAGAGCAAAGCTGCGTTTTCATTTTGCGTGCAGTCGCTTCCGCGGTCAGAGATGGCTTCCCGTTCGCATGCGTTTACCTAGATTCTTCGGTTGGGCCCTGGTGGCGGCCCCGGCGGCCTTGGTGGCGCAGCCTCTGAATCCGCCCGTTCCCTTCGTCGCCTCGCCGGGCGAATCGTCCGGCGCAATCTCGCGCACGTATCTTGCTGCCCGGCAGGCGCAAGAGATGGGCCTGCCGACCATCGCCGCTGCGCTGTACCGGCAGGAGCTCGGCCTGCCCGGCGCGGATCGGCAGAACCTGACCCTGGAACTGGCGACCGCCCTGCTGGACGATGGGCGGCCGGAAGAGGCCCTGCGCGAACTTTTTGGCCTCTCGAGCGGGCACACCCCGGTCTGGCACCTGCGCGTGGCGATGGCCCAGGCCGATCTGAAGCGGTTCGACTTGGCGGCGCACGAGCTCGAACCGGTGAAGCTTGGCGACCTGCCGGTGGACGATCGGGCTTGGTATTTGTTTCTGCAGGGCCGACTCGCCTCCGGCGGTGCGGATGGCGACCGGGCGCGGGCGCTCAGTCTTTACTCCCAAGCCGAACGGGCCGCGGTGACGGACCTGGCGCGCGCCCGCTTTCGCCTCGCGGAGGAGCAGGAGCGTCTGCAGACGGGCGCCGTGACCGAGGACGGAGCGAGCCAGATGAGGCAGAACGCGATTCGCTACCAGGGCTCCGAAACCGGCTATGAATTCGAGCGCCAGTATGCCGTCATGCTCAACGCCCTCGGCCGCAAGAGCGAAGCCATCGCCGCCCTGCGGGTCGATCTGCTGGCGCTGCCGGCCCAGCAGAAAGAGTGGGGGGACGACTTCCGCCTGCTGCTCGGCTTGGTCGCCGGGGCGGCGGACGGCGAGGGCCGGACGGCGCTCATCCAGCTGCTCGAGTCCGGATCCGACCCCGATCGGCGCCTGGTGGCCCTGCAGTTGCTCGGTTCGGCGTCCGAACGCGGGCCGGCCCGCGTTCAATTCCGCGCCGAGCTCGACAAGCTGCTGGCCGGCGACTCGCCGATCCTCGCCGCGCTCCATTTTTTCCGCGCCGAATGGGCGCTCGCCGATGGGGAAGAGGCGCCCGCCATCGACGACGCCCGGGCGATCCTGGACCGCTTTCCGGGTTCGCCCCTGAAGGGCGACGCGCTGGTGGTGCTGACGACCGCCTCCTGGGACCAGCACCGGTACCTGGCGGCCGCCGACTTCGCCCGCCAGGCCCGCGAGGCGTCCCTGCCGGCGGAGGTTCGGGCCCGGCTGGGGGTGCTCGTGGCCGAGGCGTACTTTCGCGCGGGGCAGGAGGGCGGAGGTCCGGAGGATTTTCGCGAAGCCGCGGCGGCGTATGCTGCCGCCCTGAACGCGCCGCCGGGGGGGGCGGCCGGCGGCCTGATGTTCCAGCGGATCAAAGCGGAGATCCTGGCCGGCTCCCTCGAGGGGGCGCAGGCGGCGCTCGACGAGCTGGAGCACAATCCGGGCTTCGACCAGAACAGCCGCTGGGAGGCGGAATGGAGCCTGGCGCGGGCGCTCCAGTTGCAGGGCAAGGTCGAGACCGCCCTGCGCCGGATCACGGCGGTGCTGGCCACGCCGGCGCCCGGAGTGAATTCCGAATTGCGCGCGCGCATGCAGTGGCTGCAAGCGCAGGTCTCCTTCGACGCCGGCGAGTACGACCGCACGCTCACGCTGGCCGACGCGCTGATCCGGAACCTGGCCGGTCTGGAATCGGCGCTCTGGAAGACTGAAATCGCGGGCAACGCCCAGCTGCTGCGGGTGCAGGCCTACTTCAGCCTGGGGCGGGAGCCGGAGGCGCAGGCGGCCTTGAGTCAATTGCGCGCGGAGGCGCGCGAATCGCCGGCGGACGTGGAGTCGTACCTGATCGAGGCCGATCACTACGCCAAGCAGGGCCAGATCGTGGTCGCCCTGCAGACGCTGCGGAAACTGGCGGACCAGTTTCCGAAGTCCGACGAGGCCCCGTATGCCTTGTTGGAGTCGGCGTACCTGGCGGCCGATCGCCTGGGGCAGGAAAAGAATCTCGACCAGGCCAACACGCTGCTGAAGGAGTTGATCAACAACTATCCGAGGAGCGAATGGGTTCCGGACGCCTACCTGAAGGAGGGCGCGGTCCTGCGGGAGTTGAATCGTTTTCCCGAGGCGCAGAGCACATACGAGCACCTGATCAATTTTCTGCCGAACAATCCCGATGCGATTCAGGCGAAGCTGGCCCTGGCGGACTGCCATCGGGCACAGGCCGGCCTCAGCCCCGATTCGACCCATCTGGAGAGCGCCCGGTCGCTTTACGAGGAAATCCTGGACCGCGCCAGCGCCGCGGCCGATATCCGGGTCGAGGCCGGATACAAGCTCGGCCTGATCCTGAAGGAACGCAGCGTGGGGGACGCCCAGAAGGTCTGGTTTCTCTATGTGGTCGACGCCTTCCTGCTCAGCCCGCAGGCTCCCGAGCTGGGCTCGCGGGGAGACTTCTGGATGACGCAGACCTTGCTGGGCCTGGGCGCCCTTTTCCGGGAGCAGGGGAAGCTGGATGAGGCGCAAAAGGTCTGGAGGCTGATCATCGAACACCGCCTGCCCGGCGCGCAGCATCTGGCGCAAGGCTATCTGGACGCCCTCGCCTCGGGCAGCCCCAAGCCCTAGGGGTGCCGGCGAGATGAAAACCCCGGCCGCGCCGTTTCCCGTTTACGCCTGGAAGGAAATTCCCTCAAATCCCGCTGCCTCCCATGTCTGTTTTTGACTTCAGCCTCTTCGCCCGCGGCGGTCCCATGATGGGCGTGCTCCTGGCCATGGGGATCATCGCCGCGGTGATGTTCGTCGAGCGGACTCTTTATCTGCACCGGGGCCAGATCCGCTCGACGGCGTTCATCAACGGCATCAAGAACATCCTCGCCAAACGCCGGCTGGTGGAGGCCCTGACGGTGTGCGAGGAGACCCCCGGACCGGTCGCGGCGGTGGTCAAGGCGGCCTTGCTCCATGCCGACGACAACCCGGAAGTGATGCGCTTCTACGTGCAGGAGGCGGCAGTAGTCGAAATCCCGGCCCTGGAACGGCGCCTGGGGTCGATCGCGGCGATCGCGCAAGCGGCGCCGCTCGTGGGGCTGCTGGGCACGATTCTTGGGATGATCGCGACCTTCTACGCATTCGAGCACGACTACGCCACCCCGAGCGCGCTTTCGAGGGGCATGTGGCAGGCCCTCCTTGCGACCGCGGCCAGCCTCATGCTGGCGATCCCGGCCAATCTCGCCTACCATTTCCTGAGCAGCCGGGTTCGGGCGATCGTCCGCGATGTCGAATGGGCGGGCAATGAGATCATGAAGTACCTGCTCACTGATTACCGCGAGCCGCCGGCGGCGGAAGCCCCGGCACCGTCGCCGCCGAAGGCGCCATGATCACCCGCCCGCTCGACCTCGCCTCGCGGCTCCAGCCTGAGCCGCGGAATTTTGACGCCCTTTTCTACGTCAATATCGCCGTGGTCGCGCTGTTTTTCATGCTGTTTGGCTCGCGGTTTGTGCTTGCGCCGGGAATCCAGCTGCCGGTGATCGCCGGTTCCCGGGCCGGCGCGATCCCGGCCGAAACCGTGATTCGGGTGCTGGGGTCGGGTCAGCTCCTAACGGCTGACGGCCTGCTGCCGGCCGCCCAGCTTCCGAGATGGCTTAAGGACCAGATCCGTCTGCGGAAGAGACCCTCCTTATTGATCGAGGCCGACACGAGGGCTCAAACGGGTGCCTTGATGCGGATCGTCGATCTCGCGCGCAATGTCGGTTTTATTGACATTAGCATGGCTGCCGACGAACCTGCAACTTACAGCGGTGGAATACCTTAATAGAAATCCGCCCCTTTCAGATCGACGGCTTCGCTGGATCGCTGCGGGGGTCGGTACCCTCCTGGTCGCCGGGACCACCCTTTTGTTTCGTGCGCCTAGCCGCCCAGCGGTCCCGCCCTCTGCGCCTAAGGTGGGCGTCGGCCTGATGCCTCTCGCCAGAGTTGAGCGCGATCCCATTGCCGAAGAGGAGGCCGAATTCGACGATCCGACCCCCCTTTTCATGCCGACGGCCTGGAATGGCTCCGAGAAGCCATTGCCGCGCCGCGAATTCGCCGGGTCTTTTGTCGATTTCGAGCCACGCTTTGCGTTTGATGCGGCGGCTTTGAATCTCGAGCTGGCTGCGCCGATCCCGGTGCCCTCCGATCCGGTCCACGCCTTGGCTACCGGTTCCCCGGGGAATCCCTTCCTAGGCGTTGGCAGAATCGATTTGCCCCGCCAGGCGCCGACGCCCCGGCAAGTCCGGATCGACGTATTCGCCGAGGATACCGGACGGCGGGTCGGGCGGTACGATCTTGCGCCGGGGACGGTGCCGTCCCTGGAGGGCCGTCAATGGCATTATTTGGACCTTCTGGCGGCCGTGGGCGCCGCGGGATTATCCGGGCCCTTGGTCCAGGCGCAGGGCGTGGTGGAGCAGGGCGGCAATTATTTCCCGCCTTTGGAGGAAAAGGCCGTGATAGAGCTTGAAAATTACCTCGCTCACGACTTGCTTTTGGGTGCGCGTTTGGCCCCGGGATTTTACCGGATTTCAGTGGGGCCGTGAGGGCTTTGGCGCTTTTCGACCCCAAAGCGCAAGTTTGCTGTTGACGGGCGAATTCACGACGTCCACTTTCTACCCTCTTTTTCGTTGTTTGATCACAGTTTCAGTGTCTGCGGGCTCAAACCTTGGATTTCCGAATCCCGGGGACCGGGTCAACAGGCTTCTGGTCTGCCCAGATAGCTCAGTTGGCAGAGCACGTCCTTGGTAAGGACGAGGTCGCCGGTTCGAATCCGGTTCTGGGCTCCAGGTTCGTCATTTGTCGCCGGCTTCCGCGACGTTAATCCCGAGGCCACATTTTCCCAATCCAAACCCAACCACACGTCTCACACTTCCATGGCTAAAGCCACATTCGAACGCAAGAAACCGCACGTGAACGTCGGCACTATCGGCCACGTCGATCACGGCAAAACGACCCTGACGGCCGCGATCCTCTCGGTCCAGGCCAAAAAGGGCTTCGCGGAGATCAAGGCCTATGCCGACATCGCGAAGGGCGGCACCGTCCGCGATGCCTCGAAGATCGTGACGATTTCGGTCGCGCACGTGGAGTACGAGTCAGCCAAGCGCCACTACGCGCATGTGGACTGCCCCGGACACGCCGATTTCGTGAAGAACATGATCACCGGCGCGGCGCAGATGGACGGCGCCATCCTGGTGGTTTCCGCCGCGGACGGCCCGATGCCCCAGACCCGCGAGCACATCCTCCTGGCCCGCCAGGTCGGGGTGCCGAAGATCGTCGTTTTCCTGAACAAGGTCGACCTGATCGACGACAAGGACCTGCTCGACCTGGTCGAGGAAGAGATCCGCGACCTGCTCACGAAGTACCAGTTTGACGGCAAGGCCGCCATCGTCATCCGCGGCTCCGCGACCGCGGCCCTGGAAGGCAAGCCCGAGGGCCTCGAGGCCATCGGCAAGCTGATGGACGCGATCGACAGCGAGATCCCGGAGCCCGTGCGCGAAATCGACAAGCCGTTCCTGATGTCGGTCGAGGACGTCTTCTCGATCACCGGCCGCGGCACCGTCGCCACCGGCCGCATCGAGCGCGGCATCGTCAAGCTGAACGACACGGTCGAGATCGTCGGCCTCAAGGACACCACCACGACCGTCGTGACCGGCATCGAGATGTTCCGCAAGCTGCTCGACCAGGGCCAGGCCGGCGACAACGTCGGCGTGCTGCTGCGCGGCATCGAAAAGGAGGGGATCGAGCGCGGCCAGGTCCTCGCCGCCCCGAAAAGCATCACCCCGCACAAGAAGGCCAAGGCTGAAATCTATGTACTTTCCAAGGACGAGGGCGGACGCCACACCCCGTTCTTCAACGGCTACCGGCCCCAATTTTATTTCCGCACGACGGATGTCACCGGCGTCATCGAGCTGCCCAAGGGCGTCGAGATGATCATGCCGGGCGACAACATCAGTGTCGACATCGACCTGATCGTCCCGATCGCGATGGAGAAGACCCAGCGCTTCGCGATCCGCGAAGGCGGCCGCACCATCGGTGCGGGCCGCATCACGGAGATCACGCAGTAAGCTTCCGGCTCAACGATTAATCCGATGCGCCGAGGCCTCCTCGCAGGAGCCTCGGCTGTGTCGTCTAAATGACCACGTCACAGGGGTGTAGCTCAATTGGTAGAGTAGCGGTCTCCAAAACCGTCGGTTGGGGGTTCGAGTCCCTCCGCCCCTGCCATCTTTCCAGTTCATGAAAAACCCATTTCAAAGCGTTCGCATCTTCATCGGCGAGATGGTCGACGAGCTCCAAAAGGCCAGCTGGCCCACCAGCACGGAGCTGCGCGACTCGACGGTCGTGGTGATCGTGGCTTCCATGCTGCTCGGGCTCTTCACCAGCATCAGCGACTTCTCGCTCTCGCAGGTCGTGCTGATGTTCACGACCTGGGTCAGCTGAGGCGCCCGCGCCCCTCCCGCCCATGACCGCCCAAATTTCCGCCCCCGCCGACGCGCAGTGGTTCGCGCTCCACACGCTCTCCGGCCAGGAAAACAAGGTGAAGCAGTACATCGAGCGCTTCAAGAAGGCCGAGGAGCTGGACGACCAGATCTTCGAGGTCCTGCTGCCCACCGAAATCGTCTCCGAGGTGAAGAACGGCAAGAAGAGCACCAAGGTGCGCAAGCTCTACCCGGGCTACGTTTTCATCCAGATGCGCCTGTTCGGCGAGGACAAGAAGCTGATCAACAAGCCATGGTACTTCGTCAAGGAAGTCGCCGGCGTGATCGGCTTTGTGGGCGGCGAGCATCCGGCGGCCCTCCGCCAGAGCGAGATCGACGAGATCCGGGCCCGGATCGAGGCCGCCAACGGCAAAGAAGTGCCGAAAGTCCAGTATTCGGTCGGCGAAGAGGTCAAGATCAACGACGGCCCGTTTGCGAACCTGACCGGGCGGATCGACGAGATCGATCCGGAGCGCGGCAAGCTGCGGGTGTCCGTTTCCATTTTCGGCCGCTTCACGCCGGTCGAGCTCGAATACTGGCAAGTGCAACGCCAGACCGACTAATCACTCACCACCTCCGTTCCAATGGCCAAGAAAATCCAGGGTTATATCCGTCTGCAACTCCCCGCCGGGGCCGCGAATCCCGCGCCGCCGGTCGGTCCGGCGCTGGGCGCCCAGGGAGTCAACATCATGGCGTTCTGCAAGGAGTTCAACGCCAAGACCAAGGACCAGAACGGAATGATCCTGCCGGTGATTATCACCGTCTTTTCGGACAAGAGCTTCACGTTCATCCTCAAGTCCCCGCCCGCCTCGGTGCTGCTGAAGAAGGCGGCCAATATCGCGAGCGGCTCGGCCCGGCCCAATCAGGACAAGGTGGGCAAGGTCACCCGCAAGCAGCTCCTGGAGATCGTCAAGCTGAAGCAGAAGGACCTCAACGCCAAGAGCGAGGAGGCGGGCATCCGCATCATCGCCGGCACCGCCCGCAACATGGGCATCGAGGTCGTCGACTAACTTTCCCTCAACCGCTCACCGCGGGAGTCCCTTCCGGGACGTTCGCACCGCAAGGAGTCCAACATGGTAAAACAAAGCAAACGCTACCGCAACGCGGTCAAGGTCGCCGACCTGGCCAAGGAATATCCCCTGCCCGAGGCAGTGGAGATCCTGAACAAGTTCCCGAAGGCCAAGTTCGACGAGACCGTCGAACTGTCGGTGCGCCTGGGCGTCGACCCGACCGCCGGCGACCAGATGGTCCGCGGCACGACCCCGCTGCCCAATGGCTCGGGCAAGAAGGTTCGCGTCCTGGTGTTCACGGACGACGCCAAGGCGGCGCTGGCCGCCGGCGCCGACCATGCGGGCCTCCAGGACATCATGGCCAAGATCAACGAGGGCTGGCTCGATTTCGACGTCGCGATCGCCACCACCGAGGCAATGAAGACCGTGCGCACGATCGCCCGGGTGCTGGGCCCCAAGGGCCTCATGCCCAACCCGAAGAGCGGCACGGTGACCGACGACATTTCCGCCGGAATCAAGGCCGTCAAGGCCGGCCGGGTGGAATACAAGATGGACAAGACGGGCAACATCGGGGTGGGCATCGGCAAGCGCTCGTTCACCACCGCCCAGATCCTCGAGAACGCGCAGGCGGTGCTCGACGCCGTGGGCAAGGCCAAGCCGGCCGCCTTCAAGGGCAACTACATCAAGCACGTCGCCCTGTCCGCCTCCATGAGCCCGGCCGTGCGCATCGCCTCGGCCGAGTACGCCAAATTCTGAACGGACCACCGACCATGAGAGCCCAAAAACAATATCTGATCGGCGAGGTCGAGAGCCACCTCAAGAAGTCCGACTACGTCATTCTCGCGAATTTCACCGGGGCCTCCGTGGCCGACGTGGCCGACCTGCGCGGCAAGCTCGCCGCCGAGAAGGCCGAATTCCACGTGATCAAGAACAGCTCGCTGCGGGTCGCGGCCAAGGCCCTCGGCCTGCCGGACCTCGAGAGCGCCCTGATCGGTCCGACCGCGCTCGTCGTCGGCGGCCGCAATTCGCCCGGCGTGGCGAAGATCCTCAAGCAGTTCTTCAAGGACAAGCAGAAGGTCGAAGTGAAGGCGGGCGTCCTGGGCAAGAAGCTGATCTCGGCCAAGCAGGTCGAGCAGCTCGCCGATCTGCCCTCGCTCGAGTCGCTGCGCGCCCAGCTGCTCGGCCTCCTCAACCAGCCGGCGGGCTCCTTTGTCCGCATCATCAACGCCGTGCCGCAAGGCCTGGTCAACGTCCTGCAGGCCAAAGCCCGCGCCGGAGCCTGAAACTTTAGTCCGAACCATCAACCGCCGCCCGATTAGGGGATACGTCTCTTAAACGCGCCTCCGTCTGAGGCCGCTAGTCGGGAGCAGAAGATCACCATGAGCAACATCACCAAAGATCAAGTCATCGAATGGCTCTCGAGCCAGTCCGTCCTCGAAATCGCCGGTCTGGTCAAAGACCTCGAGACCAAGTGGGGCGTGTCCGCCGCGGCCCCGGTCGCCGCCGCCGCCGCCCCCGCCGCCGCGGCCGCCGCCGCTCCGGCCGAGGAGAAGACCGAGTTCACCGTCGTCCTCCTCGAGGCCGGCGCCAACAAGATCGGCGCCATCAAGGAAGTGCGCGCGATCACCGGCCTGGGCCTGAAGGAAGCCAAGGACCTGGTCGAGGGCGCCCCGAAGCCGGTCAAGGAAGGGGTCAACAAGGCCGAAGCCGAGGAAATCAAAAAGAAGCTCGAGGCCGCCGGCGCCAAGGCCGAGCTCAAGTAACCGCGCTTGGGCGATCCTCTTGCCTTCTTTTCCGCGCCTTTTCCAGGGCAGGCCGCGCCGTGCGCGGCCTGTCCTTTGCCATTTTCGCAATCGTTCGTTTGTTTAGTCTTCGCGGCGCGCGCTGAGCGCCGCCGCCGTCTTCGTCTGTTCTAATCTTTACCGGGAAATCTCATGGCCGACCGCACTCACACCGAACGCATCAATTTCGGCAAACTCCGCGAAGTCATCCAGCCGCCGAATCTCATCGAGATTCAGATCAACTCGTACCTGGACTACCTGCAGAAGGGCGTGCCCGAGAAGCAGCGCAAGCCCCAGGGCTTGGAGGCGGTGTTCCGCGAGGTCTTCCCGATCCAGTCCTACGATGAGCGGCTGGTGCTCGAGTACGTCTCCTACACCCTCGGCGAGCCCAAGAATTCGGAGATCGAGTGCATCCGCGAGGGCATCACCTATTCGGTGCCGCTGTACGTCAAGCTGCGGCTGCGCGAGGAGGATTTCATCAAGGACGAGGACATTTACATGGGCGAGATCCCGATGGTGACCGAGCGCGGCTCGTTCATCATCAACGGCGCCGAGCGCGTCGTCGTCTCCCAGCTGCACCGCTCCCCCGGCATCGCCTTCGAGGTGACGCCCCACCCGAACGGCAAGCTGCTGCACTCCTTCCGCATCATCCCCGACCGGGGCACCTGGCTCGAAGTGCAGTTCGACAACAACGACCTGCTGTACGTCTACCTCGACCGCCGCCGGCGCCGCCGCAAGTTCCTGATCACGACCCTCCTCCGGGCGATCGGCTACAGCGCCGACGTCGACATCCTCAACCTCTTCTACGAGATCAAGGACCTCAAGGTCACCAAGGCCCTGGACATGGAGAACGTCAGCACCCTCGTCCTGGTCGAGGATGCGATCGACGCCCAGAAGGGCGTCGTCCTGGCGCGCGCCTTCGAGCCGCTGACCAAGCAGATCGTGCGCACCTTTGAGAAGCACGACATCACCTCGATCCGCGTGATCGACACGGCGATCGACGAGGGCGCCATCATCCGCGCCCTGAAGAAGGACCCGAGCCGCAACGAAGAGGAGGCCCTGAAGGAAATCTACAAGCGCCTCCGCCCCGGCGAACCGCCGACCACGGCGAACGCCAAGGCCCTCTTGAAGCGCCTGTTCTTCGATCCCAAGCGCTACGACCTGGGCCGGGTGGGCCGCTACAAGGTCAACCAGAAGCTCGGCCTCAAGGCCGAGCTGGAGCAGCGGATCCTCGAGAGCGCCGACATCGTGGCGGCCACCAAGTACCTCGTGCGCCTGAAGCGCGGCGAGGGCGTGGTGGACGACATCGATCACCTCGGCAGCCGCCGCGTCCGCACGGTGGGCGAGCTCCTCGCCAACCAGTGCCGGGTGGGCCTGTCCCGCACCGAGCGGCTGGTCCGCGAGCGCATGACGATGTACGACCAGAGCGTCGACTCGATCACGCCCCAGAAGCTGATCAACCCCAAGGCGCTGACCACGGTCATCCGCGATTTCTTCGCCCGCAGCCAGCTCTCGCAGTTCATGGACCAGATCAATCCGCTGGCCGAGGTGACGCACAAGCGGCGCCTTTCCGCCCTCGGGCCGGGAGGCCTCAACCGCGAGCGTGCGGGCTTCGAGGTCCGGGACGTCCATCCCTCGCACTACGGCCGCATCTGCCCGATCGAGACCCCCGAAGGTCCGAACATCGGCCTGATCAATTCCCTGTCGACCTACGCCCGCGTGAACGAGTTCGGCTTCATCGAGACCCCCTACCGGGCGGTCAAGGACGGCCGGGCCACGGACAAGATCGACTACCTCACCGCCGACCAGGAGGAGGCCAAGATCATCGCCCAGGCCAATTCCGAGATCGACGACAAGGGCCACTTCGTGGGCAAGGTCACCGTCCGCCAGGACGGGGAGTTCCTCGAGGTCAGCGCCTCCGAGGTCGACTACATGGACGTCTCGCCCAAGCAGGTGATCTCGATCGCGGCCGGCATGATCCCCTTCCTCGAGCATGACGACGCCAACCGGGCGCTCATGGGCTCGAACATGCAGCGCCAGGGCGTGCCGCTGCTGCAGGCCGAGGCCCCCTTTGTCGGCACCGGCATCGAGGAGCGCGTTGCGCGCGACTCCAAGATCGTCGTCGTCGCCGAGGACTCCGGCATCGTCGCCTCCGTGGACGCCAAGCGCATCGTCGTCACCAAGGACGGCGAGCCGCCGCGGCACCTCAAGCACGATCCGAAGAGCCACGTTTACGTCTACGAGCTGCGCAAGTTCATGCGCTCCAACGCGGGCACCTGCTTCAACCAGAAGCCGATCGTCAAGCGCGGCCAGAAGATCAAGGCCGGCGAGATCATCGCCGACGGCCCGTCGACCGACCGGGGCGAGATGGCCCTGGGCCGCAACGTGCTGGTTGCCTTCATGCCCTGGAACGGGTACAACTTCGAGGACGCGATCCTGATCTCCGAGAAGGTCCTGAAGGAGGACATCTTCACCTCGATCCACATCCAGGAATTCGAGGTCACGGCCCGCGACACCAAGCTCGGGCCGGAGGAGATCACCCGGGACATCCCGAACGTGGGCGAGGAGGCGCTGAAGAACCTCGACCACAACGGCGTCATCCGCGTCGGCGCCGAGGTCAAGCCCGGCGACATCCTGGTCGGCAAGATCACGCCCAAGTCCGAGACCGAGCTGGCGCCGGAGGAAAAGCTCCTGCGCGCCATCTTCGGCGAAAAGGCGGCCGATGTGAAGGACACCTCGCTCGTGGTGCCCTCCGGCGTCGCCGGGATCATCATGGACGTCAAGGTCTCCTCGCGGATCGACAACCAGCAGGAGCGCCTGTCCCCGTCCGACCGCCGCCGCCAGATCAAGCAGATCCAGGAGGACTACAAGACCCAGATGGACAAGCTGAGGGAGGGCCTGACCGAGGCCCTCTCCAACATTCTCCTGGGCGAGAAGATCCCCCTCGACGTGATCAACGGCGAGAACGGCGAAATCATCATTCCGGCCAACCGCAAGATCACCAAGACCCTGCTGCGCAAATTGGCGGCGGTCTCGAAGCACGTGCAGATCGATCCCTCGCCCGTGCGGATCAAGATCATGGAGATCATCGGCTCCTACCAGTCGAAGTTCGACGAGCTCGAGGGCGACCGCGAGCGCAAGGTCGGCTCGGTCGAGTCGGGCGAAGGCTCCGCCGACGGGGCGATCAAGCAGGTCAAGGTCTACATCGCGACCAAGCAGAAGCTCGAGGTCGGCGACAAGATGGCCGGCCGCCACGGCAACAAGGGCGTCGTCGCCAAGATCGTGCCGGAAGAGGACATGCCCTTCCTGCCCGACGGCACCCCCGTCGAGATCTGCCTCAACCCGCTGGGCGTTCCCTCCCGCATGAATGTCGGGCAGGTGCTGGAGACTCATCTGGGCTGGGCCTGCAAGAAGCTGGGCCTGAAGGTCGCCACCCCCGTCTTCGACGGCATCCCCGAGAAGCGCGTGCGCGAATATCTCCGCGAGGCCAAGCTGCCGAGCTCGGGCAAGAGCCCGCTCACCGACGGCCGCACCGGCGAGAAAATCGACCAGGAGGTCGTGGTCGGCTACATCTACATGATGAAGCTCAACCACCTGGTGTCGCACAAGATCCATGCGCGCGCGGTCGGTCCGTACTCGCTCGTCACGCAGCAGCCCCTGGGCGGCAAGGCCCAGTACGGCGGCCAGCGCTTTGGCGAAATGGAAGTCTGGGCCCTCGAGGCCTACGGCGCCGCGCACACCCTCCAGGAGCTCCTCACCGTCAAGTCCGACGACGTGCAGGGCCGCACCAAGATCTACGAGTCGCTCGTCAAGGGCGACAACACGCTGTCGGCCGGCACGCCCGAGTCGTTCAACGTGCTGATCAAGGAAATCCAGTCCCTCGGCCTGGATATCAAGCTGCAGAAGCGCGATGCGCTCAGCCTCGGCGCCTAACGGCGCCGTCCGCCATTTAAAAACAACAAGGGAGACTTCACATGATTCAACCCGCTGACACCGCCGCCTCCACCGCCCGCGAGGAAACCCGCTCCGCTCTCGGCCTCGAAGAGAGCGCCTTCGACTGCGTGTCCATCACCGTCGCTTCGCCCGACACGATCCGCAAGTGGTCCAAGGGCGAGGTGAAAAATCCGGAGACGATCAACTACCGCACCTTCAAGCCCGAGCCGGGCGGCCTCTTCTGCCAGAAGATCTTCGGCCCGGTGCGGGACTACGAATGCGCCTGCGGCAAGTACAAGCGCATCAAGTACAAGGACGTGGTCTGCGACCGCTGCGGAGTCGAAGTCACGATCGCCCGCGTGCGCCGCGAGCGGATGGGCCACATCGAGCTTGCCGTGCCGGTCGCGCACATCTGGTTCCTGAAGAGCATGCCGAGCCGTCTCGGCCTCCTCCTCGACATGACCGCCCGCTCGCTCGAGCGGGTGATCTACTACGAGAACTTCATGGTGGTCGATCCGGGCAAGACCCCGCTCGAGCCCCGGCAGCTGCTCACCGACACCGAGTACCGCCAAGCGCTCGACGAGTACGGCGACGGCTCGTTCGTGGCCAAGATGGGCGCGGAGGCCGTCCGCGACGCCCTGGGCAAGATGGACCTCGAGGCGACCGTGGCCGAGCTGCACGAGCAGATGCGCGCCACCCGCTCCAAGCAGATCAAGAAGAAGCTCTCCAAGCGCCTGAAGGTGATCCAGGGCTTCATCCACTCCAAGACCCAGCCGCCGTGGATGGTGCTGGAGGTGCTCCCGGTGATCCCGCCGGACCTGCGCCCGCTGGTGCCGCTCGAGGGCGGCCGCTTTGCGACCTCGGATCTCAACGACTTATACCGCCGCGTCATCAACCGGAATAACCGGCTGCGCAACCTGATGCAGCTGAAGACTCCGGACGTCATCATTCACAACGAAAAGCGCATGCTGCAGGAGGCGGTCGACGCCCTGTTTGACAACGGCCGCCACGGCCGCCCGGTCACGGGCGCCGGCAACCGGCCGCTCAAGTCGCTTTCCGACATGCTGAAGGGCAAGCAGGGCCGCTTCCGGCAGAACCTGCTCGGCAAGCGCGTGGATTATTCCGGCCGCTCGGTCATCGTCATCGGCCCGGAGCTGAAGCTCCACCAGTGCGGGCTGCCCAAGAAGATGGCGCTCGTCCTGTTTGAGCCGTTCATCATCCGCCGGCTGAAGGAGCTGGGCTTCGTGCACACCGTGCGCGGCGCCCGCAAGATGATCGAAAAGAAGTCGCCGGAAGTCTGGGACATCCTGGAGGAGGTCACTAAGGGCCATCCGGTGCTGCTCAACCGCGCGCCGACCCTGCACCGCCTCTCGATCCAGGCCTTCGAGCCCGTCCTGATCGAGGGCGAGGCGATCCGCATCCATCCCCTGGTCTGCACCGCGTACAACGCCGACTTCGACGGCGACCAGATGGCGGTCCACGTCCCCCTGTCCCTGGAAGCGATCATGGAGTGCAAGCTCCTGATGATGGCCACCTCCAACATCTTCTCGCCGTCCTCGGGCAAGCCCATCCTGACCCCTTCGCAGGACATCGTGCTCGGCGCCTACTACCTGACGATCGAGCCGCGCCGCAAGGTCGCCAAGGACCAGCGCGTGCCGCTGCTGGCCGGCCTCCAGGAGGTCCTGTTCGCCAAGGCGGACGGCGCCCTCAAGTTCCACGACTGGGTCGACATCCCGAACCAGGACTACGGCAAGGACACGATCTACGGCAACAAGGAGAAGAAGATTCTCCGGACCACCGTCGGCCGCGTGATCTTCAACCAGATCTGGCCGGCGGGCCTGGGATTCATCAACTTCCCGGCGCCCAAGTCCAAGCTCGGCGACTTCATCCTCAACACCTACAAGGTCGCCGGCAACGCGGTGACCGTCGAGACGCTCGACCGGCTGAAGGAGCTCGGTTTCACCACCGCCTTCCAGGCCGGCATTTCGATCGGGATCGACGACATGATCATCCCCGACTCGAAGAAGGAGATCGTCAGCGAGTCCCGCAAGAAGATCGCCGAGGTCGAGGCCCAGTTCAACAAGGGCATCATCACCGAGGGCGAGCGCAAGAACAAGGTCATCGACCTTTGGACCAACGCCACCGACCGCATCGCCAAGGAGGTCTTCGCCAAGCTCGAGGCCAATGAGGGCAAGAACGAGATCAACCCGGTCTACATCATGATGGACTCGGGCGCCCGCGGCAACAAGCAGCAGGTCCGCCAGCTGTGCGGCGCGCGCGGCCTGATGGCCAAACCCTCCGGCGAAATCATCGAGCGGCCGATCCTCTCCTCCTTCCGCGAGGGGCTGACGGTGCTGGAGTACTTCATCTCGACCCACGGCGCCCGCAAGGGTCTGGCCGACACCGCCCTCAAGACCGCCGACGCCGGCTATCTCACCCGCAAGCTCTGCGACGTGGCGATGGACGTCATCATCGGCGAGGAGGATTGCGGCACCCGCGAAGGCGTGTGGAAGAAGGCCATCGTGGAAGGCGACGACGAGATCGTGGCCCTGCGCGAGCGCCTGATCGGCCGCTGCTCGAGCGACGATGTCTACAACCCCCTGCACCCGTCCGAACTGGTCGTCGGCTCCGGCGACCTGATCACCGAGGAGATCGCCGCCAAGATCGACGATGTTGGCATCGAGCGGGTGAAGGTCATGTCCCCGCTCACCTCCACGAGCAAGCTGGGGATCGACGCCAAGTCCTACGGCATCAACCCGGCGACCAATCGGGTGGCCAAGATTGGCGATTCGGTCGGCATCATCGCCGCCCAGTCGATCGGCGAGCCCGGCACCCAGCTGACGATGCGCACCTTCCACATCGGCGGCGTCGCCTCCGGCGGATTCAAGACCCCGGAAATCCGCGTCAAGTCGGCCGGCAAGATCCAATACCGCGGCCTGCGGCTGGTGGAAACGGCCGACGGCGGCAGCATCGTCCTCAACAAGACCGGCTCCATCCAGCTGCTCGACGACGACGGCAAGGAGCTCGAGACCTACAACATCGTGGTCGGATCCTTCCTCCACGTCGGCGACGGCGCCAAGATCGCCAAGGGCGACGTGCTGGCCCAGTGGGATCCCTATAACATCCCGGTCCTGTCGGAAAAGGGCGGCGTCCTGACCTTCAAGGACATGATCCCCGGCGTCACCGTGAAGCGCGAGCTCGACGAGAGCTCGGGCCGCATCGCGACCGTCGTGATCGAGCACAAGGAGGACCTCAATCCCCAGATCGAGGTGCGCGACGGCAAGAACAAGCCGCTGGCGGCCTATTCGATCCCGGTTGGCGCCCAGATCGCGGTCAACGAGGGCGACACCATCGCCCCCGGCGCCCTGCTCGCCAAGACCCCCCGCCAGGCCTCCAAGACCAAGGACATTACCGGCGGTCTGCCGCGAGTGGCCGAGCTCTTCGAGGCCCGTCGCCCCAAGGACGCGGCCGAAATGGCCCGCATCGACGGCATCGTCGCCTTCGAGGGAACGGTCCGCGGCAAGCGCAAGCTCGTGGTCAAGAACGAGGAGACCGCGCAGGAGGAGGAGCATCTGATCCCGGCCGGCAAGCACATCATCGTGCAGCCCGGCGACGTCGTGCACAAGGGCCAGCACCTCACCGAGGGCGCGGCCGATCCCCATGAGATCCTCGAGATCCTCGGGCCGGCTGCCCTCTATGAGTTCCTGATCGGCCAGGTCCAGGAGGTCTACCGCCTCCAGGGCGTGACGATCAACGACAAGCACATCGAGATCATCATCCGCCAGATGCTCCGCAAGGTCCGCATCACCGACCCGGGCGACAGCGAATACTTCTGGGGAGAGCAGGTGGACCGCGCGGCCTTCTTGATCGACAACCAGCGGATCGAAGCGGCCGGCGGCAAGCCCGCCGAGGCCGAGCCGATCCTCCTGGGTATCACCAAGGCTTCGCTCGAGACCGAGAGCTTCATCTCCGCCGCCTCCTTCCAGGAGACGACGCGCGTCCTCACGGACGCCTCGACCCTGGGCAAGGTTGACTTGCTTAAGGGCTTCAAGGAGAACGTGATCATGGGCCACTTGATTCCGGCGGGCACGGGCCTGCCGCAGTACAAGAAGCTCCGGATCACGCTGCCCTTCGGCGCCGAGCTGCCGGTCGAAGACGTGAAGCCGGCGGAAGTCACGGCCAGCTGAGCGCCGCGCCCGTCAACAATCTCAAAGCCGCGGACCAGCGTCCGCGGCTTTTTTGTGCCTGAATTCACGACCGGGCGGGGGAGGGGAGGATGGGAAAAGCCTCCAAAAAACTGCTTGTCATAACTAGTCTCATCACCATCCTGAACGTTCCTCCCGCCATAAAACTTCATGTCGAGCCTAGCTCCGTGAGGTTTTAGCGCCCGGCCCTCAAAAGCCGGGCGCTTATTTTTGAGCCTCCCGCGTGGCCGCGCGAAAGAGAGCGACCAAAATCCGAAGTTTGGCGGGGGATGATACAGCCAAACCGAAGGCGTTTCTCGGGAATTTCAGCTGGGATATTCGAAAACTTTCCTGACACTCGGCCGTTCGGCGTAATTTTATTTTGCAGTTTATTTATTATCAACAAGATCCGACGAAATCGGTCGGCATCTCAAGCTTTTGCCCATAATTTTCGTCGGAAATCCATACGATTTTCGGATGGGAATGAAATCGAATGCCTTCGCATCGTGAAATTCACAAACTCTATAAAATGTTTATAAGTAACATATTGTATTGAGCAACACTTGGGTGCCAAGCCGCCGTTTCATCGCGTGGCACAAATTAAGCACACTGCATGGCCCGCCATTGCGGGTTATTGTGCCCGGTGGGCGCGCGGATCTGAGTCCGCGCGCCGGCTCAGCGTCAGATTACTTCCCCAACATACCTTACCATGACCACTCGTACTGTCCTTCGGAGTCGCGACCAAACAAATGTTGGGGCCTTGCGCGCTCTTGCCCGTCTGGCCGTATTCGCAGGCTTACTGCTGCTGGCCGCGCATCCGGCCTTGGCTCAAAGCTGGAATGGCACCACGAGCGATCTTTGGAGCGATGGAACGAATTGGCAGGGAGGGATCGCCCCTTCGGGCTCAGACACGGTTTCAATCGTCAACACACCGAACAATCCCGTGATCATCAACTCCGCTTCCTCCGCGGGCGTTTTGATTTTGGGATCTGCGGCCAACAGCCTCAACATTGAGAATGCCGCGTCGCTGACCATCAACGGCGGCCCCATCAACGAAAGCGGGGGGTCGATCAACCTGCTTTCGGGCGGAAACAGCACCGACCTCATCCTGGCCGGTGGGGGCACGATCAATCTGGAAGGGACCGGGAACCTGACGATGAGCAACAACCCCAATAACCGAATCTATGCCACCACGGCGGCCACCTTTTGGAACGTTCAAAATACGATCTCCGGGGCGGGTCAGATCGGTTCGATCGTCGCCCCACTGATCATCAACAATGGCGGGACCATTGACGCCAATGTTTCGAACGCGCTGACGCTCACTACGGCGGCGGGGGGGGCGAACAGCCATACGATGGAGGCAACTGCCGGGGGTACATTGAATATCACTGGTGGAACTTGGAATAACGCGGGCGGAACGATTTCCGCCTCCGGCGCCGGCTCCAGCGTGAATTTGCAGAATAATACCGCCATCTCGGGGGGCAACCTCGCGACTTCCGCCGGGGGTTTGCTCGGGGTCACCGGCGGCTACACCGCCACTCTTAATGGCGTGACCATCACCGGCGGCAGCACCTACACAATTGCGAATAGCGCTTCGACCACGCTGCAGAGCGGCACCATCACGAACAACGGGACCATTGCGCTCAACTCGAGCGGCAATTCCACGGATCTGATCATCAGCAACACGGGCTCCGGCACGGTCACGCTGGCCGGAACGGGCAACGTGACGATGAGCAACAATGTGAACAACCGGATTTACGGCGGCTTTGGCGACACGCTGATCAATCAGGAGACGATCGAGGGAGCAGGACAGATCGGATTAGGCACGCGGACAATCGTGAACAACCAGGGAACCATCGACGCCAATCAGAGCAATTCCCTCACGCTCAATGCTTCCAGCCTTACAAATTCGGCCACCCTGGAGGCGACGGCAGGCGGCACGCTGGCCCTGTCGAGCACGACCGTGGCCAACGCCGGCGGCTTGATCCTTTCCACCGGCTCCGGTTCCGCCGTCACGCTGACCGGCACCGCGATCAACGGCGGAACTCTGACCACCGCAAGCGGCGGGGTGATGCAGAACACCGGGACGGCCACCCTCAATGGCGTGACGCTCACGGGCGGAAGCACGTTCACCGCCTTGAACAACACCCAGACGACGCTTTCCAGCGGCACCATCACGAACAACGGCACGATTGCGCTCGGTTCGAGCGGCAACGATACGGACCTGATCATTAGCAATACCGGTTCGGGCACGGTCACGCTGGCCGGAACGGGCAACGTGACGATGAGCAACAATGCGAACAATCGCATTTACGGCGGCTTTGGCGACACGCTGGTCAATCAGCAGACGATCCAAGGCGCCGGGGAGATCGGATTGGGCACGCGGACGATCGTGAACAACCAGGGAACTATCGACGCCAACCAGGGCAACGCCCTCACGCTCGACGCTTCCAGTGTCACGAATTCCGGCACGCTGGAGGCGACGGCGGGCGGCACCCTGTCCCTCTCGGGCGCGACCGTCACCAATACCGGGGTGGGAGCCATCACGGCCAGCGGTGGCGCCGTCACCCTGACCAACACCACCGTCATTGGCGGCCCGCTCACGACCACCGGCGGCGGCTCGATGACCAACGTCGGTACGGCGACGCTCAATGGCGTGACGATCACCGGCGGCACGACCTTTGCGGCCAATAACAACACCAATACCACGCTCACCAGCGGTACGATCACGAATAATGGCACGCTTGCGATCAATTCCATCGGCAACCAGACCAATCTGCTCATCAGCGAAACCGGCCTGGGAACGGTCACGCTGACCGGATCCGGCAACGTGACGCTGAGCAACAACACGAACAATCGCATCTATGGGAACGGCGACACGCTGATCAACCAGCAAACGATCCAAGGCGCGGGCGAGATCGGAATCGGGAATCTCTTGGTCCTGAATAACCAGGGAATCATCGACGCCAACCAGACCAACACCCTCACCATCGATGCGACCACGGTCACGAATTCCGCCACGCTGGAGGCGACGGTGGGCACGCTGGCGTTGGTCAATACGAACATCACCAACACCGGCGCGGGAACCATCCTTGCCACCGGAGCCGCCGTCACCCTGAACAATGCCTCGATCACTGGCGGGCCGCTGACGACGACGGGCGGGGGCTCGATGACGAATGTCAGTGCGGCGACGCTCAACGGCGTGACGATCACCACGGGCAGCACCTTCGCGGCGGCCAACAACACCAACACGACTTTGTCGGGGATCCTCACCAACAATGGCAATTTCGCGATCAACTCCGTCGGCAACACCACCAATGTCCTCCTCAATGGTCCGGTGACCTTCACCGGCACGGGCACAGTGACGTTGAGCAACAATACCAACAATCGCATTTACGAGAGTACGTTGACGAATGATCAGGTCATCCAGGGAGCGGGGCAACTTGGGGTTGGCTTAACCACGTTGATCAATAACGCGACCGTCGATGCCAACGTCTCGAACGTTCTCACCGTCGACGCGACGACCACCAATGCGGGCACGCTGGAAGCGACGGCGGGCGGCCAGATGGTCCTCCAGGGGACCTACGCCAACGCCGGCGGCACGATCCTCTCGACGGGCGGCGGGTCCTCGGTGACGGTCGATGGCGCCACGATCACGGGCGGGAATCTCACCACCGCGCTCGGCGGCGTGATGCAGAACACCTCCGACGCCAATGCGACCCTGAGCGGCGTCACCATCACGACCGGCAGCACGTTCAACCAGGTCAACAATTCGAACCTGAATCTGCTGGGGATCCTCACCAACAACGGCAATTTCGCGATCAACTCTGTCGGCAACACCACCAACGTCCTGCTCAACGATCCGGTGACCTTTACCGGCACGGGTACGGTGACCCTGAGCAACAACACCAACAATCGCATCTACGGCAGCACGTTGACGAATGATCAGGTCATCCAGGGGGCGGGGCAACTTGGGGTTGGCTTAACCACGTTGATCAATAACGGAACGGTCGATGCCAACGTCTCGAACGTTCTCACCGTCAATGCGACCACGACCAATGTGGGAACGCTGGAGGCGACGGCGGGCGGCCAGATGGTCCTCCAGGGGACCTACGCCAACGCCGGCGGCACGATCCTCTCGACGGGCGGCGGGTCCTCGGTGACGGTCGATGGCGCCACGATCACGGGCGGGAATCTCACCACCGCGCTCGGCGGCGTCATGCAGAACACCTCCGACGCCAATGCGACCCTGAGCGGCGTCACCATCACGACCGGCAGCACGTTCAACCAGGTCAACAATTCGACGATGTTTCTCATGGGGACCATCACCAACCAGGGAAATCTGGCGGTGAATTCCGTCGGTAATACCACGGACCTGCTCCTCAACGGCTCCGTGACCCTCCAGGGCGGCGGCACGGTCACGCTGAGCAACAACGCCAACAACCGAGTCTACGGCGGATCCACCCTGATCAACGTCGACAACACGATCGAAGGTGCGGGCCAGATCGGCGTTACCAACACATCCGTTGATAACCTATTGGGCGGAAAGATCTTGGCCAATGTCAGCGGGACGCTGAATCTCAACGGCAGCGGAACGCTCACTAACAGCGGCACGATGGAGGTCAATGCGGGCAGTTCGTTGGTGGCGAGCATGGCGAATTTCTCCAATTTCGGCGGCAACACCCTAACCGGGGGGACCTACGTTGTGAACGGCAGTGCGACTCAGGCTGGACATTTGTCGCTCAACGTCGGCTCGGGTGGCGGCGAGATCGTCAACAACGCGGCGAATATCGTCCTGAATGGTCCGGCCTTCAACACCCTCTTCGAGGATCTGGGCGGCCAGAATGCTCTCAGCAACCTAGCGGCGAATTCCACGGCCGACTCCAGCCTTACCATTGAAGGCGGGTTCCATTTCATCACCTCCGGCGATTTCACCAACGCTGGCACGGTCACGATTGGCGGGGCCAGTTCGCTGGATTTGGGGCCGAGCGATGGGTCCGCCTACACCCAAACCGGGGGCAATACGTGGATCCAGGCCGGCGGCGACCTCAACGCGGCTTCGGTCGACATTCAGGGTGGCACGATCCAAGTCGACGGCACGCTCGACCCAATGGGCCCGGAGAGCATCGACACCGGGGCGTTGCTGGACGGCACGGGGCTAATCATTGGCGATCTAACCAATGATGGCACGGTCATCCTGGGCGACAGCATCTCGAATCCGGGATCGCTCACGATTGATGGGAATTTTACCCAGAACCCCGATGGCACCCTGGACGTGGGGATCGACGGGTTGGGCAACGGGGAGCTGTTTGTTTCCGGCGACGTGTCGCTGGGCGGCGAAATCGATATTACTGATCTGGGCAGCTTCAATCCGTACCATGATGAAGTCTTCACGGTCATCGAAGGGACTGATTCGGGGAGTTTCTCGGGATTTGAGGGTTTCGACGCTTCGCAGTGGCTTGAAATCAACAACACGAACAGCGTCCAAATCGAGTTCCTCGGCAATGCAGTCCAGCGGTCCGGGGTCCCGGACGAGGCTTCCACAGCAGTGCTGCTGGGGGTGACGCTCGTGGGCATTGGTCTCGGTCGTCGTCGGCTGAAGAGCCTAGGGGCCTGCTAAGGCGCTCTTCGCCGGAGGAGGGACCGGAGGGGATGGCCGCCCGAGCGGGCTCGCCGGAAGAGCCTGCGGCTTGAGCCGCGGGATTGCGCCCGAATTGGCTTGAACCCCCTGGCCTGGGTTCGATTTGATGGTCCTTTTCCTCTCTTCCGCGCGCTCCCGACTCCCACCGGACGGCGCAACTCTCACTCTCGCGAGACGGGGCTAAATCCCGGAATTTCGCGAACCCAGGTACTTTTCGCCAAAATGTTCTTGCCGGGTTTTTGGCCCAGGGTACGATTCACCTCTTTTCTCAAATTCTCTCTCTCCCAGTTCATCCGTATGCCAACCATTAGCCAGCTCGTCCGCAAAGGCCGCCGCCAGGTCCGGACCAAGTCAAAGTCTCCGGCTTTGGCGGGCAATCCGTTCCGCCGCGGCGTGTGCGTGCAGGTGATGACCCGCACCCCCAAGAAGCCGAACTCCGCGATCCGCAAGGTCGCGAAGGTTCGCCTGACCAATGGCAACGAGGTGATCTCCTACATTCCCGACGAGGGCCACAACCTCCAGGAGCACTCGATCGTGCTGGTGCGCGGCGGCCGTGTGAAGGACTTGCCCGGCGTCCGTTATCACATCGTCCGCGGGACGCTCGATGCCACCGGCGTCGAGAAGCGCCGCCGCAGCCGCTCCAAGTACGGCGTCAAGCGCCCGAAGGCGGCGAAGCCGGCCTAACCTTTCCAAGGATTTTCCATGTCACGCCGTCACAGAGCCGTTAAGCGCATCGCCGCGCCCGATATCCGTTACCAGAGCCCGCTCGTCGCGCACCTGGTGAATGTCGTCATGAAGATGGGCAAGAAGAACCTTGCCCAGCGCATCGTCTATGGAGCCTTCGCGAAGGTCTCCGAAAAGCTGGAGAAGGGCGATCCGGTGGACCTGCTGCTCGGGGCGCTCGAGAACGCCCGCCCCCGCCTCGAGGTGAAGAGCCGCCGCGTCGGCGGCGCCACCTACCAGGTGCCCGTCGAGATTTCGTTTGAGCGCCAGGAGAGCCTGGCCCTGCGCTGGATCGTCGACGCCGCCGGCAGCCGCAAGGGCGTGCCGCTCAAGGACGCCCTGGCTTCCGAGATCATCGATGCCTACAACAACACCGGCACGGTGGTGAAGAAGAAGGAAGACACCCACAAGATGGCCCAGGCCAACCGCGCCTTCGCCCATTTCCGCTGGTAAGGAAACCGAACCGATGTCCGCCGTGGCCGCTCCCGAAATCACCATCGTCACCGACAAGGCGAAAGTCTCGCCGGTCAACTCGCCGGTGCGCCCGTTTCCCCTGGAATGGACGCGCAACATCGGCATCGCCGCCCACATCGACGCGGGCAAGACGACCACGACCGAGCGCATCCTCTTTTACTCGGGCGCCGTCCACAAGATGGGCGAGGTCCACGAGGGCACGACCGTCACCGACTGGATGGAGCAGGAGCGCGAGCGCGGGATCACGATCACCGCCGCCGCCATCTCCTGCGCCTGGAACGCCTCGTGCGGTCCCTGGAAGGGGATCAAGCAGCGGATCAACATCATCGACACGCCCGGACATGTGGATTTCACGGCCGAGGTGGAGCGCTCGCTGCGCGTCCTCGACGGGGCGATCGCGGTGTTCGACGCCGTGGCCGGCGTGCAGCCGCAGTCCGAGACCGTCTGGCGCCAGGCCAACAAGTACCGCGTCCCGCGCATCGCCTTCATCAACAAGATGGACCGCGTCGGGGCGAACTTCCATCGTTCGGTCGACGACATCCGCACCAAGCTCAAGGGCAACGCCCACGCGTTGTTCCTGCCGATCGGCGCCGAGGAGAACTTCACCGGCCTGATCGACCTGGTGCAGATGGTCGCCTACATTTTCCCCTCCGACAAGGACGACCCGCTCGGGCTCAATCCGGTCACGACCGCCATTCCGGCCGAGCATCTGGACGAGGCCAAGGAATACCGCGACAAGCTGATCGAGGCGGTGTCGGACTACGACGATGTCATCGCCGAGAAGTACCTGAGCGGCACCGAAATCTCGCTCGACGAGTTCACCCTGGCGATCCGCAAGGCGACGATTTCCCTCAATTTCTGCGGGGTGGTCCCCGGCTCGGCCTTCAAGAAGAAGGGCGTGCAGCGCCTCCTCGACTGCGTGGTCAATTACCTCCCGAGCCCGATCGACGTCCCCCCGATGAAGGGCCAGGACAGCGACGGCAATCCGGTCGAGGCGAAAGTGGACGACAAGGGCAAGGTGGCGGGGCTCGCCTTCAAGCTCTGGAACGACCAGTTCGTCGGCCGCCTGGTTTTCTTCCGCGTCTACACCGGCCAGGTGAAGCGCGGCATGTCGCTCTACAATCCCCGCACCCGCCGCAGCGAGCGCGTCTCGCGCCTGGTGCTGATGCGCGCGATCGAGCGCGAGGAGATTGACGTCGCCTACGCGGGTGACATTTGCGCGCTCGTGGGCGTGAAGGACGTCATCACCGGCGACACGCTGTGCGACGAGGACTTCGACATCCGCCTGGAGCCGCCGTCGTTCCCCGAGCCCGTCATCTCGATGTCGATCGAGCCGAACACGAAGGCCGACCAGGAGAAGATGGGCACCGCGCTGCAGCGCCTGGTGGCCGAAGATCCGACCCTCCGCGTTTCGACCGATCCGGACAGCGGCCAGACCATCCTCTCCGGGATGGGCGAACTGCACCTCGACATCATCCGCGACCGGATGAAGCGCGAATTCAAGGTCGAGGCGACCTCCGGCGAGCCGCAGATCGCCTACCGCGAAACCGTCACGAAAAAGTCCGAGGCCGAGGGCAAGTTCATCCGCCAGTCGGGCGGCAAGGGCCAGTACGGCCATGTCGTCGTCACCCTGGAGGCCAATGAAAAGGGCAAGGGCGTCGAGATCCTCGACGAGATCGTGGGCGGGGCGATCCCCAAGGAATTCATCAAGCCGTCGATCGCCGGCATCCAGGAAGGCTGCAACAACGGCACGATCGCCGGCCACCCGGTGGTCGACGTCATCGTCCGCATCATCGACGGGTCCTTCCACGAGGTGGACTCCTCGGAGCTGGCATTCAAGATGGCCGGAATTTTCGCCTTCAAGGAGGCGATGAAGAAGGCCAATCCGATCCTGCTCGAGCCGATCATGGGCGTCGAGGTCACGACCCCCGAGGAATACCAGGGCGACCTGGTGGGCGACATCAACCGCCGCCGCGGCGCCGTCAGCGGCATGGAGAACAAGTCCGGGGCCTGCATCATCACCGCGACCGTCCCGCTCGCGACCCTCTTCGGCTACGTCACGGACATCCGGTCCCTTTCCAAGGGCCGGGCCAGCGCCTCGATCACGCCGTCGCACTTCGAGCAAGTGCCCAACTCGCTCCTGACCAAAATCGTCGAGTCTTCCAAAAAAGGCCCGGCCCGCAGCTAACCCGTTCTTTCCCTTCCGCCATGAAAGGCCAACGCATTCGCATCAAGCTCCAGGGCTTCGACTATCGGGTCATCGACCAGTCGGCCCAGGACATCGTCGAGACCGCCAAGCGCTCCGGCGCCCGGGTCTCCGGCCCCATTCCGCTGCCCACCCGGATCGAAAAACTCTCCGTCAACCGCTCGCCCCACGTGGACAAGAAGTCGATGGAGCAGTTCGAGACCCGCACGCACAAGCGCCTGATCGACATCATCGAACCCACCGCGCAAACGGTGGACGAACTCAAGAAACTCAACCTCCCGTCCGGCGTCGACATCACCATCAACGTCTGAAGTCCAACAGTTAGCAGTCGCCTGTGTGCCCCCTGGGCACCGCCAGGCTTCGACTAATGTAGGTCGCCAAACGGAACTTATTCCACCTACCGCTTAGCCATGATCTCCTCTCTCCTCGGCAAGAAAATCGGGATGACCCAGGTCTATGACGCGCAAAACGTCCTGGTCCCGGTCACCGTGGTCGAAGCCGGACCCTGCTCGGTGGTCCAGGTCAAGACCGTCGCCAAAGACGGCTACGACGCCGTCCAGCTCGGCTTCTCGGTCCAAAAGACCAAGAATGCCAGCAAGGCGGAGCTTAGCCACGCCAAGGCCGCCGGGCTCGACCGGGCGCCGCGGGTGCTGGGCGAGGTGCGCCTGACCGAGGCCGCCAAGCTCAAGGTCGGCGACGTCGTCACCGTCACCGCCTTCGCCGAGGGCCAGTTCGTCGACGTGATCGGCGTCAGCAAGGGCAAGGGCTTCCAGGGCGTCGTCCGGCGCTTCCGCGTCGCCGGCGGCCCGGCCTCGCACGGCTCGATGTTCCACCGCCGCATCGGCTCGATCGGCATGCGCCAGACCCCGGGCCGCTCCTGGAAAAACCAGTCCATGCCCGGGCACATGGGCTCCGAGCGCCGCACGATGCAGAACCTGCGGGTCGTGAAGATCATCGCCGAAAAGAATCTCATCCTCGTGAAGGGCGCGATTCCGGGAGCCAACGGCGACGACGTGATCGTCCGCACCGCGATCAAGGGCCAGCCGAAAGTTCACGCCTAATCCGAAGGAACCGACGAAATGAAACTCAAGATTTTCAGTGCCGATGGCACCCAGAGCCGGGAGCAGGACTTCAGCGACCTGCCCACGTTTGAAGGCGACAAGGGCCTCCAGGCGGTCAAGGAGGTCATCGTGGCGATCATGGCGAACAACCGCCAGGGCACCCACTCGACCAAGACCCGCGGCGAGGTCCGCGGCGGCGGCAAGAAGCCCTGGCGCCAGAAGGGCACGGGCCGGGCCCGCGCCGGCTCGATCCGCTCCCCCCTGTGGGGCGGCGGCGGCGTGGTCTTCGGACCCAAGCCCCGCGATTATTCCAAGAAGATCAACGCGAAGGTGAAGGCGCTCGCCTTCAGCCGCGCGCTGTTCGACCGCGCGACCGCCGGGGAGATCGCCGTCATCGAGGCGTTCGCCCCGCAGCCGGCGAAGACCAAGACCGTCCACGCCCTGCTCGGTCGCATCGCGCCCGCCGGCAAGGTCCTGCTGGTCGACGCCCCCTTCGCCGCCGACACCCGCCGGGCCGCCCGCAACCACGCCCGCGTCTCCCTCCAGGAGGCGGCCAAGCTCAGCACGCTCGATCTGGCGCAGTACCGCACGATCATTGTCAGCACCAAGGCGCTCGAGGCGATCATCGCCCGGGTCAACGGAGGCAAGAACTGATGAATTCCAACTACGTGCTCAAGTCGGTCCGGCTCACGGAAAAGTCCAACAAGCATTCCGCGGAGCTCGGCCAGTACACCTTCGAGGTCGACCGCGCCGCCTCCAAGCCGGTCATCGCCGAGGCGGTCGAGAAGGCCTTCAAGGTCACCGTGCGCCGGGTGAACGTCATGAACTACCGCGGCAAGAACAAGAAGAGCCGCAAGGGCCAGCCGAGCACGACCTCCGACTACAAGAAGGCGATCGTGACCCTCAAGATCGGCGACAAGATCGAACTCGTCTAAGCGCTCCTTTCCGGATCCTCCCACCATGGCTATCAAATCCTTTCGTCCGCTCACGCCCTCCGGCCGCTTCACCTCGCTCAACCGGACGGTGGGCCTTTCGGGCAAGCGGCCCGAGCGCGGCCTGACCGAGCGGAAAAACCGGACCGGCGGCCGCAACAACCTGGGCCGCGTCACCTCGCGCCACCGGGGCGGCGGCCACAAGCAGCTGTACCGGGTGGTCGACTTCAAGCGCGACCTGCTCGACCTGCGCGCCCGCGTCCAGGCGATCGAGTACGATCCCAACCGCACCGCGCGGCTGGCGCTGGTCGCGTATTCCAACGGCGAGAAGCGCTACATCCTCGCTCCGGAAGGCCTCGAGGTCGGCGCCACGATCTTCGCCTCGGCCACCGCGACTTCGAACGATTTTACGATCGGCAACAACTTCCCGCTCTCGGCGATTCCGCCCTCCACCAAGGTCCACGCGGTCGAGCTCGTGCCCGGCCGCGGCGCGCAGATCGCCCGCTCGGCCGGCGCCGCCCTCGAATTGGTGGCGGTCGAGGACGGCCAGGCGCAGCTGAAGATGCCCTCGGGCGAGCTGCGCCGGGTGCACGCCAGCTGCCGCGCCACGATCGGCGTGATCGGCAACGGCGACCACAACAAGCAGTCGCTCGGCAAGGCCGGCCGCGCCCGCTGGCTCGGCCGCCGCCCGCACGTGCGCGGCGTGGCCATGAATCCGGTCGACCATCCCAACGGCGGCGGCCAGGGCAAGTCCAAGGGCGGCGGCGGCCGCCAGCAGCTCGTCTCCCCGTGGGGCCAATTGGCCAAGGGTTTCCCGACCCGGCGCCGCTCCAAGCTCTCCAACAGCCAGATCATCGTCCACCACAACGGTCGCAAGCCGCGCGGCCAAAAGTAAGCTCCCGACGCACCGCCATGGCCCGTTCCATCAAAAAAGGTTTCTTCGTCGACTATCACCTGTTCGAGAAAATCGAGAAGGCCAACAAGTCCGGCACGAAAAAGCCGATCCAAACCTGGTCCCGCCGCTCGACGATCACCCCGGATTTCGTCGGCCACACCTTCAACGTCCACAACGGCAAGGTCTTCATGGCCGTGCACGTCACCGAGAACATGGTCGGCCACAAGCTGGGCGAGTTCGCCCCGACCCGCATCTTCAAGTCCCACGGCGGCATGACCCGCAAGGAAATTTAACCGGAAGCACCCGCACCATGGAAGTCCAAGCCCTCACCCGTTACGCGCACATGTCGCCGAAGAAGATGCGCGAGGTGGCCCGCACCATCCAGGGCCGCAAGGCCCCGGCGGCCGTCGAGTACCTCCTGCTCATCCCGCGCAAGTCGGCCCGCCTGATCGCCAAGACCCTGCAGAGCGCCATCGCCAACGCCGAGAACAACAACAACCTCTCCGCCGATTCGCTCGTGGTCAAAAGCGCGATCATCGAAAACGGCCCGGTCCTCAAGCGCTTCAAGGCCGGCGCCCGCGGCACCGCGATGCCCCGCCGCAAGAAAATGTCCCACATCCGCATCGTCCTGTCGGACGGCGCCAACAACTGATTTATCCGCCATGGGCCAAAAGACCAATCCGATCGGCTTCCGTCTCGCCGTCCGCCGCAACTGGCAGTCCCGCTGGTTTGCGACCAAGAAGGACTTCGGCAAGCTCCTGCACGAAGACCAGGTCATCCGCGAGATGCTGATGTCCAAACTGAAGCAGGCTTCGGTCCCGCGCATCTTCATCGAGCGGGCCTCCAACCGCGTGCGGGTCAAGATCTACACCGCGCGCCCGGGCATCGTCATCGGCCGCAAGGGCCAGGAGGTCGAGGCGATCAAGCTGCAGCTGGCCAAGCTGACCGGCCGGGAGATCCTCCTGGACATCCAGGAGGTGAAGAAGCCGGAGATCGAGGCCCAGCTGGTGGCCGAGAACGTCGCGCTCCAATTGGAGCGCCGCATCGCCTTCCGCCGGGCGATGAAGAAGGCCGTCGAGATGGCCATGGCGCTCGGCGCCGAGGGCATCCGGATCCAGTGCTCGGGCCGCCTGGGCGGCGCGGACATCGCCCGCCGCGAATGGCAGCGCAAGGGCCGCGTGCCCCTGCACACCCTGCGCGAGAACATCGACTACGGCTTTTCGGAGGCGCTGACCGTGTACGGCAAGATCGGCGTCAAGTGCTGGGTCTGCAAAAAAGAGGAGCCCGCGGCCTAACGCCCGGACGGATTTAACATCATGGCACTCTCACCCGCCCGCACCAAATACCGCAAGTCGCAGAAAGGCTCCCGCGCCGGCAATGCGAAGCGCGGCAACACGATCGCCTTCGGCGAATTCGGCCTCCAGTCGCTCTCCCGCGGCCCGATGACCGGCCAGCAGATCGAGGCGGCCCGCGTCACGATCTCCCGGCACCTGAAGCGCAAGGGCAAGCTGTGGATCCGCGTCTTCCCGCACAAGCCGGTCACCAAGAAGCCGGCCGAGGTGCGGATGGGCCAGGGCAAGGGCCCGGTCGAGTTCTATGTCGCCGTGATCAAGCCCGGGGCGGTCCTCTTCGAGCTGGCCGGCGTCTCGCCCACCATCGCGAAGGAAGCCTTCCGGCTCGCCGACGCCAAGCTGCCGTTCCGCTGCCGCTTCATCGTCCGCGAGGGCACCGTCGTCTAACGCCTCCCCCCTTCCGCCCATGACTTCGAAAGAGATCCGCGAACTGTCGCCCGCCGAAATCGGCACCAAGCTCCGCGAGACCCGCGAGCAGCTCCTCCAGCTGCGGATGCGCAAGCAGACCGGCCAGGTGGAGAAGACCCACGAGCTGCGCGACCTCCGCAAGACGGTGGCGCGCCTGGAGACCATCCTGAAGCAAAAACCCGCGGCCCCCGCTGCGGCCTAACGACCCATTCTCGCCATGTCCTCCCCCGCACCCGGTTCGCGCAACCTGCGCAAGACCATTCTCGGATTCGTCACCAGCCGCTCCGGCGACAAGTCGGTCAAGGTCACCATTCCCTACAAGACGCCGCACCCGCTGTACCACAAGGTGATCAACCGCAAGACCGTCGTGCATGCGCACGACGAGGAAAACACGACCCATGTCGGCGACAAGGTCTCGATCATGGAGACCCGCCCGATCAGCCGGCTCAAGCGCTGGCGGGTCGTGAGCGTCGTCCAGCGCGCGGTGGTCGCCTCCGGCGAAGCCATCTCGGAGACCGACGTCGCCGCCCAGGTGCCGACCAAGACCACGAAGGCCACCGCGGGCCGGCCCGACGCCGAGCCCTCGGCCTAATCTCAGCTCCCGCATTCCCTTCCAACCACCCGGAGGTCCGCCATGATCCAACTGCGCTCCATTCTCGAAGTCGCCGACAACACCGGCGCCCGCAAAGCGGCCATGATTAGCCGCAAGGGGCAGAACACCGACACGGCCAACGTCGGCGACATCATCACCGTGCACATCAAGGAAAGCACGACCGACGCCTCGGTGAAGAAGGGCGAGGTCGCCAAGGCCGTCGTCGTCCGCACCAAGGCGGCCGTCCGCCGCAACGACGGCAGCTACCTGCGCTTCGACAGCAACGCGATCGTCCTGATCGGGCCCGACGGCAATCCGCGGGGCACCCGCATCTTCGGGCCGGTGGCCCGCGAACTGCGCGCGAAGAACTTCATGAAGATCATCTCGCTCGCTCCGGAGGTTCTCTGATCATGCAAAAATTTCACATCAAACGCGGCGACGCCGTCGTCGTCATCGCCGGCGCCCAGAAGGGCAAGGAGGGCAAGGTCCTGGAGATCCTGCCGGCCAAGAACCGCGCCCGGGTCGAGGGCTTGGCGATGATGAAACGCCACATGAAGAAGTCGCAGGAAACCCCCCAGGGCTCGATCGTCGAGCGCGAGGGCTCGATCCACGTTTCCAACCTCATGCTCAAAGCGCGGCACGACGAACGCCGCGCCAAGCATGGCGCCAAGGCGGCCCCCGCCACCACCTAACATGAGCACCACTCCCACTCTCAAGAAGCTCTACCAGGAGCAGGTCATCGACCAGCTGGTGAAGAGCCGCGGCTACAAGAACAAGCACCGGGTGCCGAAGCTGGTGAAGATCGTGATCAACAGCGGCATCGACGCCGAAGCCGACAAGAACCAGATCGCCGACATCCAGCGCGACCTGGCCCAGATCGCCGGCCAGAAGCCGGTGCTCTCGAAGACCCGCAAGGCGATCTCGAACTTCAAGCTGAAGCCCAACCAGATCACCGGGGCGCACGTCACCCTGCGCGGCAACGCGATGTGGGAGTTCCTCTACCGGCTGCTCGCGGTCGCCCTGCCGACGATCCGCGACTTCCGCGGCGTTTCCCCCAAGCTCGACGGCCGGGGCAACTACACGCTCGGGATCAACGATTTCACCATTTTCCCGGAAATCACCGTGGAAAACGTCAAGAAGACGATGGGCATGGACATCACGATCGCGACCACCGCCCCGACCGACGACGAGGGGCGCGAGCTCCTCCGCCTGCTGGGCATGCCCTTCCGCCGCGTCGAGCCCGCCGCCGCCCCGAAACCCCACGCCGCCTGATCCCCACCTCCCGCCATGCCGAAGACCTCCGCCATCGAACGAAACAAGAAGCGCATCCGCCTGGTCGCCAAGTACGCCAAGCAGCGCGCCGAGCTCAAGGCGACGCTCGCCAATCCGGCCGCCTCCGACGAAGAGTTCTTCGCCGCGCAAAAACAGATCCAAAAGCTCCCGCGCAACGCCTCGCCGGTGCGGATCCGCAACCGCTGCTCGCTCAGCGGGCGGCCGCGCGGCTACCACCGCAAGTTTGGCGTCTCCCGCATCACCTTTCGCGAACTCGCCCTCGCCGGCAAGATCCCCGGCGTCATCAAGTCTTCCTGGTAACAGCAGCCTGGCCCACGGGGGTCGGATATGACCCGCGCGGCCGCTCGAACCCAACATCCACCATGACCGATCCGATCAGTGATTTTCTCACGCGCCTGCGCAACGCCAGCAAGGCGCGCCTCGAGGAGTGCAGCTCCCCGCATTCGAAATTGAAGGAAAGCATCGCCGCGATCCTCAAGGCCGAGGGCTACATCTCCGACTACCGCTCCGGCACCGACGAGCGCGGCCACAAGACCCTCATCGTGACGATGAAGTATGTCGGCACGGCCACGGCCATCACCGGCATCACCCGCGCGTCCACGCCGGGCCGGCGCCTCTATTCCCGCTACACGGAGATCCCGCGCGTCCTCAACGGCCTCGGCATCTCCATCGTCTCCACCTCGAAAGGCCTCCTCAAGGACGCCGACTGCCGCCGGCAAAAGGCCGGCGGGGAGCTGATCTGCAACGTTTGGTAATCGTCCCTCCCGCACCATGAGCCGCATCGGCAAGCAACCCGTTCCCATTCCCGACAAGGTCAAGGTCGACATCAAGGATTCGACCGTCCACGTCGAGGGCCCCAAGGGCAAGGTCTCCAAGACCTTCGCCCCGGTGGTCAAGTTCGCCGTCGCGGACAAGAAGCTCACCGTCACCCCGACTGAGACCACCCGCTTCGCCAACGCGATGTACGGGACGGCCCGCTCGATCATCGCCGGGATGGTGAAGGGCGTGACCGTCGGCTACCTGAAGGAGCTCGAGATCCAGGGCGTCGGCTTCAAGGCCAACCTGAAGGGCAAGCAGCTCGACCTGGCGCTCGGCTTCTCGCACCCGATCGTGATGGACGTGCCGGACGGGATCAAGATCACCGTCACCGACGGCACCAAGCTCAAGGTCGAGGGCTGCGACAAGCAGCTGGTCGGCGCCATCACCGCGGAGATCCGCAGCTACTACCCGCCGGAGCCCTACAAGGGCAAGGGCGTGCGCATCGTCGGCGAGCGCGTCCGCCGCAAGGAAGGCAAGACGGTCGCCTAAGCGGCGAACCTCCGACCCGCAATCCGCAAGCCCTGAAATTCATGAACACTGTCCGCAAAGCCCAGCTCCTGCAGAAGCGCCGCTGGCGCATCCGCAAGAAAGTCTTCGGCACCGCGGCGCGCCCGCGCCTGGCCGTCCGGTTCAGCACCAAGCACATCTACGCCCAGGCCATCGACGACGATGCCGGCTCGACGCTGCTGTTCCTCTCCAGCCTGGATCCGGATCTGCGCAAGCAGAAGCTCGCCGCCAACCTGGCCGGCGCGAAGGTCCTCGCAGTCGCCTTCGCCGCCAAGGCGAAGACGGCCGGCATCACCGCGGTGGTCTTCGACCGCAGCGGCGCCCGCTACCATGGCAAAGTCAAGGCCTTCGCCGAAGCCGCGCGCGAAGGCGGTCTCCTCTTTTAATCGCCTATGAGCACTGAACCCACCTCCGCGGCTCCCGCCGCCACCCCGGCCGACGCTCCCGCGCCCGCCGGCGCCCCCGCGGCCGCAATCGCCCCGGCCGACGCTCCGGCGCCGCGCCGCGACGGACCGAACCGCGGCGGCGGCGGCCAGCGCTTCGGCGGCGGCAATCGCTCGTTTGGCGGCGGCCCCCGCGGGCCGCGCCGGGACGACCGCCGCGACAATCGCTCCGAGGGCGACGGCCCGCAGATGGTCGAGAAGGTCGTCTTCGTCAACCGCTGCGCCAAGGTCGTGAAGGGCGGACGCCGGTTCAGCTTCGCCGCGCTTGTCGTGGTCGGCGACCAGAAGGGCAACATCGGGGTTGGCTACGGCAAGGCCAACGAGGTGCCCGACGCGATCAAGAAGAGCACCGAGCACGCCAAGAAGCGCCTGGTGCACGTCAAGCTGAAGGGCGACACGATCCCGCACGATGTCTTCGGGCAATTCGACGGCGGCAAGGTGCTCCTCAAGCCCGCCTCGCCCGGCACCGGCCTCATCGCCGGCGGCGGCGTGCGCGCGGTGCTCGAGGCGGCCGGCGTGAAGAACGTCCTGACCAAATCGATGGGCTCCAACAACCATATCGCGGTGGTCAACGCCACGCTCGACGCCCTGCGCCAGCTCCGCCTGTCCGAGGACATCGCGACCCTGCGCCGGGCCTGAAGCTTTCAATCCGAGTCGCACCCTCCGATTCCCGGAGGGTGGGGCGCCCAAATCTAGGAACGACCATGAAACTCCACGAACTGAAAAATGTCGCCGGCGCGATCCACCGCAAGAAGCGCGTCGGCTGCGGCGAAGGCGGCGGGCACGGCAAGACGAGCGGCCGCGGCGGCAAGGGCCAGACCGCGCGCTCCGGCAGCAGCATCCGCCCGGGCTTCGAGGGCGGCCAGATGCCGCTCTACCGGAAACTGCCCCACCGCGGCTTCAACCAGGCGGCCTTCCGGGTCGAGCCGGTGATCGTGAACGTCGGCGACCTGGGCACCCTGCCCGAGGGCGTGACCGAGATCAACGCGGCGGTCCTGGCCGAGAACGGCCTGATCCGCTCCGGCGAGAAGCTGGTCAAGGTGCTGGGGGACGGCGAGCTCACCCGGGCCGTCAAGGTCACCGCGGCGAAGTTTTCCGCGACGGCGAAGGCGAAAATCGAGCAGGCCGGCGGCGCGGCGATCGTCGCCTAGGGCCGCGGTCTCCAACCCCCACCATGTTCTCCGCTTTCACCAATTCCCTGAAGATCCCGGAGCTGCGCTCGCGGATCTTCTACACCGGGGCGTTGCTGTTTGTCGCCCGCGTGGGCGCGCAGATTCCCCTGCCGGGCATCGACCCGAAGCCGCTGCACGATTTCCTGGCCCAGCAGACCAACAGCACAGCCGGCGGCATCCTGGGCATGTACAACATGTTCACGGGCGGAGCCCTCACGAAGGGCGCGATCTGCGCCCTCGGGATCATGCCGTACATCAGCGCGCAGATCATCTTCCAGCTGATGGCCGCCGTGGTGCCCGCCTTCAGCCGCCTCCAGCAGGAAGGGGACGTCGGCCGCCAGAAGCTGACCCAGTACACCCGCTACGCGACGCTCCTGATCTGCCTGATCCAGGGCGGCCTCCTGATTCTCGCCCTGGAGAGCCATCCGGGCAGCCTGATCCCGGGCTTCGACATCAATACCTACGGGCCGATCGTCGTGGTCGGCAAGACCCAGTTCTTCCTCACCAGCGTCGTCCTCATGACCGCGGGCACGATGCTGCTCATGTGGCTGGGCGAGCAGATCACCCAGCGCGGGATCGGCAATGGCGTTTCGCTCCTGATCACGATCGGCATCCTGGCCCAGATCCCCCAGGCGATCCAGGCGCTCTACCACCTGTTCTTCCGGCCGGTCGGGGCCCAGACCACCCTCGGCCTGCCGCTCGCCGTCCTGATGCTCGTCCTGTTCATCGGCGTCACGGTCGGCATCATCATGGTCGTCCAGGGGCAGAGAAAGATCCCCGTCCAATACGCCAAGCGCGTGGTGGGCAACAAGGTGATGGGCGGCCAGAGCTCCTTCCTGCCGCTCAAGGTGAACTATTCGGGCGTCATGCCCGTCATCTTCGCCACCTCCATCCTCCTGTTTCCGGCCCAGATCATGCGCCAGATGGGGGCGGCCTTCAAGATGCCGTTCCTCCTGGACTTCTCCGAGCGGATCGCGCCGGGACGCTGGCCCTATTACGCCGGCGACGCGCTCCTGATCCTCTTCTTCAGCTACTTCTGGGTCTCGGTGATGTTCAAGCCGATCCAGATCGCCGACGACCTGAAGAAATACGGCGGGTACGTGCCGGGCGTGCGCCCGGGCGAGCCGACGGCCCAGTTCCTCGACTTCATCATGACCCGGCTCACCTTGGCCGGCGCGATCTTCCTCACCGTCCTGGCGGTGCTCCCGAGCCTGCTGTCCACCTCCCTGCATATCGACTCCCGGATCACCTACTTCTTCGGCGGCACCGGCATGCTGATCACGGTGGGCGTGATCCTGGACACGATGCGCCAGATCGAGACCTTCCTGCTCCAGCGCCATTACGACGGCTTCCTGCGCAAGGGCCGGCTGCGGGCCCGGAGCGCCAATCCGCAGCAGGCCATGACCGGCGACGCGATGGCGCTCGATGCGGTCATGAAAATCGTCTGGCCGCTGCTCGGCCTCTTCACCCTCGGCCTGGCGAGTTGGGCCTACCTGGCCTACACCGCCAAATAGTTCTTTACTCGGATGGCGCCCGCTGCCATCACTGATCCCTTTTCGGTTTTCGGCGCCGCCGCCAAAACGAAGCTCCTTCTCCTCGGTTCGCCAGACCATTGGCGGGACCAGGTCCGTTCTTTGCACATTGAGCACGTCTCTCCCGCCGCCTTGAGGCAACGGGAGATTTCGCGCCGCCCCGGCCAGCCCGGAAGCGAGACCGCCCAGTTGGCGCTGCTGCGCCGGTGGTTTTTTGCGCGCAAACCTGATGCGGGATTCTGTCTGACGGATTTCCCGGCTACGCTGCTCCAAGCCAAGGTCTTCGACGAATGGCTCGAGTCCCGCCACGAGGGGCTCGACGCCGTGTTCGCCGGCCCGGGTTCGCCCGCTCCGGTCGTCGCCCATTACGGCATCCATGGTCTCCTGGTGGAGACCGCTTCCCCATGATACCCATCAAGGACAAGGAAGGGATCGCCCGGATGCGGGATGCGTGCGCGATCGCCGCCACGGTCCTGGAGGTTCTAAGACCGTTGGTGCGTCCGGGAATCACGACGCAGGACTTGGAGGAGGCCGGCCGCGACGCCATCGCCGAACTGGGAGCGCGCAGCGCCTGCTACGGATATCAGCATCAGGCCCGCCGCTACCCGGCGCACACCTGCATCTCGGTCAACGAGGAAGTGGTCCACGGGATCCCTTCCTTCCGCCGGGTGCTCCGCGAAGGCGACTTGGTTTCCCTGGACATCGTGGTCGAATACCGCGGCTACATCGGCGACAACGCCGCCACCGTCGCGATCGGCCCGGCCCAGCCCGAAGTCGAACGCCTCCTGCAGGTCACCCGCGAGGCCTTGGGGCTCGGCATCGGCCAGGCCCAGGTGGGCAACCGGGTCGGCGACATCTCCCACGCGATCCAGGAGCACGTCGAGCGCAGCGGCTTCAGCGTCGTGCGCGACATGGTCGGCCACGGGGTCGGCCGGGAAATGCACGAGCCGCCGGAGATTCCGAACTTCGGCCGCCGCGGCACCGGCGAGCGACTCAAGCCCGGCATGACGCTCGCCATCGAGCCGATGGTCAACCTCGGCGGCTACAAGACCAAGACGCTGGCCGACGGCTGGACGGTGGTGACCGCCGACGGCTCCCCGTCCGCCCACTTCGAACACACCGTGCTCACGACCGCCGCCGGACCCGAAATCCTGACGGTGCCCGGCCACCCGGCCGCCGACTGAAACCCATCCCTTTTTTTCTCAAACTTTAACTCCCAACTCCATCCTCCATGCCACGTCTCCTCGGGGTAGAAATTCCCGCCAAGAAGAAAGTCGCCTACTCGCTCCGCTATATCTACGGCATCGGGCCCGCCCATGCCGACCAGATCGTCAAGGAGGCCGCGATTAACCCGGATATGCGCGCCAACGATCTTTCGGAGGAGCAGCTCAACAAGATCCTTCAGATCATCACCGAGCACAAGTGGGTGGTCGAAGGCGATCTGCGCCGCGAGATCGCGGGCAACCTGAAGCGCCTGCAGGCGATCAACTGCTACCGGGGCATCCGCCACCGCCGCAGCCTGCCCGTCCGCGGCCAGCGCACCAGCACCAACGCCCGCACCCGCAAGGGTCCGCGCAAGACCGTCGGCGTCACCAAAGCCAAAGAATAATCTCCCGCCATGGCCGAAGAAAAGTCAGCTCCCAAGAAAGAAAAGCCCGTGAAATCCGCCGTGCCGGCCGATGCCGCGCCCAGCCCGGAGGCCGGCGCGCCCGCCGCCCCGCCCCGCGGCGGGGACAAGAAGGCCCGGGCGCCCAAGGGCGCCGAAGGGGCCCCGGCGGCGGAGGCCGCGGCTCCCGCCGCGCCCGCCAAGCCGGTCGAACTGATTGGCGGCGTGGCCAAGCAGCCCACCGCCGAAGATCTCCTCAAGGAGGAACTCGGCACGATCAAGGTCCGCAAGGCCAAGGGCTCGAAGAATGTCGTCTCCGGGGTGGTCAACGTCCTGGCGTCCTTCAACAACACGATCGTCTCCATCACCGACCTCAAGGGCCAGGTGATCGCCTGGTCGAGCGCGGGCAAGTGCAACTTCCGGGGTTCCCGCAAGTCCACCGCCTACGCCGCCCAGATCATCGCCCAGGACGCCGCCCGCAACGCGATGTCCCACGGCCTGAAGGACGTCGTCATCCGGGTCTCCGGCCCCGGCCTCGGCCGCGACAGCGCCATCCGCGCGCTCCAGGCCATCGGCCTGGAAGTCACCTCGATCGTCGACGTGACCCCGATCCCCCACAACGGCTGCCGCCCCCGCAAACGCCGCCGGGTGTAGGCCCCTTTCTTTCCACCCACTTTTGTCTCTTTCCTAAAATGGCTCGTTATATCGGTCCCAAAACCCGCCTCAGCCGCCGCTTCGGCCAGTATATCCTCGGATCCGGCAAGGCGCTGGAGCGTCGCAACTATCCGCCGGGCGTCCACGGCCCGAAGAGCCGGCGCAAGTACTCCGAGTACGCCGTCGGCCTCAATGAGAAGCAGAAGCTGCGCTACACCTACGGCCTGCTCGAACGGCAGTTCCGGCGCACCTTCGAGATCGCCAAGCGCGAGCGCGGCGTCACCGGCGAGCGCTTCCTGCAGCTCCTCGAGTCGCGCCTCGACAGCGTGGTCTACCTGCTCGGCCTGGCGAAGACCCGCGCGGCCGCGCGGCAGTTCGTCAACCACGGCCACATCCGGGTGAACGGGCACAAGGTCGACATCGCCAGCTACAACGTCCAGCCCGGCGACGAGATCGAGGTGAAGAACACCGCCGCCTCCCGCCAGATGGCGACCCGCAACCTCGAGGACAACCGGATCCGCAACGTGCCCGGCTGGCTGACGCTCAACGGCGAGCAGTTCAAGGCCGCCGTCATCCGCCTCCCCACGCGGGAGGAGATGGACCAAAACATCAACGAGCAGCTCATCGTCGAGTTCTACAGCCGGTTCTGATCGCGCCCCAACTTCTCCATTACCACCATGTCCAAACGCCTCGGAAAGTTCGAACTGCCCAACAAGCTCACCAAGGTCGAAGAAGGCGCCACGCCCACGTACGCCAAGTTCATCGCCGAACCCTTTGAAGCGGGTTACGGCCACACCGTCGGCAATTCCCTCCGCCGGGTGCTGCTCAGCTCGATCGAGGGTGCGGCGATCTCCTCGATCAAGATCGACGGCGTCAACCACGAGTTCCAGAGCCTGGACGGGGTGGTGGAGGATGTCACCGACATCGTCCTCAACCTGAAGAAGGTCCTGATCGTGTCGCAGAAGCGCGAGCCGATCACCCTGCTGATCAAGGCCAACAAGGCCGGCGCCGTCACGGCCGCCGACATCCAGGCCGACGCCAGCATCGAGATCGTCAACCCCACCCAGCTGATCTGCACGCTCGACGCCAAGCGCGCCTTCGAGGCCGAGATCGAGATCAAGACCGGCCGCGGCTACTATCCGGGCGAGCAGAACAAGAAGGAGGAGCAGGCGATCGGCGTCATCCCGATCGACTCGCTCTTCTCGCCCGTGCGCCTGGTCAAGTACGCGGTGGAGAACACCCGCGTCGGCCAGATCACCGACTACGACAAGCTGATCCTCGAGATCTGGACCGACGGCCGGATCACCCCGGACGACGCCCTGAAGCAGGCCTCGTCGATCCTCAAGCACCACCTCGACGTGTTCGACCGCGTCAGCGAGGAGGCCTTCGAGTTCGAGAGCCAGCAAAGCGAGGTCAGCGAGGAGCAGAACAAGCTGCGCAAGCTGCTCAACATGTCGGTCAACGAGATCGAGCTGTCGGTCCGCGCGGCCAACTGCCTCAACAACGCGAACATCACCACGGTCGGCGAGCTGGCGATGAAGACCGAGCAGGAGATGCTCAAGTACCGCAACTTCGGCAAGAAGTCCCTGAACGAGATCAAGGAAAAGCTCGAAGCCCTCGGCCTGTCGCTCGGCATGAAGTTCGACGAGCGCCTGCTCGACACCAAGAAGGAAGCCTAAGCCACCGCCGGGCCCGGCCTTCGCGCCGTCCGCTGCCGCCCCACGCTGCGGCCGGATTGCCGATCGGAAGCCGCCCGCCACCACTCCTATGCGTCATAATAAACACCACTCTTCCCTGGGCGTGACCCGCGAGCACCGCGCGGCGATGCTCTCCAATCTGGCCGCCTCCCTGATCACCCACGGCCGGATCAGGACCACCTTGACGAAGGCCCGGGCCCTGCGCCCCTTCATCGAGAAGGTGATCACCAAGGCCAAAAAGGCCGCGGTGCAGACCGAAAAGCCCGCCGCGCTGCACCTGCGCCGCCTGGCCCTGCGCGA
>Ga0302320_10000724_pt1 | contig 78106 bp, 50 predicted proteins | sample Bog_T0_3_FD_202130 | JGI IMG/M metagenome (GOLD analysis project Ga0302320, IMG submission 202130) | Peat permafrost microbial communities from Stordalen Mire near Abisko, Sweden - Bog_T0_3 | ecosystem: Environmental > Terrestrial > Soil > Wetlands > Peat | place: Sweden: Abisko, Stordalen Mire...
CGGTGAAGCTCCTTGCTGCTCAATCCCGTGCGCCCCAATCTGCCTCCTGCTCATCTCCACAGAGGCACTCTAATAGGGGACATTTCTATCGTGGGTTCAAGGGGACACTTCTAATGTGGTTCAACAGCGCGGATGAGACATTGTGCCGGCCACAAGAGACAAACATCGGCTCGGCGCGGGCGGGGTTTCGCCGCCGTGCTCCTGGTCACTGCCGGTTCGGGGGGCCAATCATTTAGGCTCTAGGGATTCGTTCCCGATGGCTACAGACGCAGCTAATGCCCGGTATCCGCTCACCCAGGGAGTCAACCCCTGGCTGGTGACGGTGTCGGTCATGCTGCCCACTTTCATGGAGGTGCTGGACACCGCGATCGCTTCGGTGGCGCTGCCCTATATCGCCGGGTCGCTGTCTGCCTCGAACTCCGAAGCCACGTGGGTACTGACCAGCTATCTGGTGGCCAATGCCGTCATCCTGCCGGCTTCAAACTGGTTCGCACGGCGCTTCGGCCGCAAGCGGTTCCTGCTCATCTGCGTCATCATTTTCACCGTCGCGTCGTTCTTCTGCGGCGCGGCGCCTTCGCTGGCCGTCATTCTGCTGGCTCGCATCATGCAGGGCGCGGGCGGAGGCGCGCTGCAGCCGCTTTCGCAGTCCATACTGCTCGAAAGTTTCCCGGTCAAGAAGCGATCGATGGCCATGGCCGCCTACGGCCTGGGCATCGTGGTTGCGCCGGTGCTGGGGCCGACGCTGGGCGGCTGGCTCACGGATACCTTCAGCTGGCGCTATGCGTTTTACATCAACATTCCCGTGGGACTTCTGGCGGTGTTCATGATCGGCCGCTTCGTCCACGATCCGCCTTACATCAAAAACGCCAAAGTGGGCGCGTTTGACAATCTCGGCTTCGGCCTGCTGATCGTCTGGACCGGCTGCCTGCAGGTGGTTCTGGACAAGGGCCAGGAAGACGACTGGTTTGGCGCGATCTGGGTGCGCTGGGCGGTCGCCGCTCTCATCATTGCCCTGGTCGGCTGGGTCTGGCGGTCATGGACCCACCCCAAAGGTCTGGTGGATCTCCACATCCTCAAAAACCGCAACTTCCGTACCGGCTGCTTCATGATCGCCATGCTGGGCATGTGCATTTACATCACGATTGCGATCTTGCCGCTCTACTACCAGGAGATTCTGGGCTACACCGCCTTCACCGCCGGGCTGGTGGTGGGGCCGCGCGGAATCGGCTCGTTCATCGGCTCGCCCATTATCGGGTTTCTTGGCTCGCGCATCGACAACCGCAAACTGCTCACGGCCGGCTTCATCGGATTCGGCATCTGCTCGTTTATCTTCGGGTCGGTCGATCTGGGCATTGGACCCTACACCCTGCTGATTCCGATCACTGTCACCGGCTTCGCGCTGAGCTTCGTTTTTGTGCCTCTGGCCACCATGACTACCTCGACCATCTCGCGCAACGAGATGGGCAACGCCACGGGCCTGTTCAACATGCTGCGCAACATCGGCGGATCGATCGGCATCGCCATGGCCACCACCGCCATCATTCGCCGCTCCGCTGCCCACCAGACCTACCTGGCCGCACACTTGACGCCCTCGACTGCCCTTTTGCAGCAGAGGTCCGCCGCCATGGCCTTGTACCTCGGGCACAAGACGGGACCGGCCCAGGCGCGGGCCGGCTCCTACGGGCTGCTTTACGGAATGCTCCAGCAGCAATCGGCCCTGTTGTCCTACATCGATGTCTTTCGCTGGACCGCTCTGCTGGCTTTCTTTTGCGCCGCGTGCGTGTGGCTGTTCAAGAAACCGCCGAAGAATGTGGCGCCCCCGCCGGGCGCGCACTGAAGAATAGCCTCATTTGCGAATATGCAACGCCGCAATGGACGCGGTCATCTCCGCAAGGTTGGCCGCAGAACCAGCGTCACATTTGAAGACGATCAGAAACTGGCCGATCTGAGTGACGACGGCGGATGACGGCACACCGTTTTCCGTGTAATCAAGCTCATCGATGACCAGGCCATCGGCATTCGTAAAATGCTTCCTCGGTTGCATGACCGCGTGCTGTTCGGGACTGAACATAGCCACCTTGTCGAGAAAGTCCTTGGCGTCCTTGATTCCGCGCGAGTGCGGCGTGGGAACGTTTAGCTTCTCCGCAAGCATGACCAGCCCATGAGGCTCGCTTCCCTGCCTGGCGGAAAAAAGCAGAAACTCATAATCGCTGGGTTTGCTTTGGTCGAAAATCAGGGAACTAGTGTCGTAGGCCTCAAGAATCTTCGGCAACACGTATGCGAAATGGAAATACGTGTTGACGTATGTCCTTCCCTCCATGTGCCCGTCACGCGGCGATTGCGCGAGTACTCCGGAAAGTAGAAAGAAGCAGAGGATGCTGGTAAGAATCGACGAACGCATAATCGGCTTTCGCCATTTCCCTTCGATTTGAACCCTGGTCTTTCAAAGGCAATTCATTCTCGCACAAGCTCTTGTCATCGCGGTCAAAAATTGAGTCGACTCTTCTCCAAAACCACATTCGAGTGCGGTGCGGTTCGATCTTGTTCCGGCTTCTCTCAGGTCGATCTCGATAACAGCGGCTTGATGACAAAGGGGATTCGCCTCTTCACACCAAGCGATACTTCCACCTTCAACAAGGCAGGAATTCCATTGCGATGCTGTCCGGGTCATCAGGCACCGACGCGTGCCGCAGATAGCCGGATTTTATGCCGGCCCACTAAGCTTCTTTGCGCCTGACACGCATAAAAGCAACCGCCTGCACACAGTTCGCCTCAAAGCACAAGAGCGCGCCTGGACCACCCCCGGGTGAACGGCGCGTTCATTATTAAGGCAGGGGAGCTGGGTTTTCGCGATTTCCCTCGCTTGCCGGTGATGAAGGAGAATCGCACTGTCAATCACCGGACCCTGCCTTGTTCGTCTCTTCAATGAATGCTCGCATGACTTATGAGGTATCTTATGTCGCTACCTTCCAAAGAGGTACAGCAAGCCGAAACCGCCCTGGAGTCGGTCATCGACCGCCTCATCGACAGCCAGCAGGCTTTTCAGCATATCGCCCGAGAGCTTGAGGACGAATCGCTGAAGGGCTACTTTCTGGCCGAATCGCTGCGCCGCGCCGAGTTTCGCGGCGAGATAGAATCGGTGCTTCACCTGGAAGGAGTACACGACATCAAGGAAGGCGGCACGACAGCCGGAAAAGTGCATCGCGCCTGGGCGGACATAAAGTCGCGCCTTGGGGGCGGCGATTCGAGTCTGCTCTCCGCAGCCGAAGAAGGCGATGATGAAACCGTCGAAGCCTATGAGAAGGCGATGGATAGTTTTCTTCCGCTCCCCATTCGCCAGCTGCTCACCAGCCAGTCGGCCCACATTCAGTCTTCCCGCGATCATGTGAAAGCCGCACGCGATCGCGGAAGTTCATCCTGACGATCAAACCGGCTGGAAGCTTGCCTGGCCCGCGCCAGTTGCGCTTATTCGGGTCGCCGAACACCCGGCCCCCGGCCTTTTGCACCGCATGGCCTTTCAATCCCCATCTGTCGCACCGCTTGGATCCCACCCCGCCAGCGGCAGAAAGCGGCCCTGCGACTCGTCGTACTGCTCGATCCGGCCGCTCAAAATGTCGTAGTACCAGCCGTGAACGGTCAGCCGTCCTTCTATCACCGCCCGCGCCACGGCTGGCTGTTCTCTCAGGTTCTTCAACTGCGCCACAACGTTGCCGCGAATCAGCGAGGCCAGCTCGGCATGTTCGCCATCGGCTGGATTGAGTGGTTGGCGGTGAACGAACGCCGCCTCGACATTCCGCAGCCAGCGATGCGCCTTGGGCAGCTTTTTCAGTTCCACGGGTTGGAGAGCCGCTTTGAGCGCACCGCAGTCGGAGTGTCCGCAGAGAATTGCGCTCTTTACCTTCAGCACTTCGACAGCGTATTCAATGGTTGCCGTGCATCCGTCTACCTCGTGCGTGGAGACGGGGACAATGTTTCCAGCGTTGCGCGCGATAAACAGGTCTCCCGGCCCGGTGCCGAGCATCAGGTCAGGCACCACGCGCGAGTCAGAACAGGTGATGAACAGCCACTCCGGCGCCTGCCGGTCGGCAAGGAGCCGGTATTGGCTCTTTTTCGCCGGAAACACGTCTTTGAGAAACCGCCTGTGCCCCTCGATCAACCGGTCCATCGTTTGCTCCCTTTCGCGACGTGGCATCTCAGCTCGTCAGCATAAGGCTAAACGACCGTGCTTCCAGCGTCAGGGATCAGGGATCAAAAAATCAGGGATCAGGGATGGGACTAAGGGGCTTAGGGAACCAGGGACTAAGGGGCTCGAGACTTAGGGACTGAGACCGAGGGAGCTGGGGGCGGGGATCAGGATGCCGCCAGTTCGTCCCGCTTCCGGTAAACTTGTTCTTGACCTATGTTTGATAACCTCACAGACAAACTTCAGCGCGTCTTCAAGAACCTTCGCGGGCAGGGCACGCTCAGTGAAGAGAACATCACCGAGGCTTTGAGCGCGATTCGCGTGGCCCTGCTCGAAGCCGACGTCAACCTGAGCGTGGTACGCGACCTGCTTGAAAAGATTCGCGTCAAGGCTGTTGGGAGCGAAGTGCTAACGGCTCTATCGCCCTCCGAGCAGGTGATCAAGATCGTGCGCGACGAGCTCATCGCCATGCTGGGCAAAGATACGGCTCGCTTCAAGTTCGCCTCGCAGCCGCCGACGGTCATCCTGATGGCCGGCTTGCAGGGCTCGGGCAAGACCACAACGAGCGGCAAGCTGGCCGCGTGGCTCAAAAAAGGTGGGCATCGGCCCATGCTGGTTTCGGTGGACGTGTATCGCCCGGCGGCCCGCGAACAGCTCAAGGTGGTGGCGAAGTCGATTGAAGCCAAGCTCTACGAGGGCGACCTCAAGGGCGAGAAACCTGGGTCGGCGCTCGTGGAGCGGCTCGCCAAGGAGGCTCGCCGCGAGGCCGTCATCATGGGCTGCGATACGCTCATTGTCGACACCGCCGGTCGCCTGGCTATCGACGAAGAGCTCATGTCGGAGATGGAGCGGCTCAAGAAGCTCCTGAACCCGCAGGAGATCCTCTTCATCGCCGACGCCATGACCGGCCAGGACGCGGTCAACTCCTCGCTCGCCTTCCACCGGCGCCTCTCGCTGACCGGCGTGGTGCTGACCAAAATGGACGGCGACTCGCGCGGCGGCGCTGCGCTCTCGATTCGCCACGTGACCGGCCAGCCGATCAAGTTCATCGGCGTGGGCGAAAAGCCCGATGCCTTCGAGCCGTTTCATCCCGACCGCATTGTGGGCCGCATTCTGGGCATGGGCGACATGCTCTCGCTGATCGAGAAGGCCGAATCAACGCTGGACCGCAAGAAGAGCGAGGAGTTGGCGAAAAAGGCTCTTCTGGGCGACGGGTTTTCGCTCGAAGACTTCCGCGACCAACTGCGGCAGATCAAGAAGCTGGGCTCGATGGAGTCGATTCTGAAGATGATGCCGTCGGTGGGACCATTCGCCGGGCTTCAGCAGGCCTCGAAGAACGTGGACGAGAAACAGTTTGTGCGCCTGGAAGCGATCATCAACTCGATGACGCCCAAGGAACGCCGCAACCACGAGATCATCTCCGGTTCGCGCCGCAAGCGCATCGCCAAAGGCTCCGGCACCGAGGTTCAGGATGTGAACAACCTGCTCCGCCAATACGCCCAGATGGCCAAGATGTTCAAGCAGATGGGCAAGGGCGGGCTGGCCAAAAGCATGATGCGCGGCGGGCTGAGCGGCATGGGGCTGGGCGGCCGGCAGAAGTTCGGGCGGTAAGGTCGCTGTAAGTTCGGGCGGTAAACAGAGCTACCGCCGGTAGTATCTTTAGGTGTCAACAGTCCGTGGTGAAAGTCGAGTTTTGAAAGGGCACGGCTTTAGCCGTGCCGCAAAATGGTTGATAATACTCGACGGGCTTTAGCCCCTGAGGGATGCATTTCGGCGGTTTTGACTTTCACAACGGGCTGTTAAGGTTTGTCATCCTGAGCGAAGCGCAGCGGAGTCGAAGGATCTGCGGTTGCTTTTTGGGGAAGGGAGTTCGCCATGGCCGACAACGGCAGCAAAACCCGTCCGGTGCGCACCCTCACCGTCAAGAACTTCTCCGTCATAAAGGACGCCACGCTGGAGTTTGGCAAGATCACGGTGCTTATCGGCCCGCAGGCGAGTGGAAAGAGCTTGCTTTGCAAGCTGGCGTATTTTTTCGGTCGAGAAGTCATCAAAATCGCAGTTGACATGGCCGTTCACCGTATTCCTTTCGCGGAACTCAAATCGACAGTGGAAAAGGAATTCACAAAGTGGTTTCCACGAGGCGGATGGGGCACCGATTGCTGGACGATTCGCTTCTTAGAGGACGAATATGACGTGACGATTTCATGCGCAGCGGGTAACGATCTTCCGCTCAAAGCCGTCTTCTCTCCGGCACCGGCATTCGAGGTCGCCTACGACACACAGCTAAAAGTGACGGATCGGAGCATGAGGGAAAATGGATTCCTTCTTGCACCCGCAATTCAGTCCGTGGCGGCTACTAGGTTCTTTAAGCTTGCTGGTCGCGGCGTGTGGGATGTGAGTATCTACATCCCAACGCAGCGCTCATATTTCGTTGACACGAAAAAGGGTTACAGAGCACTCGCCGCAGAAGCCGATCCAATATCCGCTCAATTTGCCGATGTTTTCGCAAACGGATTAAAGCCAACCGGTCCAGATTCTCGTGTGCCAGGTTTCCTCGGAGGCAGGATCGTGAGCGTACTGAACGACTGGATGATGGCTTTTGAAGATGATCGGCACCTCTCTTTGAGCGAACTATCCTCCGGCAGCAAAGAGACGTTACCGATACTAACGACCCTCGATTACTACGAGGAACAGCGACGGCCCGGGAACTTGGTCGCGGAGGAATTGTATGGAGACAGGCTCTACTATCATGACGACTTCACGATCGAAGAGCCAGAATCGAGTGTCTTTCCAAAAACGCAATACGAACTCGTCAAGGAGTTTGTTCAGTTATCGAACGAGTCAACCTTTGTAGCCTACTTCACTATCACGACCCACAGCCCATACATTCTCACCGGGTTCAACAGCCTTATCGAAGCGTGGCGGGTGGGGAACAAGCCCGGCAAGCGCGAGCAGGTTGCCGCGCTGATCCCGGAGCGATACTGGATCGACGAAAACGACTTCGCAGCCTATTCGATCCGTGACGGCATTCTGACTCCCATTTTCGAGAAGGAAAGCGAGGGCAAGGAAGGAAGCGGATTGATCGACGGTGACTACCTCGACAGCATTTCCGACCATATGGGGAGCCAGTTCGAGCAGTTGCTGGACATCGAATATGCCGAGTGAAAAAGCGGGGTTGCCCAGCTACATTCAAGTGCCCTCGGGCGAATGGATCGTGGTGGCAGAGCGGAAGCGAGCCGCAAGGTTGCGCAGGCCGGATTCGGAGAGGGTCCTTGTTGTCAAAGTAGATGGTGGATTCATCACGAAGGGGGAGCGAGCAGATTACGTTGTTGCACACCCGAAGATCGTCGACGTAATTATCGAACTAAAAGGCAGCGACGTTTCGAAGGCAATCAGCCAGATTCGGGCGACCCGGCCAATCCGGATTCGCTGCGAATGGTCGGGAGAAAGACACGCCGCTCTTATCGTGCGCGGTAAAGGCGTTCATCCCAAGCTTCTGGCAAACTTTGAGCGCTGGCAAAGGGAGTTCCGGAAGACCTGGAAAATGAAGCTTCTCGTTGAGACTCGGAATCGCGACTATGCGTTCAGCGAGTTTCTCATGGTAGACCCTAATGATTGAGTTCTCCAGATGACCGCCCTTCAGGACCAACTCGACGAGATCACCCAGAACACGCGCGGCCTAGTGCAGGCCGAGCGGCTGGCTGTGGGCGAGCGGGCGGTTGCCGATCTGTTTCAAACCGGCATCGAAGACCAAATTCTTCCCGTGGGAGCGATGGCGCCCGAGTTCGTACTGAATGACGCCACCGGCCGCGAGGTGCGGTCCGTCGACATGCTGGCGCTTGGGCCGCTGGTGGTCAAATTCTTTCGCGGACGCTGGTGCCCTTACTGCGTGACCGAGCTCGAAGCCTGGCGCGATCTCTACGGCCAGCTTCGCGAGCGCGGCGGTCTGATGGTTGCGGTCGGCCCCCAGATGGAGCGCCAGAGCGACTTCATGGCCGGACAGCACGGTTTGCCGTTTCCGGTGCTCAGCGATCCGGGGTGCCTGGTGGCGGAGAAGTTCGGCCCGGTGTACACCGTTCGCCAGTATTACCGCGACTACTATCGCTCCATCCTGGTCAACATCCCATTCGTCAACGGAGACCAAAGCTGGAAGCTTCCACTGCCGGCTACGTATGTGATCGGCCGCGACGGGCGGGTCGCATTCGCCGAGGCTCATGCCGACTTCCGGGTGAGGCCGGAGCCGGAAGAGGCCTTCGCGGCGGCGTTTGCTCCGGACGTCCGCTGACGCGTTGGATGACTGAACGACAAACTGGTTCGAGAGCTCAAAAAAGGTTGCGGGCAGGTCCGGCTTGGAGGGCTTTTTGCGGAAAATGGTCCAAAAATGCATCCCCTTTATGGGAAATGCATCAAACAAGTTGACAGTATGTGACTCAATATGGCATCCTTCAAGGGTCAGAATTTCTCGAACAGGCAGGAATCAAACATGGCAAAGATTATTGGAATTGACCTTGGAACCACCAATTCGTGCGTCGCCGTCCTGGAAGGCGGAGAGCCGAAAGTGATTCCAAATGAGGAGGGTGCGCGCACAACACCTTCGATCGTAGGCTTTTCAAAGAGTGGCGAGCGGCTGGTGGGCCAGGTGGCCAAGCGGCAGGCTATCACCAACCCCGAAAACACGATCTTCTCGATCAAGCGGTTTATGGGCCGCCGTTACAACGAAGTGAACGACGAGATGAAAATGGTGCCATATAAGGTGGTGCAGCAGGGCGACCACGTGGCGGTTCTGGCGCAGGGCAAGGAGTATACGCCGCCCGAGATTTCGGCCATGATCCTGCAGAAGCTGAAAAAGTCGGCGGAAGCCTATCTGGGCGAGACCGTGACCGAGGCTGTGATCACCGTGCCGGCCTACTTCAACGACGCCCAGCGCCAGGCCACCAAGGATGCAGGCAAGATCGCCGGCCTGGACGTGAAGCGGATCGTGAACGAACCGACCGCCGCCGCGCTGGCCTATGGCCTTGATAAGAAGAAGGATGAGACCATCGCCGTGTACGACTTTGGCGGGGGTACTTTCGATATTTCCATTCTGGAAGTGGGTGAAGGCGTTATCGAAGTGAAGTCGACCAATGGCGACACGCACCTGGGCGGCGACAACCTGGACCAGCGCATCGTTGACTGGTTGATCTCCGAGTTCAAGCAGGAGCAGGGACTGGATCTGGCCTCCAAGGGCAATGAAATGGCCCTGCAGCGGCTGAAGGACGCCGCGGAAAAGGCCAAGATCGAGCTGTCGACGACCATCGAGACGGAAATCAACCTGCCCTTCGTGACCGCAGACGCGACCGGACCGAAGCACCTGGTCCGCAAGCTGACCCGGGCCAAGCTGGAGCAGCTTGTCGAAGACCTGTTGAATCGCTCTCTCGAGCCCTGCAAAAAGGCTTTGGCCGACGCGGGAATTACGACCAGCCAGATCAACGAAGTGGTCCTGGTGGGCGGACAGACGCGCATGCCGAAGATCCAGGAGATCGTGAAAGCGATGTTCGGGCGCGAGCCGCATCGCGGCGTCAATCCGGACGAAGTGGTGGCCATCGGCGCGGCTGTGCAGGCGGGCGTGCTGGCCGGCGAAGTGAAAGATTTGCTTCTGTTGGACGTGACGCCGCTGACCTTGGCGATCGAGACCCTGGGCGGCGTGGCTACGCCGATGATTCCGCGCAACACGACCATTCCGACCAAGAAGACGGAGACGTTTTCAACGGCCGCCGATTCGCAAACCGAGGTTGAAGTGCACGTGCTGCAGGGCGAGCGCCCCATGGCCGGGCAGAACCGGACTCTGGGCAAGTTCAAGCTGGCCGGCATACCTCCGGCGCCGCGCGGAGTTCCGCAGATCGAAGTCACCTTCGACATCGACGCCAACGGCATTTTGAACGTGACGGCGAAGGACATGGCAACCGGCAAGGATACGCGCATTCAGATCACCTCCAGCTCTGGTCTTTCAAAAGAAGAGGTGGAAAAGATGGCCAAGGAGGCCGAAGCACATGCCTCCGAGGACAAGGAGAAGCGCGAGGAGATCGATGCGCGCAACTCGCTCGACGGGCTGGTCTATAACATCGACAAGATGTTGAAGGAAAGCGGCGAAAAAGTCCAGGCCGCCGACAAGACCGAGGTGGAAGCCGCGCTGGCCGAGGCCAAGAAGACGCTCACGGGAGCTCCGTCGTCGGCGGAGCTTAAGGCCGCGCACGAAAAGCTGACCCATGCCAGCCACAAGCTGGCCGAGGTGCTCTACAAGGCCAACGCGGCGGCGGGTGAAACTCCCACGCCTTCTGCCGAGCCGGTCACAGCCAAGAAAGACGAAGGCGTGATCGACGCGGAGTATGTGGACGTTGAGCCGAAGAAGTAGGCAGCTGCGGTGCGGCAGTTCGGCGCTTCGCGCCCAAAAGCCAAGGGTGGGCAACGGTTTCGTTGCTCACCCCTTTTGTTTGGTGCGCGAATCCGAAAGTGAAATGCATCGAACCATCTTGTGACTCGGGACTCGACGCCCCTGTTTTCCCCTAAGATTAAAACTGTGCCACTTCCCCAACTCTTACCGCGGGTGCAAGAGAAAGCGTGTGCCGGGAAGGTGCGGACGCTAAGAATAGATTCGTGTTGCGGCGATTCGCAGAGTTCTCTTGACGCAGGTTCGCGGAATGCGTCTCTGAATGCGGGGCGCAGTTCCCGGCTCGGTCCATGCCTGATTGCACTTCGTCTGTGGCACCTGTCCAGCCTCGATGCTCCTACCGTGGCTGTGGTCTGGTCGCTGGGCTTTGCCTGGGCTGCCGGGGTGCGTCTCCCGCCCGCAATTCCGATCTTGCGGGCGCTGGTGGTCTGGGCCGTTTATATCACCGACCGGCTTCTGGACGCCCGCGCAGCGTTGGGGATTGCGCGCCGCGAACTTCCTCTGGATCGGCGCCTTCGCGAGCGGCATTATTTCCACTGGCGTTATCGGAGGATTTTTCTCACCCTTGCGGCGGTGTCCGCGGGCGCTGCCCTCTGGATGGCGTTTGAATGGATGCCGAGGGCGGCGCGGGAGCCTGACTCAGTGCTGGCTGCCGCCTCTCTGGCATATCTCGCTCGCGTCCACACGGGACACCGGTTGCGGCCGTTCTTGTCGCGGTTCATGAGCAAAGAACTGCTGGTCGGCATACTGTTCGCCGGCGGCTGCGCGCTGCCGGCGGCGGGCATGCTGTGGGCGATGCCGCACGCGTCTCCTGAGCGTCTTGTCGGTCCGGCGGCCTTTTTTGCGGGGCTGGCATGGCTCAACTGTCATGCGATCGACCGTTGGGAGTCGTGCCCGGACCCTTCCGGCCGATCGCTGATCTTCCCGTCGGCCATTTCGATTGGCGCTGCAGGGGTTGCGATCTTCCTCTCCGCGGCATTCCCCCATGCGGCTCAATTAGTCGCCGCGGGGGGAGTGAGCGCATGGTTGCTTGCGTTGCTCGATCGACGGCGCGGCCGTATTTGCCCGGTGGAGTTGCGCGCGGCCGCTGATCTTGTGCTGCTGACGCCCGCAGTGTTGATTCCCCTCGAGTGCCTGCTGCGATGAGGGGAGCGGCCAACCCTGAGCCCGGTGTCATCTGCGAAGATGCCGCGCCCCCGGATTTCAATGGTCTGGCGCGCGTATACCAGTGGATGGAATATGCCGCATTCGGGCCGTGGCTTTGGTGGTGTCGTTGTGCTTTTCTTGCTGAACTCGCCGATCGCCGTCAGGCCCTGGTCATCGGCGATGGCGACGGCCGTTTTACCGCACGCCTGCTGGCCGCGAATTCTGAAGTCCGCATACATGCCATCGATGCCAGCGGAGCGATGCTGCGCATGCTGGTACGCCGCGCGGGGCGCCTCGCGGCGCGACTTCATCTCGACTGCGCGGACGTCCGACGCTGGGAGCCGCCCGCGCAGGGTGTTGATTTGATCGTCACGCACTTTTTTCTGGATTGCCTGACGAATGTCGAGGTCGCGGACATGGCGCTCATGCTGCGAAGCTCTATTTCTCCTGGCGCCCTCTGGGTCGTATCCGAGTTTGCGGTGCCGCAGAACTGGTTCGGCCGTCTGGTGGGCGGTTCGATCGTATGCGCGCTCTATTGGGCATTTGGATGGCTCACGGACCTCAAAGTTCGACAGTTGCCGGACCATGCCGCTGCCCTTGGCCAGGCGGGCTTCACGCTTCTCAAGCGCCGGAGGTGCCTAAATGGCTTGCTGGTGAGCGAGCTATGGACGGCCCGGACGAATTGAAGACGGAGATTCTGGTGTTCGAAGACTCTGCCGAGCCGCCTCATTCACGCCCGGCAGATCGCGGGGAGGAATCTCGACGATTCCGTGTTCCTCCAACAAAGATTAGCCTCGATTCCTAGAGACGCCGCGCTTCCGGCTGCCTATGATGGCCAGATGCCGGGCTAGCTCAAATCGATGTGACGGTGTCTGACTGCCGTTTAAGCGAGGGATCGAGCCTGGCGTTCGGGTCTTCATAGCAGCCCGTGGCGAAAGTCGAAATGGCCGAAAATCGTCCCTCGGGGGCTAAGGCCCGTCGTTTATTATCAGCCATTTACGGCACGGATGAATCCGTGCCCTTTCAAAAGTGGACTTTCGCCACGGCCTGATAGGCGCCCGAATGCCCAGGAGCATACTTGGTCGGTGAAGGGGCAGTTAAAGGAGCGGGGAGATGGACAAGACTACGGCAAAGCCAGTTTCAAATGCTGAATTCGAGCGGCTGTTCCAGTCGGTGTGCAACTGGGGCCGGTGGGGACCCGACGACGAGATGGGAACTCTCAATTACATTCAGCCGGAACACATTCGCCATGCCACCAGCCTGATCCGCAGCGGCCGCTCGGTTTCGATGGCCGTTCCCATTGTGAAGACGGCGGGGCCTGACAATCCGCGTCCGCCCAGTCACTACATGATCCAGACCTACGACATTCCCTCCACCATCGGCGAACCGCAATTCGCCACCGATTTTCTGGCCAGCGAATTCCACGGCGACTGCCACACCCATATCGACGCGCTCTGTCATGTCGCATACAAGGGCAAACTTTATAACGGAAAGCCGGTCAGCGCGGTCACTTCGCGCGGGCCGGGGTTGTATGACATCACCGCCTATGCTGACGGGATCGTGGGCCGGGGCGTGCTGCTCGACATTCCCCGCCTGCGCGGCGTCAAGTGGCTCGAACCCGGCGAGGCTGTCACCCGGGAGGAACTGGAGGAGGCTGAAAGGGCGCAAGGCGTGCGACTCGACGAGGGCGATATCTTCCTTTTCCGTACCGGGCATTATCGCCGGCGTGTCGAACTGGGTCCCTGGAACAACGGCTACAACGGGGAGGGAAAGGCGGGCCTACATGTAGAGACCATCGCCCTGCTCCATGAGAGAAAGGTGGCAGTCTTCTTCCCTGAAGGCGACGGAGAAACCGTGCCCGGCAACGTGGAAGGCGTGGCCTATCCGATCCATGCTCTGCAACTGGCCGCCATGGGAATGGTATGTGCCGACAGCCTGCAGTTCGATGACCTGGTCAAGATCTGCGAAGCGGAAGACCGTTGGGAGTTCATGGTGGTGGCTTGCCCCTTGCGCCTGCCGGGCGGCACTGGCTCGCTGTTTAACCCCATCGCGATCTTTTGACCGGGAGCCGCGCGTCCGGGAGTATCGAGAAGCCCATCCCTCCAAACGGCTAATGCAGCGCATTCGCAGGCCGATGAGTGGCTCATGGGTGCCTGCATCGCCACAAAAGGCCTGGCCACCAAGGGCGGGCTCACGTTGGTATCTCCATGGATCGCGGCCATTTGTGTCGTCTCCGTGCAAGGCGCCGAGCAGGCGCCGCTCCAGGCGATGCATCACCACGTCCGGGCTGAGGTCTCCAGCGGGCAGGCGAAACCCGTTGGCACGCTTTCGCCAACCGGGCAGATGAATCTCTCCATCGTTCTGCCTCTGCGCAACCAGGCGGAGCTCGGCAGCCTCTTGAGGCGGCTCTATGATCCAACGAGCTCCGACTATCGCCATTTTCTCAGCGTTGCTGAGTTCACCGAGCGATTCGGTCCTGCGGCGGAGGACTATCAGAGGGTGGTCGCGTTCGCGCAGGCCAACGGCTTTAAGGTCAGAGATTCCGTGCCCAATCGAATGGTGATCCCGATCAGCGGGACGGCGGAACAGGTCGAGCGGGCTTTCAATATGACGATGAAGGTGTATCAACATCCAACGGAAGACCGGACCTTCTTTTCTCCCGATCGAGAACCGGCTATCGCGCTGAACGTGCCGGTGGCCCACATCGCCGGGTTGAACGACTACTCCATTCCGCGGCCCACGATGGTGAGGCCGTCTTCAGCGCAGGCTTCCGTAGCCGTGGCGGCTCAGGGCTCGGGGCCGGGCGGCTCGTATCTGGGAAGCGACATGAGGGCTGCCTATTACGGCGGCAATGCTCTGACCGGCAGCGGCCAGACAGTGGGGCTGGTTCAGTTTGACGGCTACAACATCGGCGACGTGACGGCGGCCTTCGACGGAACTGCCTCATCGAGCACCAGCGGCGGCAACTACGTATTGCGCTACACGCCCGCTCCGGGTGGAGCGACGTATACGATTCCTGTCAACAACATCCTGTTGGACGGCGCCACCGGAGCTGCGGGGCAGTTCACTTCTCCGGCTAGCGATGCCGAGCAGGTGCTGGATATTGCGCAGGCAGTCGGCATGGCCCCCGGACTGAGCCAGGTGAGCGTTTATATCGGCAACCTGGATACCGACATCCTGAACGCAATCGCCGCGGAGGATATCGCGCAACAGGTGAGCATCTCCTGGACATGGGATCCTGACGATCCCTCTGTGGACGACCCTTTTTTCATGGAGTTTGCCGCTCAGGGGCAGAGCGTCTTCGCAGCGTCAGGGGATTACGGCGCTTTCGGCCCGGCTTTCCCGGCTTCCTATCCGGCCGAAGACGAATGGGTGACTGCTGTCGGGGGGACCCTTCTGACCACCAACGGCGCAGCTGGGGCCTGGAGTTCAGAGACCGCCTGGGATAGAAGTGGCGGCGGCATCAGTCCCGACAAGATCCCCATTCCGGTCTGGCAAAACATAGTCGTCAATTCCTCCAACGGTGGATCCACGACCCTGCGCAACGTGCCGGATGTCGCCATGGAAGCCGGCTTCGATAATTACAGTTGCAATATGGGCGTGTGTGAAGGCACCTACGCTGGCACCAGCTTCGCGGCCTCACGGTGGGCCGGTTTCTTGGCGCTGGTGAATCAGCAGGCGGCCTCTGAAGGCAGCCCTGGTGCGGGATTTCTGAACCCCGCACTTTATGCAATCGGCCAGAGTTCAGGCTACGAAAGCGAATTCCACGACGTTGCCAGCGGAGATAACAATTTTCCGGGGTATGCCCCCGGCCCGACGTTCTACGCGGTTCCGGGCTATGATCTGGTGACTGGATGGGGCAGCCCGGCGGGCCAGGATTTGATCGATGCTTTGGAGCCTCCGGCGCCGAAGAGCTTCCTGCTCGCATCTTCTCTGTCCACTGTGAAAGTTGAACAGGGCAGCTGTGCCTCGACCACGATCACGGTAACCGGCGTTGGCGGCTTCACGGGCAGCGTGAGTCTTGACGTCACGTCCGGGCTGCCCGGCGGAGTAACCGGCGCTTTCAATCCCAATCCAGCGAGCGGAGCCAGCGTGCTCACCTTGTCCGTGTCCGACTTTGCTTTGCCAGGCAGCTATATGCTGAGCATCTCAGGCGCCTCTGGCGCTCTGATCGCAACGACAACAGTCTCTCTTGTGGTTGAGGCTTCGGCGAGCGCCGGCACAACCACCGTTCTTTCGATTGCTCCTCAGGGGCAGCAGGCGGTTGGAACCCTGTTCACGCTTACCGCGACCGTCAACTCAGGCGCGGCTCCGGTTACGCGGGGCGAGGTGCAGTTCTGCGATGCGGTCTCAGCTTCCTGCACGGATAATCACTTGCTGGGCACGGCGCAATTGACGAGCGCCGGAACGGCGACTCTGATGGTTCATGCTCCGCCGGGGAGTCATAACTACAAGGCCGTTTTCGCGGGAAATCCGAATGGCCTTCCACCCTATCTGGCGAGTACCTCGGCGCCGGTGAAGGTGGCTGTGACCGGAGCGACGAGCACCGCGATAGCAGCGACTGGCGTAGCCGGAGACTATACGCTGTCCGCAACAGTCGCCGGCTCGGGGTCTGGGATTGCGCCGACCGGAACAATATCTTTTCTGGATACCAGCAACAGCGACTCGCTCGTGGCCTCGGCATCGCTGGGAACTGCGACAGGGAGCCTGAGTTTTCTCAATCCATCCAATCCGGCTACAGGCGCTGCCCCTGCCTCCATCGCTGTGGGTGATTTCAACGGGGACGGAAATCTCGATCTGGCGGTGACCAACCAGCAGGACAACACGGTGACCATCCTGCTGGGCAATGGAGACGGCACGTTCGCGGCGGCGCCAGTTAGCCCGGCGACAGGCAATAGCCCGGTCTCCATCGCGGTTGGCGACTTCAACGGCGATGGAAAGCTGGACCTTGCGGTGGCGAACCAGCAGGACAACACGGTGACCATCCTGCTGGGCAATGGCGACGGCACGTTCACGGCAGCGTCAGCGAGCCCGGCGACTGGCAGTAGCCCATTTTCGATCGCGGTGGGCGATTTCGACGGAGATGGAAATCTCGATCTGGCGGTGACCAACCAGCAGGCCAACACGGTGACCATCCTGTTGGGCAACGGTGACGGAACATTTCGAGTTGCGAACAGTCCGGCTACCGGGAGGTTCCCCGGCTCGATCGCAATCGGCGTCTTCAATGGGAGCGGCAATCTGGACCTGGCGGTGGCGAACCAGCAGGACAACACGGTGACCATTCTGATGGGCAATGGGGATGGCACGTTCGCGCCCATGCCAGGCAGCCCAGGAACAGGGATCGATCCCATTTCCATTGCCGTGGGCGACTTCAACGGGGATGGGAATCAGGATCTGGCCGTGGTGAACTCCGGCGACAACACGGCGAGCATCCTGCTCGGCAATGGAGACGGCACCTTCTCGATGGGCCCGCCGATTCCGGCCATTGGAGCCTCCCCGGCGTCCTTGGTGGCAGGCGACTTCAATGGAGACGGAAAGCTGGATCTGGCAGTTGGGAACATTGGCAAGACGGTCGAAATCCTGCTGGGCAATGGGGATGGTGCGTTCGCAAGCGCGCTCAGCAGCCCGGCCGCGGGGCCGGATACTTCGTTTCTGGCAGTCGGCGACTTCAACGGGGACGGTGTACCTGACCTCGCCGCGGCGTCTGCCAATCGCAATAAGGTAGCGATACTGACGACAGAGCTGACCGAGACCGCGACCGCAAGCGTGGACGCGATCTCGATTGCGGGATCGGGCTCTCACGCTGTGGTTGCGGAGTACGGCGGCGACAATGTGTATGCCCCCAGCATGTCGGCTCCGGTTTCGCTTACCGCTGAGCTGCCGGCGGCGGTACCGGCGTTCAGCGTGGCGGCTGGAATTTATACCTCGGCACAAACCGTGTACCTTTACGACTCTACGCCGGGCGCGACCATCTACTACACCACCGATGGAACGATGCCGACCACAAGTTCGACTCTCTATGGCGGTCCGGTCACGGTCTCGTCCACCGAGACCGTTGAGGCCTTCGCGATCGCCGGCGGGTACACGCCGAGCACCGTGGCGATCGCTGTCTACACAATCATCTTGCCGCCGGCGCCGGCTCCCAGTTTCTCGCCGGGCGCTGGAACTTACACATCGGCGCAGACCGTGGCCATCTCCGATGCAATAGCCGGCGCGACCATCTACTACACCACCAATGGGAGCACGCCGACCCGGGGCTCCGCGGTCTATGGAGGCGCGATCACGGTTGGCTCGTCGACCACGCTGCAGGCCATCGCCGCCGGCAATGGATACTCCGCGAGCGCCATCGCTTCGGCCGCTTACGTGATCAAACTGCCGCCAGCGGCGGCTCCGAGCTTCTCTCCGGTTGCGGGGACTTATGCTTCGACGCAAACCGTGAGCATCTCCGACGCGACCGCCGGCACGACCATCTACTACACCACCAACGGGAGCACGCCGACCCCCGGCTCCGCGGTCTATAGCGGGCCGATCACGGTCAGCTCGTCGGAGACGCTGCAGGCCATTGCCACCGGAAACGGATTCTCCGCAAGTGGCATCGCCACGGCCGCTTACATCATCACGCTGCCAGCGGCCGCAACCCCAAGCTTCTCTCCGCCCGCCGGAACCTACGCTTCGGCGCAGACGGTGACCATCTCCGATGCCACGGCGGGCGCGACGATTCACTACACCAGCAACGGGAGCACGCCGACCCCTGGCTCCGCGATCTATAGCGGGCCGATCACGGTCGGTTCGTCGGAGACTCTGCAGGCAATTGCCATCGGAGACGGCTATTCCGCGAGCGCCATCGCGAGCGCAATCTATACCATCAACGATGCGGCGCTCAGCATCGACACCATGTCGCCTGCATTCGTTGGCGGGGGAGGCGCGGCTTTCGAACTCACGATAGGCGGATCGGGCTTCACCCCGGGCTCGAACATTTACTGGGGCGATGCCCCTTTAGTCACCCAATATGTCAGCGCGACCGAGCTTTCGGCCCAGGTGCCAGCGTCAACCGCAGCGGATGCGGGCGTCCATACAATCAAGGTGCAAACTTCAGGCGGCGCAGCCTCAAACGCGCTTGAATTCGAAGTTGACTCGGGAGCATCAGGGTCGGCGGATTCGCCGGCATTCAGCGCATCGTCGGGCACCGTCACGCCGGGGGCGACAGCCGCGTTCGCAGTGACCCCGGCCTCCACGACAACTATCGATTCGGCCATCTGCCTGAATCTGCCTGCCGAAGCCTCGTGCAGCTATTCCGCCATGGCCCGCGCCGTTCTCATCGCGACATCGGTGAAAACGCCTCCCGGAACCTACCAGATCACGGTGGTTTTTACCGGGGACCAACCTGGCCTTGCGGTTGCGGTGCTGCTGCTGCCCCTCCTGCTGGTCTCGATCACTTTGGGGAGAAGAAGAACTGGAGCGAGAGGCGCCTTGCCGAGAGGCCTGCTGGCATCGGTCCTGTTGGGAACCGCGCTTCTCAGCAGCGGCTGCAGCGGCGGAACAAAGTTCGGCTCCGGGTTTTCGAAATGGTCCCAAATCCATCGGGTTACCACCTCGGGGGTTGTGAGCCTGACGGTTCAGTAGGCTGTGAGCCGGATGAGCAACTCTGGATGGAGTGTTTTGGATCACAGCCTGGAAAACTCCAGCGTATGATTGTATTAGTTGGAAAAGGGGTTGGTAACCGTGGAGTGGAGCAGAAAAGGCGCATTTCTTATGCTGGCAGCGGCCCTTCTCTGGACTGCCCCGCCGGCATTTGCCTGCTCCGCGCTGATGCATCCGACGGGAAAACCCCATTGCTGCCGCAGCATGACGTCCGATTGCCCCATGCCCGATGCGGGCATCAGTCCCTCATGCTGCCTGATTTACGGCAGCGACACCGTCGCCGCCCCGGCTCATTCTTATTTCACGTTGCAGCCGCAACAGCTTTTCTTCCCCGAGCATGCGGCCGACTACGTTGCCCCGGCAGCCTCGAACTTTGCCACGAGACTAGCCTTCAACGCTACGCCGCCCGACCCCTCCCCCGGCGGCTCCATCCTCCGCATCTAGAACCACTTCCTTGGCTCAACAAACCTGGGCACTGGTGTGTTGTGTTGCGCCTTCAGACAGCGCGAACGTGCGCCTTGCCCTCGAGTTGTATACCCGCTGGAGGAAGCGATGCATTCCCGCAGTTCCATACTTCTTGCTGTACTTCTATTAGCGATCGTTCCCCGTATCTGCCGCGCGCAGGCGACGGAGAATACCGACGGCCTGGCAGCCTTTGCCGCTCTATTCCAGCAGCACGATCATCCGGCAATTCTCAGCCCCGCGATCTCGCTTGATGAAGCCGAACGCATCGCCCTGGCTTCCAATCCCCAGATCGAGGTGGCAGTCCGTCGCGTCGCCGTAGCCGAGGCCCATGTTCCCGTTGCGGGCGCATTGGAAGACCCCATGACGATGTACCGCGGTTGGGGCGTTCCGCTTGAAAAGCCCTGGGACTTCAACTCCGCGCAGAACATGTTCAGCCTGAGCCAGGCGTTGCCCGGACCCGGCAAGCGCGCACTGCGCACCGGCATCGCGGAGTCCGATGCGGATGTTGCAAAGGCGCAATTGGCCATGGTCCGGCTTGAGATTCAGGTCGAGGTCCGCAAGGCATTCAACGACCTGCTGCTGGCCGATGAAGAGATGCGAATTCACGATGAACACATGGGCATTGGCCGCCAGGCCATCGAGGCGGCGCGCATCAAATACTCGGTCGGAAAAGTCTCGCAGCAGGACATTCTCAAAGCTCAGGTCGCACTGTCCCGCGTGGCCGAGCAGATGATTCGTGCCGACCAGGATGTTGGTATGGCTCGCGCCCGCCTCAACACCCTGCTCGGCCGCGATGCCGCGGCTGTGCTCAGCGTGCGGGGCGAATTGACGGCTTTGTCTGTGCTGCCGACGATCAAATCGCTCGAAGACGCGGCGCTCCGTTCCCGACCCGATCTCGATGAGGCGCGAAGAGCCTCCGAACGAAGCCACAAGGAGCAGGCTCTGGCAAAGAAGAATGGACTTCCCGACTTCACCGTCTCGGCTGGATACATGCTGATGCCGGCCGGCTCGAATATCCGCAACAACTACATGGTGGAAGGCGAGATGAGCCTGCCCTGGCTCAATCGCCGCAAGCACGATGAAGAGGTTGGCGAAGCCGCTGCCGCCGCCACCGCGCAGGATGCCGAGCTGGCCGCCCAGCGCAACTCGGCATTCGGCGAGATTCAATTGGCGCTTGTTGAGGCCCAGTCCTCCCAAAGGCTCGCCGTCTTCTATACGGACCAGCTTCGCCCGCAGGCCGAGGCCACGCTTCAGTCGAGCGTGATCGCATACGAAAACGGCAAGACCGACTTCCTCGATTTGCTCGACAGCCAGATGACCGTCATCGACATCGACCTCTCCTGGCTTCAGGCCATGGGCGATTTCAATACCCGTCTTGCCGATCTCGAACTCGCCACCGGAGCCCCGATCGATCAGGCGCAACCATCCGCATCGGAGGTGAAACCGTGAAACCGCGCACTTATCAGCTGGCTCTTACATTCACAGTGGTCGTTTGCCTCGCGCTGGCGGCGGCTCTGGCCTATGTGCTCTTCTACCGGGGTCGCGCGACCGCTCAAATGGCTGTGTCGTCTGACCCGGTGGTCGCGCGGGGTCCTGAGGTCGCGGCCCGACCGGCAGCGCCTGCAGCTACAGACTCGACCCCGCTCGCTCCCATTCAGCTGTCGCCGCAGCGTCTCCAGTCGATCGGTGTAACCTTCGCCACAGCTCGACTCGAAACTGTGAATGACAGTCTGAAGGTCCCCGGGAATGTCGACATTGACGAAGAGAAGATCTCCTATGTGCAAACCCGCTTTCCCGGGTGGATTCAAAACGTCTTCGCCAACGCTACTTATCAGTACGTGCGCAAGGGTCAGCAGTTGTTCACCATCTACAGCCCCGATCTGGTGAGCAGCGAGCAGGAATACCTGCTTGCCAAGCAGAATGAAAAAACTCTGTCGCTGGAAGAGCGTGGCATGGCCACGAAGGAAGGTGGCTGGCTGCTCGAGGCCGCCGCAGAACGCCTGCGGCAGTTCGACATCCCTGCTCAAGCCATCGCGGATCTAGAGATGACCGGAAAAGTACAGCGCGACATCGCCATCGACTCCCCGGTCTCCGGCTACATCACCGAGCGCAACGCATTGCCAAACGCCTATGTTGAGCCGGCAACAAAGCTCTACAGCATCGCCGATCTGTCCACTGTCTGGGTTTACGCCGCGGTTTCTCAACTGGATATTGGCCGGCTGAAACCAGGCGACCAGGCCAAAGTCACGGTGGACGCCTATCCCGGCCGCACCTTTGGCGGCCGCGTCGATCAGATTCTTCCCCAGTTGGACCAGGCCACGCGCACCGTGCGCGTTCGTCTCGTGCTCTCGAATCCCGGAGTAACACTCAAACCCGGAATGTACGTCGAGGTCGAGATCGCGCTCTCGCTAGGCCGGCAGCTCGTGATCCCGGCCTCGGCCGCGCTTCAATCGGGCGAGCGAGCCATCGCTTTTGTCGATCGCGGCAACGGAATCCTCGAACCGCGCACCATCCAGGTCGGCCCCCAGATCGGCGATTCCGCGGTCGTGCTCGCCGGCCTCAAACCCGGCGAGCAGGTGGTCAGCTCTGCGAATTTCCTGGTCGACTCCGAAGCGCAGCTCCAGGCGGCGATGGGAACATTCGCGCCCCCGCCTCCTTTGCCATCCGCATCCGTCCCCGCTCCCGCATCGCAGGTGAAGATCGACATCAGCACCGATCCCTCTCCGCCTCGCATGGGATCAAACACTGTCCGCGTACAGATCACCAATTCCGATGGAAGAGCGGTCACCGGAGTCCGTGTCACAGCAACATTCTTCATGGCGGCCATGCCCGCAATGGGCATGGCCGCGCAACGCGCAACCGCTGACCTCTCCGAAAAAGGCAATGGCTCGTATGAAGGCTCCGTGCAGTTGCCATCGGGTGGTACCTGGACCGCCACCGTTACTGTCGAGCGCAACGGCCAGGTCGTCGCCACAAAGCAACTCAGCGTCAGTGCGGTGGGAGGCATGGCGTGATATCGCGAATCATTTGCTGGTGCGCGCACAACCCATTCCTGGTCTTTACCGGCTCGATTCTGCTGGTGTTCGCAGGCGTCTGGAGTCTCGAGCATGTGCCGCTTGATGCGCTTCCCGACATCAGCGACGTGCAGGTGATCATTCATACGCAACTGGCCGGCGAGCCGCCCAATGTGATTGAAGACCAGGTGACCTATCCGATCGTGACCGCATTACTCTCCGCGCCCCACGTGAAAAATGTGCGCGCCCAGACCATGTTTGGCGATTCCTATGTCTTCGTCGTCTTCGACGATGGCACCGATCTCTACTGGGCGCGCTCGCGCGTCACTGAGTATCTGCAGCAAATAGTGGGCAAGCTTCCCGCCGGCGCGCATTCGGCCATCGGCCCCGATGCCACGGGAGCAGGCTGGGTCTACGAATACGTCCTCGTCGATCGCACTCACACCCGCAGCCTCGCCGACCTCCGCTCCTTGCAGGATTGGTATTTACGCTACCAACTCGAAACTGTGCCGGGCGTCGCCGAGGTGGCAAGCATCGGCGGCTTCGTGCGCCAGTATCAGGTCAACCTCGTTCCCAACAAGCTCTTCTCCTACGGCATCGCTGCCTCCACTGTGATCGACCGCGTCCGGCAAAGCGCCAATGAAGTGGGCGGAAACGTGCTCGAGATGAACGGGGCAGAGTACATGATCCGCGGCCTCGGATACCTCCATTCGCTCGCCGATCTTGAGAACGTTTCGGTGGCTGCCAAGAATGGAACCCCGGTGATGATCAAGGATCTCGGCGCCGTCACATTCGGTCCCGATGTCCGTCGCGGCGCTGCCGACTGGCAGGGCGAAGGGGAAACCGTCGGCGGCATCGTCGTCATGCGCTACGGCATGAATGCCCTGAAGGTGATCGATTCTGTCAAGGCGAAGTTTCGCGAGATCGCCCCATCGCTGCCCGCCGGAGTTGAAATCGTCACCGGCTACGATCGCTCCTGGCTCATCAATCAATCCATCCATACGCTCAAGCGCGACCTCATCGTCGAAGCCATCATCGTCAGCTTTGTCTGCATTGTTTTCTTGTTTCACTTCCGCTCCGCGCTGGTGCCCATCCTCACCGTGCCGATTGCCGTACTGGCCGCATTCATCCCCATGTACTTTTTGCACGTCAGCTCGAATGTGATGTCGCTCGGCGGCCTCGCGTTAGCCATCGGCGTGCTTATTGACGCCGCCATCGTCATTACCGAGAACGGATACCGTCATCTCGCTGAGCGCACCGATTCGCTCAGCGGCCAGGAGCGGCGGCGCATTCTTGTCGGCGCGGCTCAGCAGGTGGGCCCGGCGCTCTTTTACTCGCTCATCATCATCGTCGTTTCGTTCCTGCCGGTGTTTCTGCTTGAGGCCCAGGAGGGCCGCATGTTCCGCCCGCTGGCGTGGACCAAGTCCCTGGCCCTCATCTTTTCTTCGCTGCTGTCGATAACGCTGGTGCCCGCGCTCATGCCGTTCTGCCTGCGCGGAAAGCTTCGCCGCGAGTCAGAGAACCCCGCGGCGCGCTTCACGCAGGCGATTTATCTGCCCGTGCTGCGCTGGTGCCTGCGCCACTGGAAGACCGTCATCGTATTGAATCTCCTCTTCCTCGCCGCCACCGTGCCCCTCTACTTTCGTCTCGGCAGCCAGTTCATGCCTGCGCTCTACGAAGGCTCCGCTCTCTACATGCCCAGCGCTCTGCCCGGCATCTCCATTACCCAGGCCGCTTCGCTGATGCAGGAGCAGGACCGCACGATCCGCACATTCCCTGAAGTCGCCACCGTATTCGGAACCGTGGGCCGATCCGACAGCGCCACCGACAACGCGCCGCTGGACATGTACGACACCACCATTATGCTCAAGCCGCGCGAGCAGTGGCGTCCCGGCATGACCTACGAAATGCTGATCCACGATATGGACGAGAAGCTTCAGTTTCCTGGTCTCACCAATACCTGGACCATGCCCGTTCAAAACCGTCTCGACATGGAACTGACCGGCATCAAGACCGCTATTGGCATCAAGATCCAGGGCCCCGAACTGGCTCGCATTGAGGACATCGGCGCGCAGATGCAGCAGGTCTTTTCTTCAATGCCGCAGACAAACTCCGTCTTTACCGAGCGCGTCTCGCAAGGCTTCTATCTCAACGTCGATGTGAACCGGCCGGTAGCCGCGCGCTATGGTCTCACCGTCGCCGATGTGCAGAGCGTCATCACCTCTGAGATCGGCGGCGCTGACATCGCAGAAAATGTCGAAGGGCGCCAGCGCTATCCAATCGCGGTCCGCTATCAGCGCGATTTCCGCGACCGCCCCGAAGCCCTGTCGCACGCCCTCATCCCCACTCCCGGCGGCGAGCAGATTCCTATCGACCAGGTAGCTCGCGTCTACTACTCGCGCGGCCCTGCCATGATCCGCGATGAAGACGGCGCGCTCACTGGCTATGTCTACCTCAACATCAAGTCCACGAACTACGGCGGCTTCGTCGATCAGGCCAACAAACTACTCGCGCAAAAACTGGTGCTGCCCCCCGGCTACACCTGGCGCTGGGCCGGAGAGTACCAGTTCGAGATGCGCGCCAAGGAGCGCCTCAAAATCATTCTGCCCATCGTCTTCTTCGTCATCTTCCTGTTGCTCTATCTGATCTTCAAATCCGCCGCGGAGGCAGCTGTGCTCATCTTCCCTACGTTCTACGCCATGTCCGGCGGCCTGTTGTTGCAGTGGGCGCTTGGCTACAACTTCAGCGTCGCCGTGTGGGTTGGCTACATCGCGTTGTTCGGCATCGCGGTTGAAACCGGCGTAGTCATGGTCGTCTATCTTCACGAGGCATTTCAGCATCGTGTCTCCCAAAATCTGCCCATGACCGAAGACGATCTTGAGCAGGCGGTCATTCACGGCGCGGTGCAGCGCCTGCGACCCAAGCTAATGACCGTGACCGCCGTCATCCTCAGCCTCGTTCCCATCCTCTGGGAATCCGGCATCGGTTCCGACGTGATGAAGCCCATCGCCGCCCCCATCGTCGGCGGCATGATTACTTCGACCATCCACATTCTCATCCTCGTTCCGGTTTTCTTCCTGCTCATCAAGCGCAGGGCTCTGCGCAAGGGTCTGATTGGCCGGGCACCGGTCGCCGAGGATGGCCGCATCCTTGAAAGCGTCCAGGCGCAACCTCCGGCAGGCGACTGAGTGCGACCAAGGGCGCGATATAACATCAAATAGAGGATGACTTCTCCGCAGGCACCCACGAAAACGACCGATCCGTCTCCGGACGCTCAATCAGGCAGCGTGCATTTTGGCTTCGATAACACCTACGCAAGACTCGATGAACGCTTCTACGCGCGCCTCAATCCAACGCCAGTGGCCGCGCCGCGCCTCATCAAGGTGAATGTGGAGTTGGCTGGTCAACTCGGCCTCGACGCCGACGCGCTTATGAGCCCTCCCGGAGTCGAAATTCTTGCCGGTAACCTTGTCGCGGAAGGATCGGAGCCTCTTGCCGAAGCTTACGCCGGTCACCAGTTCGGACACTTCGTCCCTCAACTCGGCGATGGCCGCGCGATCCTTCTTGGAGAGGTCATTGGCCGCGATGGCGTGCGCTACGACATACAGCTCAAGGGTTCCGGCCGCACGCCCTTCTCGCGCGCCGGCGACGGCCGCGCCGTTCTCGGGCCCGTGCTGCGCGAATACATTGTGAGCGAAGCGATGGCCGCCCTGGGTGTGCCGACCGCGCGTGCTTTAGCCGCTGTCTCGACAGGCGAGAGAGTGATGCGCGAGACGGTGCTGCCCGGAGCCATCTTCACCCGGGTCGCGCGAAGCCATTTGCGCGTGGGGACTTTTGAATTTTTTGCTGCTCGCCATGACTCGGAAGCTGTTCGCACGCTGGCCGACTATGCCATCGCCCGCCACTATCCCGAAGCCGCCCAGGTAGACCAGCCTTACCGCGCATTCCTCGACGGCTTGGTGGCGCGCCAGGCGCGCCTGGTTGCGCAGTGGATGCACCTCGGCTTTATTCACGGCGTCATGAACACCGATAACACTTCGATCTCGGGGGAGACCATTGACTACGGCCCATGCGCCTTCGTGGATGCGTACGATCCGGCCACCGTGTTCAGCTTCATCGATCGTCATGGCCGCTACGCTTTTGGCAATCAACCGCGCATCGCCCAATGGAACCTCACCCGCTTCGCCGAGGCTCTTTTTCCGGTGCTGCTGGATGAATTCGGAGGCGAGCAAGCTGCCGTCGACGCGGCCAACCAGTCGCTCAGCGCGTTTGCCTCGCACTTTCAGGCCGCGCACGTCGACGGTCTCAGGCGCAAGCTCGGTCTGTTCCGCGGGCAGGAGGGCGACGCGGCACTCGCCGAGCAACTGCTCGAAGCGATGGCCGCCAACGGCGCCGATTTTACGCTGACCTTTCGCCGCCTGTGCGCTGCCGCAGCGGACCCTGACAACGATGCCTCGGTCCGTTCGCTGTTTCGCAACCCGGCCGCGTTCGACACATGGGCCGCGGCATGGCGCTCCCGGCTGGAGGCAGAGTCCGTTTCGCCGCAGGCACGCGCTGAGGCTATGCGTCTCGCAAACCCCGCATTCATCCCACGCAACCATCTCGTCGAAGCCGTGATCAAAGCTGCCGTCGAAGAACAAAACGTCGAGCCGTTTGAGACCCTGTTGGACGTGGTAACCCACCCCTATGAGGACCGGCCGAATTTCGAAAGCTACACACTGCCTGCGAGCCCCGAAGAGCGCGTGGAGCATACCTACTGCGGAACGTGACCGCGCGGATCCTTCGTGCAGAGTCGCAAGCTGCGCCGCCATTTTTCAACAGCATTCACGCCCATCGCTGCCGGGAGTCAGATTGAAGCCGTCGGTCTCACACCTTGGAGCCATCGGGTATGCGCTTGCCGGGTTCACCTGCTGGGTGCTGGCCGATAGCACCATCAAGCTGATCGGCCAGGCCGGCTTGCCGCCCTACGAGGTGGTGGCATTCCTCGGCCTTCTGATGGCCATGTTCCTTGGCGGATACAATCTTGCGCGGGGAAATGCGAAGGCCCTCCGCGCCCATCGCCTTAATCGCCAGTTGGCTCGCGCCTGCCTTGATATGGCAAACAATGTGTGCGTGGTGATCGCGCTGCGCCACCTCTCGCTCACCCTGTTTTATATTCTTATTTTCACTGCTCCCATGGTCATCTCCGTGTTGTCGGCGGTGTTTCTCAAAGAGGGCCTTTCATGGCGGAAGGGTTTGGCCATAGTAGCCGGCTTTGCCGGCGTGGTGATCGCCGTCCATCCGTGGGGCAGCGCTCGCCCAGGCGACTGGGTCGGCTTTGCCGCATGCATGGTCTGCGTAGCGTGCTTCTCAGTCAATATGGTCTGGTCCCGCGTGCTGACACGCACTGAATCGCCCGAGAGCCTGGCCTTCTTTTCCGGCCTTGTCACAGCCGCGGCCGGCTTTGCTCTGATGCTGTTTCATGCCGCGCCATTGACCCCGCCGCTTCTGGCGGGACTCGTCGCCATGGGTCTGTTCTGTGCTACCGGGACGGTCTGCTTTTATATCGCGGTCAAGCACACCTCGGCCGCCAATGTCTCGCAATATCACTACACGCAACTGCTCACCGGCATGTTGGTGTCATGGCTTGTGTGGCGCGACAAGCCGGGCATCTTCGTTCTCGCCGGCGCTTCGCTCATTTTCATTTCGGGTCTCTACATCGCCGTCTCCGCGCACAATCTCGTTCCGCTCACCGAAGGCAATTGACATTCGCGATTCCGCGCAGCGCAGGCCAGCCCCCTGGCGGCGGCAACGGCTTTGTAACCTCGCGGCAACTAACAATCTAGAAGATCGTACCCACGGTTCCACCGTTCATCTCATTCGACATGTCTGCGTGGCACTGACGGCAGAACTGAGACGTCTGGTTCGACATCGGGTTTGTATCGTTCGGATTGTACGGTCCACGCAGAAAGAACATGGTCGCGTAATTTCCCTCCGGCAGCCCGGAGGTCGACCCGCTGGTCACATGCACCACGTTCATCTGGTGCTGATTGTGGCAGGTGGTGCAAGTCACCACCGCTTTTCCGTTGTAGGCGCTCAACTGCACAAACAAGCCATAGTTCGCGACGAACCGGCGCGAATTGGCTCCGTTCATGGTGATGACTCCGTTGGCTTCGGTGCAGTCCCAGCCTTTCGCGCCGCCGCAGTTCACGGCCGCGGTCAGCCCTACCGGGTGGTCGCTCATGTAGTTCCCTGCGCCGGTTGTGCTATTGCCGAGCAGCGTCGGCGGAGAATTTATGGCGCCATAGGTGGCCGGCAGAGTCTCGTAAAGCTTGTTGCGCATCATCCCGGTGGGCGCAAGGTTCCCATCATGACAGCTCAGGCAGGTGAGGATCCCATTGACGTCCGGTGTGCTGGCGGACATGCTTGTCGGCAGAACCTCGACCGTATTGCCCGCCGTGGTAATCGTCTTGCCATACAAGCCGGTCACATCCTGGCCCCACAAAATGGTGTTCCCTGAGCTCGAGTCCGGGGACTTCGCCTTGCCATTGCCATAGGAACCGCTGTGCGGTGCGTGGCATGCCGTGCATCCACGCCCGTAATTCAGGTGCGCGCCCAGCACATCCGTAGCCGGCGACATAATTTGCGCACCCGCTGGAAATACGGTCACAAGGAACGACAGGGAAATCGACAAAAGATGCTTCATCACCTCGACCCTCCAGGCGTTCGGCATCGGCCGGGCAGAAACAAACGCACCCGGCGGAGTCGCAGCCGCGGGCGGGCATGTGCACTCGCCACTCGCCTGCGAGCCTTATCGACTCCCATTTCCCCTCGCATAACGCCTGGCGCAATTCGAGACATTGCCATTTGCCAGTGCAAAAAACGATCGCCTGACAACGGGTTCGTTGCCGGTGCCTGGCGTACATGCCGCCCGCTTTACCGAGGCAGGATTCTCGCAACCGCAATCTTCAATGAGGACAATGCGGCTGAAAGAGAGGCGTGGAATTGGCTCGTTTAAGCCCTGTTTTGCGTCGAAAATCGACACGAAGGGGCCAAAAATGAATCAAAATGATGGGGTTTTGTTTACCATACGGTAACTTGGCTTAGATATTAAGTCTCTTATTAACATAGACTTACATATTACAATACTGCCGTACAGGCCCAGTATGGGGCAGGGGGGGGTAGGGGGGCGAATTCCTGGCAGCGGACAATCCCGAAATTTGGAACGGTGCGCAGGCGACACAAGGAAGAGGACATGAGATTCTCCCCTTCCATTCTGCGCGTCCGGCGGCTAATCCTACGCAATGGAGGTCGACCGGGCAAACGGACCTGCCCTCGCAGGGCGTGAAAATGCGGACTAATGGTCGGGGACGGAGGTCGTGCCCTGCTACACAGCGCGGCTTCCGGAATTCCCGTCCCAAGGGATTGAACTTAGGGGAAATGAATCATTCTACGGCGCAACGGCTCAACGGCCCGTGTTGAAAGTCGAATAGGCCGAAAATCGTCCCTCGGGGGCTAAAGCCCGTCTTTTATTATTAGCCATTTACGGCACGGCTGAAGCCGTGCCCTTTCAAACCCGACTTCCACCACGGGCTGTCAAGGCTTGCCGGACACGCCGCTCCTGGCCTCGGCCATCATCTTCTCCACGTTGTCTTTTCCCGCGTAGTTCGGATTCGCCGCGAGCAGTTTGCTCCAGTCCGCCTTTGCTCCCGCCGCATCGTTCTTTGCTTTCCACTTCACCAGGCCGAGATTGAACAGCGTATTCGGATTTGTGGGCTCATAGCTGAGAGCCCTCTCGAACTCCGCGATGGCCTGGTCGGCGTTCCCCATATACCAGTAAGCAGTCCCTAAATCTGTGCGCACCGCCGCGTCCGCGGGCCTGGCCGCCAGCGCCCGCCCATAATAGTCCACCGCCGCCGGATACTGCTGCGCGTCGTAATACAAATTGCCGATCCCGGCTAGCAATGCCGCGTTGTTCGGATCCGACTGGAGTTTATCGATCAACGGTCGAGCCTGCGCGTCCGCCATCTGCTTCATCTGAGCCGGGCCAGGCGCCTGTACAGCCGTCGCCGCCTGCGCCGGGACAACGACCGCCTTGGACGGCGCCGCGGCTTGCGCATCCTGCCAGCCATGGAAGAACCATCCGCCGGCTACCCCCGCGGCCAGGAAAACTGCCGTCACCGCCAGCGCCTGCACGCCGGTCCATTGCCTGCCGGAATTTCGTCTAGTGTCGGTCATCTGCCGGCGCTCCTTTCATCCCGCCTTCATCGCCGACCATGCTCAACGCTTGCGCCATCAGTTTTTCCACCGTCGCTCTTCGTTCCGGGCTCAATTCGGGGTGCGCTTTCAAAAGCCGCTGCCAGGCCGCCAGCGCGCCCTTCACATCCTGCTTGCCCTGGAGCTTGATGAGGCCGAGATTGAACAGCGCATTGACGTCGTCAGGGTCGTAGGTCAGGGTCTTGTTCAACTCTCGAATCGCTCCATCCACATCGCCGCTGTAATAGAGCGAGCCAGCCAGCTTGGTGCGCGCCGCTGCATCCCTGGGTTCAAACTGCGCAATCTTGCCGTAATACACAGCCGCTTCATTGAACTGGTGCGTCAAGTTGTAAATGGCAGCAAGCTGGGCCAGAACTTCGGTATTGTTCGGATCGGTCTTCAACTTCTCCAGCAACGGCGCAGCCTGCTTGTCGGCCATCTGCTTCATCTCTTGCGCCGTGGGCATATGGCCGGCGCCCATTGCCGCCGGGTGAGGCGAGTGGGGCGACGGCCGCACCGCAACCGCTGCCGGCTGCGCCCCGGAGACAGCCTGGGGCCCGCTCTTCAGCAGATATCCGATTGCAAGCCCGATCGCCAGGCCCAATACCGCCATCGCGTACATTTGCGCCGTCTCGAGCGTCCGGCTCTCTACCTGCCCCATAACCTGTTCATTTCCAATCAAGCGTTTTCTCCCGGTTTGAGCCTCGGGTAAATCAGGCCGCTCGGGTCCCAGCGATATCCGCGCTGTCTTTCGCCATTTCCGGCCGCAGCGAGCAATGGCTCAAGGCGGCCCCTCCGCGAGTTTGCCGGAAACCCTACAGAACACAGGAGACCATCCTCTGACGAAGGGCTGTGTGACCACGGTCACTCAAGAAAGGTTTCGAACGTACCCTCTTCTGCAATGCTCACATGCTGTTGAGGGAAATGAGTCTCGAAGGGTGATGGCTATCACATTGGGAATTTGTCACGAACATTATGCTCGGTCATAACGATCGCCGGACGTTCAAAAGTACGCGCTTTGATCGTTGACTGGAGACGTTATTCAAATGAAACGTATTCTGTTTGTCATGTTTCTACTTTTGGCCGGCGCGAGCTTCGCGTCTGCCCAGATAGGTGCGTCGCCGGCGAATGACGTCCTGGGCGCACACCTCAACTACGGTCGTGGCTGCGCTGGCTGTCACGCTCCGCACAGCGGCGCCTGGGGCAATGGCGCCAACAAAAGCGGCGACAATACCGCCGGTGACTACGCTTTGTGGGGCCAGGACGCAGGCAACCTCTACAGCAAGACCCTCAACTTTGGCGACGGTGGCAAATACGCTGAGACCCTGCCCGCCAGTTTGACTGCCGGCACCTCTGAAACCAGCGGCCTGCTTCTCTGCCTCACCTGCCACGACGGCAACTACGCCCAGGGCGCGATGATGAAGAACGCGGTGTATGAGACGCTGCCCTCAACTTATGGAACCTACGACACGCCTCCCACGCTACTTGGTAAAGATGGCAACGGCACCGGCGTCTACCTCAACGACCACCCGGTGGGCGCTGAAGCGACCATGGGCTGCGGCGGTCAGTATAACTGGGACTGCACCATCTCCGGCGCTTCGGTCCTGATGAATGGGCCAAACTCCAGCCGGTTCGTCAATAACTACGGTTTCTTCGTCAGCCCCGGAAGCAATGCAGCCGGCGCGCCGATCGTTGTCTGCACCACCTGCCACAACCAGCACCTCATGAACGTGGTCAAGGTCAGCAACAACCCGGTTACCTTCCCGGTGGTCAACGGCGTCGCAACACCGACCCTGCCCGCCAAGGGAACAGCCACCGGCCTGCCGAGCGGCTACTACGCGACCATGTTCTTCATTCGCGCTCCTTACAACCCGGCTGACGGGAACACGGCTACCAACCAGACGGCGCAGTTCTGCCGCCAGTGCCATGGTGGCGAGGCCAACGAATCCAACAACGGCCAGGCCGGAACCGTATTCTAGATCGCTTAAGTCCACGAAGGAGGGGGTCAAAAGCTCCCTCCTTTTTTTCGCAGTCAGGATGTCAACATGAACCGCAAATTCTCAAGCTGTCTCGTGCTCCTGCTGTCTTTCTCCGCAGCCGAAGCCCAGGTCGCTTCCCACGCACCCTCAGTCTTCGCTCAGTCTCCGGCCCAACAGGCGGCAACGCGCGCGGCCGATCCCGACGGCAAGCCGGTTGCCCGCGTTAACGGAGCCGTGCTGACCAACGCCGACCTGGTGCGCGAAGAGGATGCCATCTTTCCCTATGCCCGCCAGCACGGCGGCAACATTCCCAGCGAACTCGAGCCCCAGATCCGCGCGGGCGCCCTCAAAATGATCGTCTTCGAGGAACTGGTGTATCAGGAAACGCTGCGCCTCAAGCTGACCATCCCGCCAGCCAGGCTTGATCGCGCCGAGTCCGAGTTCCACAAGCAGTTCTCCACGCCTGATCAGTTCAACGCGTTTCTGGCCGGCGAGTTTCATGGTTCGCTGCAACTTCTGCGCGAGAAAATCCGCCGTTCGCTGTTGATCGAATCCTACCTCCATTCCGAAATCGACGAAAAAAGCACGGTCTCTCCGGCCGACGTCAGGGCCTACTACGATCAGAACCCGGCCCGCTTTCAGTTTCCCGAAACCTACACTTTCCAGACCATCTCGATCATTCCTCCCGAAAAGGCCACCGCCGCCCAGCTTGCCGAAGCGCGCAAGCGCGCCGACGAGGCGTTGCGCCAGGCCAAGGCGACCAAGACGATTCAGGAATTCGGGCTGCTCGCGGAGAAAATTTCAGAGGACGATTATCGCGTGATGATGGGCGAGCATAAGCCCCTGACCGTCGACAAACTCGCGCCCCAGGTGCTCAGCGCGCTTCACGGCATGAAGCCCGGCGATGTAAGCAGCCTAATTCAAATTGATCAGGCCACCACCATCGTCCGCTTGAAGGAGCACACCCCGGCGGGCAAGCAGCAATTCGAAGACGTGAAAGCGCAATTGAGCAAGGAACTTAAACAGAGCAAGACCAACCAGCTTCGCGAAGCGCTCGATAAGAAGCTCAGGCAGAACGCAAAGATCGAAACGCTGTAACGGGCTGCACCCGCGATCAAGAATCAAGGCCCGTACCCCTTCAGGGCCTGCTGATTTCGACACTCTGCCGTAACCGCAGCAAGCGAAGCGTGAACGCGAGGCCGGGATAGGCAACGATTTTTCCGAGCAGTCCGCTACAGCTCGAAGATGTTGAGAGTGGCGTATGGCAGGTCTAAAACGAGTTGCACGGTTCGTCCAAGCGGGTTTTCTTTTGCTTGCGCTGCCTGCTGCCGCCCAGCTCAAATTTTTCGGCACCACTTCCACTCTCAGCGGTTTGCTTTCTCCCGGTTACTCGGCCGACTTCGGAAACCAGACCAGCTCCGACCACAACTGGATCCTGGGTGGAGTCGCCACACTCTCCGGCTCGTATTACAACCCGAACTTTCTGTCCTACAATGCTTCTGTTTTCGTCAACCAGTCTCGCGCCAATTCCAACTACCAGTCGATCTCCAATGCAAGCGGAGTGAACGCCTCCGTGAATCTCTTCTCGGGCAGCGACTTTCCTGGCTCGGTCAGCTATTCCAAGGCCTACAACAGCGAAGGAAACTACGCCATTCCCGGCATCGCCAACTATGTGACTCACGGCAACAGCGATACTTTCGGAATCAACTGGAGCGAAAACATTCCCGGCAAGCCAAGTTTTTCGGCGGGGTTCCAGTTCGGCGGCACCAACTATTCCGTCTATGGAACCAACGACCAGGGCAACGACTCTTTTCACACCCTGAATCTTCATTCCGGCTACTCCGTCGGCGGCTTCAACATGGGCGCCTTTTACTCCAACGGGGGCGGGTCGGCGCTGATTCCGGAGATCGTCACCGGCGTCGCAAACACAAAATCCCACAACGGCGAAGATGCTTTCGGCTTCAATCTAAGCCACCGCATTCCGCTGAGCGGCTCAGTCGTGGCCAGCATCAACCGTTCCTCCTACTCCAGCGAATTCGACAACTCCAGCACCAATGGATCGATCGACACCATCAACTCTTCCGTTTCCATGTACCCGGCGAAGAAGCTCTCGCTCTCCCTCAATCTCAACTACTCTGACAATCTGAGCGGCGAGCTTGCCGAATCAATCGTCCAGGCCGGCGGCGTCGCCAGTGGCGTCAGCACAAACCAGTCCTCAAACTCCCTCGACCTGCTTGCCGAGGCAACCTACGCCGTCGCTCCAGGCATGCAGACTTCTATCTTCGCCGAGCGCCGGACGCAATATTACCTCGGAGACGAATACGCGGTCGACTCCTACGGCGCATCCGCCACTTACACCCACAAGCTCTTCGATGGAAGTTTCAATGCCTTCCTCAGCGTGACCGACAACAGTTCAAACACCAGCGGCGAAGACAACCTGGGTCTCTCAGCCACCACCAGTTACAACACCCAGATCCAGGCATGGCACGTCACGGGTTCGTTCAGCTACGCCCAGAATGTGCAGACGCTGCTGGTCGCTTACACCAATTCCTATTTCAATTACTCCGCCAACGTGCGGCGCCAGTGGTCGAAGGTCAATTTCAGCGCCGGCGCCAGTGCCGGGCGGACCGCCCTCACCCAGGAGGCCGGCGCCGCCGACTCAAGCCAGAGCTATAACGCCAGCCTTGGCTATGGCTCTCTATTTACCGCCTCGGGCAGCTACTCAAAGTCGAGCGGCGAGGCATTTGCCACCGGCGCCGGTCTGGTCACTGTTCCCATCACTACCCCGGTGTCGTCCTCTGACCTGGTCAGTCTCTACGGCGGAAACGGCTACTCCTTCAGCCTCGCTTCCTCGCCCGTCCGGAGGCTCACGATCTCCGCCAGCTACGCTCGGTCCGTTAGTAACACCAGTAGCGATTCCATCACCTCAAACAATACGAACGACGAATATAATCTCCTCATCCAGTACCAGCTGCGAAAGCTCAGTTGCATCAGCGGCTATTCGCGTCTCGGACAAGGCTTCAGCGGGTCCGGTTCGCCGTCGGCCATTCTTTCCTCTTATTACGTCGGGGTGTCGCGTTGGTTCAACATATTTTGAGCGCCGGGAAGCGAATTCTTCGGAGCATGGCCGTAGTCCTGGCTGTCGCCGTGCTGGCGCAGGTCCCCGCCTGGGCATCACCCAAGGCTTCTGCTACGGTCCCCGCTCCCGCCCAGATTCTGCTCGACGGCGGCCGCAAGCTATCCTGGGAGCGCAGCTTCGACTCTGAAGCGCAGGTCAAGTCCGAGCACGGCTTCTGGACCAAACTCGTCGATTTTGTCGCCGGCGAGCCTGATTTCCGCTCTCTAGTCCGACCCTACAGCGTCGCCGTCGACTCGCGCGGCCGCATCATCGTCACCGATCCCGGCGCCGCGGGCGTCCACATCTTCGATTTTGCGCAGCGCAAATACAAATTCATCCAGCGCATCAACGACAAAGACCCCATGGTCTCGCCCCAGTGCGTCACGGTAGACGCTCAGGACACCATCTACGTCACCGACGCCGATCAGGGCGTGATCTTCGTCTTTGAGCCCAGCGGTAAGTATTTGCGCACCATCGGCCGCCTCAAGGGCGGCGAGGGTTATTACAAGCGTCCCACCGGCATCGCTGTCGACACAGCCGCCCAGCGCATCTACGTCACCGATACTCTCCGCGACCAGGTCTTCGTCCTCGATATGGAGGGCGCCATAGTCAGCACCATCGGGAAGAGCGGCGATGCCGAGGGCCAGTTCAATCTCCCCACCGAGCTGCGTCTCAACGGTCCTAACCTCATCGTCGTCGATTCCATGAACTTCCGCGTCCAGGTCTTCGATCGTTCCGGCGCGTTCCAATCTATGGTCGGAAAAGGCGTCGATGCCGGATCGGCCATCTTTCGTCCCAAGGCGGTTGGATTCGATTCGGAAGGCGATCTTTACGTCGTCGACGCTCTGTATGGAGTGGTGCAGGTCTTGAACCGCCAAGGGCAGTTGCTCTACTACTTTGGCTCTCCGGGCTCCGAGGAGGGGCAGTTCCAGCTTCCTTCCGGGCTTTTCATCGATCATGACGATCGCGTCTATGTCGTCGATTCCTTTAATCGCCGTGTCCAGGTCTTTCACTACTACGGCCCCAAGGCGCCCGCGCCGGAGGCATCCAAGTGAAACTTGGAATTCTCCTCGCGGGACTGGCAATGCTCCTTGGCGGGGTCGGTCTGCGCGCTCAATCTTCCACCGACGTCATCGGCATCCACAACCTCGGTCCTGGGTCCAAATCACCCATTACCGGCGCGCGGCCTGACTTCTGTTCCTATTGCCACGCGCCCCACTCAGCCCTCAATGGCCTCTGGAACCAGAAACTCTCGACACAGACGTATGCCACCTACACCAGCGACACCGAGACCAACCGCGGTCACCAGCCGCTGGCAGGAGCCGCCAGCAGTCAGTGCCTCAGTTGTCACGACGGCAGCGTCGCTGTCGGCACATCCCCGGTTTACGGCCAGGTCACGACGCACGGCTCCATGCATCCGGCCGATATCTTCGGCAGCAACCTCGAAAATTCACACCCTTTCAGCCTCGCCCTGCCCTTGAAAGACAGCGCCGACCTCGCCGCTTCAATCGTTGCCGGCCACAAAACAGCCGACCCAACCGGCGCGGTCGGCCTGATCTCTGGGAACGTCGAGTGCACCTCCTGCCACGATCCCCATGTCCAGGCAAAAGACACCGTCTCGCTCAACTTCCTCGTCCGCAACAGCTCAGGCGGCCAGATGTGCCTGGCCTGTCACGATCCGACCCGTGAAATGAGCGGCAAGGTCAACCCACTCACAGGTTGGGCCGCCGGGGCTCACGCTCTGTCCGTTGACAAAGTCTCGACGCAGGCAGGCCTCGGCAGCTATTCCACGGTCGCGGCCACCGCTTGCATCGGCTGCCATGCGCCCCACAATGCCCGCGGCGCTCGCCTGCTCCGCGGATCGAATGAAAGCGATTGCATCTCCTGCCATAATGGCGGTTCCAACATCTCTCCCGCCGCTCCCAATGTCTTCTCAGAGTACGTTACGGGGAAGGTCGGTCACCCGCTACCGACGGCCAACAATCCTCACGACGCCAGCGAGAAGACACTGCTCAACAACAACCGTCACGCCACCTGCGTGGACTGCCATAATGCCCACGGCGCTCAGCAGGTGAAGACGTTTACGACGACTCCGCTGATCCGCGTCTCGCAACTGAACGTCGCCGGCATCAGCGCCACGGACGGCACCACCGTGCTGACTCCGGCTGTCAATCAGTATGAAAACTGCCTTCGCTGCCATGGAACCAGCATCGGCAAACAGGTATTGCCCATCTACGGTTATCTGCCCGCACGCCTGGTGGCCGGTGGCGATCCTCTTAACCTCATCCCTCAGTTTGCAGCCAGCGCAGTTTCCAGCCATCCAGTCACGCATACCAGCAAGGGCACTTCCGTGAGCCTGCTACCCAACATGCTCAACCTCGATGGGGCCACCAAGGGCCGTGCCATGGGCACCCAGATTCTCTGCACCGACTGCCACAACAGCGACGACAATCGCGAATTCGGAGGCGCAGGACCCAACGGTCCCCACGGCTCCCGCTGGACCCACATTCTCGAACGCCGATATGAATTCAGCCAGGCGATGACCCCCGGCGGCCTGATCAAGAATCTTTTCCCCAATCCCGATTTGAGCGTCGCGGGTCCCTACGCGCTATGCGGCAAATGTCACAACCTGTCTGCCCAGATCATGAGGAACACAAGCTGGGCTCATCACGCCGACCACATCAACGCGGGAGTTTCCTGCTCGGTCTGCCACACCGCCCACGGCGTCGGAGCCACCAGCGGAGCCGTCTCGGGCGATAACCTCATTAACTTCGACGTGAATCTCGTCGCCATGAACAACGGTCAACCCATCTCGTACAACGGCGCCACCAAGACCTGCACCCTTGTATGCCATCAGATAGCGCACAACGCCGACGGCTCCACAGGCGCCGTTGCCGTAAGCCGGCGCATTGGATTTAAAAAATGAGCGCCTCCCAAACAAAATCGACGCCGGTTACCGCGCGGCATTCCTCTCCCGGAGGTTATGTGAATTTGCTCCCACATGGCAATTCCAGCGCGCGAGCTGCGAGCCGCTGTTTCGGCATTGGTCTCCGGCTCTTGATCCTGTTGACCGCGCTCCTGCCCATCCGCGCCCTGGCTGCCGTGCATCCCGTTCCCCTCGATCCCAAGACCGACTCCGCCAAGTGCATCGAGTGCCACGAAGATAAAACCAAGGGCAAGTCGGTTCACTCCGCCATGGCCATGGGCTGCACCAGTTGCCATGAAATCCGCGTCAACAAGGACATTACCCGCGTCAAGCTCATCACCACTTCCTCCTACGCACTGTGCATCACCTGCCATGCCGACAAGAAGGCATCCGACATCAAGGGGACGGTCCATCCTCCCGCGGTCCGCGACTGTCTGACGTGCCACGATCCGCACGTCAGTGACAACAAGAATCAACTCCTCAAGCCGCCCTCCGGAGACGCGAAAGAAAATCTCTGCCTTCAGTGCCACAAGACGGGGACCGACGTGCCGGAGAAGGGCAGCCGGCACGCCGCCCTCGACATGGGCTGCGATACCTGCCATATCACGCACAAGACCGGTCCTGAACCGACCGTCGAGAACCAGTTCCATCTCACCAAGGCTGCCCCTGCGCTTTGTCTTGATTGCCACGATGCCAAAGACGCCGATTTGCAGAAGGCCCATCAGAATCAGCCTTTCGCCACCTCAAACTGTCTCGAATGCCACGACCCCCATCAGTCCGCGGCGCCTCATTTGATGGTTAAATTCCTCCATCCTCCCTTCGAGGCCGGCAGTTGCGAGATGTGCCATGCGCCCGCCAAAGACGGCAAGGTCGTTCTTACCCAGACTGACGTCAAGGCCCTCTGTGTAACCTGCCACGACGACAAGGCCAAACTGATCGACAGCGCCAAATTCCCTCACCCCGGCGCCGCCGGCGATTGCACGGACTGCCACAGTCCCCACGCCAGCAATCAGCCCGGCCTGCCTAAAACCGATCTGGTCTCCATCTGCATCGGCTGCCACACCGACATCGGCGACCTGCGCAGCAAGGCCGTCCACCATCAGCCGGCCTTCGTACAGGGATGCTCCACCTGCCACACCCCGCACGGCGGCGACATAGAACACCTTCTGCGCGCCCAGGGCAATGCCCTGTGCCTCGAGTGCCACGGTCCGGATTCCGTCCCCCGGCGCGACGATGCAAACCACCTGCTCACCATCTTCAACGGCGCCGTCAGGCTGCCGGAAGACTATTACCAGAAAAACAAGGTTGCGATCCTGCCGCTCAAATACGGCCTCGGCCATCCAGTCGAATACCACCCCGTCTCCGACGTCATGGACCCCACCAATCAATCCAGGGTCAAGACGCCGCTCAGTTGCCTGTCCTGCCATCAGCCCCATGCTTCGGCCCAGGCCGATCTGCTGATCAAAGACCAGGTCAACAACATGGCCTTTTGCGACAACTGCCACAAGAACAGGGTCAACATGAAAGAAACTACGCTTCCGCCCGCGAAATAACTGGAGTTCACCATGTCCCGCTTACCCCTCAATTCGACTCGTAACCCAGAGCTGCTGACTTTGCTGCTGCTGCTCGTGCTTGGCGTGGCGTTGCCGTTCTCCGCCGCTGCGGCCAAGAAAAAAGCCGCCACGCCCGCCGCAGACAACAGCGTGGGGCCTCGCAAGTTTCCTTTCGACCCCACAAAGCTGGCCTGGCCAAGTCCGCCCAATGTCGCGCGCATCCACTGGCTCGATTACTTTGCCGGCTCTAAAATCGACTACACGCCAGAAGCCGCCGCCAAGCCCAAGGCCACCTGGATGGATCGGCTCGCCGGCACGCCGTCCGATGCGGAAAAATTCAATCCCAAGACCTACCCTTTCCAGTTGCTCGGGCCGTACGGCATCGCCATCGACTCGAAGGGCCTGGTGTATGTGGCCGATCAAAAAGTCGGCGCGGTCTTCATCTTCAATACCGAGACCCGCGACACCCAGATGATTCGCAACGGCTACGAAGCCCACTTTGGCTGGATCAACGGCCTCGCCATCGACGACGACGACCGGCTTTTTGTCTCCGACGGCAAAATGCACCGCGTCATGATCTTCAACGCCAAGCACGAGATCGAAAGCCAGATCACCGAAGGACTGGTCGACCCCGTCGGCCTGGCCCTCGACACGACCAACCGATTTCTTTATGTGGTCGATACCCAGCAGGATCAGGTGATCGTCTACGACGCCGATACCCTGAAGCTGCTGCGACGCATCGGAACGGGCGGCAAGAACCACTTCCTCACCACCCCCGGCGACTTCGGCGCGCCGCAGGGCGTGGCGGTCGATAGCGAGGGCAGCGTCTATGTCACCGACACCCTCAACAATCGCGTGGAGATCTTCGACGCGGACGGAAATTTTGTAAGCCTGTTCGGAAAAAACGGTGACGGCCCCGGATACTTCGCCCGTCCGAAAGGCATAGCCATCGATGCAGACGGACACGTCTGGGTCGCCGACCAGGTGACCGACCGGCTGCAAGTCTTCAATAAGGAAGGCCAGTTGCTCACCTACGTCGGCCTCGGCCACGGCAGTTTGCCCGGCCAGTTCAACTCCCTGGTTGGAGTCGCCATCGACAAGCAGAACCGGGTCTTTACCACGGAGCAGTATCCGGGCCGGCTGCAGGTCTTCCAGTACGTAACCGACTCAGATGCCGCTACGGAAAAGACCAAGCACGACGAGGAGTTGCAAAAAGCCGCTGAGCGCCGCCAGAAGGCGGCCGCACCCGCCGCGCCGGCGACCGAGCCTCAACCCGCTCCAACAGCAACGCCAGCAACGGCTCCAGCCAAACCCTCCGGTCAGTAGGACTCCGCGCTGGATGCGACCAATTTTCTGCCTGTGTCGCCGATTTGAAGGTCGCAGGGATGAGACCAGCAGGCTGAAGGCGAGGCATCACAAATCTCCATCAGCCGGAAAGAAACGCATCTCCAGAACGATGGTGATTGGCAACCGGACTCAGCCTGTGCAGGCCTGGGCGTAGACCTTGAGCACGCGCTGAATATGGAAACGAACGATTGCGGGCGCGGAGTTTTCCAGGCTGCCTTCACGAATGGCTTCGTGCTCGCAAGGAAGATACTGGCTCAGCAGGGCAAGGGGCAGCGGACCCTTAAGCGTTTCGAACAGCCGATGCACGGCCTGCTCCAACCTTGGTTGCGGCCAGTAATAGCGGCAGCGGTCGCTCAAACTGAATGAGCGCGCAAATCTCTGTTGCTCGGCGGTTCCATGGTAGTAAGGTTTCCAATGCCCCGGGTTGAGCAGCATCTCTTCTTCCAGCGCATCTCGCACTCGCGATGGTTGACTCGCGTACCCGGGTATTTCGCGTTCGATTGACTCCAATGCGTAGAGGGCTTCACGGTAGGCGAGGGTCAGCCACGGTCCCACCTTGAGGATCGCAAAATGGTCCTTGACCATCCGCTTCAGGCTGGGGGGCGTCTGATAGTCGGTCGAATGGGCCTCGTACACCAGTTCTGGGCTATCGGGCAATCCAGCGACGAGGTGCGCGGCCTTCCGCGGGTCATAGTCGAAGACAGACGTATCGCCGAATTCCACTCCAGGCTGCACCACCATCCCGATCACGTTCTCCCATGCGCGATCAAGGCCGCGGGCAAGGAACGCTTTCCGGAATGCCTTGAGGGTCGATTGCATGTCTTCGAGACGCGTCGGAGCAGGGCACTCGCCCTCGGCGACTTCACCGCCGGGAACCGGGACCTCGGTGCCGATTACATAAAGAGGGCGCGGCCAATCGGATGGGACCGAGGCATAGCTCTGCTCGGCCACCTGGCAAAGCAGGGCGGCGCGTTCAGCAACAACCTCTTCGGCGAGCGCGGCAGGGTCATCCGCGCAGGCCATGCTGGCATCGAGGTGAATCTTCTGATACCCGGCCAAGACGGAGTGTGCGGCCAACTCACAGGCGTTGCGCATCGCAGTTGCGGAAGGTTCAGATCGCCAGCAGTAAGGCCCCAGATGGTCCGCACCGAGCAGCACCCGGGAGGGGGGCAACCCCGCCTTCGCAGCAGCCCCGCGAATCTGCGCTGCAAACTGTGCGGGCGTGCTTCCGGTGTACCCGCCAAACTGATTTACCTGGTTTGATGTCGACTCCACATGCAGGGTCGTCCCGTCGCTCAGGGACTGCTGAATTGCGGCGTTGAGGACCGCGGGATGGGCGGAGCAGACAGCGCATGTGCCGGCATGGCCGGACTCACGGTTGCGCCGCACGAGGTCGCGGAGGAAATCGCTCTGCTGGGAAGGCCCCACTTCTTGTTGCGCGGAAACAACTGACTTCATATCGTGTGTCATTATATATTTGTATTCTTTCGTTTAATATCTAATTTTGACGATATGAAGTGGTCCGCAATCGAATTGCACGACTTGGTGAAACGGCCGTTCCTAAAGTACACGCGAACCTGAATCGAACTTGCAGGAGGAAGTCTTTCGTGGCGCGCTTTGACGTAACCATCGCAGGCGAACTGAACCTGGATCTGATTCTTTACGGTCTGCCCGAAGAACTTCCCCCGGAACGCGAACTGCTGGCCTCGGGGATGATGCTGACGCTGGGCAGCTCGTCGGCAATAGTCGCCCACAACCTGGCCTCGCTGGGATGCAATGTGGGCTTCATCTCCTGCGTGGGCGCCGACAACTTCGGGGATGTTGCCGTGGACCGACTCGACCAGTCGGGAGTGGAAGTGTCAAGGGTTCGCACACTGGGCGGCGGAGCGCGGACCGGCCTCACGGTCATTCTCCCGCGCGAAAAATGGCGGAATATTCTCACCTACCCAGGCACCATCTCCGAGCTCAAGCTCGAGCATCTGGACATGGATTACCTTGCCTCTTCGCGGCATTTTCACCTGTCCTCCTACTACCTGCAGAGAGGCCTCCAGCCCGAGGTTCCGGAGCTGCTGAAGGAACTAAAGTCGGCCGGGCTGACGATCTCTCTGGACACCAATGACGATCCCGATGACACCTGGGAGGGAGGCCTCGCGGAGGCGCTGCCGCTGGTGGATATTCTTCTGCCCAACGAGCGGGAGGCGATGAAGATTGCCGGGGCGAGCGACCTTGATGAGGCGATCGCGCGCCTGACGCAGCTGGTTCCGCTGGTTGTCGTAAAGCTGGGAGCGCAGGGCGCAGTGGCCTGCCGCGGCCAGGAGCGGATTCACTGCCCGGGGCTGAAATTGGATAAAGTCGTGGACCCGGTGGGCGCGGGCGACAGTTTCGATGCGGGATTTCTAAGTGAATTTGTTGGTGGAGCCGACCTTCAGGCGTGTCTGCGCAAAGGAAACCTGGCGGGCGCCCTGTCAACGACCCGGCCAGGGGGCACGGAGGCATTTCGCGACTCCGTGTACCGCGAAGAGTTTTTGCGAGAGCAGGCGAAGATCCTTGAGGCGCGCTAGGCCTGGATCACTTCGATCCCGCGCGCACGTAAAGGCCGGATGAATTCTTCGCTGGCCTTGGTGTCGGTGATGAGGCGATGAATCTGGTCGAGGGAGCCGATACGGGAGACGCTCCGGCGACCCAGCTTGCTTGAATCGGCCACCAGCGTGATCTCGCGGGCTCTTGTCATCATCATGCTGTTCAGTTGCGCCTCGAGGACGTCCGGCGTGGTGGGGCCGCTTTCCAGATCGAAACCGTCCACGGCAAGGAACAATCGGTCGGCATGAAGATCCCCCAGCATGGCTTCGGCCTGCGGACCCACAAAGGACTGCGAAACCGGCCGCAGAATTCCGCCGATGCAGATGACCGAGATTCCCGGGGCGTCCACCAACTCTGAGATAACATTCATGGCGTTGGTGATGATGGTGAGCCCGTGGATGGCGCGGGTCTTGAGCTGGCGGGCGATTTCAGTGGTTGTGGTTCCCGAGTCGAGAATGATGACCTCGCCCGGCTGAACGAGGGCCGCCGCAGCCTGTCCGATCCGGGCTTTTTCGGTCCGGTGCAGGGAAGCCTTGACTCTAAGCGGGTAGTCCTGGGTGGGCTCCAGTTGCTTGACGGCGCCCCCGTGGGAGCGAACCAGAGATCCGGCTGAGCAAAGAGCGTCGAGGTCAGCGCGAACCGTGACCGCCGACATCGAAAATCTCTCGACCAGGTCACGAACGGTGATTTGACCGTCTTGCTCCAGAAGGTCCAGGATCTTCCGGCGCCGCTGTTCAGCCAGCAACGGTCTTTCGACTCGAGCTCGTCGCATCTGTGCAAGTGTATGGATTTGCATAATTAGAGTCAACTCCTTTTACCGGGATTTACTCTCTTCGTTTACGCTTTCTTTCTTATTGGCTCAATCCGGAGGCGAGTCCGGAATGAGTCGGCCAGGGCCTGTGTCCAGCCTGACTGGTTCGCCGAAAGACCGAGGTTCATAGGGGGCCGCGTTTTCGTTTGTGTATTTTTTAATTGACATTTATTGGTTTTAGCTCGACAATTCTTTCGTTCCTGCCAATTTCATCTTCAGCCTGAAAACCTGGACCCCATCAGCTGAAAACACGAACCTTCAAGTGAACAAATTGAGGAGGCTAATCGATGATGTTGCACAAGCTTATTCGTAGTTTCTTATTGGTGGCGGCGATTCTTGCCCCCATTTTCTGTATGCCAGGCTATTCCCAGGTATCGGATGGAACCATCCGCGGAACCGTTTCCGATCTGACCGGAGCGGTATTGCCCAACGCCACTGTCGTTCTGACCAACACGGGAACGGCCGAGCAGTACACTCAGCCGACCAACAAGGATGGTTACTACACGTTCGCGGATCTCGATCCAGCGGTTTACACGGTCAAGGTCTCGGCGCCTGCTTTCGAATCCTGGGAAGGCAGGCTGACGCTGCGGGTGGCACAGGTGGCGGTAATTGACGCAACCTTGAAGCCCGGCGCTGTGACAGCGACCGTGGCGGTGAACGATGTTACGCCGGTGCTCGACGCCGGTGACGCGACGCTCTCCGATGTCAAAGAGGAGACGCGCATCGCGACGATTCCGCTGTCGAACAGCAACTTCACCAACATTCTGAACTTTAGCCCGGGTGTGGTTGCGAACGGCTATGCCGGACAAGGGTCCGGGTACACGCGCGTGAACGGAATCCCCGGCGGCTCGATCACCTACCAGGTTGATGGGCAGTCGGCGAACGACCGGTTTACCAACGAAATACAGGCAACGCCGCAGGCGATGCAGACGATTCAGGAATTAAAGGTAACGACCTCGAATGGCAGCGCGGAATATAGCACGCCGGGAGTCGTCGATGTGGTCACCAAGGGCGGCACCAACGAATTTCATGGCCAGGTTCACGAACTTTATCAGACTGGCGGACTCGAAGCCCATGGCTTCAACGCCCTGACGACTCACCTGGTTCACAATGAATTCGGCGGCCAGTTCGGCGGGCCGGTCCGGATCCCCAAGCTCTACAACGGCACGGACAAGACCTTCTTTTACTTCGATGCGGAAAAGCAGATCCAGCACAAACTCGGCGCAGACGGAGAACTCGTGCCACAGCCCGATTGGTTAACGGGCGACTTCCACGATTACGTCGACTCGTCTCCGGCGCTGAACAACATCAACATCTATGATCCGCTCAGCGGAGTCTACGATCCGGAGACTGGCCTGGTTACCCGCAGCCAGTTCGTCTCCAATGGAGTAAAGAACGTGATTCCGCAGGGGCGTCTCAACGCGTCAGCCGTTAAGATCGCGTCCTACATTCCCAAGCCCAATGTGCCTTGCCCCGGTCAAACCTGCTACAACACCGCCGCACCCAACTGGTTGAACCCTACCGGCTTCGCGATTGACAACATCCTCCGCTACACCGGGAAGGGTGATCATCTGTTCGGCAAGGATCTGCTCTCCGGCCGCTACACATATACCAAGGAGAACATTCTCGGGCCGGCGTTTGGGGGGTTTTCAGGGTATATCCTCAACCCGCAGCTCAGGCAGTGGGGCGGCCATAACGGCGTACTCTCGTTCACCTCGCCGGTCGGCTCACATGCGGTGAACGAGGCTCGCATCGGCATTCAGGTATTTAATATGTACTCGGGCCCGGTGCCAATACCTGGATTATTCGCCTCTCTCGGACTGCCTACCTATCCGACCGCCATCGCGTGGCCCGGGGTCTATTGGTGGGACAACAACCAATACAACCAGGCGGTTATCGACAGACCCAATCCAAAGAGTCAGCCCAACCAGAACGTGACGCTCGCCGACAGCTACTCGTGGACTCGCGCCAGGCACGAATTGAAGGTAGGGTTCTCGGTTACCAACTCGCGCGTCAACACGATCGAGGGACAGAACCCCGGCGGCAATTATAACTTCGACGGATTTTTTACCAGCCAACAGATGGCTGGAACGGCCGTCACATCGACCAGTGTTGTCCCCGTGGTAGATACGGGCGCCGGGTTAGGCGATATGCTGCTGGGCGAAACCGACCAGCTCTTCTACGAAGTGGTGCCAACCTTCCACACCCGCCAATCCGACTACGCCGGGTTTGCCCAGGACAACTGGAAGCTCAACCCGCGCCTCACATTGAACCTTGGCGTGCGCTATGAGTACTGGAGCCCTTATACGGACGCAGGCGGTTTGTCGGCGACTCTTGATCTGAAGAACGCGCCCACCACAAGCTGCATTGTACCCGCCGCACTCACCGGGACAACAAGCCAGGCCTGCGTGACAGCCGGGACAGCCGGTTATCCCGCGTGGTTCCAGCAGTCATCCCCCAGCACCATCATTCCCAACTCCGGATCTGCTCAGAACGCCGACCAGATTGCGGCGTACAAGGCGATCGGCATGCCGATTGAAACCGCAACGCAGGCCGGTGTTTCCAACTCGCTCTGGGACATGCCAAAGAACAACTGGGCGCCGCGGCTTGGATTTGCCTATCAATACAACGACAAGACCGTGGTTCGCGGCGGATACGGGATTTATTACTGGACCATGCCGCTGGTGCAATATCAGCAGAACACGCGTGACAATGAGCCTTGGTTCGTGGCGGCGGCGAACAACACCGATAATGTCAACGCCGTCGGCGCCGAGCTTGCATTTCCATACGGTCCCAGCAGCCTGGGCAGCCAGTGCAACTGCTCCGTGCTGCCTGCCGGCTACTCCGATCCGCGCCAACTGGGATCGATCGGCATCAATCCCAGCGCGGGTGCTGCCATCAACAGCGGCTTCGGCGTGGCTGCGTGGGATACAAACTACAAGGCACAGAAGGCGCAAGAGTGGAATCTGACCCTGGAGCGCGCATTGCCGGGCAGTTGGAATGCCAGCCTGGGCTATGTGGGCAACAAGGGGGGGAATCTTGTTGACTTCGACACCATCAACGCGGATCTTCCGCGTGAACTGGTTACCGGGGCCAGCTTCAGCGGACACGCGGCCCTTCGGCCATACCCTCTCTACAGCGATGCGGGAACAGGCTCCATGGATGAGTTCCGCTTCGGCGGCTACTCCAACCATAACGAGGCGAGGGGCGAGATCAACCATACCTTCAAAGGCTCGTTCCTCCTGCAAAGTTACTTCACGTTTGCCAAGACCCTGACCACCTCGGAGGGCTCTGAAAACAGCTTTGGTGCATTGCAGTTGCCGCCCGCCGCGCTGACCTACAATGCTCCGCTTAACCAGAGAATGCGAATGATCTATGCGCCGGATTCTTATCTTGGGGCGAAGACCTTCGTCATCGACGGCCACTACGAGCTGCCCTTCGGCAAAGGCAAGCAGTTGCTCGCCGGATCGCCTCCGATCGTCAACGAGGCCGTCAGCGGCTGGAATGGCTCACTCTTCTACATGTGGCACAGCGGTTTGTACTTCTCGCCGTACTTCAACTCCAATCCTGGAATTGGCAACTCCTCAAACGCCTACATCCTGGCGCCAGGTTCCGTGAATCGCGGAATTCTGCCCAGGGGAAGCCGTACGCGCGCCGAGTGGTTCAATGCCTCAATCTGGGATCCCGCATCCGGCAACGCATACAACGGTCAAACCTTTGAGAAGCGGGACAACCAGCTCGACTACGACCTGCTGAACGGTATACCCAGAAACTACATGACCGGCCCAGGCTACTCGAATGCCGATGGCACGCTCTCCAAGCTCACACCGATCGGCGAACACGTGAAATTCGACCTCGAGATGCAGGTGTTCAACGTGTTCAACCACACCAACCTCGGTTTGCCGTCCAATGGGGGTACCATCTCCAAGGGTCTTGGCACGCCGCGCTTGCTGCAGTTCCAGGGGAAGATCATCTTTTAGAGGGTTTCGAAATCTGTCTCATTCGAACCGCGGCCGGGGAACCCATTCTCTTGTGGAATGGCTTCACCGGCCAAGGTGAAGTAGAGAATACTTGCCGGTCCGGAACCGGTCATTCAGGCTGATCGGAAATCGTCTCTTCCAGATTGCCTGTCTCTCGCCAACCTGAGTGTTCCGAAGACTTGGGGCGCATGAAATGTCTGCTTGTATGTTGGTTGCCATGCGATTTCCTTGCAGTTCGATTCAGGCCCCTGCGATCGATAGAAGTTGATGCGCAGGACATTTTCCGCGGCAGCGGGCTGGTCGTCGATGGATGAGTAAGGAATGCGCATGAAGCCGTACCACAGCTTTCCGACCGGGTCGATGCGCGCGCTTGTTTCGAGGCCCGACTTCCATATCCAGCCGTCTTCCGGATGGGGACTGTCCAGGTCAATATCAAGATCAACCCATTCGCCTTGCGGCGAAACCTCAAATTCCTTGTACCTGCGGATGTTCTCGAAGTCCGAGCCAATGAAGACTTCCGCCACATCCCAGTTCCACAATTCGTATGATTCCTCCAACACCGTTGGCGCGGGCTTCAAGTTCAGTTCGTGGTAAGGGCAAATGAATAGGAAATACAGATTGTCGGACGTCCACTGCGCGAGGACTTCCGTCTTGAGTTCCGGGACCGGATCACCGAAGGCATCTGCCTCGGCGATGACAGAGGGAGCGCCATCCCAAAACGAAGAGTGCGGATTCGTATCGGCCGGAGAATCGCGATCCCGGAACCGTGCGGTGGCTAGATTTGAAGGGCAGGGAATTGTGGTCATCGCGTTGTCAATCGGGGTCTCCACTCAGTCTTCCTCCAGGCTATTCTTTCTGCCACTGTCTATCCTATTCTTGCGTTCTTTGTTTTGGTTACCATGCTATTATTACGATTTATTGTCGATTTATATGCGTGACGGGAGGAAAGTGTGAGCAAGTCCGTAATCCGCGAGACCAGGGGAGATGAGCCTTGGCTTCCTGCATTCGCTCACGATAGCGCAGAGGCGTCCCTGTTGCTGGGCCGTTCCGAAGATCAACAATGCGAGTTAGGTTACTTCAATACCCTACGAGAGATACTTCAGCAGCCTGCCACCTGGTTGCGAACGGGCAGGGATCTGGCGCGGATGTCCGAGTGGTTGCTTCGGGTGGTGGAAGGCGTCGAGGCAGTGGTGCTGACCGGCTCCGGCAGTTCAGAGTACGCGGGAGAATGTGTTTGCAACTCTTTGCAGAATAGCCTGGGAGTCGTCGCGGAGACGGTCGGCGGCGGCAAGTTGTTGACACATGGTGGCCGTGCGATTCCCCCCGGCCGACCGGCTCTTATGGTCTCATTGGGCCGATCCGGGGATAGCCCGGAGAGCGTCGGCGCCATCTCTGCCATCTTGGAATCCGAGCCGGAGATCAGGCACCTGGTGGTGACATGCAATGCAGAGGGTCAACTGGCGACAACATATCGCGACGATCCCGCCGTAAAGGTGATCGTGCTTTCGGAAGACACGAATGACCGCAGCCTGGTGATGACCAGCAGCTTTACAAATATGGTGCTCGCTGCCGGATTTCTGGGAATGATGCGGACTCCAGAGACCTACGTCACACTGACGGAGGATCTGAGCAAGAAGGCCGAGGAGATCCTTCATACTTACTTTGACACGCTGGCTGGGCTGGCGCGGCGTGATTTCAGCCGCGTGGTGTTCCTGGCGAGCGGTACGCGGATTGGCGCAGCAAGAGAATCCGCGTTGAAGATGGTCGAGATGACTGCGGGAAGTGTGTGGGCCACGTGCGAAACCTACCTTGGCCTTCGACACGGGCCAATGAGCGCTGTTCATAGCGATACGTTGGTTGTGTGTTTTCTATCGTCCGACCCGCTGGTGCGAGCCTATGAGTGCGACCTCATTCGCGAGCTGAATGACAAGCAGCTTGGGATGGCGAAGCTGATCTTCGGCGAGAACGTGCCGCCGGAACTGGTTCATGAGGAAGATGTTGTGGCCGAATGCAATGGCCTGGCGCGACTGGGCGACGAAAATATGCCGGTCCTCGATGTGATTTTCGGGCAGCTGCTTGCTTTTTTCCGGTGCATGGCTGAGGGCCTGGAGCCGGATTCCCCTTCGAGTAATGGCGTGATCAACCGGGTCGTCCAGGAGTTCAAGCTGCATCGCTCATCGGAATGATTAAGGACCGAATGGGGCGGAGAGCCGGCGAGGTTCAGCACTCCTCGCGCGCTCTTGCTGGTAGAGTTGATTTCTTGTGGCTGTGCGGAGATGTGCGGGTGAAGACCGATTCAGAAACATTTCGCATCGAGACGCCGGGCACCTGGAAGCCGCTCGATCTTTCAGAGTTTGAGCCGCATACGGTGCTCGAGGTCAAGCGGACGCCTGTTCAGGGGCCGAGATACCCGGTCATCGAACTGCATGCGCATACAGCCTTTTCGGCCCACGTAGTCAATGGTGTCCATCTGTCCGCGGAGAGGCAGTACCTGGCTCCCGCCGAGGAACTGCTGGAGGTGATGGACCGCCAGAAGGTTCGAATTCTGAATAACCTGACGGGAGGGTTTGGGAGCGGACTAGACGACTGTCTTGCGCGTTACGACAAACGCTATCCGGGCAGATTCTGCTCATTCACAGAGCCGGACTACGGACGGTTTCTTGAACCCGGCTATCCGTCCTACCAGGGCGCGGCGATCGTGCAGGCCAGCCGATCGGGCGCCAGAGGCCTGAAGATCCTAAAAACTTTAGGCCTGTTTCTGCGCGAACGGATTACGACCGGAGAACTGGTCAAAATCGACGATGCCCGTTTCGATCCGATGTGGGAGGCCTGCGGTAGTCTGGACATGCCGGTGGGAATTCATGTTTCCGATCCGGTGGCCTTCTTCAAGCCGACGGACCGATTCAACGAGCGGTACGAGGAGTTGAACAATCATCCCGATTGGTCGTTCCATGGGCCGGAATTCCCTTCGCATGGAGAGTTGATGGCCGCCCGCGACCGGCTCTTTGCGCGGCACCCGCGCACACAGTTTATTGCGCTGCATGTGGGTAGCTTTGCCGAGAACCTGGAGAGCGTTGCGGCCAGTCTTGACCAATTCCCGAATATGACGGTGGATATTGCGGCTCGCGTAGGAGAACTTGGCAGGCAGCCCCGTGCGTCACGGGCATTCTTCGAGAAGTATCAGGACCGCATCCTTTTTGGAACCGACGCCATTCCGCACGGCCATCAATATCCGCAACAACTTTTCTGCGATCAACTCTATGAGATCTACTATCGCTTTCTGGAAACCGACGACGAATATTTCGACTACGCCCCCGCAAAGACTCCGCCCCAGGGAAGATGGCAGATTTCAGGGATCAACCTGCCTGACTCGATTCTGAAGAAGGTCTATTACGAAAACGCTGCGCGCTTGTTGAAACTAGAGCTGTAGACACTCCTTCATCCGGACGGTCCGGACCCCTGAATCCCGGCATTTGACGCCGCATGCGGATTGAGTACTCAATCCGCTGGTCATCTGTGCCGGACCGGCAAGCTGCCGCATAGGGATTCGGCGTAATCCTATACCAGCAATAGACTATCGTTTACTTGCTATAATTTGCGCATGATTTCCCGCAGAAGATTTTCTTGGTTTGTGATTCCAGCCGCTGTCATTTTGGCAATATCGCCCCGTACATTCGCGCAAGTCAGTGTATGGGAAGGCAAGCTGAGTTTGCCTGCTTATGAGGAGGGGCCTCCGGATCCGAATCCGCCGTTCGACCAATACTCCGGAAATACCAACTATCCCTATACCATGCGCGACAATCTGACTGATAAAAAGTCGGACCACGAATGGCGCGCGGTCTTCCTCGAAAATGAGTATCTGAAGTGCAGCATCCTTCCGGACCTGGGCGGGCACGTCTACACCTGCATCGATAAGCTCACCAATCAGCCCATGTTTTATGCCAATCCGTCGATCAAGAAGGCCGGAATCGGATATCGAGGCGGCTGGTCGGCATTTGGAATTGAGTTCAATTTTCCCGTATCGCACAACTGGGTCACGGCATCTCCCGTCGATTATTCGTTGGCCAAGAATGCCGATGGAAGCGCCTCAGTGTTCGTGGGCAATGTAGATCGCGTGTACGGGATGCAGTGGACCGTCGAAATGGTTCTGCGACCCGGCTCCACGGTTTTGGAGTTGAAGGTAACGCTCAGCAACCGAAGCGATGTGCGTCACAGGTTCTATTGGTGGAGCAACGCGGGCATTCAGGTGTGGGATGATTCGCGTATCTGCTATCCCATGCAATTCACCGCCAGTCACGGATTTACGGAGATCGATCCCTGGCCGGTGAATGCCAAGGGTGTCGATATAAGCCTTCTGAAGAATCAGATCAATGGGCCCGAGTCGCATTTTGTGTATGGCAGCCGGGAGCCGTTCATGGGTATCTGGCACCCGCAGACTGACACCGGTGTCGTCCATTACTCCGATTACGAAGAACTGCCCGGCAAGAAGATCTGGTCGTGGGGCAACGATGCGGATGGTATCGATTGGCGCCGGGCACTTTCGGACAATCACAGCGCCTACATGGAGGTGCAGGGCGGGCTGTTCCGCAATCAGGAGACGTATGCATTTCTTCAGCCTCGCCAGAGCATCCATTTCAGCGAGTACTGGATGCCGGCGCGCGGCCTTGGTGGTATCGCTCGCGCTAACTTGAATGTGGTTGCAAATCTCAGCCGGTCAAGCGGTTCGTTGCATGTGTCGTTCAATGTAAACAGGCCATTCGCGGGCGCAACGGTTCGAATCCTGAATGGGAGCGCGGATGTCTTTGAACAGAAACTCGACCTCGCGCCCGAGACAACGTGGATACATGAAATCGTGTTGAACGACCCCGAAGCAAAATGCACCGTTGAAATTCTCGACGGAAGTGGGTCTCTCCTGCTTCACCAGACCGAAGGGGAATACGACTGGACGCCGAAAGAACAGGTAAGGACGGGTCCCCAGGAACAGGTGATAATTCCTGCGCCGGCGGAACGAACCGAAGACGATTGGGTGCAGCTTGGGAGAGACGAGGAGCTGAATGGAGCGCGCCTTGCTGCGCTGGTTCACTACAAGCAGGCACTCAAGCGATTTCCTGCCAGCCTGTCACTGCGCAAGGCTGCTGGACGGCTGGCGACGGATCTGCTTCACTACGACGAAGCGGTCGAGTATCTCGAACCGGTTGAGCGCCGGGAAACCTGGAATGCCGAGACCGCCTACTATCTCGCGATCGCCTACGAAGGAGTTGGCAGGCAACGCGAGGCCCAGATTTCATTTGAAGCCGCGCGGCTGCTACCTGAATTTCACGCAGCCGCCAGTTTGCGCCTCGCCGAGCTGAAAGCTCGCCAGGGTCAGCTCGCGTCCTCTCAAAGCGATCTTGCTGAATCAATCCGGGTTGCTCCGGACGACCTGCGAAGTGCTGAAGAGCTTGTCGCCGTCGAGCATGCGCTTGGCCTGATCCAGGAAGCGACCATACTCGGAACCCGATGGCTGGCGCGCTATCCGACAAGCTACTTTCTTCACGAAGAGCTTGGGAAGCCGGACAACGCGCATCTGGCCGCGGATGTCGATCGCATTTTGAATATCGCCGCCGAGTATATGCGGCTTGGCCTATACGAAAAGGCTCTCGGCGTCCTTTCGCGGGATTACCCATCCGTTCCCGCCGATGAGCGCGAGCCGGCCGAATCAACGCCTTCGAAGCATCCGCTTGTGGCCTACTATCGTGGGTATTGCAAACAGCAACTAAGACGCTCGCCGATCGAAGACTATTCCGCCGCAGCCGCGCTCTCCACCAAATACGTGTATCCAAGTGGCGCCATCACTTATGCCGTGCTCAAGTCGGCTTTGAATGCCAACCCGGCCGATGCGAACGCTACCTACCTGCTGGGAACGCTCGAGTTTTCGGTCGGAATGACCGATCGAGCCTTGGAGAAGTGGACCCGGGCGCTCGAGATGAACCCGCGAATTCCCTCGTTGAATGTGGATATAGGGCGCGCGCTGCTTGAAGTGAAGGGAGACACTGCGGGCGCACTCCGGGCGTTTCAACGCGAAGTGACAAGTGGGGATGCCTCGAACCAGGGCGCCTACTACGGCCTCGACCAGGCGCTCAGCCTGCTGAATCGTCCCGCGTCAGAGCGCGTTTCGGCGATGCAACGTTACCCTGACGCGGACAATATGCCAACCAATATGGTCTACGAACTGGCGCTGAATCTGGCCGAGGCGGGTGACCCTGCGAGCGCCGAGAAGCTCTTTTATAATCGGCCCTTCCTGCGCGCGGAGGGCGGGACCAATGTTCGCCAGATCTGGATTGAAGTGCGGCTGCAGCACGCACTGAAAATGGCTCGCGAAGGGCAATGCCAGTCCGCTCTGCTGACGGGGTCGCAGTTGGGGTCGGTTGTGCCGGATCTCGATTTTACGCGGGATGGCTTAGAGACCATTCTTCGCACGGCGCGTGTCCAATACCTGTTGGGAAAGCTCGCGACCGACTGCGGCAACGCGGAGCAGGGCAAGCCGCACTTTGAGCAGGCGGCCGGCAATACCGACCCGATCGGAGCTGGGTGGGCATTCCTGGCCGCAAAGAGGCTCGGTAAATACGATGGTCAGAAATGGCGAAGCCTTTTGGAAACTTCACGAGACGCCGATGAACACCTGGGAAACAGCCTGGGGACCTATGCTGCCGCGATAGTCGAACGCGAATTGGGCGATAAGCAGGCTGCCGAAGCTGGGTTTCGCAAGGCCCTGCTGATGCCCGACGGTCAGATGGCTCACCATCAAGCCAGGCTGGCCATCTTTGATGGAATCAACTAACAATTTTTCGGTTTCGCAGGCTGAGGTGTTGCGCCGCCACTCTAGACAATCAAGCGTTGTTTCCGTAGGCGCTGAATCAATTCTCCGCTGCGCCCAGGCTCGACATGGACTTCGGCGCAATGCGAAAGCCACGCGTGATCACGGCCAGATAAACCACTCCGATTGCGAGCCACACGAATCCTGCGGCACGGGCCTTGAAACTGAGGTTGATCCAGACATAGATGCAGACCACTGTGCCGGCGAGCGGCGAAACGAGGTTGGTCAGGAACGCGAGCCCGCTGCGTTGATGAAGACGAAAATAAAAGTGGCGAATCACACTCAGATTGACGAGGATGAATCCGATGAAAGCACCGAAGTTGAGCAGCTCCGCCACATCCTGAAATCGCATGAACAGCGAGCCAACGAGTGAAACCAGGCCCATGAGATAGATGCCGCGGGTGGGCGTTGAGAACCTGGGATCGACATGGGCGAAGATACGGCGGGAGATGACGCCGTCGCGGCCCATGCCGAGCAGCAGTCGGGAAGCGCCTGCTTGCCCGGTCAATGCACTGGCAAGGCCGGCAACCAGGAGAATGAAGACCACAAAGCCCATCATCCACCTGCCGCCGGCGGCCAGAGCGACATCGAGAATAGCTGTTTCCGGGCTGGCGAAGGTGTGAAAGTCGGGCCACACAAGAGCCGCGAGATACACCGTCAGTACACAGAAGACGGCCTGTAGCAGGCACACGAGGATGGTTGCAAAGGAGATGTCGCGCTCAGGATCGATGGTGTCTTCAGCGAGCGTGGAGATGGCATCGAATCCAATATAAGAGATGCTGGCAATGGCGGCTCCGCCCATCAGCGCGTGGATGGAAAACGTCTGACGCCGATAAAGGCCCGAGAGATCGAAGAGGCCGCCGAAGCCGTGGTGCAGCACGATCCAGGCGCCGGTCACGATGACAAACAGAACGGCGCAGAATGTCATCAGGGCCATCATCACGTTGCCCGCCTGGGCGGTCACACGAATTCCCCGCACATTGATGGCCGTAATGAGGACAGTGAGAGAGACGGTCCAGACCGAGTATGGAACCAGGGGAAGCAGCCGGTGCGCAGTCACTCCAACGTAGACGATGCTGAGAAGGGGAATAAGAAAGTAGTCCAGGATCATCGCCCAGCCGGCGATGAATCCAATCGAGGGGCTGAGCCCCTCCTGCGCATAGGTATAGGTTGAGCCCGCGGAGGGAAACGCGCCCGACATTTTGCCATAACTCGCGGCTGTGAACAGCATTGCGACCACGGCGACCAGGAAGCTGAGCGCGGCATGACCTCGCGATGTGACCTGGAGGATGCCAAAAACCGGATAGGCGGCGGTCGGTCCCAGGAGGACCAGCCCATAAAGAACCAGGTCCCGCCGCGAGAGAACGCGCTTTAAAGTTGGCTCGGGTTGGTCACTTGGCATATGCGATGAGATTACGTTTGTTGGAGGTTGAGCGTCAACAAAGAAACCTTGCTAACGATTGCTTTTACTTTCGTTTTATGCGTTTTGACTTGAATTCCCAGACGTCAAGATGTACAAAAATAAAGAGTAGGAATCCTTGGATAAGCTGTCCCGGTGGGCGCGAGCGCGTAGGAGTCGGAGCGTAACTGCCGGTGCCCCAGCTGCTTTAGGTCACACGGTGCGGCTGAGCGCGAGGGAAGGAAGATGTTCCGAATGGGAGCGAAGAGCGGGAACCTGGGTTTCTTGATTGCGGTACTGATTTTTGTCATCGGGACCGCCGCGCTCTTGTGCCAGGTACCGATCGAATCGCACCGCGACGGTGCGCTCTGGCTGGCCTCCAACGGCTCAATCGAGCTGGGCGTGAACGTCGAAACCGGCAGGATCGAGCACCTGCGCGACAAGGTGAGCGATGAGGATTACTGCAACCAGACTCTAGCCAATGCAACATCCGATACCGATGGAAACACGGGAATCCACTTCAATGTCGGCCCTCGTCCAGGGGGCCTCGAACTGGTGGATGAATTGCGCGGCGAAGTGTATTCCGACTTGTCCAACCCCGGCACGGTAGCCCATGTCAAAGAGTCGCACGGCGCGGAAGGGACTGAGCTGACCTTCGACAAGCAGTTTCCAGGGGCGGATTTTCTGGTGATGGAAAGCTTTCTGGTGAATGCCGGCCAGGTGCGCTGGGACGTGAAAGTGCATAAGACCACGGGAGCAGACCGCACGGTTCGTGTGATTCAGTTGCTTCCACTTCCGCTTGGCGGCTACCAGGCCTGGGCGCCGATCTCCGACGCGCCATTCCAGGTGAAGCCGTGGCTGCCCTTTTCGATCGACTATGGACAGTCCACATCTGGAGCAATCGGCGAGGGCCGCTGGCGCGCGACCGTGCCATTGATGGTCTTTTACTCGCACAGAAAGCAGCGTGCGCTCGCCGTTGCGTCGCCGCTCGATATACCCGCGGTGCGCATTCGCTTCTTGAACAATACCAGCGCCGAGGCAGATTTTCACTGGAACTCCCGGCAGTACCCATTGCGTGAGAGGCCGTACTTCGAGGTCAGCAACGAGTATCTCGGAATACGAAGCGGGCGCGATCTCCATGCCGGACTTCTGATCTCCGCACAGCAGTCCGATTGGCGGCCTGCCCTGGGATGGTTCTACGGGCAGTACAAGAGTTACTTCGATCCCGATCCGAAGTTTGAAGTCTGGGACGGTGTCTATGGCTCGGGATATGAATATTTAAAAGACTCCCTGACTCAGGAGCGGGTCAAAGCAAGTTATGCAGAGGAGTATCGGCGCGGCGTTCGCTGGGAGGAGCTGCACGGGTACTTTTCCCACTATGGTTCCATGCTTCCCGACGCAAGCGTGAAGAGTTGGGTGAACAAATCGGATTCCTTCGGCGAAACCATGACTCGTGAAAAGATCGCCGATCATTGCCGCGTGGCCAGGCAGGCGGGCGTTGGGACATTTCTCTATTTCAACGTCACGGAGTCGGAGTACTGGTTTGCGAAATCCAAATTCGCTGACAGTATCGCGAAAGATGAAGCAGGCAATCCGATCGGCGCATGGCAATCGCAGTCGTACCCCAGTGAACGTGCCTGCTGGCTGATGAACGCGGACCCCGCGACCTCGTTTGGCCAATACATGGAACAGCAGGCGCGAGACTTGGTGGATGCCTTTCCGGATGCCGCGGGATTTTTCTGGGACGTGTACGGACGCAGTTACATGTTCGACTTTGCGCACGATGACGGCGTCACGATGATCAACAACAAGCCGGCGTACTATCCGGAATTTATGTATCAGCGATTGATGCGTGAATCAATCGGGCCGCTCCTGCATGGGCGCGGCATGACGATCACGGCCAATAAGCCGGTGACCGTAGCGAGCACGAGCGGCGTGGACGGCATCATGATGATGGAGGATGCGCCGAAGGAAGAAAGCCCGGCGTGGATCACCGGGCAAAGCTACCTGGGTCTGACCCGGCATGTGATGATCCTGGATGGAAATGCCAACAATGCCGAGATGATGTACCTGCACTGCCTGCGTTACGGCGCCTTTCCTTCCTATTCTGAGGACCGCGGCGAGAAGGGCAGATTGCTCACTGAACAGGAGAAGTCCAGGCAGAGAGAGCTGGAGGGCAAGTACCTTCCATATATTTCCATGTTTCAAGGCAAGAAATGGATATTTTATCCGGAGGCGCTTACTCTTCCGGAGAACTCATTTGGAAACATCTTCCGGCTCAAAGACGGGTCGGTCATGATCACAATGATTTCCGCGTGGCGAGTCCTGCGAGATGCCGAGGGATTTAGCTCCAATCTGGAAGTGATCGCGCGGCTGCCCGATGCAGCATTGTTTCGAAATGCAGATATCATTTCGGTCGATGGCGGTGAACGCGTGAACGAGCCGACACGTGTTGATGGCGACCGTATCACGATCAAAGTTCCCAGGCACGGCAAGGCGACAGTTATACTTCTGAAGCCCAGTGCGAGCGCGAGCAACTAGAAGATGAGGGAGAATCCAGTGCGAGGTGAAGACCACGTTGGCCCGATGAACGCAACGGTCAGGGGTACGCAATGGGCTCGAAAGAGAGTGCTGCTCAATTCATGCATTCAGTGGATTGCAGCACTCGGCTGCCTCTTCGTGGCGGCCGCGGCACACGCGCAGGATCTGCGCGCGCAGTGCGGATCGATTCCAAAATCGCAAGTCGAGATCATCGACAGTACACGGCAATCGTATTCAATTCGGATGGGCGGGAAAATCGATGGCGAGATGACACGCGATCCGATGGGCTACTGGGCATACGACCAATATTGGGAACCCAATGTGTCGGTGACGCTGGAAAATCTGGGTGATACACCAATCGTGAATCCGTGGATACAGCGCGCAGGAGCGCCGGACACTCGCAGTTTGAAGTCGATCGTCGAATCTCTCGTCAAGCCAGGTATGAGCGACAAAGAAAAGGCTCGCAGATTGTGGGAATACGATATTCAAAGCCGCTTTCATGCGACTACGCAAGACGATGAAGTTGCGGATGAGGTGAAGCGGGTCAACATATACGGCTACTCGCTTTGCTACGACGCCAGCAAGAACCTGAGCGACCTGTGGCGTGCAGCCGGGCTGAAGGTACGGCAGGGGTTTCCGAATGGCCATAGCCTCGCCGAGGTCTACTACGAGGGCGGCTGGCATTTGCTCGATTCAGATGAGAGCATTATTTCACTGCTCCGCGACAACGAGACGATTGCGTCGGAAAGCCAGGTGGTCCAGGATCACGATCTGATGAAGCGCACCCACACTTACGGCCTGCTTGCCAAGGATGACCGCATGACGGACGAAGGATCGGCGTCGCTTCTGTTCTATGAGGGAGAACGTTCGGGCGAGCAGCCAAGCCTCACACGGCACAACATGGACTACACTCTCCGGCCAGGCGAGTCGATCAGCTGGGATTGGAATCCAGCCAATCGCTACCATGCCATGCCCTTCTCGTTTGCCGATTCCGATGCGGACAATTGGAACAAGCGTTGGAGAATCATGGCTCATGTGATGGATGGAAAGATGACCTACTCGCCGGATCTCGGCAAAGAGTCAAACCTGAAATATCTACAGTTAGAAGGTGTAGAGCCGAGATCCACAGGCGGGTCAGGCCGAGGTCTTTATCTCATTGGAGAATTGGGAACAGTCGATGTACCGGTGACGAGCGCTTATCCGGTCGTGGGAGGCCGCTTGGATGCCGGCTTTGTGCGGCGCGATGCCAACATCGAAGAACTGACAGTGTCCATCAGCTTCGACCAGGGCAAGACCTGGCAGGAGGTCTGGACCAGTGTTCCGAGCGATCTAAAGCGCATCTACGCGGATCTCGATCCATTTTTCAAGAAGACCGATCCAGCGCGTTACGAATATTTGATTCGTTTCACGCTGCGCAGCAAAGACAGGAATCCAACTCTGGCACTCAAGGAATTTCATCTGGAGTCGACGCTTCAGATGGCCCCACTCGCCATGCCGGGAATTGCCCTGGGTGAGAATCAAGTCACGTTTTCAGATGACAACTCCGGTACCAGCAAGGTGAGGATCACGCACGTTTGGAATGAGTGCGAGGCGGATGTCACGATTCCAAAAGCGCCGATGGCAGTCGCGCCGCGCGACGGAGCGAAAGCGTCGGGAACGCAGGTTAGGTTTGAATGGAACCCCGGTTCCGGCCAATACTCGAACGATTATGAGTTTGAACTGAGCGAGTTTTCCGATATGCGCTGGGCGCTGTCTCCAAACTTTCACAAGCTGATAAGTCTCACTGCGAACCGCGGAACCGCAACGTATACATTGCCGGCGCCTGGGTTGCTGAATCCGGGCCAGAATTATTACTGGCGAGTGCGCGCCCGCAGCGACCAGGGAGTGTGGGGCGAGTGGTCAAAGGTAGCTTCTTTCACGCCTGAAGCGCCTGCTGTGCCGGAGCACGTGGAGGCGAAGTTTGACGCGGGTACGAGGGCGTTGCGTGTAAGCTGGAACGCTGGATCAGACGGCTCCAAACCGCTCGAGTTCCGCGTGTACGGAAGCAATGAGCGCGGATTCTCCGCCAACGACAAGGCCTATTCGTTCAACGCGGGCCTTTCCGGGGTCGAGCAGGCGCCGGCAAACCTTTTGCTGAAATCCAGTGCCGCCGCGCAAGCTCTCGACATTCCCGAGAATCTCTGGCGCGCCTATTACCGCGTCGTGGCCGTCGACTCCGAGGGAAGGGTAAGTGGAGTATCCGATCTGGTTGAAGCGCCACATCCATTGATTGCCACAACGAGCCTGCCCTCAGCCGTCACATCGCGATATTACGAAGCTCATATACTCACCAATGCTTCGATTGGTCACCTGGTGTCGGCAGATGAAGATGGCAAGCCCTATCAGCTCCGCTTCAGAAGCGGCGACGATTTGGAATTTACGATGACTGGCGCGCCCGAGGAGCTATCAATCGACAAGAACGGAGTGATCACGGGCTTCATCGGGACGCACGCTCAGAATGACTTTGAGGTGACGATTGGTGTCCGTGCGAAGGCGAGCGGGAAAGTTGACTCCGTCAAACTGCACCTGCAGATTACACCCTGGCTGAATCCATTTCCTGGCGCCGTGAGTGGACAACCCGGCAAGCAAATCAATGACAATTGGCAAGAGGCGCGAGGCCGCGTCCAGTCTGCCAATCTGACAGACAGAACTCAACGTTTGCCAAGTGGATATGCAGGCTACGGCTTCTTGCGCCTGGACAGCGTCAGAACCTCGGAGCCAGCCATCAAATAGGCGCCCACGCCGAATACGTAACTCGTCTGCGGCTGCAGTGGGCTGGGAGAAGCGCCAATGGGCTGAATGGATCCAAGGCGGCCGTCTTCATAAACATGTGACAGCAGGCCAGCCCACCCTTTCTGAACAACAGGCAGGTAGGTGGGACCATCAAGGATCCCATGATGGATGCCCCAGGCCATTGCATACACATAGAACGCAGATCCGGAGACCTCGGGGTAGGGGTACGCGGAAGCGTTCAAAAGCCCTGGGCGCCAAAGCCCATCCGCTCCCTGCAATGAAGCCAGCTTGGCCGACATCTGCCGGAACTGTTCAATATAACGTGGGCGGCTCGGGTAATCAGGCGGCAGGTTATCGAGAACTGAAGCGATGCCGGCAATCACCCATCCATTGCCGCGGGACCAGAAGATCTTCTTGCCATTTGATTCATGTTTATCAAGGTAACTTTCATCCCGTGCGTAAAGGTGTTCGTTGGGATCGTAGAGCAAGTCGGAGGTGACCCACCAGTCGTGGTCCATGCGGTCGAGAAACTCCTTGTTTCCGGTCGCATTTGCGAACTCAGCCCAGACAGGAGGCGCCATGAAGAGCCCGTCGCACCACCACCACACCGGGGTATTGTTGTCGTGCCATGGCGGACAGGACTCGGTGCAAACATCGGGAGGGGGAGGCAGATGTTCAAACTGCGCCTTGGTTGGCTCAAGCATTCTTGATTCGTGTTCTTGTCTATACAATTCCAGATACATGTAACCGATGGCCTGGTCGTCTCCCATAGTCTTTCGCTTTCCGAGGGTCCAGTTGAACTTGTTGCCGACTGCAACCATTTCTCTTGTGTATCGTTTCTCCGGTAACGCGTTGGCAGCAGCGATGTAACCCCGATAAAGAGCGGCAAATGTCCAATCCTGGCTGAAATACTTCCTGCTGTGCGATAGTTCCCAGTCGCCGACCTTTCGCATGGCTTTGGCAACGGCTGCGGGCTTCAGGGCCGGAGAGAGATTGCGTGCCAAGGGACCTGGATTGTCAGGAGAATCGCCTGCTCCGGGCGACGGGTAGAGCGGATTCGTCTGTTGACCGTTGAGACAAGCAATTCCGAGAACAAGAGCCAGCAGGGAAGTGATGAATCGCGACCGACCAGTTCGAATCATTGCGTATCTCCAGGATGATTCTTGATTGAGGGCGTTATTCCGATTTCATGGAAGAGTTGGCCTCGCCGGATTATCTGGTGTCATGCTTCTGTCAGCAGGAATGCCTGTTGAACGCTGGTGCCGGTCATCAGGTCGAAGACTTTCACCGTCCAGTTCCCGGCTGGATCGTTCAACGCGAGCGGAATACTGAAGGTAGAATTCTGAGTCGTGACCATCAAATTCCGAGAGTAAAGATTGTAAATCTCGCCGCTGGGCTTGAGCAGGTCAAGGTGAACAACGCGAGTGGTTCCCTCCGGATGAGGTCCGTTTGATCCCAACTGAATTTCAAGTTCTGAGCCTGCAACAACGCGACCGGGCAACTGAATGGCGAGGGTGGGCAAAGCGGACTTAGCCCGGGTATATACGAGCGGCTCCCACGGACTGAGCACTGCCGCAGTAGAGCTTGCCATGCCAAGATCTTTTTGGCCGCGCAGGTCGTAGGTGGCCATTGATGTGCCCCAATCGATGGTGATTGCAACTTCCTTTTCAAGGGCGGAGTTATCGGCATCTGAAGTCCAGTCGCGCCAGTTCTCCTTCTTGTGGGCGTAACTTCCCCATCCTCCATCGTCGAGCTGAGGATTTCTAAAGATCGCAACAATTTCACAGGCGCCGTTCCGATAGATCACAACTTCGACTCCCGGCGCGCGCGTTCCGTCGGACGTCGCTAATCGGATGCGCGGGTGTACCTCTGCAAGATTTAAAACGCCGCCGATCAGATCAGGGAGCGTGGATGACGCCTTGGGATTCAGGCGATCGAACGCATAGCCCGACACATCCATGTTGAGATAGATTGCATTCCCCTTGCCGAACTGATTGACAACCACCATGGGGATCTTCGCGCAATGAGCCAGGGCCTTTCCGGTAGTCGTAACCAAGGTATTCTCCGCGAACCAAGTATGATCCAATAGGGTGTCCTCAAGGCGAATGCTCCCTTGATTCGCCACGCCGACTACCGAAGATCCGGCCGTTTGTGCGCTTCCCTGCGCGATTCCAAATACATCGTTGAGTTGTCCTTCACCCATGTCGCGGCATCTCTGGTTGAGCAAAGCCGCGCGCGAGTCGGCGACCACAGTGCCGCCGGCACGGACAAATTCGCGAATCTCATCGGCTTCCGCAGGACCGATCGCGATGGACTCGGGAAGAATCAAGACGCGGAATCTACCTTGAGGCAGGACCCCGGCAGCAACCTGCGTCGCGGAAACAAAGTCATACTGGAAGTGCAAATCTTCAATCAGCTTGGTCCAGCTGTTTCGAACCGCAATGAAGCGGCTGTCTGTTGGGGCATCGACGGTGTTGACCATCCACTCGCGCGCTTTCTTGACGTTTTCAAGCAGCCAATGTGCCTGCACCGAGGGGTGAGAATAGTGGATTGCGATCTCGTCCCGGGTGCGCTCACTGTTCATGATGAGCATTCCGATACCATTGCGGAGTTCATGAAAGACGCTGAAAAATGTTTCCGCGGAGGGCGTGAGTTGCCCGGTCTTCAAGTCGACGAAGGCCAAGCCGTCTTCAAGGTCATCCCAGACGATGTTTCCTCGATGCGAGTGAAAAAGGTTCCACCACACATTGCGCACAGCCTGGCGCCGCTGCAAGAGGTCATTCTCAGTCAGCGGAGTACCCAGTTTGTGTTCATAGCTGTAGGTGGAAAGCATGATGACCTGCGGTTTCAACGAGCGAACAACCTCTACATTGTTTCCAATGTTATAGGGCTCGATCACATCGACGGCTCTAAGAACCTGCTCGTAGTTGTACCAGCCAAATGCAAAGGGAGCCTGTCCGCCCTCTGTTGCACAGCGGGCGCGTGGGTCTTCGGTCTTACACACCGTTGCAGCGCGAAGAACGGCGTCAGCAAAGGTAGAATCCATGAAATTGCGGAAGTCGGACCAGGGTGAGGCGTTCCAACCTTTGACAGAAGAGACTTCGCCCAATTCCTTGTCGTATCGGTTCAGAAAGCTGCGGACTTCAGACCACGTCTTGAAGTTACCGGGCGTCTGGGGCGCATTCCAGCCTGCGCGCTTGCCGCAGCGGGCATTGAACTCCTGCAGGGGACCGATCCCCTTCTCGAGTGACGCATCGGAGAGATCGGTGAGCGAGAGAGTCTCTCTAACCGCGCCCAGCACTGGTTCCCAGCATTCGCGCGGCCCCATGCCGCCGCCCGGCTCGGGGAAGGTCGTCCCCCACTCCTTGTTAAAGCGCTGGACAGATCCATAGGTTTGAACCAGATTCGCAAGCGCGATGGATTCAAATGCCGCGTCAGTGGTCGTGCGGTCAATCAGCAGGTTCGACTTCTCCCAATCGTTGTTGGAGAGTAGTCCTTCATCGTCCCATCGAATGATTTCGCTCAGCGCCCACTCATTGCGCAGCGCCACGAGGGTCCCGTACGAGGCGCGCTGGTAATTGGAAAAGGCGAGCGCGCAGTGTGTTGAATGGCAAAAGTCGTTGGCGCTCAACTGGTCGCCCTGGCCGAGCTCGTCTGCAATGTTGTAGTAGAGCGGCTGGAAGGGACGATGTTCGCGAACGTAACGCTGGAGCCGGTCGCTCACATATTTCTGAGTCGCGGGGTCGTTCAGGCACGGCCTTCTGACCCAGTGATCGAGATTCGATCGGTCTGTGCGCACCTTGGCGATCAAGTCGCGCCACATTGGCAGATCCTTGTGGTAGATGGAATAGACCTCCCACGCCATCTGTTCAACGTAAAAACTGAAGTCGTTGTCCAGTAGTTGGGAGAAATCCCCCTCTCGGTAAGCGATGGTTGCATTGACTCCGGCTGCCCGAAGCTGGTCGTAATAGCCATTGGGATAGTTGGCCCACGAAATGACTTGATAGTCATCCCATGGCGACGGCACGGACGAGCGCATGAAGCGCGATGTGACCGCCTGCGCTACGCCGTTGACCAGCACGCGAATCGAATTCATGCAGGTAAGGCCGGTACGGAGCTGAAACGAGAAAGTTACGGGCTTTGCCAGCGAAGCAACCACAGCAACGGTTGACTCACCCGCGATGCGCCCGTAGTTGTCGATCCACTGAATCCGGATGGGAGTGCGAGGCTGATGGCGAAAGTAAAGCGTTCCATGCAGGATAGCCTCATGCTCGTAGAGTTCACGATCAAGCTCAATGCGGCTGAGAACGGAAATCTCCGCTCCTTCTTCAACGGCTTTCGCGCCCTGAGCCGGACTGATGGCCGTGCCAAATGCCGGGCTGAGAAGGACGGATGCCGCGGCGCGGCGCAAGAAACTACGACGACTGGGGCCAATTGGTTCTTTCATTGTCACTTTCCATCTCCGATCGTATACAGCTTGCGTCTCATCGCAATGCACGCGTGTTATGAGAAAGTGGGATGGCACATTCGCGGAGCCTTAATTGCTTTTCAATTGTTTGCTCTCGCGAATAACTAAGGGATCCAGAACGTCTCCCCGAAGTTCGTAGCGCGGAGGCAGCGAATCGGGCAGTGCTTGGAGAGACTCAGTGAAGAGTCGCAGGGCCCTTTCCGTTTGTCCGTCATGCTTGGCAATCAACGCCAGCAGTAGGCGCGCCTGGCCGCGATGAACGCGGTTGGTTTCGTCCATTTCAGTTCGGGCGAATCCGTCGAAGTGAGGAATAAGGCTGAGCGCTTTTTCAGTCATGCCAAGTTTCTCGAGCGAAAGAACCAGGTAGAAATTGTCGCTGTTCCAACTGTCGCGGTCGCCGGAGAGAAGATCGACGCCGCGAATGCTCTCCTGGTAGGCCGCTTTGGCTTCTTGCTCCCTGCCCATTGCTTCGAGCGTACGCGCGATGTAGTAGTGCGCGCGGGGAGCCGACTGGAACTGGAAGTCGTCTACTCCAAGCGATGCAGGCGGCTTCAGCGCAGACTGGAAGAGAGAAAGCGCGAGCGGATAATCTCCCTTGTTGAACGCGGCCGCGCCCATTCCATAGCGAAGATTTCGGTACTCGTCGCGCAGAATCGTAGACCTGTGCCGAGGGGAGAATTTGTAGGTGTTGACAATCGTGTCTCCATCCTCATAGCGGCCCTGAATGAGATAGGCATTGAGCAGTGCGATCTCAAGGTCGTCGTCGCCAGGGGAGCGCGCGAGAGCCTTGGAGATGAGAGCAACCTGCTCCTCGAACTTTCCCGCCCGTGCGTAGATTCCACTCAGATCATCGATGGTGCGGGTGTGCTTCGGATTCAGGTCCACCGCTTTTTCCAACTGCAGCGCGGCATCGCTGGTCTTCCCCTGCTCGGCATACGCCAGGCCCAGCGCGCGCCGATCGCTGAAGCTCTCAGGCTCAAGCGCAACGGCAGCCTCCCATTGCCCGATAGCTTCCTGAGGTCTGCCAAGGAAATAGAGCAGGCATGCCAGGTTATACCTTGCGACCGCATCCTTGGGATTGGTCGCTACGGCATCCGCAAGCGGCGCCTCGCTTTCGCGGCGGTATGGGAAACGGTCGACGATTCCTGCGGCAGCCTGCGCGGCTGCAAGATACCTGGAGGACGCATTCGTTTCTCCGCTTTGTTTCAGATCATATGCAAGCGTGTAATAGTAGAGCGGCGATGTTCCCCATGGATCCTGATTGCCTTTTGCGACGAGCTCAAGAATCGATGCTGCTTCTTTCCAGCGATGGACACCGGCATATGTGAACGAGAGGTCGAGGGCCTCCTGGCTCTGGCTTCCCAACAAACGCAGCAACTCGCGCCTGGCGTCTGCGCTTCCATCCAGCAAATACTTCTCGGCATAAGCAAGGCGGTCCGCAGGATCGATCTTGATCGCTTCTTCGATCAGCCGCGAGGCTTCTTCTTTTTGCCCTGTTTCACGAAGTGTGAGCGCCAGCAGCGCGCGAGCATTCTGATCGTAGCCGTTTGCAATCCCTGCGCGGCGAAGGTGTTGTTCCGCATCGCTCATCTTGCCGGCAAGCAATGCGATCTTTCCGAGCTGATATTCCCGCCCGCCAAAGTAGGAGCTGTCACTTCCGACATAGTAGAGGACGCGCTCCGCGCTTGATACATTGCCGACCGCGAGCTGACTGATCGCCAGGTAATACCAACCTTCGCCGGAGTAGGGATCGCGCCGCGTTGCCTGCGAGAGCTCGTCGATTGCCTCTTTGTAGCGGCCCTGAACGTAATCGTTGATCCCGAGCAGGAGATGGGCGCGCGAATAGCCGGGATCTTTCTTCAACGCACGCTCTACTAGCTCTTGCATCGACGCCGGATCCACTTCCTTGAGCTTGAACTCGGCAGCTTCGACGAGTTCTTCAACGCTCATCCGATCGACGGGTACCGGTGGATCTTCAAGCGCACGAGCAAACGGGGAGTATTCTTTGCGCCCAGGGTTCTCGTCCGGCCTGACGTAGTTCAAGATTTCCGTGCCGTCCTTGTCGTTCAATCGCACGGTCAACTTGCGAAGACCTTCGGCATTAGAATGGATGGCGGTGATGCTTTTAAGGACCGGCATTCCGGGAACAAGGTCGACCTCGGTGCTGAGAAGCTCGCCGGATTGCGCTGTAACCACGAGCCTGGCCGACTTGTGCGTGGATGCTGGCGAAAGAGCCACGGTGACTGCGGAGTTCGCACCCGCTGCGTCCGGGGTTGCGGTCAGGTTCAGCGCCACATCGCGGGTCATCGTGGTCACGCCGCCAATGCCGCCGACGGGAATCCACCATTCGCTCCAGTTCTCGGCCTTATGCGGCGCCACCCATTCGTAGTGGCCATCCCAGACATGACGCCCGCTTTGCACTTCAACATAGGGACCGGCGTGGTCGGTGTAGCCTCGTTGCGTTTCATCGGCAATTGGACCGTAACCGAACGTCCACAGTTTCATGCCCTGCACCACGCGGCGGTCCGCGAAGCGAAACACGCCGTAGTCGTTGTCAAACTGATAAGAGCCGGCAAAGTTGTCGTAGGAATCGATGCCAAAGACGCCCAGCATATGTTTGTTGTTGCGGTCCCAGCTATAGTCGATGCCGTTGTAGAGCGGCCAGTCGGAAACCTCCCCCGTCGTGTGACCAACCGTGCGGGTCATCGGATAGATAAAACGGGTCTTCTCCGTCGCTGGAAAGCCTGAGTTGATCCAGAACATCTGCGGCATCTGTGCATCGTTGGGATTGAAGCAGAAGACGCTGATCTCAAGTGCGGCAATTCCCGGATGCAGGGTCGCGGTCAGGTTCACCTTCATGTGGTAAACAGGGTCGATCTCGCCCAGAACCAGGCTCACGCTGCCATCCGGCTGCCGAACGGCTGTATGCGACCAGTAGGGCTCGCTATTCTGTGTCAGGGTATGAGCGTCATAGGGACCGGTTAGCTCGAGGCCCCCCACCGGCCAATCGAACCGCGGATTGAAGTTGGCCGGCTTGATGACGTCGTTGCGGTAGAAAGCCTCCCGTTTGCGGAGCTTGTCGTACACAGAGAAGAAGCGTCCGCCGAATTCGGGAATGTAGGTGAGTTTGAGGTATTCATTCTCAACCACGATCGTCCTATAGGTCTTTGGCTTGGGGTCGCCTTCCTGGTAGGGCGCCTGGTAAGTCGTGAAGGGATAAAGGCCGGTCAGTGTGGAACTGGGAAACAGCGGGGGCTCCATCTCCCGGCCAACGTGCTCATAGGCGGGCATCACCAGCATGCTCTCGGCGACAGTGACCGACGGACCGGCGTTCTTCGCATTCTCACCTGGCTGGGCGGATGTGTTTACGGGGAAGAGAGATAAGGCCAGGCAGAGGGTCGGAAGAAAATATCGCTTCATTTTCTTTTACCTCCATTTACTTTCCTTTGTATTGAGGTTCACCAAGCATACTAAAGAATAGCTAATCCGTAAAGGCATTTGTCCGAATCGTGCCGGACACAAACGGTGTGGAGCTTGGATGGGTGACTTGGAGTTGATGTTCGTCTAAATCTTCTCTTTACGGTATTTTGCCGGTGGAGTAAACTGCCTTCACTTCCTTCTTCCCCTGGAGGTTGCGATGAAACGCGTTCTGTTGGTTGAAGACGATCCGAAAGATCTGAATCTGGCGGCAGACGCTGCCAAATCTCTGGGAAGTTTCGAAGTCGAGGCCCGGACCTCCCTCTCGCCTGCGCAAGCCTTGTTGGAGCAAGGGCTCAAGGGCATCGAGCCGCTTCCGGATGTCATTGTTCTGGACTTGAATCTCGAATACGACAGCGGCTACGAACTTCTCAGGTATTGGCACCGCACGCCTCAATTAGCCAAGATCCCCCTCATTGTCTGGTCAATATTAGGAGAGGATCAGCGGGAAATGTGCAAGCTATTCAAAGTCAGCGCTTATGTAGGGAAGTGGGAGGGCGTTAATGCACTTCGCGAAGCGCTTGGCAGCGTTGCCGAGACGACTTGCCGGTGAAGTACCGGTAAGACTTTTGCAGATTGGTTCTCCGTCCCCTCTCATCCCACGAAGTGTGCCCCATACCCTTTTGCACCATGAGCCCGGAGCCTTGCAGGACCACCCCCAAAAACACCGAAACGGCGACAGGAGATGGCAATGATCATGTTAGCGGACATCATCTCTCGAAATGAAGACTCGATCCGCGTGGAGTGGATCAGGGATATGGTCAAATCCGTCCGGAGGTCCGATCTTATCAGCAAGACCGAGCTGGACGAGCAGTGCCGGACCTTGTTGAGTGCAGTGGCGGCCGGGGTGAGAACCAGCGGCCCGCACGAAGTCTCGGGCGGAGGCTGGGACAACGCACGAGAACTGCTCCAGGACATCTCCGCTTCTCGCGCGCGCCAGGGGTTTTCGCCTACTGACGTATCACTCTTCATTTTGTCATTAAAGAAGCCGCTCTTCACGGCCTTGCGCAAGGACCTTTCCGGAGAGCAGGAAGAGCTCTTCGATGCTGTGTTGTCCACTACGGAGATGCTCGAGAGACTGGCGCTGATCAGCTCCGAAGCCTTTATGGCGACGCGGGAAGAGTTGATCTTGCGACAGCAGCAGGAGCTTCTTGAGCTTTCGACGCCGGTAGTCAAGCTGTGGGATGGAATCCTCGCGCTTCCGATCATCGGCACGCTCGATAGCGCCCGTACTCAAGTGGTGATGGAGAACCTGCTGCAAACGGTGGTCGCCACCAACTCCAAGTACGCCATCATCGACATTACTGGGGTTCCCACGGTTGACACGCTGGTGGCGCAACACCTGCTGAAGACGATTACCGCGGCTCGCCTGATGGGAGCTGAATGCATTATCAGCGGCGTCCGGCCCCAGATCGCGCAGACCATCGTGCATCTCGGCATCAACCTGGAGGAAGTAGTGACCAAAGCCAAGCTCTCCGACGCGCTCGCACTGGCGTTGGATCGAAGCGGGCGCGTTGTGGTCCGCAAGTCCTCCGCTCCTGCGAATCCGATCAGCAACTTCTTCTCCAGGAAGGAGGGCTAGATGGAGCGGATTCCAGTACTTCGGATGGGGCCGCTGCTGCTGATCACCATCCAGGTGGACATGCACGACAAGCTCGCCCTTCAACTTCAGGACGATGTGACCGAGCGCATTTCTGAATGGAGCTCGACAGGCGTTCTCATCGATATTTCTTCTCTTGAAATCGTCGATTCGTTCATCGGGCGCACCCTTGCCAACATTGCCGCCATGTCCCGGGTCCTAGGGGCGGAGACCGTGGTTGTTGGAATGCAGCCGGCGGTTGCCATTACGCTTGTCGAACTTGGCATGTCGTTGCCCGGGGTGCGGACCGCGTTGAGTGTCGAGGCGGGCATGGAACTGCTCTTTGGAGCGGTCACCGAGGCACAGTCAGGATCGAGTGATGAGCGTCCAAAGGCGTGATCGTCTTCCGCTAAAGAGCTCGAATGACGTCGTCATGGCTCGGCAACGGGTGAGACAGTGGGCCATCGAGCTCAAATTCAGCCTCGTCGATCAGACCAAGCTGGTCACCGCGGCCAGCGAACTGGCTCGTAACGCCCTCGACCACGGAAAGGGCGGCTGGATGACGATCGAAGAAGTGGCAAACGGGCCCAGAACCGGCCTGCGGCTCGAATTTGAAGACCAGGGGCCCGGTATTGCGGACATCGAGCAGGCTCTTAAGGACGGCTATACCAGCGGCTCAGGCATGGGACTTGGCCTGGGAGGAAGCAAGCGCCTGGTGAACGAATTCAGCATCGAATCAAAGGTAGGAGAGGGAACCAGAGTCACAGTGACCCGATGGAAATAGTTTTCACGGAATTGGTGGCCGTAACGGATGCAAGTTCGGTCGGCGAGGTGCGGCGGACCGCGCTCAAGTCGGCCCGCCGGTTGGGTTTTGACGAAACTCGAACCGGCGAATTTGCACTCGTGGCGACCGAGGCTTCCCGCAACGTCCTGCTTCACGGAGGTGGTGGAGAGGTAATCCTGACCGGGTCCATGGAGCCGGGAACGGCCCCGGTTGCGCGCATCCTGGCAATCGACCGGGGAGCGGGAATTCCCGATGTTCCCCTCGCCATAAGCGATGGCTATTCGACGGCCGGAACCATGGGTGTTGGACTTGGAGCGATGAAAAGGATCGCTACCACACTCGAGATATTTACCGGCAAGAGCGGGACCATCGTGCTGCTGGAGTTCGGGAGCCCGGCAAAAAAAGAGCAGGTTCAATTCGCGGGATTAACGGTCCCGTACCCCGGAGAGAGCAGCTGCGGTGACGGCTGGCATTGTCACCAGATGCCGGGACGGACTCTGGCGCTGCTGGCCGATGGCCTCGGTCACGGGTTCGGTGCCGCGGAAGCCGCCCGAGAGGCGATAGCGACGTTTCAGCAGCGGACCCAGTCAGGCCCGGCGCAGATCCTGGGTTACATTCACGATGCTTTGCGAAAGACCCGAGGCGCGGTTGCCGCGGTCGCGGAGATAAGACCAAAGGATCAGGTGCTGGTCTATGCCGGCATCGGAAACATAGCCGGGGTGGTCATGGATTCACGAGGGCGGAGAAGTCTTGTATCTCATAGCGGGACGCTGGGTGTAACCGTCTCGAAGATCCAGGAGTTCCAGTCGGAGTGGTCATCGAATTCGATTCTTGTGCTGCATTCAGACGGCCTGCATTCGAAGTGGGATCTTTCTCCCTACGCGGGCCTTTGGAACCGCCACCCTGCGCTGATCGGAGGGGTGCTGCTTCGCGATTTTCGCAGGCAGCGCGACGATGCAGGCGTAGTTGTGTTAAAGGCCGCGTGACCAATGAGCGTTCCCATCGCACAGATTGCCTTGCTCACCGAACGCGACGTCGTTCAGGCGCGTCAGCGCGCGCGCGAGGTTGCAGCCGAACTGGGTCTCGATAACCAGGACCAGATCCGGATGGCCACGGCGACATCGGAGATTGCCCGCAACGCCTTTCGTTATGCACGCAACGGAAAAGTGTGCTTCTCAATTCAGCTCGAGTCGCCGCAGAGCCTGGAAATTACGGTCTCCGATACAGGTCCGGGGATATCGAATATCGATGAGATTTATGAAGGGCGTTATCAATCGGAAACCGGCCTGGGCATGGGTATTATCGGGACCAGGCGGCTGATGGACTCCTTCGACATCGACACCTCGACGGCGGGCACGACCGTCCGCATGTCAAAGCGAATACCACGCCACCGCGACACGTGGTCCCTGCGCACTTCGCGCGAGCTGAACAGCAAGTTCAAAGACCGTGCGGCCCGAAGCCCCTACGACGAAATCGAACAGCAGAATCAGGAACTACTCAAGACTCTGCAGGAACTTCGCGCGCGACAGGAAGAACTGGAACTGCTGAATCGCGAGCTCGAAGACACGAACCGCGGTGTGGTTGCGCTCTACGCGGAATTGGATGAACGCGCCGATTATCTTCGCCGAGCTTCGGAATTGAAAACCAAATTCCTGTCCAACGTGTCCCATGAATTCAGGACGCCGCTGAATTCGATTCTTTCCCTGGCACGGCTGCTGATGGATGGATTCGACGGCGACCTGAACGAAGAGCAGACCAGGCAGGTACGCTACATCGAGTCGTCGGCTCGCGATCTGCAAGAGATGGTGAACGATCTGCTCGACCTGGCGAAGGTAGAAGCGGGCAAGATACGAATTCGCCCCAAGCGGTTTGAGGTGCACGAACTCTTCAGCGGCCTCAAGGGCATGTTGAAGCCCCTGCTGGCGGACAATAACTCGGTGGACCTGGTGTTCGAAGATGCCGGAGGCCTGCCCTCTTTGCGCACCGATGAAGGCAAGGTCTCGCAGATTTTGAGGAACCTGATCTCCAATGCCTTAAAGTTCACTCCTGAAGGAAGTGTAACGGTCTCGGCAGAAATGCTGGAGGGCGATGAGGTGCTCTTTACGGTGAAAGATACGGGAATCGGTATCGCGCCGGAGCATTTCGAAACGATATTCAAGGAATTCAGCCAGGTGGAGAACCCCCTTCAAGAGCGATATCGCGGCACGGGGTTGGGACTGCCTCTGTGCCGGAACCTGGCGATACTCCTCGGCGGAAAAATCTGGCTTGAGAGCACTCCTGGGCAAGGTTCGACCTTCTTCGTGAAGATTCCCGCATTCTATGTGGGCGAGGCCGCGCAGCCGGAAGACTCGCCAATGCCCCCGGCTCCGGAGTTCCACCGGGCGCCCGTATTGTTTCTCGAAGACGACCCTCAAACCGCCCACCTGTTTGAAAGCTTTCTGCGCAACTCCGAATTCCAGCCCATCCTCGTTTCAACCATCGCGCTTGCTGAATCCTGGACCGCGCGGCATACACCGGCCGCGGTTGTGGCGGACATCCATATCGGAGAAGAACTGTCGCTGGAATTTGTATCGGGGTTGCGAGCCCAGAACTCCGGACTGCCGGTGATCGTGACCAGCGTTTATCCTGAATCGGAAGATGCAATTGCCATGGGGGGTGATATTTTCCTCCCCAAGCCCGTGGAGCGCGATGTGCTTCTCCGCGAGCTTCGCCGGCTGACCTCAAACACCGGATCTCTTCGCGTGCTCCTGGTCGACGATAACGAAGTGGCCCGTTATATCGTGCGCGACCTGCTCGACCAGCCCTGGCTGAATATCGAGGAGGCATCCAACGGGACCGAGGCGATGTCGTCTCTCGGCAAGAGCCTTCCCGATGCGCTCATCCTCGACCTTCTCATGCCCGATATCAGCGGCTTCGAAATCCTGAGACTGTTGCGCGCCGAGCCCGCCACTCTCAACCTGCCGGTGCTTGTCTACACGTCGAAGCGGCTTTCTGAAGCGGAAGCGGCTCAACTCGCCTCCTGGCAAGCCAAGGTCATTCGCAAGGAAGACGTTGCGACGCGGCTTTCAGCAAAGCCTTTCCTGGATTGGATGAAGAGCCTGGGACTCACCCACGCAGCTTCGAATGGGGGGGTGAATGTCTAGTCCCCATCGGGCGCGCGTCCTGATCGCGGACGATCGGGAGCAGAATCGTTATGTTCTGTCCCGGGTGCTTGCGAGCGCGGGCTACGATTGCGAGCAGACCGGCACCGGGCTCGGCGCCCTGGAGAAAGCCCGAACCCTGCCCGATGTGGTGATACTCGACGTTCACTTGCCCGACATTTCCGGCTACGAGGTATGCCAGAGAATCAAGCAGGATCCGAAGACGGCCTCCGTCTCGATTCTGCAGATATCGGCGTCGTTTGTCTCGAGCGACGACCGGGCCCGCGCGCTCGATGCCGGAGCCGATGGCTATCTTACGCATCCCATCGATCGCGTGGTGTTGATCGCGACCATACGCGCTCTGCAGCGCCTGCGAACCGCCGAGACAACGGCTCGCAAAGCCGCCCATCAATGGCAGTCTACCTTCGATGCCTTGAGTGAAGGATTGGCGCTTGTCGACCAGAATGGATCTCTGGTCCGTTGGAATGCGGCCTTTGCGGAGCTGTGCGGTCAACAGGTTGGACTCGATTCAAACATGAACGCAGACTCATTGCTCGATCGCCTGCTGGGAAACAACGGCCGTCGGGGCCAAAGCTTTACTGCCGAATTCGCGATGGCCAGGAAGACGGTGCAGTTGTCTGTGCGCCCCGTCGAAGCCGAGGGAGGAGAAAGCGGACGGATCGTCGTTCTGACGGACATCACGGACCGCAAACTTGCCGAGTACGCACTTCGCATGGCTGAAAAGCTCGCTGCAACCGGGAAGCTTGCCAATACGATCGCGCACGAGATCAACAATCCACTGGAGGCCCTGACCAATCTCATTTATCTGGCTGGAACCGCTACGTCTCTTGAATCGGCGCAAAGTCTTCTGTCCCGTTCGGAGGAGGAACTGGCGCGCATTGCTCGCATCACCAAGCAGTCACTTACTTTCCACCGGGACACGGAGCGGCCGGTGCCCATTGACATCTCCGCCATGATCGCGGAAGTCGTCAGGATCTATGAGCGGTCCGCCGCGCGGCGCGACCTTCATTTGGTTTGCGACGGACAGTCAGGGATGAATGTGTGCGGATTTCCGGGACAATTAAACCAGGTCTTCGGCAATCTGGTCCGGAATGCGGTAGAAGCGGCGCCTCCGGAATCGCGAGTCGTCATTCGAGTCAGATCCATTCATCGCCGGGGACGCAAGGGAGCCCGGGTCACCATTTACGATCGAGGCGCGGGGATCCCTCCCGAGGTACAGGAGAGGATGTTCGATCCTTTCTTTACCACGAAGGAGCTTAAGGGCTCTGGGTTGGGCCTTTGGGTATCGAGGACCCTGGTGCTGAAGCACGGCGGAACCATCCGCTTTCGCTCGTCGCGCCGTGCCGGTTCGAGCGGGACAATGTTCGAGGTGTTTCTTCCGGTTGACGGAATCGAGGCGCGCGGCAACCTCGTTCATACCCTGCAAGGGCAGTAAACTTGGCCTGCATTTCTCGCGACCGCGACCTTCAACGAGGGCCAGCAGCTCCAAAAGGCTAAGTGAACCGCGCTGATTTGAGGCTCTTTCGCGTCAAAAATCGACTGGACTGACCCCCAAAAGTGAGACAGCTTAAAATGAGCGCATTTGCAGCGAATGGAGAACTGCAAATGGCGAAGAAGGGCGAGGGTTGGCGTCCGTTGGCGTTTCGGGAGATGGCGTTGGAACG
>Ga0302320_10000725_pt1 | contig 78058 bp, 71 predicted proteins | sample Bog_T0_3_FD_202130 | JGI IMG/M metagenome (GOLD analysis project Ga0302320, IMG submission 202130) | Peat permafrost microbial communities from Stordalen Mire near Abisko, Sweden - Bog_T0_3 | ecosystem: Environmental > Terrestrial > Soil > Wetlands > Peat | place: Sweden: Abisko, Stordalen Mire...
CCAGGCTTCAGCTCGCGCTGGCCTCAGGTGGGACCGGCCTCTCCGCCGAAACGCAACCCATCATCACGCTTCATCTCGGAACATACAAGGTGGGAGAGCAGGACACACCAACCCAGAAATTGCTCTAGCGTTCTCGAGTTAGTGTTATCGAATTAATGTTGCGAGGCTTCCGGCATCGGCCAGCGGCTGGCAATGCCGGGAATGCTCACCGGAAGGTGGCCGCGCGCAGGCATTTCTCCGAAGAGAAACTTCACGGCGCTCAACTCCGATGCAGGGACGTTCGAAAACGTGCAGACATAGTTCTCAATCGTCGGGTACTGCGCGATGATGTACGGGCTTCCCAGGGCGACCACCACCATCTTGTTGTTGGCTGCCTTGATTACATTCGCCAGCACCGCTGCGGGGCCGTGGTCCAGCGCTGGAGAACCCGTATCCGAACCGGCGGTGCGTCCCGCCGACGGAGTGACGTACACGGCGGCGATCACGCGCTCGGCGTTTACCGCGGCCTCCAGTACGTGCGGTGCCAGCACGGACGCCAGCAGGTCATCCACATAAATCACGCGCGCGTCCGGCACGCGGGTTCGGACATCGCGAACCAGCGCGCGGCCATTGTCGCCGCGAGTATCGTCGGTGAATACCAGCACCAGCAGGCGATTCCCGGCGGCAGGCGCGGAGTGGTAGGCGTACTGCGCCGCTACCGTGCCGCTCGCGGAGAGTGGCAGGATGCGATGACCCTCGCCAAGGTTTTCGCGGACCACGGTTACAGCCTCATCCGCAACCTTCTGCGCCAGGGCCGCGTTTTCAGGCAGGCCCACCGTGGCGTTCACCGCATTGAGATCGACAAGGCGGTTCCGCTGGAGGCCAAGTGCTCCCTTCGCGCGCAGAATCTTGGCGGCGGATTCGTCGATACGGCTCTCGGAAAGTTCTCCGCTCCGCACCGCATGTAACACTCCGTTGTAAGCGCCCTCCAGGTCGCCGGGGATCAGAATGTAATCGGCTCCGGCCTTGATGGCCTCAACCGCGGCTCGCCCCGCGCCCTGCGGAGTATTGCCGCCAAACATTCGCATGACGCCGTTCATGTCCATTGCGTCCGTGACCACAATCCCCTGAAAGCCCAGTTCCTCCTTCAGCAGCTTCGTGCTGATGTTGACCGAGATGGTGGCAACGCGGTTGGGGTCGGGCTCAAGCGCTGGCACCACCAGATGGCCCACCATCACGGAATCCACTCCGGCGGCGATGGCGGCGCGAAAGGGCGGTAACTCAACCTGATCCAGGCGCTCGCGGGTGGCGTTCACCCGGGAGACGGCGAGATGCGAATCGGTGTCGGTATCTCCATGGCCGGGAAAATGTTTCGCCGTCGCCATGCCGTGCCCGTCGTGGATGCCACGGATGAAGGCCGTCACCATGGCGCTGACTTCGGCGGGATCTTCTCCGAAGGCGCGGGTGTTGATGATGGGATTGTTCGGATTCGAGTTCACGTCCGCATCCGGATAGAAATTCCAATGCACCCCGATGGCGCGGGCCTCGGCGGCAGAGACTCGTCCGAATTGGTAGGCGTAGTCCGCATTGCCCGTGGCGCCAAAGGCCATTGCGTGAGGAAAGCCGGTGCCTCCGTGGAAGCGCATGGGCAGACCGCGCTCGAAATCGGCGGCGAACAACAGTGGCAGATTGCTGTCGCGCTGTAACTGGTTGATGATCGTGGCCGCGTCCAGCGGACTTCCCTTCATCAGCAGGCCGCCATCCAGCGGCGAGGTGATGCCGTAGCCGCCGAGATGATACCGGGCCATCTGGTCGCGCAGCCGAAGGTAGTCATCGCCGCTGAAGTTCATGAAATCGACCTTGGCCCATACCATGAACAATTGCCCGATCTTTTCTTCCAGTGACATCCCGTGCAGCGTGCGCTCAGCCCAGTGCGCGCCCGTCGGGTCGCTGGCGGCAGCTGCGGCGGCAACATCGTCTGTCAGCGTTGGGCTCGGTGTTACGCTCGGCGTCGCGCTAAACGCTGCGCCCACGCCTATCGAGAGAATCATTAAGATCAGCAATGAATTCCGCATCTCCAAAACCATAGCACCGATGATCCGTAGCAGCCCAGTAATCCTTTCGCCAACCTTCCAGAACAATCACCCACTGACGCGCGTGAAGATTTCAGTCACACTAGGAAGATGGAATCTGGCATTGCATGGAAGACGCGCAAGAAACTCCGCACTGCATTCCTTATCATTGGATCTGTTCTGCTGATTCTCGCCTCGGCCTCCAGCGCGCAGCAGAGTGCTCCGCCCAATTCTGACGCGGCGAACTTCGCCGCCGTCGACGAGATCATGAACGCAGCGGTTTCGCGCGGAGCCATTCCCGGCGGCGTGGTGCTGATCGGCCATGACAGCCGCATTGTCTATCGCAAGGCCTTTGGCATGCGCTCGCTGGAGCCCACCCGGGAGGCGATGACCGCGGAGACGATCTTCGACATTGCCTCGCTGACCAAGTGCGTTGTTACCGCAACCTCGGTGATGAAGTTGGTGGAGGATGGAAATATCCGCCTCAACGATCCCGTGTCGGCCTACCTGCCGGAGTTCGCAAAGAACGGCAAGGAAGGCATCACCATCCGCGAGTTGCTCACGCACTTTTCCGGCCTGCGGGAAGACCTCGATCTGAAATCCGCGTGGAAGGGGCGTGACACCGCATTCCGAATGGCAATGGACGAGAAACCAACATCCCCTCCCGGCTCGCGCTTCCAGTACAGCGACATCAATTTTGAGACTCTCGGATTCGTGGTTGAAAAAGTAAGTGGCCTGCCCCTGGATGAATACGCCGCACAAAACATCTTCGCCCCGCTCGGAATGAGCACGACCCGCTTCCTTCCTCCCGCGCAATGGCGCTCACGCATTGCGCCGACTGAGTACGACGAAAACCACCAGATGCTTCGCGGCACGGTACACGATCCCACGGCACGGCGCATGGGCGGAGTAGCCGGGCACGCAGGTGTCTTCTCTACCGCTGATGATCTGTCGAAGTTCGCGCAGGAGATGCTGACGGGCTTCCATGTGCTCTCGCCCCTCACTGTGGAGAAGATGACTACTCCGCAACAGCCTCCCACCGCGCCGGTGCTGCGCGGCTTCGGCTGGGATATCGATTCGCCGTTCTCCAGCAATCGCGGCGAGTTCTTTCCCGTCGGCTCCTTTGGACACACCGGCTTCACCGGAACCTCGCTCTGGATTGATCCGGTGACGAACAGTTACGTCATCATCCTTACCAACGCAGTGCATCCGCGCGGAGGGAAGTCTCTGGCGTCGCTGCGTTCGCGCATCGCCTCGGTGGCCGCGCAGAGCCTGCAACTTTCGCCCACAGAAGATCAGAAGCTGCGTATCTCCCGCATCACCGGATACAACGAGGCCATGGCTGCCTCGCGCCTCGTAACCTCGCGCAACGGCTCAGTGCGCACCGGCATTGACGTGCTCGAAGCTCACAACTTCGCCGAACTGCGTGAAGCCGGCAGAGCGCCAGTCAGGATTGCTCTCGTTACAAACCAGACCGGTGTGGACGCGCATGGCACGCGCACCATCGACGCGCTTGCCCACGCCGAAGGCATCACGCTCACCGCCATCTTCAGTCCGGAGCACGGCGTCACCGGCAGCGTGGACACCACGGCGATCAGCGATTCGCGCGACGCCGCCACCGGTGTTCCCATCTACAGCGTCTACGGAGACAGCAGCGCAAAGCGCCATCCTTCGCCGGAGGTTCTAAGTTCCGTGGACGCCATCGTCTATGACATTCAGGACATCGGCGCGCGCTTCTACACCTACGAGACCACGCTCGGATACTTCCTTGAAGCCGCGGCGAAGAGCGGCAAAAAGATTTTTGTCCTCGACCGCCCCAATCCCATCAACGGCGCCTATGTGCAGGGCCCAATCAGCGACAAGGGACGCGAGAGCTTCACCAACTACGGAGAGATTCCCGTGCGCCATGGCATGACGATTGGCGAACTGGCCCGCTTCTACAACTCTGAACGCGAGATTCGTGCGCGCCTCACCGTGATCGCCATGGAAGGTTGGCAGCGCGGCGACTGGTTGGATGCAACGGGAGTCCGCTGGGTGAATCCTTCGCCCAACATGCGCAGCCTCACCGAAGCCACGCTTTATCCCGGCATCGCCATCCTCGAAGCGACCAACATCTCCGTCGGACGCGGCACCGATACTCCCTTCGAATTGCTCGGCGCGCCGTGGATTCAGGCAATGGATCTGGCCGCGTATCTCAATGGCCGTGCCATCGGCGGCGTGCGCTTTGTGCCTACCGACTTCACTCCCACCGCAGACCTCTACGCGCAGAAGAAATGCGGCGGTGTGAACATCATCCTCACGGACCGGAACGCGCTCGATGCGCCGGAACTCGGTATCGAGATCGCCTCCGCCTTGCACACTCTGTACCCGGATCAGTTCGAGTTGAAGAATTTTGACAAGCTGATGCTCAACGACGCTTCGGCCCGGGCAATCAGCGCGGGAGAAGATCCACGGCGCGTCTGGATGGAGTGGAACGACGCCATCGAAGCCTTCAAAGCGGTACGCGCGAAATATCTTCTGTATTGATGAGGAGAGCGGTATCCCATGGGACTAAACGCGCTGGATGTCGCCGTAATCGTTGCCTATCTGGCGTGCGTCACCGCGTTTGGAATGCGCTTCCACAAGAAGCAGAGCACCCTCCGGAGTTATTTTCTCGCCGGGCAGACGATTCCATGGTGGGCGATCTCCCTCTCAATTGTCGCCGCTGAAACAAGCACTCTCACCATCATCAGCGTGCCTGGAATCGCCTACGAAAAAGACTTCCGCTTCCTGCAACTTGTCATCGGATACCTGATCGGGCGCGTCCTCATCTGTGTTCTTCTGATTCCGCATTACTTCCGCGGCGACCTTGTAACGGCCTACCAACTTATCGAGCGCCGCTTCGGACAGAAGTTGCGCTCGCTCACCGCCGGACTGTTCCTCATCACCCGCGCCGCCGCCGAGGGCGTGCGCGTCTTCGCCGTAGCAATCGTGGTGGGCATCGCGCTCCACGGCTTGCTCGGCGGCTTCAGCGATTTTGGACGCGACGTTGCCGCCATCGCGATTGTCTCCATCCTCACGCTGATCTACACCTTCAACGGCGGCATGGCGGCTGTCATCTGGACCGACGTGGTGCAATTGGCGGTCTATGTCACGGGCACGCTCGTGGGCCTGTTCACCATCCTGCATCTTGTCCCCGGCGGTTGGAGCACCGTGTACAGCGTGGCCTCGGTCGCCGGCAAGTTTCGCGTCTTCGACTTCTCGTGGAACTTCTACGCGACTTACACCTTCTGGTCTGGAGTGATCGGCGGCGCATTCCTCACCACCGCCAGCCATGGCACGGATCAGTTGATCGTGCAGCGTCTGCTTTCATCGCGTAGCGCGGCGCAGGCCAAGCTCGCGTTGCTCGCCAGCGGCGTCATCGTGATGATCCAGTTCTCGCTTTTTCTTCTGATCGGCGCCATGCTTTTCGTCTTCTATAAATTATTTCCGCCGCTTGTGGTTTTCACCCGCTCGGACACGATCTTCCCCACCTTCATCGTCACCCGCATGCCGCATGGAGTCAGCGGCCTGTTGATCTCGGCCATCCTCGCGGCGGCAATGGCGAACCTGAGCGCGGCTCTCAACTCGTTATCTTCCACCACCATCGTGGACTTCTATTCGCGCTTCAATCCCGCAGCCAGTGAGAAGCACCGCGTGCTGCTCTCGCGCGCCGCTACGGTCGTCTGGGGAGTAGTCTTGTTCGCCCTGGCAGTTCTGGCGCGCAGCGGCGGAAAGGTGCTCGAGATGGGCCTCTCGATTGCCTCCGTCGCCTACGGCTCCCTGCTCGGAGTGTTTCTGCTCGGCGTGCTCACCCGCAGGGCCACCGAGCGCGGCGCAATGGCCGGAATGCTCTGCGGCTTTCTGCTGAATCTTTATCTCTGGCAATGGTCCCGGATTCCGTTCACCTGGTATGTTCCGCTTGGCAGCACGGCGACATTCCTCATCGGCTATGGAGCAAGCCTTTTTCCGCGCCAGGGCGGCCCGGTGCATGGGATGGCCTTGGATAGAAAATAGAGGGTGCTATGAAGTCGAAGGCTCTGAATACGGAGAAACAGAACCGCGGCTCCGCCGATCTTGATCAGCTCAGCGCTCTGGAGTTTGCGACGCTGATGAACCGCGAAGACGCGAAGGTTTCGCGCGCGGTCCGCAAGGCGCTGCCCAACATCGCGCAGGCAATTGATGCGATCAGTGACCGCCTGGCGCACGGTGGCCGTCTCATCTATGTCGGCAGCGGAACCAGCGGAAGAATCGGCGCGCTCGACGCCTCCGAGTGTCCGCCGACCTTTGGCACCGATCCCGCGATGATCCAGTACCTGATCGCCGGTGGAGAAGACGCGCTGGCAAAGCCCATTGAAGCGATCGAGGATTCATCTGAACTCGGCACAAGAAACATGGCGGCGCGCAGGCCGGGAAAGAAAGACGTTGTGGTTGCGCTGGCGGCCAGCGGGCGCACGCCCTATACGATTGCCGCGCTGCAATACGCAAAGAAGAAAGGCGCTACCACCATCGCCGTCGCCTGCAACACCGGCTCGGAGCTGGCAAAGATTGCCGCGATTGCCATCGAAGCCGACGTAGGCCCCGAGGTGCTCTCCGGATCGACTCGGCTGAAAGGCGGCACCGCCGAGAAGATGATTTGCAACATGCTGACCACCGGCGCGATGGCGCGCCTTGGCTATGTCTACGGCAACCTGATGGTCCATCTGCAGTTGAAGAATCAAAAGCTCATCGAACGCGGCATCTCGATTGTGCAACAAGTCGCCAAAGTGGAACGTGCTGTTGCGCTCAAGACCCTCCAGTCGGCGGATATGAAAGTTTCCGTCGCGCTCGTCATGTTGTGCGCGAGGGTCACAAAGCGCGAGGCCGTGCGGCGCTTGAAGCGCGCCCGTGGCAGTGTTCGAATTGCGATTGAGTCTTGAACGCCCCTGGCAAGATCGCGTTTTACCGGCAGCGCCAGGCGAACTGGTAAACTGGCTTGTGCCGCCTCTTTCCCCCTCCAATCCCGGACATTTGACTCACAAGCATCGCGGACTGCTGCCCTTTCTCGGCATGGCAAGCGGCGCCAGCGTGGCCACCATCTATTACAACCAGCCTCTCCTGCTGGAGATGAGCCGCACCTTCCATGCCTCATCCGGACAGATCGGCTCGGTCGCCGTCGCCACGCAGATCGGCTACGCGTTCGGCATTCTGCTGTTTGTTCCCATGGGCGATGTCGCGGAGCGGCGCGGGCTGATCGTGAAACTCTTTGCCGCCGTCAGCGCGGCGCTGCTGGCCGCAGGAGTTGCGCCCTCCCTGTGGGCGTTGGTAGCCGCCAGCGTCGCCATCGGCGTGACCGCCGCAGTCACTCACATTGTTGTTCCCATCGCACCGGAACTCGCCGAACCGGGCGAGAGCGGGCGCGCCATCGGAACCGTGATGACCGGACTCCTGCTCGGAATCCTCCTCGGGCGCACCGCCGCCGGATGGCTGGCAACCGCCTTGGGATGGCGTGGCGTTTTCCTGGTGGCGGCTGGATTTACCGCCCTCTTTGTTCCGCTGCTGTGGTGGGGCCTGCCCAGGATGCCGCCCGTGAAGGCCGTGAATTACCGGCACGCGCTCGGCTCGCTCTGGAAGCTGGCGCTTGAGCAGCCAATCTTGCGGGAGGCCTCGGTCGTGGGCTTTCTGGTCTTCGCGGCCTTCTCATCCTTCTGGACGAACCTCGCCTTCCTGCTCGGCACTCCGCACTACAAGCTGGGCGCGGGGGTGGCGGGCACCTTCGGCCTGGTGGGCGCGGCCGGAGCCCTGGCGGCCTCCTATGCCGGACGTACCGCCGACCGCAAGAGTCCGCGCTGGGTGGTGGCTATGGGCGTGGGAATGTTGAGCGCTGGCTACCTTCTGCTCTGGGTCGCGGGCTACCACATCGCCGGATTGATCGTCGGCGTGATCGTCCTCGACATTGGGCAGCAATCCATGCAGATTGCCAATCAGACGCGCATCTTCAGCCTCGTCGAGGGCGCGCGCAGCCGCTTGAACACCGTTTATATGATCGTCTTTTTCCTGGGAGGCGCGGCTGGCTCGGCGCTCTCTACCATCGCCTGGGCACACTGGCAGTGGAATGGAGTCTGCGCCCTGGGATTGCTTTTCCTTGCGCTTGCGGCGGCATGCCTGGCGCGCGGCGCGGCCCGGGAGAAGTAGCGCCTACAGACGCTTGGTCATAAAAATGGCGTCAACATCCCGGTTGTAATAACGCTCCAATACCTTGATGCGCTTGAAGCCGTGCTTGTCATAGAAGGCAAGCGCGCCGTGGTTGTTGACCGCAACTTCCAGCACCACCATGAACGCCGTCATCTTGCGCAGCTTCTCGCATGCCGCTGCGATCAGTAGCGTTCCCAGCCGATGGCGACGGAATTCAGGATGTACGTCGATGGTGATAACGTGGCCGTATCCCTGCCGCTGATAGTGAAAAGTAACAAAGCCAGCAATAGGCTGGCGTGGCGGGTTCTTGGGTGGACGCGCCTTCGGTGCCGTCTCCTCTTCCGTTGCGGAATCCACGGCAGCTGAGAATTCCGGGACAGCCTCCGGCCACTCGGCCACAATCGTGTACGCGCGGCGCTGTTCTATAAAGCTGGAGAGTTCGGGACGGCTATAGGCAATGCCGGGATCAAAGCAGAGACGATCCAGTTTGAACAGCGACTCGAAGTCGCGCTTTTCGTAGTCGCGCAGGGTGAACATGGGAACCGTCAGAGGCATGGTGCCAGAGTTCATGGTAGCAGATGCAAAGCCTCCCAAACTCCATGGCGCAGGCGCGGCCCCCAGCGGGATACGGCGGAGGCGCGCTTGCCGGGCGCGCCTCCCCACCGCAACTCAGGCCGCAACGCGGGCGCGAATCTCATAATCGATGAAGAGGGTTAACATCTCCTCATTGAAGCGCGGAATATCCGAGGGCTGGCGGCTGGAAACCCAGTTTCCCTCGCGCACCACTTCCCTGTCAGCCCAGAAGGCCCCGGCTCTGCGGAAATCACCTTCCGTCGTTTTGTAGCTGGTCAAGTGCCGTCCCCGCACCAGCCGCGCCGAGATCAACAGCCACCCGCCATGGCAGATCACCGCTACCGGGCGGCGGGTCTGGTCGATCCGGCGCACGAAATCCTGCGCCAGCGGCTCGTGCCGGAGTGCTTCGGCGTTCTTCGTTCCCCCCGGAAGCAGAACCGCGTCGAACTGATCGGGATCGGCATCGCCGAGAGTCTGATCAACCTTGATCTTCAGGGTTTTCTTGTCGTGCTTTACGGCTTGAATCTCGCCCGCGTGCGGTGCAATCACAACGGTCGTTGCCCCCGCCTCGTCCAGGGCCTTGCGCGGCTCCGTGAGTTCGGATTCTTCAAATAGATCGGTGGCAAGAATTGCCACGCGGAATCCTTCCAGATGTCGTCGTTCTGGCATGATCATCTCCTCCATGGTGTGCGTAGAGTGGGATGCAAAACCCAGAGCTGGAGGTTTCAAGCCTTTCGGACCGGCGGCGATCTACGGTAGCGGGACCAACCCGGTCGTTCGCTTGAGCTGCCCGCAGGCGGCGTAAATGTCCAGCCCGCGTGGACGCCGTAGATAAGCCGGAATTCCCGCGCCAACCAATATCTTCTGAAACGCCTCGACCGCCTCCGCCGTTGGAGTCTCGAAGGGGATCTCCGGGCCGGGGTTGAGCGCGATCAGATTGACCTTGGCGCGGATTCCGCGCAGCAGCCCAACCAGTTCCAGCGCGTTCTCCGGCGCGTCATTGACGCCCGAGAGCAGCACATATTCAAAGGTAAGCCGCTCCCGAGAGCGCAGCGGAAACTCCCGCGCAACTTCAAGGATCGCTTCAAGGTTCCACTTGCGGTTGATCGGCATCACCCGTTCGCGAACCTCATCGTTCGAACCATTCAGCGAAATGGCGAGATGCGGACGCACCGCTTCGCCGCCAAACTCGACGATCCGGGGAACGATTCCCGAGGTCGAAACCGTCATCCGCGACTCCGGAATTCCCGTGCCCTCCACCAGCAGTTGAACCGCCCGGATGAAATTCGCGTAGTTCAGAAATGGCTCGCCCTGTCCCATAAAAACCAGATTGATCCGGTCGCGCCCAATTTCGAGTCCGTGGTCGTTCAGAACCAGCAGAACCTGGCCGACAATCTCTCCAGCGGTCAGGTTGCGTTGCAATCCGAGCAGGGCCGTCATGCAGAACTTGCAGTTCACCGCGCATCCGGACTGCGATGAGAGGCAGATGGTGCCGCGCCGGTTCGGACGGTTGATGGAGGTGGCCGGATTGACCAGCGTCGCGCCCGGCGGAAGGTCTTCGGTGTCCTCTACTCCGTCGCCATCCGGCATCCAGACGGTTTCCACGCTCTGGCCATCTGCGAAGCAGACAAGGTAGCGAACCGTGCCGTCGGTCGAGAGGAAACGCTGATCGACCTTCGGGAATCCAATGCAATAGCCCGCCGAGTGCAGCCGCGAGCGCAGGGACTTGGGAAAGGTAGAGATGTCGTCCAGCGAGCTCAGGCGCTGGCGGTAGAGGGCGTCAAAGAGCTGGCGGGCGCGGAAACCGGGTTCTCCCAGCTCCTCGATCATCGCCGTAAGCTCTTGAATCGTAAGGCCCAATAGTTCGAGTTTTAGTTGTGTTGACATGCATCTAATAAGTAAGCGCCTCAGATAATTCCGGGCACCTCTGTCTCTTTTAGAATTGTACAGTGCCTGTTTCTTTAGAGGCTGCCGGCAACCAGGGTGATGCCGGTGGGGCAACAACAGCCATACTAGGATTTTGAGTCTGTAAACAGAAGGGGTTCCGATGAACTCAGAAACAAGTTTGAACGCCGCACTGCGTAACGTGCGAAGGACGGTTCTTCCCAACGGACTCACGGTAATCAGCGAAGAAATGCCTCATATCCGTTCCGTATCGGCGGGAGTTTGGATTCGGACGGGGTCACGCCATGAGGCGCCCGAGGTCAACGGAATCTCTCACTTCGCCGAGCACATGGTCTTCAAAGGCACCACCACCCGCACTGCGGAGATGATCGCCCGGCAGGTGGATTCCTTCGGCGGAAACCTCGACGCATTCACCGCCAAGGAGTGCGTCTGCTTCAACGTAAGGGTGCTCGATGAGCATCTCGGCAATGCCATGGACGTGCTCACCGACCTCGTTCTGAATCCTTCCTTTAATGACACCGACGTGAAGAAGGAACGTAGTGTCATCATGGAAGAGATCAAAATGGACGAGGACAATCCCGATTACCTGGTCCACGAGATCTTCGTGCAGAACTTCTGGAAGGATCACCCACTCGGCCGGCCGATTCTAGGCACCCGCGACACGGTGAAGAAGTTCGGTCCAGCGCTGCTCTTCGACTACTACAAGGAGCGCTTCCAGCCTGGAAATATGGTGGTAGCCGCAGCCGGAAGCCTGAACCACGACGAGTTCCTCGAACTTGCGACGCGGAAATTCGCTCACTTGCCCCAGGGGAGCAGCGAATTGCTCGATCTGGCTCCCAAGGCAACCGCGAAGATCTCCATGCGGAACAAGAAGTCGCTCGAGCAGGTGCAACTCTGCATTGGAGTTCCCTCCTACTCGATCTCGCATGAGAACCGCTACGCCTCTTTTGTGCTCAATACGCTCCTGGGCGGCGGCATGAGTTCCCGCCTCTTCCAGAATGTGCGTGAGAAACAGGGCCTCGTCTACTCCATCTTCAGCGAACTCAATCCTTATCGTGATACCGGCTGCCTCGCCGTCTACGCCGGAACCTCCAAGGAGTCCGCCCCCAAGGTGGTCCAGTCCGTCCTCAAGGAGTTCCATGACCTCAAGGAAGTGCCGGTGACCGTCGAAGAACTCAACCGGGCCAAGGCGCAGTTGAAGGGCAGCCTGATGCTGAGCCTCGAATCTTCCATGGCACGCATGAGCAATCTGGCCCGCCAGGAGATGTACTACGACCGTTTCTACGGAATGAACGAGATCACCGAAAAGATCGAAGCCGTGCAGGTCGAAGATGTCCAGAAGGTCGCAAAGGAGTTCTTCATCGCCGACCAGATCGCGGTGACTGTCCTGGGAAACCTCAGCGGCCTCAAACTCTCACGCGACCAGATCGACTGCTAGCCCCGATCGCCCGATATTGCAAAGAGGAAATCCGCCCGGGTTTCCTCTTTGCTTTTCCGGGAATATCAAATATCACAAAGGCACAAAATTAGTGACATTTTTTGTCACTCATGGCTGACGCCAAGTGTCACTCCCGCTGATTCTTGTGACCTCAGGGATTCCCCTAAGAAAGCCTGCGGCGATCAATCTACTTATTAAGCTATTTATTATCAATATCATAAGGAGTATTTAGCGCCTTTCTCGGAATCCGGCTAAACATTGGCGTGCAGATTGCAATAACTAAAGCCGAGTCCACTCCACAGGACCTGAATTCTTTACAAATACGGACGGAGAGTTAGAAAAATGCGTAAACAGAAGGGTTTCTCGCTGATTGAGCTTCTTATCGTTGTGGCGATCATCCTGATCATCGCTGCCATTGCCATCCCGAACCTGCTGCGCTCGCGCATTGCCGCGAACGAAGCCTCAGCCGTGGGTTCCCTGCGTACCATCAACACCGCTGAAGTAACCTTTGCTTCGACTTATCCTTCCAACGGCTTCGCCAGCTCGCTGACGCAGCTTGGACCGCCCTCCGGCGGCGGCACCACCGCTACCTCCACCAACGCCATCCTGCTTGACAGCGTTCTGGGTTGCACCGGCGGCGCAAGCTGCACCAAGAGCGGCTACACCTTCCTGATCACCGCTGGCACCCTGACGAACGGTGTGTATAGCAGCTACAGTTCCTCTGCGAACCCGATCACCGTTGACCAGACCGGCAAGCGCTACTTCTACAGCGATGCATCTGGCGTCATCCGTTACAACGCCACTGCGGCTGCTACCTCCACCGACAGCCCGCTTCAGTAGTAGCTAGCAAGGACTTACCAGGCAAAGCGCCCGGGGAGGGTTCGAGCCTGAACAAGAGAGGCTCCGCTTATAAACGGAGCCTCTCGCACCGTACGGACTTGCAACTGCGGCGTGGAACGATTGCTGATCTTCAAAGATTGACACCGGTAAGTCGGTAAGTATTGAAGGACCGTTAAGAAAGTAAACATTATGAGCAAACAAAAAGGCTTCTCACTCATCGAGCTTCTTATTGTCGTGGCAATCATTCTGATCATTGCCGCCATCGCAATCCCCAACCTGATGCGCTCGCGCATGGCCGCCAACGAAGCCTCGGCCGTGAAGTCGATCCGCACCATTGACACCGCCGAAGTCACCTATTCTTCCACCTATCCGACCTTGGGCTACGCCAACAACCTGGCGACTCTTGGACCGGGTACGAACACTGGCAACACCTTTTCCAGTTCAGCGAACGCAATCCTGTTGGATTCCGTTCTGGGCTGCTCGGCCGGAGTTGGCGCTGTTCCCTGCACCAAGAGCGGATATCTCTTCACCCTCAGCGGTGGCACTCCAGTCAACGGCGCGATCTACACTTACACTACGAACGCCGATCCAGTTACGCAGGACCAGACCGGTCATCGCCATTTCTATAGCAGCACCCCCGGCTATATTCAATACAATGAGAGCGTACCCGCCACCTCGACTGATGCACCCTTGCAGTAACCAGCCGGACCGAACACTCACACATCAGGGAGGCTATCGCCTCCCTTTTTGTTTTTCCTCGCGGGTTTACAGTTGTTTCTCCATCGCTTCTCCACTCCGCTCCCGATCGCATTTCAAATTAAAGAGAAGCAATCCTCGGCTATAATTCTGGCGAAGACAAATGTCTGCAATTGAGATCAATGGACTCGAAAAGTCCTACAAAACCGGATTCTTCAGAAACAAGCTGAAGCAGGGGTTGAAACCTCTCACCCTCTCCGTGGAAGACGGCGAGGTCTTCGGCTGTCTCGGCCCAAATGGAGCCGGGAAAACCACCACCCTCCGTCTCCTGCTCGGATTGGTATTCCCGAGCGGCGGCAGCGCCAAAATTCTCGGGCGTGACATCGGCGATATCGAGGTCAAGCGCTTCATCGGATTCCTGCCGGAGCAGCCCTATTTCTACGATCACCTCACCGCCCTGGAACTGCTGGACTACTACGCCCGGCTCAGCGGCGTAGACCCGCGCGAACGCCGTCACAAGGTGGACAAGGCGCTGGCCCGTGTCGGAATGACGGATTCCGCCAACACCCAGTTGCGCAAGTTTTCCAAGGGCATGTTGCAACGGGTCGGAATCGCCCAGGCCATCGTCCACGATCCCAAGCTCGTGCTGCTTGACGAACCGATGAGCGGGCTCGATCCCATCGGGCGGCGCGAAGTGCGTGACCTCGTGCAGGAGTTGAATGAAGAAGGTAAAACGGTCTTCTTCTCTACCCACATTCTCAGCGATGCTGAAACCCTATGCGACCGTGTCGCCGTTCTGAACAAGGGAGAGTTGAAGGGCGTGGGAGTGGTCGCCGATCTATTGCACGATGTGACCGGAGACGTCGAAGTGGTCTGCAGCGGACCCCAGGCGCTGCTCTCGCTCTCTGCCCTGGGAGCACGCTGCCACGTCACCGGAGACGTCGTGCGGGCCGTTCTGCCGGAGCGTTCCCTGGACGCAGCCTTGGATGCCCTGCGCAAGAACCAGGCCCGCCTCACCAGCGTCACTCCCGTGCGCGCGACCCTTGAAGATTACTTCCTAGCCCGCATTGGAGAAGCCGCTCCCAACGAGGTGAACGCATGATCGGGCGTCTCTCGGCGATTGCCTATAACACCTACCGCGAAGCGGTGCGTGACCGCGTCCTCTACAACCTCATCCTCTTCGCCCTGCTGATCGTGGGCGCGTCCGTGCTCTTCGGGCAGATATCGCTCGACATCAATCGCATTGTGCTCATCAATCTTGGCCTCACCGCAATCTCGATGTTCGGCATCGTCATCGCCATCTTCATTGGCATCGGTCTGGTTTCAAAGGAGATTGAAAAGCGCACCCTCTACACCGTTCTGGCGGCGCGCCCCGTCCGCCGGTGGGAGTTCATTGCCGGTAAGTTCCTCGGACTGGTCATGACCTTGACGGTCAACGCGCTGTTGATGAGCGTGGGCTTTTTTGCCGCCGTCCTCTACGTGTCACATCGTCTGGGCCTCGGCGACCTCCAGTTGCTCACTGCCATCTATTTCATTCTGCTGGAGTTTATTCTCATCACGGCGCTGGCACTGCTGTTTTCTACGTTTTCAACGCCGATCTTCTCCTCCATCTTTGCGTTTGCAATTTTTGCCGTTGGCACCTTCGCCGAAGACCTCCGCGGATTCGCCCGCATGGCCGATGGCCTCACCCGCTGGGTGATGACCGGTGCGGCCTACCTCGTCCCGAACTTCGCGGCGCTCAACGTGATCAGCCAGGTCGCCCATGATGTGAAAATCGAGCCCCGGCTCATCCTGCTCAACACGCTTTACGTCTTCGTGTACACCGGCGCTGTTCTGACGGCATCCGTGTGGATATTTGAGCGGCGTAACTTGAAATGACCAGAGACCTGCGAGTCCAGACCTGCTATGCGCTGCTGCTTGTGGCGTTCCTGACGGCCAGCATCCTGCTCGTCCGGCAGGTGGACCGAGTGCGCTCCGACGACCCCCTCCAGGAGGTTCTCTACATACCCTCCCCAAAGGTGGTGAACCGAATGAGTCTAGGCTACTCTGGACTGCTTGCTGACATCTATTGGACCAGAGTAGTGCAATATTTCGGCAGCAAGCACAAGGCAAAAGCCCGGCAGTACCTCCTTCTGGAACCCTTATTGGATATGACCACGACGCTGGACCCAAAGCTCCTCCCGGCCTACGATTTCGGATCGATCTTTCTGGCCCAGAAACCGCCGGAAGGTGCCGGAGATCCGCTCGCTGCCGCGCGTCTGGTGGAAAAGGGCATCCGTGAAAATCCCCAGGCATGGCGGCTCTACTACGACCTTGGCTACATCTATTGGCTGGAATTGAAGGATTCCGCCAAAGCCTCGGATGCTTTTGAGCGTGGCTCCAAGGTTCCCGGAGCCCATCCGTGGATGCGGGTCATGGCGGCAGCCCTGGCCGCGCACGCCGGAGAAACCGAGACAGCCGTCTATATGTGGACCAACATCCTGAACAGTTCCGAAGATCCGGAACTGCGAAAGAACGCGATGAACCGGTTGCTCTGCCTGCGGGTGGATAGCGACATCAAGATTCTGCAGGACCGCGTGGACCAGTTCACAACGCAGAATGGCCGCTTCCCCTCCGGTTGGCAGGAGGTAATCTCGGACGGCCTGCTGCGTCGTGTACCGCTCGATCCCAGGAGCAACCCTTACCAATTAGTCGGCGGACATGTGCAGGTTGCACAGCCTGATCTGTTTCCGTTTATTACCCGGGGCCTGCCCCCAGGCCGGGAAGCCGGAGATTTGCCCGGCGAACCTGGCTTCAAGATCACGAAGACACAACAATGAACAAACCATTTACGGGAATCATCCTGCTGCTGTTGATGGGCAGCCACGGCCTTTGGGCTCAGCCGCACCCGCCGGACGCGCGCCAGTCGGCGGCTGTGATCGACGCTCGCTACAACGGAATGAAGTCGTTACGGGCTGATTTCACCGAAATTTACTCCGGCGGAGGAATTCAGAGAAGCGAGAGTGGCTCCTTGAGCATCAAGAAGCCAGGCAAGATGCGTTGGGACTACTCCTCCCCGCGGAAGAAGACGTTTTTGACCGACGGCGTCACCGCGTGGTTCTACGTTCCCGGAGAGCGGCAGGCACGGCGCACCAAGCTGAAAACCCTCGACGATTTGCGCTCTCCCTTGCGCTATCTTCTGGGCCGCACCAAGTTGGAGAAGGAGTTGCGCGGGCTTTCCCTCGCTCCTGACGTGCATCCTGAGACGGCCGGGGACGTGGTGCTGCGGGGAGTTCCCGTGGGAATGGAAGACCGGATTTCGCAGGTCTTGCTGGAGAGTGACGGCAAGGGCTTCCTGCGGAGAATCGTCATGCAGGAGCTGGATGGAAGTACCACCGAGTTCCGCCTTGAGAATCAACGGGAGAATGTTGCGGTCAGCGAGTCCGAGTTCATCTTCCACCCGCCGGCTGGGGTTGAAGTGCTGCAAAGCAATCAGTTGGAGCCGTAATCAAATAGCCGTGGCTTCCTGTAGGATTCAGCTCTGGTGTGGGCGTCTTGGAAGTTCTGAGATTGAGATAAAATCCTGCTTCTCGGGACAACAATTCCCGAGGTTTCATAGTGTTACACTGAGGGCCGGGCTAGCGCCGAGCGTGCCTGCCGTGGGTGGAATCGTATGGCCGAGTTTGTGATTCGCGCAGCGGATGAACGCGGCAAGGTTTTGGAAAAAACCGAAACCGGGTACTCTGCTGGGGAAATTCGCGACCGTTACCAGCAGTCCGGATACCTCGTGTACTCGGTCAAGCCGCGCGGAATGATTTCCGGCGGCGAGTTTCGGCTGCCTCGGCGGCGCAAGGTCACCCTCGAACAGTTCGTCATCTTCAACCAGCAGTTCCTCACTCTTGTCCGCGCCGGGCTGCCCATTGTGCAGGCTCTCGAACTCCTCGCCAAGCGGCAGCGCAACCAATACTTCCGCATGTTGCTGGAGGATGTCCGCGACCGCACCAAGGGCGGCGAGTTGATCTCTGACGCCTTTGAGAAACAGGGAGCGTTTCCAAAAATTTACTCCACCACCCTGATGGCCGGAGAAAAGAGCGGCAACCTCGACGAGGTGCTCTCGCGTTATGTGGCCTTCCAGCGCCTTGCCCTCAGCTTCCGCAAGAAGCTGATCGCATCGCTTGTGTATCCGGTCATCCTGATTATTGGCGTCCTCGCCCTGGTCACCATGCTGGTCACCTTCGTGATCCCGAAGTTTGCCGAGTTGTTCTCCGATTTGAACCAGAAGCTGCCACCCATGACCGAGTTCACCATCAGCACGGCCATGACACTCAAGAAGTTCCTTCCTCTGATTGTCATCGGGGGGACGGCGCTCTTCTTTCTGCTCAAGCGCTGGTCAAAATCGCAACAGGGCGCGGAAATTCTCGATAAGATTAAACTGAATTTGCCGATCGTCGGCAGCATCTGGCAGCGCTATCAGATTGCGGTTTTCTCGCGCATGATGTCCACTCTGCTCTCCGGTGGCCTGCCGCTGGTAGTCGGACTGGAAACGGCCGGACAGTCAATGTCCAGCCGCCTGATTGTCCGGGGCATTTCCGAGGCATCCAAGAACGTACGCGAGGGCCAGACGCTGGCACAGAGCCTTGAGCAGACCGGAGTTTTTCCCGACCTGGCCGTTGAAATGGTCGAAGTCGGCGAAGCCACTGGCGCGCTCCCGACCATGCTTAGTTCCATTGCGGAGTTCTACGAAGAAGATGTCCAGTCGGCGCTCTCCGCCGCCATGTCGTTGATTGAACCGGCAATTCTGGTAGTGATGGGCGTTGTCGTCGGTTTTATTCTGATCTCGCTTTACCTGCCGATCTTCAGTTTTACGGCAGGCTGACCTCGGCGGGGAACACGAACCGGGTTCGCGCGCAAGGGCTGCGCGGCCAAAACACAGCGATGCAACGAGGGTTATGCCACAACAGCTTTTTGTAGAACCGATCCCGGATGCGAATGATGAACAGAAGCGGGCGCACGAACTTGCCCGCCGGTATCGCTGCGAATATGTCGACCTGAAGGGCTTCAAGATTCAGCATGAGCTCTTCCGCAAGGTTCCGGTGGAGTTGATGTTTCGCTTTAACTTCATTCCCCTCCAGGAACTCGAAGACGGTCGTCTGGCGATTGCCCTGGCTGACCCCAGCCAGTTGACGGTGATTGACGAGATCAGCCTTCTGCTGAACCGCCGTGTCCTTCCCCGGGTCGCGACTCTCACCGAGATCACCGAAATTCTGAAGAAGACCGAACAGTCGCAGCGCGTGCTCGACGAAGCCGGTGAAACCTTCACCCTGGACGTCATCCACGATGACGACGCCAACAGCGAAGAAACCATCTCGATCGAGAAGCTGACTGCGGAAAACGACCTCAGCCCGATCATCCGCCTCGTCGATACAACCATCTTCACCGCCCTGCAACGCCGCGCCAGTGATATTCACATAGAGACCCGCGACGACTGTGTGGTCATCAAGTACCGCATCGACGGCGTGCTCCAGGAGGCAATGAAGCCCATCGGCAAGGAGCACCATTCCACCATCATCTCGCGTATCAAGGTGATGAGCGAGTTGGACATTGCCGAACGCCGCGTCCCCCAGGATGGACGCTTCCGGGTGCGCTACAACGGCCGCTTCATCGATTTCCGCGTCTCCATCATGCCCAGTATTCACGGCGAAGACGCCGTGCTCCGCGTGCTGGACAAAGAGTCCATGAGCGAGAAGTTCCATAAGCTCACCCTCGACGTCGTCGGATTCAGCGAATCCGACATCCGCAAGTTCCGGCAGTACATCGCCGAGCCCTACGGCATGGTGCTGGTCACCGGCCCAACCGGCTCGGGAAAGACGACGACCCTCTACGCCGCCTTGAATGAAATCAAGTCCGACGAAGACAAGATCATCACCATTGAAGATCCGGTCGAGTACCAGTTGCGCGGCATCACCCAGATTCCGGTCAACGAAAAGAAAGGGCTCACCTTCGCCCGTGGTCTGCGTTCGATTCTCCGTCATGACCCCGACAAGATCATGGTCGGCGAAATCCGCGACCAGGAGACGGCGCAGATTGCCATCAACTCCGCCCTCACCGGCCACCTTGTCTTCACCACCGTTCACGCCAACAACGTGGTCGATGTCATCGGGCGCTTCTTGAATATGGGCGTCGAGCCCTACAATTTTGTCTCTTCGCTCAACTGCATTCTCGCCCAGCGCCTCGTCCGGTTGATCTGCGTCCATTGCAAGCAGGAAGTGAAGTACACCGACGAGCAGTTGGAAACCGCCGGCCTGCGCCCGGAAGAGTGGAGAGGCATCCCCTTCTACGAGGGCCCCGGTTGCATGGAGTGCGGCGGCACCGGATTCCACGGGCGAACTGCCATCCACGAGTTGCTGGACTTGACCGATCACATCCGCGAGCTGATTCTTGAACGTCGGCCAAGCTCTGAGATCAGGCGCGCCGCGCGCGAGGAAGGCATGCACTTCCTCCGCGAGGCAGCGATCGATAAAGTTAGAGCCAGTCTTACGACATTGAAGGAAATCAACAAAGTTACATTTATCGAGTCGACCCGCTAATGCTCGAAAGAAAAACTGCAATCCGCCTGCCTCACATCGCCTGCGAAGTTACCGCGCAGGGCGTGGCCGCCGCGCGCCTCGAGGGCAAGCCTCCCGCCATTGGCGCAACCTACTCCCGCAACCTGCCCTCTGGAGTTCTGACGCCCGCGCTCAACGCGCAAAACGTGCAGGATGCCAAGGCCTTGAGCGATGCGATTGAACAGGCGTTATCCAGCATCGGCGGGCGCGGCCAGGATGTCATCGCGGTCTTGCCGGATACGGCCGTCCGTGTCACCCTCCTCGACTTTGATTCCCTGCCCGAACGCCGGAGTGAGGCCGAGGGCGCGGTTCGCTTCCGCCTTCGCAAGTCCTTGCCTTTTGATATTGAAAAAGCGGCAATCAGTTTCGACGCGCAACAAACCCCCAAGGGCTTGCACGTTGCCGCCTCCATCGTGCTCCGCACCGTGTTGGAGGAGTACGAATCGGCCTTCCGCGCTGCCGGATGCTCGCCTGGAGTGGTGTTGCCTTCAACCCTCGGGGCGCTCGGCGCCGTCAACGGCGAACGCCCCACCATGCTGCTCAAGGTTTCGCCCGACACTACATCGGTTGCCGTCGTCCAGAATGGACAACTGTTGCTCTTCCGTGCCCTGGAAGGCGCGGGAGCCGCTGCATTGACCGTCGAGCGCATGGCCGATGACATCTATCCTTCGCTCGTTTACTTCCAGGATAACTACGGAATGAGCGTGGAGCAGTTGCTGGTAAGCGGAGTAAACGATCTCGACAAGTTTTCCGGACCCCTCGAAGCGCAGACCGGTGTCAGCGTAAAAGAGTTGATCGCGTCCAGCGTGGTCTCCGGAGACTTGCGCAACGATTTTGCAGGAGCAATTGGAGCGCTGCTCTAAGAAAGAGGAACGTGACGGTGCGACTGAACATCAATCTGGCGACCAAGCCCTACCAGGATATCCGCCGCGTCCTGCTGCAATGGGGCGGCCTCGTGCTGCTGCTTGCGGTTTGCACGGTGGCCCTGGTGTGGACTGCGATCTCCACCTGGCGTGAATCGCGCGACGTGAATGCGAAGATTGCCGCGGTGGAATCGGATATTGCAAAACTTGACCAGCAGCGTACCGAGGCCATTGCTGTTTTGCGCCTTCCGCAGAACAGTTCGGTCGTGGACACTTCCAAGTTTCTCAACGGATTGATCGCGCGCAAGTCGTTCTCGTGGACCCGCGTCTTCATGCAACTGGAAGAGATCATGCCGCCCAAGCTGCATGTGGTTTCCATTGCGCCGGAGTTGCTGAAGAATACCAACACCGTGGAAGTGCATCTCACCGTCGCTGGCACATCCCGGGAAGCTGCGGTGGAACTGGTAAAGCGCCTGGAGCGGTCTCCATCCTTCCGCGACGCTCGTATCTCGGAGGAATCCGAGGCCCGGGAAAGGGACAGCGCGGATACCGTGAAGTTCACGTTGATCGCGCTCTATGTGCCCAGGGCCGTTCCCGTGGCGGAGCCACAGAAGGCCGCGGCCAGGGTTGCGGATGAAAAAGGAGCGGCGCAATGATCGGAGATCTCCGCGATGTACGAACGCAGCTTCTGATCGCCGTGGGCGTGCTGCTCCTGGCGGATGCCGCCTCGGTGGTCCTGCTGCTCTCCCCCGCCGGACGTTCACGCGGCGCGCGCCAGCAGGAGTTCGAGCACTTGCGCGTTGAGAAGCTCGAGAGGGCGCAGGCTTCGGCTCCAGCCCAGGGCATGGACCAGAAGATTGCGACCGCTCGCGATCAGGAAGCAAAGTTCAATGACGAGCGCCTGGCGCAGCGCTATTCGGCCATGTCGGAGCAGCTTTCGCGCATCGCCACCGAAGCCGGCGTCGGCGTCTCTGACGTGAAGTACGACGAGCACCCGGTGGATAAGACTGCGCCCGCGGGATACGACGAAATCGGCATCACCATTCAGATCCACGGCACCTACGACCAGAACATCCGCTTCATTAACACCGTTGAGCGGCAGAAGTTGATGCTGCTCATCGACGGCGTAAGCTTCGGCGGAATGCTGGGCGATTCGTTAACGGTATCGGTCCACCTCTCCACCTTCCTAAGGAGCCAGGCATGAAGGCGGGAACAGAGAGCAAGACCAAGACGGTCACGGCGATTGTGCTAGCCATTGTGGCGGTTTGCACCGTCGCCTGGGAGATGATGCCCAGCGGCTCGTCCGCTGCCCCTGTCGCCCCCGTTGCTGCGTCAACCGGGAGCAAGCCCGCAGCGCTGGAGTCGCTCGACCCGCGCCTCCGTCTCGACCTGCTGGCCAGCTCGGAAGATGTGAAATACGAGGGCAACGGCAAAAACATCTTCCGCACCGCGCTCGAGCCCGTGGTGATTGACAAGGTGAAGGTGCCGCCTCTCACCCCAGCCGGAAAGAACGCGGACGCGGCAAGGCCAAACGTCTATATTCCTCCGCCGCCGCCGCCGCCCATCACTCTGAAATACTTTGGCATCACCAACAGCAAGGGTGAAAAGCCAAAGGCGTTTCTCTCCCAGGGCGATGATGTCTGGATCGCGCACGAGGGAGACGTAGTCAACCGCCACTACAAGATTGTCCGCATCTCACCAAAAGAGGTGGAAGTAGAGGACTTGCTGAATAACAATCGTCAGAGCATTCCCCTCACGCAGGGGTAGAACCCAGGGTCAACGCGGATGATAAGAATCACAATGCGGCGCAGCGCCAGACGCAAGGACTCCGGCTACATGCTGCTCGTCCTGATGATCGCCGTTGCCGTGTTGACCATCACCATGCTCGGCGTGGCGCACAATTACAAGCGCACCCTCCAGCGTGAGCGCGAGGTGGAGATGATCCACCGTGGCGAGCAGTATGAGCGCGCCGTCCGCCGTTACTTCCACAAATTCGGCCGCTATCCCACCACCATCGAGCAGTTGGAAAAGACGAACGAGGTCCGCTTCCTGCGCAAGCGCTACAAAGATCCCATGTCTCCCGACGGTGAGTGGAAGATCGCCCACATTACTGACATCAAGCTCAAGAGTTCTTTGCCGTTGAACGCCGGCGGGACTCCAAGTACCCAAACTCCCAGCGGTACGTCCAATCCATCACAGCCCGGCGCCGCCAACGCCAACAGCAATGACAGCGGCACGGACCAGGGCGATGACACCACAACCACAACTACCGGAACCACCACAGGCACAGGCACCGGCACAAGCAGCACCGCTCAGGGCACTGGCGGCAATATCGTCGGAGCCAACGGAGCGGCCGCCGCGAGCCAGGTTCTCGGCGGCGGCGATCTATACGGCGTTGTCAGCAAGTCAAAGAAGATGGGAATTCACTCCTTCGGCGACAAATCCCGGTACAGCGAATGGTTTTTCATCTACGATCCCGGCCAGGACAAGGGCCAGTTGATGGTTGGGCCATACAACCCGAATATGTTTATTGGAACGGCGAATTCCGGCCTCGGCACTCCCAACAAGGGATCTTCCAGCAGCAGTTCGGGCGGCCTTGGTTCCAGCGGCAGTTCAGGCTCCACGACCAATCAGATCACACCCGGCAAGGTCGCACCCACGCCACCCACCAACTGAACCTCATCGTCTCGCCGTTGCTATCGCTGTTGCTCTTGACGTTGCTCTCGCCCTTGCTCTTGCCTTTGCTCTTGCCTTTGCTCCTCGATGTGTGTCATTCCGAGCGCAGCGAGGAACCCCAGCACTGCTGAAAAATGCTCTGCCGCCCCAGAGGCACTTCGGCCACCGCCCAAGCCTTCCCTAAAATTTCGCCCACGCAAAAACCCCGCCTCTTGGGCGGGGTTTTTACCTTGCTGAGAACTTCGGCTTACACGCTGAACGAGGAGCCGCATCCGCAGGTGCTCTTCACATTCGGATTTTCGAATTTGAAGCCCGCGCCTTCCAGTGTCTCGATGTAATCAACGCTTGCGCCCTGCAGATACATCAGCGAGGTCGCATCGATGAAAACCTTCAGACCCTCGAACTCAAAGGTCTTGTCCATCGCTCCCGCGCCGGTTTCAAACTGCATGCTGTAGGAGAATCCAGAGCAGCCGCCGCCTACGACGCCCACGCGGAGACCGCTGGGGACGGGAGTTTGCTGCGCCATGATCTCCTTCACCTTGGTGATTGCCGCGGCGGTGAGGGTCAGAGGAGCGTTCTTAACTTCAGGAGTTGTGGTGGGCGTGGACATGCGTTTTCTCTCCTCGGATAAAACCTGATTATAGCAAAATTCCGGGCTTCGGTGTCACACACCGCTGTGACGTTCAACCCGGTTGAATTTTGGCTCATTAGTTCGATGCTGCTCAAGGCAAGCGAGTCGCAAAAAATAGTGGCCGGATGCCGCCCTGCCCCAGCCACGTTGCCACCGCCCGCCCGCGGGATCAGAAAATAATCCAGAGAACCTCGGCTGAAATCGTGCCTATAATGCCTGCTATTCAGTTCGTCCGGTGCTTCTGGAAACGGCGTAGAGTCGCTTCCGTGCAGATCCCGGGCGGTGCCGGAGGTGGCTGAGTGGATATGATGTCCGTGCTCATGACGCTGTGGTCCGTGCTGACGGTTGCGCTCGCGGTATTGCTGATCTATCGCAGCGCACTCTCCATGCACGAAGACGATCAACTCTTCCTGGACAACGCGGAAGCGCATCTGGAACTGGAACAGAAACAATTGATGGTGCGCATAAACCGGGTGCGCCCGTTCGTGAACGGACTGGCCGCATCCAGCGGATTGCTGCTGGTGCTGATGGCCGGCTTATGGCTGTGGAACGCCTCGCACAGGATCTAAGCTCCCAGGGATTATTCCCAGGGCTTTATTCCTTCGAGTAAGGTTCGAACACGAGCGGGTTGGGGCGGCGAACATTGCCGACGCGGACCACTCTCTTGCCTTCCAGAAAACCAATCAGCGCCTCGTGCAATATCTCGCCCCGCCAGCCTTCCATGACATCCGGCTTGGGAGTGCCTTCCTGATCCAGAAACCAGCGCACAATCTCCTGCAGATCGCTGGTCGTCGCCAGCAGCGCGGTGTCCACGTCCGTCTCCGCCGCCAGATTGCTGACCGCGACTGAGAGGAGTTTGGTCAGTACCGCCACCTGCGGTGGATCGTCGCGGCGTTCGTTGCTGGGGAGCTCGGTGTCCGGAATCGCGCGGGCCGCTGCCACTGCAGCCACAACCTCCTGCTCGGCCTTCCTTAGCAGACGGCTGTCAAGGCCGCGAATCGAGAACAGATCCTCGACTGTCGTCGGCGAGCGGCGCGCCACTTCGATCAACATGCTGTCGCCCAGCACGCGCGCAACCGGAACATTGAGGTTGCTGGCCTGCCGGTTCCGCCAGCGCCACACTTCACGCAGCACCGCAAGCTGGCGGCGGCTGAGCCGTGTACTGCCTGAAATCTTCCAGCGCTCGTCGTCGCGCATCACCGTCTTGACGAGGTGATCGCACTCGCCACGAACCCAGCTCGTTCGTTCCAGCTTTTCCGCCCGGGCCAGCAGCTTCTCGCGCATCGGCAAAAGGTAGCGAACATCGTCGGCGGCATACTCAAGCTGCACCGGGCGCAGCGGACGCTTGCGCCAATCCGTAAAGCTCTCCCCGCCGTTGACGCGGGCGTTGAGAATGCGCAGGCAGAGATTGGTGTGCGAGAGTGGATAGCCGTAACCGAGCAGCCCCGCCGCAACCTGCAGATCAAGCACGCAGGCCGGTGAGCCGCCCGCGCCCTTGGCGCAGAACTTGATCTCCTGTCGCGCCGCCACGGTTACAATCTCGCGGCCGGGCGATGCAAGCAACTTCCACAAGGGCTCCAGCTCCGGAAGCACCAGCGGGTCCACAATGTAGATCCCGTCCGTCGTCGAAAGCTGGACCAGGCAGAGTTCGGGCTCGTAGCGGCCCTCCGAGATGAATTCCGTGTCGAGGCCGATTACGGGATGGGATGAGAGCTCGCGCAGCAAACTTTCAAGCTTCTGCGCTGAATCGATATAGAGGGTTTGGTCTAATGACATCAATGATGTACGCGCTCGTGCATCATTCTAAAGAAGAAGTGCTCCTCTGACCAGCCTTGAATTTCGAGACGCAAACGAAGCTGTAAAAACGCGGCTGCGGAGCAGTCAGGTATTCCGGAACGGGGCCTCACGGGCAATCTTTCGCATAGTGAGACGAAGGTTCGCGAACGATGCACCCGCGTCCTCCGCGAACCAACCATTGACCAGCGAGTCATCCCTTTTGCCTCTCCGTGTTGATCACCGGAGCAATCCTTCCATCATTTTGCCAAACCATTGCCCAGTCGGTTCCCCGGCTGTGCGTAACATATACTATCTGGTCAATATCTTCCCGCGTTTTTGTTGCTCAATCCGGCAATCGTTCAGCACCATGCTCAACGATTAACCAGAAGCTCAACATGCGCTTTCCAACGATTAACCAGGTCGTCAATCGTTTTCGGATTTGCCGACCTATACCTTGACGCTCGAAACCTTCTGCACCGAGGGTACATTTCGCAATCCACTCAGCACTTCAGGCGATACACGCTCGTCCACCTGCACGATCGCCAGCGCCTGCCGCGCTTCCCGACCCAGCGAAAGACGGGCAATATTGATGCCGTGCTTGCCCAGCAATGTTCCGATCGAGCCGACAACGCCCGGCGCGTCCAGATTCGCCACCACCACGAAGTTGCCCTCGAGATGCGACTCAATATCAATGCCGTTGAGATGGATCAGCCGCGGCGAAGTCCCATGAACAATGGTTCCGCTGCACTCGACCGCTCCGGTTGGCCCGCTCAGCTTGAGATGAATCAGATTCACGCGCGCATTCGGTTCCGCGCGAGTCTCGCGCACTACCACGCCGCGCTCTTCCGCCGCAGCCTGTGCGTTGATGATGTTGGTAGGCTCATCCGTATCCGATTGCAGAATCGCGGCCACCGCTGCGCTGCGGATCAACTGCGTCTTCCATGCGCCAATTTCGCCCTCGAAGCGCACGTCAATCTCCGCCAGGTTGGAGGCGAACAACTGCGCCGCAAAGCGTCCCAGCTTGCCTGCCAGCGCCATGTACGGCTTGATCTGCTTGTACTCCACATCCGAAAGCGAGGGCAGATTCACTGCGTTCTGCGCAATGCCCTGCTGCAAATAGTCGCGCACCTGCTTGGCAATCTGAATCCCCACCGCCTCCTGACCTTCCTTGGTGGAAGCGCCCAGGTGCGGCGTCGCCAGCAGATTGGGCGCGGTGAGCAAAGCAGTGTTGTGAGTCGGCTCTTCGCAGAAAACGTCGAGCGCCGCTGAGGCAATATGTCCGGAGCGCAGCGCGGCTTCCACGGCTGCTTCGTCCACCAGTTCCCCACGTGCGCAGTTTAGCAGGCGCACACCTGGCTTCATCTGTGCGATGGCTTCAGCGTTGATCATGCCGGCCGTCTGGTGAGTCAGCGCAAGGTGCAGCGAAATATAATCGGCCTGCGCGTACAGCGCTTCGGTTGAGAGCAGTTCGATGCCGAGTTCCTTCGCGCGTGCCGGCGAGAGGTAGGGATCACTTCCGACGAGCTTCATGCCGAAGGCCTGCGCGCGGCGCGCCGTCTCCGTGCCGATTCTGCCGAGGCCGATGATGCCCAGAGTTTTTCCTGCCAACTCCGTGCCCTGCAGACTCTTCTTCTCCCACTTGCCCGCGCGGGTTGTCTGGTCGGCTCGCGAGATGTGGCGGGCCATGGCGATCATCAGTCCGAGGGTGAGTTCGGCCACAGAAATCGCGCTCGCGCCGGGAGCATTCATCACCACGATCCCACGACGCGTCGCGACTTCCACATCAATGTTGTCAACCCCAACTCCGGCGCGTCCGATCACACGGATGTTTCGGGCTGCTTCGATGAGAGCAGCGTCAGCCTGCACGGCGGAGCGCACGATCAGCGCATCCGCGTCTGCAACTGCAATTGTGGGATCGAGCGCGAACTGCTCCGGCGTAACGACCGTGCAGTTGGGAATTGCCTCCAGCACCTTCATTGCAGCGCCCGCAATTTTCTCGGCGACGACGATCTTCACTGTTTCTCTCCGCTCTGGCGTGCTTCGGCGTAGACAAGCTGCGCGGCACGAAGTCCATCGCCGAATTGAAAGCTCTTCGGCTTCAGTTGCATCAGCACTTGCTCAAGTCCAGCGATGATGGCAATGCAATCGAGATAGTCGAGATAGCCGATGTGCGCGATGCGCAGGATCTGCCCCTTCATCTCGCCCTGCCCATCGGAGAGCACGCCAGCAAATTCTTTCTTAAAGCCCTTGACCACATCGCTGGAAGAAACACCCTCGGGAGCCTTGATCGCCGTGACTGCGGCAGCGTGCGAGGCGGAGAAGAGTTCCAGCCCCAGTGCCTGCGCGGCTGTCCGCATACACAGGGCGCTCAACTCTGCATTGGCCACAAGAAGGTCACGTCCCTTGGAGAGGTCGCCGCTTCCCTGCTGCTCCAGGTAGTCGAGAGCCGCGCCCATGGCGGCGATGAGAGCGACGGACGGAGTGTAGGCGCTTTCTCCCTTGGCGGCATTCTTGCGTTCCTTGCGCAGATCAAAGTAATAGCGCGGCTGTTTGCTGGTTTCCATGCGGGCCCAGGCGCGCTCGCTGGCGGCCAGGTAGGCAAGGCCCGGAGGAATCATCAGCGCCTTTTGCGATCCGCCGATGATAACGTCGATGCCGTCGCCGTCAACGTCAAACGCGGTGGTGCCCAGTCCGGTGATGGCGTCCACAACCAGCAGCGCATCGGTTCCTTTCACCAACTTGGCTAGTGCAGACACATCGTGGCGCACACCGGTCGAGGTCTCCGTGGCTTGCACGAAAACAGCTTTCACGTCGGGAGTCAGCAGAGCCTGAACTTCCTTGATCGGAAAGGTCTCGCCGTAAGGCTTGGTAAGTACAACGGTCTCGCAGTGGAAGGCCTTGGTCAAAGCGACCCAGCGCTCGCCAAATTTTCCGGCGCTCAGGACGAGAACCTTGTCGCCGGGGCTCGTCAGGTTGCTGACCGCTGCTTCCATCGCTCCGGTTCCCGAGGAGGCAAGAACAACCACGTCATTGCTGGTGCCTATGAAAATCTTCAACTGCGCCAGGACCTTGAGGAAAAGCGCGCGGAACTCGGGCGTACGGTGATGAATATCTGCGGCGGCCATGGCAAACTGCGCCGCCGGAAGCAGCGGCGTTGGACCTGGAGTAAAGAGACGAGTCTTACGGAACATGAAACCTTCTCCTGAGAGTGGATGCGCGGCAAGCCGCGGTTCGAAAGAGAAATGCGGATTCAACAACAAAACGTTGAAACCATCGTCATGATGCTCTGCGGGGATCTACTGCGCGGATAGCTTGCACGATCGTGCCGAACGCCATGAGAAACACGACCGCTGGTAGCACTGCGCTTTCGGGATCGTGGTAAGCAAGAGAACTCTCCGCTGGATCTGCTGAGATAGGCCCGCCCGGGAAGAAAAGCTTGAAGAGAATTCTAACAAAGTGCCATTCCCCAATGGAATCTCTTTTGTGAGGAGGCACCGTCCCACTGACTCAGACGAATCTTTCCGAGTCCGCTTCGGCGCTATTCATAAAGGCGGACCAGCAGTCCCGAGCGCAACTTTGGTTCGAACCATGTGGACTTGGGAGGCATTATCTCACCAGCATCGGCCACGTCGATCAATTGATCCAACGAGGTCGGATAAAGCGAAAAAGCAACTGCAAATCCTTCCTTCACCCGGCGCTCCAACTCGTCCATGCCGCGAATTCCGCCGACGAAATCGATCCTCTTATCCGTGCGCTGGTCGTGAATACCGAGCACCGGAGAGAGCAGGTTGTCCTGAAGAATACTGACATCGAGCCGCTTGATCGGATCCTCCGCCGGGTAGCTTCCAGCGCGCGCCTTCAATGTGTACCACTTCCCTTGCAGGTACATTCCGAAGCTCGCAGCCTGGGATGGTTGCCTGCTGCTGGTGGCACTCACTTCGAACTTCTCACCGATTTTGGCCAGAAACTGTTCCGCCGTAAGGCCGTTGAGATCTTTGACAACGCGGTTGTAATCGAAAATCTTGAGCTGATTATGTGGGAAGACCACTGCCATGAAGAACTCATACGGCTCGTTGCCCGTCGGGTGCTGATTCCGGGCGCGGCAGGCTTGACCATACCGAACTGCAGAAGCCGTGCGGTGATGGCCGTCGGCGATATAGAGCGCCCCTACTCCACGGAATAGTTCCGACAACTTCGCAATCGTCGCCGGAGCGGCAATTTTCCAGATGGTATGAGCGATTCCATCCGGCGTCGTGATGTCATACAGAGGTTCGGAGGCGCGCACACTGTCCACGATGGCATCGACCTCCGTCTGTGCCCTATAGGTGAGAAACACCGGCTCGGCATTAGCGTTCTGCTCGGAGACGTGCCGCGTGCGATCGTCTTCCTTATCGCGCCGCGTGAATTCGTGCTTCTTAATGCGATTCTCTTCATACTCCCGGACCGAGCAGAGTGCGACCAGACCGGCCTGCACGTGCTCCCCCATGCGCTGCTGGTAGACGTAGAGTGAATCCTCGGCCTCGCGCGCGATGATGCCTTCTGCAATGAACCTCTTCAGATTCGCGGCACCCATCGCATAGACGCGATCCTCGTGCTCATCGATGCCTTCCGGGAGATCGATTTCGGGCCGGCAGACGTGCAGGAACGAGTACGGATTGCCGGCGGCCAACTGGCGCGCCTCAGCCGTATTGATGACGTCATAGGGAACGGAGGCAACGCGGGCCGCAAGTTCTGTCTTGGGCCGGTATGCTCTGAAGGGTTGAATCAGCGACATGAATCCCTTTCTACTAAGAAACCCGCGATTTACGCGGGTTTTTCTTGGTGCGGGGAGGGGGACTTGAACCCCCATGCCTTTCGGCGCTAGCTCCTAAGGCTAGTGTGTCTGCCATTTCACCATCCCCGCACAAACTGGGCACCTAGCAATTGTGCCACACTACGCAGGCCAACTCCAGCCACTGTGAATCTGTCACTGCAAGGAACGCTGTCATACGCGAAGGCCCCGAATGTCCGGGGCCTTGCTTGTTCAACTTCGTTTGCCGCTGCCGTGCAACTACTCGGAGATCGAAACTGGATCTTCCTCTCCCAGTTCAAGCGCGCCGCTTTCCAAGTGCTTCAGTCCGTAATCGTAGCCAGCGTCAAATGCCTTCCGGTTCAGTTCCGCAAACGCCGCTGGCACCGCATCTTCGATCGCCTTGCGCAGGGACTCGCGCTGGAGCAATCCGGAAATGGCGCCAAAGAATCCCGTCATTACGACGTTCTGCACCATGCGCTTGCCGAGTTCTTCTGCAATGCGTGTTGCGGGAATTGCGAAAACTCTCACATCAGGCACAGAGAGTTCCTGCACTCGAACCAGATCCTGTTCAATGATTAGCGTGCCACCCGGCTTGATGTCATTGGCGAATTTTACATACGCCTCCTGGGACATCAGAACCATCAGGTCCGGCTGCACGACGTAAGGGTAGAGCACCGGTGTGGGTGAAAGAACCAGTTGCGCCGAGCAGGCGCCGCCGCGCGCTTCCGGACCAAAGTTCTGGGTCATGGTTGCGTAGCCGTTCTCCACAATCGAAGCGGCCCGGCCAATCACACTGGCGCACATGATGACGCCCTGTCCGCCAAAGCCAGCGATACGAATCTCTGTTAACTGCATACGGGTGCCTCCGCCGGAATGTACTTATCGCCAAGTTCTTCCCCAAGGTGCGCGTGCATCATGGTTGCGAAGTCGGGACGCTCGCGATCTACAAACTTGCCGACGATGATTTCGCCGCTCTTGGTGAGCCCTACTTCATTGGTTGGCGTTCCGTGTTTGATTTTCGATATCTGCTTGTAGAACTTCATGGTATCCAGGGCGTCGCCCATTTTGTTGCGGCGCTGGTAGAGCGTTGGACAGGGCGAGATGATTTCAATAAATCCAAAACCCTTCTTCTTGAACATCTCCGCCATGGAACGCGCAAGCTGCTTCACATGGAAAGTCGTCCAGCGCGCAACGAACACGGCACCCGCAGCGTCCACCAACTGAGGCAGGTTGAATGGAGGATCATACGTTCCGTAGGCGGCCGTCGCGGTGATGACGTCCAGTGGTGTTGCGGGTCCAGTCTGGCCGCCGGTCATCGCATAGGTGAGGTTGTTCACGCAGATCACCTTGATGTCGAGGTTGCGGCGGGCAGCATGGATCAGGTGATTGCCGCCGATGGCAAACAAATCGCCATCGCCGCTGTACACGACGACCGTCATATCGGGACTTGCTAGCTTCAGGCCGGTTGCGAATGGAATCGCGCGACCGTGCGTGGTGTGGAATGAGTCGAGGTTTACGTAACCTGCCACTCGCCCAGTGCAGCCGATGCCGCTCACAATGCTCAGCCGATCGAGGTCCGTCTTGGACTCGATGAGTGCGCGGGTGAAGCAGTTCACCGTCGTGCCAATGCCGCATCCCGGACACCAGATGTGCGGCATGCGGTCTGTACGCAGAAAATCTTCTACCGGATTCCGATCCGGCTGCGTTATGGAAACTATGGGCGAGCTCATCGCACCACCTCCTGGATGGCCTTCAGAATCTCTTCAGGCTTATGAACTGTTCCGCCTGCATGGCCTACGAGTTTCACGCGGCAATGTCCACCGGCGCAGCGTTCCACTTCGCGTACCATCTGGCCAAGGTTGAGTTCGGCGACGACGATTCCCTTCACCTTCGGTGCGATGGCGCGGATGATGTGCTCAGGGAAAGGCCATGCTGTGATCAGGCGCAGACTGCCGACCTTGATGCCCTCGGCGCGAGCCGTCTCAATGGCGCGTTGCGCCACTCGCGAGGTGATTCCATAACTGATCACGACGACGTCGGCATCTTCCATGTCGTGCTGCTCGGTGATGCAGATTTTTTCTGCATTGTCGCGAATCTTGGTGACCAAACGCTTCACCATTCGTTCCTGCACGGCGGGAGTCATATTGGGATAACCGCGCTCGTCATGGGTCAACCCGGTGACGTGCAGTTTGTATCCATCTCCGGCCTTTGCCATCTCTGGAGCCTGTTCTTCACCACAGGGCGCAAAGAGTTGGAACGCGCTTTTGTCCTTGGTGGTCCAGTGCCGCGGCTCTACTTCAATATCTTCCGCGGGAGGAATGACAACCTTCTCCGTCATGTGTCCGACCACTTCGTCCATCATCACGAAGACCGGCACGCGATACTTCTCGGAAAAATTGAAGGCCTTGATTGTCAGATCGAAACACTCCTGCGGAGAATTCGGACAAAGGGCAATAATTTCGTAATCGCCGTGGGAGCCCCATTTTACCTGCATCATGTCGGCTTGCGCGGGCAGTGTTGGTAATCCGGTGGAGGGCCCACCGCGCTGCACGTCGATGAACACGCATGGAGTCTCGGTCATGACGGCGTAGCCGATGTGTTCCATCATCAGCGAAAATCCAGGGCCGGAAGTGACGGTGAAAGCTTTTACTCCACCCCAGACCGCGCCGAGAATGGCGATGGAAGCAGCAAGTTCATCTTCCATCTGAATGAACGTGGCGCCGATCTTTGGAGCACGGGCCGAGAAGCGTTCCACAACTTCCGTCGAGGGCGTAATCGGGTATCCAGCGGAGAATCGCGCGCCCGCAGCAATGGCTCCCTCACAGGCGGCGTGATCGCCGTCCAGAAAATGTGCGCCGGTAAGGACGCCTACTGGGTCAGCATGCATCTTCCGACTCCTTCTCGATTTCTGATTCCGTTGTAGCGGCTGCAGGCTTGTCCGTGCGGTGCCCATGAATTGCGAAATCCGGGCAATACATTCCGCAGAGGTCACATCCGCTGCATTTTTCAGGGGTTACTGCATGGGGTGGATGGTATCCCTTGGAGTTAAAGGCGTCAGAGAGAGCGAGCACCTTGCTTGGACAAAACTCAACACAGAAGCCACACGCTTTACATCGTTCAACAACAATTGACACGGACCCACGAGCCATTTTGCCTCCTCACGATGTGCAGCATTTTGGTGCTTTACAGACCAAAGGGAAGTGATGGGCGTCACACCGCACGGTGATCTTGCGTTTATGCCAAAGTCAACTGCCGGCAACTGCAAGGCGGTAAATACGTGAAACCACTTCCCTGTCTCAAGGGTTGCCCGGTGCGGATATCCCCATTTCTTGAGCAGAATAGCGATTACCGATACTGTGCAGGGAACTTTCCGTCCCGCTCAAAAAATCGCGGTGCCCTACAGGGACTGGGGCTTGTCGATTGGGCTCACCGAACCTTCATGTATGGCCTGGGTGACGGTCATCTGCTTCGCGAATTCGTCGGCCATCTCCTGCTTCAGCCGCACTTCGGTGGGACGCCGCGAGACCGACATCTGGTCGATCTTGTCCTGCAGCTTGAGTAATCCGTAGAAGAGGTTCTCCGGGCGCGGAGGGCATCCCACGACGTACACATCAACCGGAACAATCTTGTCCACACCCTGCAGCACCGAGTAGGTGTTGAATGGACCACCGACGGAAGCACACGCGCCCATCGCTATGACCCACTTCGGGTCCGGCATTTGTGCGTAGATGCGCTGCACAACAGGAGCCATCTTCAGGCTTACCGTTCCAGCCACAATCATCAGATCGCTCTGGCGGGGACTGGGACGAAATACCTCCGAACCAAAGCGCGCAATATCAAAGCGCGAGGTCGATGACGCGATCATCTCGATGGCGCAGCAGGCAAGGCCGAAGGTCATGGGCCAGATGGCAGACTTGCGCGCCCAGTTAAAGACGTAGTCCACCGTGCTGATCATGAAGTTATTTTCAAAACGGTCGTCAATCCAGCTCATGCCACCCCCACAAGAAGTGCGTGCCGTAAAGTTTGTTTCACCAGAGAACTATCGGTCGGTGATTTGCGTCACAGTTATTTCATTTGCTGTGATTCGCCAGTTTGCGAGCATTGTACCCCAACTACTCGATCACCCCGGACTCGGGTTTGCGCGCCACTAGCAACAACGCGCCAATTCGCTTGAAATCCCGCAACTCGTCCGCATTCGCAAACCAGACTCCGCTGTACTGCTCCGGAGTTTCCGTCAAATCGGGAATATGCTCAATTGCGATATCGACGAATCCCTGCGCGCGCAACATCTTCTCGTACTCGCTCTCAGACCGGGCATGCACTGGAACCTTCAACTCGCTGACCCACCGCAGCGAATATGGATTTTCCTTGTACAGATTGATCAGGACAAACAGGAGTCCTCCGGGGATCAGCACCCGGTGGAGTTCGCGTAGCACCGCTTCCTGATCCGGGTAATAATAAAAACTCTCGATGGAGAGAATCTTCTCGAAGTATTCGTCGCGCCACGGAACCTCGTCGGCCGCACCTACCGCGAAGAGAACATTCTCAATATCCGTCGAGGCAGCTCGCGCCCGGGCAATCATCTCGTCAGAAATATCCTGACCGACGGCCATTCCCGGACCGCCTTCCACGGCCTGCGCCAGTAAGCGCGTGGCCCACCCCGCGCCGCATCCCAGGTCCAGCACGCGATCTCCGGGTTTCAGAGCCATCCGTGCAATCGTCTGCGCGGCGATACTGACGTGATGGGACTCCATCTCTTCGCCGCGGCCCTGCGCGGCCCACTGGTTGAACTCCGTCCTCAACTTCTCGTTCGCATCCGCCATGGTTTACCTCTCGCCCGGTGCATTGCAGCTCCGTGTCAGCGCTCCATCCTACATTCTCCTGCCGCTGGCCGCTAGCCTTTGCGTAATCCAGCCCCATTTCAGCCCCATCTGTAGTAAGCTGATTCGTCGATTTCGACCCGTTTGAAAATCTTTTTCTATTGAGATGGTGGGGACGGGTGCGAAACTGTTGAACCTTGGCGCCATGGCAGGCGCTCAGTGAGAAGTGTGCGTCGAAAAATGTGACGAAAATCACAGATTCCCGAGAGCTTTCCGAACTACATTACTGCCACTTTATCCGTCTTCGTCTCCAGTAATTGTTAGAACGTTTTGCCTGTTGCAGAGGTGTGGGGAAAAGCAGGCAATAGGCAATCAAAAGGGTTTAACGGCCTGGGGTGCCGGAAATCTATGCCGCAGAACTATATTCCGATCTTCGTCTTCCTACTCGTGGCCTTCCTTGTAGCGGCAGGAACACTCGTGCTTGCCACCATCGTACGCCCGCGCAATCCCGAGAAGATCAAGGGCATGGCCTACGAATGCGGCATTGAGGCCCTGGAAGGCGCACGCCAACGTTACACCGTACGTTTTTATATCGTCGCCATCCTGTTCGTAGTGTTTGACGTGGAAACCATCTTCCTGTTTCCGTGGGCGGTCCAATTCAAGCAACTCGGAGCATACGGGTTCCTGGAAATGCTGGTCTTCCTGGGAATCCTGGTGCTCGGCTATGTGTGGGTATGGAAGAAGGGCGCGCTGGAGTGGATTTAGTCCCGCGTTCCCGTAGAAAAGATTGATCCAGATAACAGTCGCAGTGTGAACACGCAGTTTGAATCGATGGCTTCAAACTACGGAATAGTGGGGTAAAAACGAATGCCCGAAGTACCCGAGGGGAACCTGCCGAATCCAGGTGCGGAGAAGACAGCAGCGGCTCCAACGCCTGCGGCAGCAGCACCCAAGCCCGCGCCAGTGCCGTGGGACAGTGCCTTAGTACAACAGTTGAAAAATGTGTTCGGCTCCGGGATTCGCGACGCGGCGACCTTTGCGGGCCAGAACTACCTGGTGGTGGACCGCTCAGTTTGCCACGAAGTGTTACTCAATCTTTCCGGGCAGCCAGACTACACCAGTTTGACCGACTTGACCGCTGTTCACTACCCAAAAGATGAGTTGCCTTTTGAGATGGTCTGGATCTTGTTCTCGATGTCCGCAAATGAGCGCGTGCGCGTAAAGGCGCGCTTCGCCGATGGCGAAGAGGTTCCCACCGTGACCGACCGCTGGGTTGGAGCCAACTGGTTGGAGCGCGAGGTCTTTGACATGTTCGGAATACGCTTCGCCGGGCACCCTGACCTGCGGCGAATACTGCTCCCCGAGGAGTGGACAGGATACCCGTTGCGCAAGGATTACGGCGCGCATCAGCAAGACACCGATTGGGTTCGCAAGAATCTGGGAATCGAGAGCGGACAATGAGCGATAACCAGTTTTATGATTCGCTCGACGAGCTTGAGCCAGGCCACAGTACATTCCTCGACTCCAACGAACTGGTGCTCAACATGGGGCCGCAGCATCCCTCTACGCACGGAGTGCTGCGCGTCATCCTGAAATTGGATGGCGAGAAAGTAAACGACCTCGAGTGCGTGATCGGTTATCTGCACCGTGGAATCGAGAAGATTGCGGAGAACCGCACATGGGCTCAGTTTGGTCCGTTTGTCGATCGTCTGGACTATACGGCAGCGGTTTCCAATAGCTTGGGCTACTGCCTGGCGGTGGAGAAACTGCTGGGTGTAGAAGTGCCCAAACGGGCGCAGTACCTCAGGGTCATTCTCACCGAACTTTGCCGGCTGGCAAGCCACCAGGTCTGGCTGGGTACGCATGTGCTCGACATTGGCGCAGTGACCCCGTTGTTCTACGCCTTCCGCGACCGCGAAGACATTCTCAATGTTTTCGAGAAGTACTGCGGCGCACGGCTGACCACCCACGCTTTTCGAATTGGGGGCTGCCGCTACGATGCGTACGCGGGATTTGCCCAGGAGATACTCCACATCTGCGACGATCTGGGGCCAAAGATCGATGAATACCGTGATCTCATCACGGGGAACCGCATCTGGCTGCAGCGCACCAAGAACGTTGGCTACATCTCTGCCGAAGACTGCATTGCGTTCGGCATAACGGGACCAGTGCTGCGCGCCAGTGCAATCCAATGGGATCTGCGCAAGAAGCAGCCATATTCTTCCTATGAAGATTTCGAGTTTGACATCCCAATCGGCACGGCAGGCGACACCTTCGACCGCTATGTGGTTCGCGTCGAGGAGATGCGGCAGTCGATCCGCATCATTCGCCAGGCGGTGGAAGGATTGATGGAAGGGCCGATTATCGCGCGCGTCCCCAAGGTGATCAAGCCCCCCGTTGGCGAGGTCTATGTCAGCATCGAGGCTCCGAAGGGCGAACTCGGCTTTTTCCTGGTGAGCGACGGCACGGCACAGCCGTACCGGGTGCGAGTACGTCCACCCTCGTTCATCAACCTGCAGGCTTTGACCAAGATGGCGAAGGGGAGTCTGGTGGCCGACGTAGTGGCCATCATCGGAACGCTCGACATCGTGCTCGGAGAGGTGGACCGGTGATCCAATACATCCTCCAGTATCTGCATTCAAATGTGACGCCAGGCGAGGCTGGCAACCTGTTCTGGGAGGTCGTTTACGCCCTCTTGATTTTCGCCGGAATTTCTGTCGGCGTGATCTTCATGAACTGGTTCGAGCGCAAGGTCATGGCGCACATGCAGGTTCGCATTGGCCCCATGCGCGTGGGTCCGCATGGACTGCTGCAACCGATTGCCGACGCGCTCAAGCTCATCATCAAGGAAGACCTGATGCCGGCAAACGCCGACAAGATTGTCTTCTGGTTCGCACCAGTCTGCGTGGTGATGACCGCCTTCTGCGGATTCATCGTTGTCCCGTTTGGACGTACTCATGCCATCACGGACATGAACATTGGAATCCTGTTCATGCTCGGCGTTTCGTCTCTCGGAGTGCTGGGCGTCATCATGGCGGGCTGGGCGTCTAACTCGCACTATCCGCTGATGGGCAGTTTGCGCTCCGGAGCGCAGATGGTCTCCTACGAAATTGCCATGAGTATGACCGTAGTCTCCGCCGTGATGATGACGAGCATGGCTACTGGCACTGGAACGCTGAGCATGATCGGAATCGTGCAGGCCCAGATGCAACAGCACACATGGTTCGCCTTCTCGTTCTTCCCCGTTGGAATCACCGCGCTGGGAGTGTTCTCCATCGCAATGGTGGCGGAAACCAATCGCGCACCCTTCGATCTGCCGGAAGCCGAGAGTGAACTGGTCGCCGGCTTCCTGACTGAGTACAGCGGCTTCCGCTGGTCACTCTTCTTCCTCGCCGAATACGCGAGCATGATGGCGGTAAGCGCCATTGCGACCACCCTCTGGCTTGGCGGCTGGCTGCATCCATTCCCCAACCTGCTTAGCGGCAAAATCTGGGATACGGCATTCTCACTGGTTCCCGGCATGACCTTTCTGGCCCTCGCGGTCCTGTGTCTCTTCTACTACGTACGTATGCCGCGCATTCGCGCCATGCGTGCCGATGCTCTAGGTCTCGCCGGCTTTGGTGGCGTGCTCGGCATGATAGGCGTAGTCATGCTGTTGCCGGGCGTACGCGAGCGGATTCAGGATATCTACTGGTTTACTCTCAAGGCCGGCTTCTTTATGTACCTGTATATCTGGTACCGCACGACTTTCCCTCGCTATCGTTTTGATCAACTCATGAAAATCGGATGGAAAGTGCTGCTCCCAATCTCGATCGGGGTAGTGATCCTGACGGCCTTGATTGGCGTACGGCAAGAACTGCTTGCCCTGGTATGGAGGTAGATCGATGAAAATTACCGAATTGCTGCGAAAGTTTTTTCTGATCGATCTGCTTGAGGGAATGTGGGTGACCTTCCGCCATCAGAACCCCGCGGACCTGGTGACCGAACAGTACCCGATTCAGCGGCCCGAAATCTCCGACCGCTTTCGCGGGCAGCCACGGTTGCTCAAAGATGAAAACGGAAAGCCGCTTTGCACCGCGTGCGGAGCTTGCGCGCTCGCCTGTCCGGAGAAACTCATCAAGGTCGCAAGCCTGCGTGACCCGGAGACGAAAAAGAAGGTGCTCACTGAGTTCGATTACGACCTGAGCCGCTGTATGTTCTGCGGTCTGTGCGAAGAAGCCTGCTCTTCCAATGCGCTGACTCTGTCACCGGACTTCGAACTTGCGCTCTACACGCGCGAAGGCATGCAGTTGGACAAAACTCAGCTGGAGCAGGGAGTTCAGAGAAAGGTCTACGAGAGATGATACCGGTCGCGACGCCGTTTTTCTTTTATTTTCTCTCCAGTGTTGCAGTCATCAGCGCGATTGTTATGGTCACCAAGGTGAATCCAGTGCACTCGGCGCTGGCGCTGATCGTAACCTTGCTGGCGTGTGCCGGACTTTACCTGATGCTCTACGCACCATTCATGGCCGCTGTACAGATTGTGCTGTACGCCGGCGGCATTCTGGTGATGTTCCTGTTCGTGATGATGCTGGTGAACATCGAACATCTCTACATTGAAAAGATGCTGAACCGGCAGTGGATCGTTGGACTGGTGGCTACGGGCGTGCTCGCGTTGCTGATGCTTGGGGCGCTCGTGCATGGCGCCAGGACTCTTCCGCAGCACATCGTCAATCATCCCGAACAGAGCAACGTACAGGAGATCGGGTTGCTGCTTTACGGCCGTGACACGGGCTATTACATGTTCCCCTTTGAAATCGCTTCCATTCTTCTTCTGGTGGCGGTTGTAGGCGCCGTGGTGATGGCGAAGAGGAGAGTGTGAACATGCTTGAGATTGGAACTTTGCACTACCTGCTGGTTGGCGCCGTGCTCTTCCTCATCGGAATGGTAGGCGTTATCACACGCCGTAACGTGGTCATTATTTTCATGTCTATTGAGTTGATGTTAAGCGCCGTGAACCTGAATCTGCTTGCATTCTCGCGTCTCTATGGACTGCATGGGCAGGTCTTCGCACTTTTCATTGCAGCCGACGCCGCCGCTGAAGCAGCGGTCGGATTAGGAATTCTGATCGCCTTCTTCCGCAACCGCGCAACGGTGAACATGGACGAAGTGGATCTGCTGAAGTGGTAAGCGCCACAACAATCCGGGCGAACACTGAGAGCTTAAATGTTTTTTCTTACTAACATCTGGATCGTACCGCTGATGCCCGCACTCGGCGCGGCAATCATGCTGCTCTTCGGAAAGCGGTTGCCGAAGAGTGTTGTGAATGCCTGCTGCGTGGGGTCGGTCGCGCTGTCGTTCGTGTGGACGGCGCTGGCCGTCTGGCAGTTCACTCACAGCGGACTGCCCTACTACACACACAATCTGTTCACTTGGCTCGGCAGTGGCGGCGGAAAAATGCTGTACACGCTGCACGGCGGCGGAACAGCAGAGTTCGTGGTCAACGCAGGCGTGCTGCTCGACCCGCTGAGTTGCGTATGGCTGCTCTTTGTGACCGGCGTGGGCACGCTCATTCACATCTACAGCACGGGATACATGGCCCACGAGGGCGGGTACTACCGCTTCTTCGGATACCTCAACCTCTTCATGTTTTCCATGCTTACGTTGATCCTGGCGAACAACTACCTGCTGATGTTCGTCGGGTGGGAGGGTGTGGGGCTGTGCTCTTATCTGCTGATTGGCTTCTACTTCCATAAGCACTCAGCTTCTACCGCGGCGAACAAGGCGTTCATCACAAACCGCATTGGCGACGCCGGTGTGATACTCGGTTCTCTCACCATCTTCTGGCTCTTTGGAACTTTTGATTTCGTGCGCGTTACCGAAATGGCGCGAGCTCAGTCGGCGACCCTGCTGGGGACCGGAATTGTCACCGCCGCGACGCTACTGCTCTTCGTCGGCGCGTGCGGAAAGTCGGCACAGCTTCCGCTCTACGTTTGGCTGCCTGATGCGATGGAAGGTCCGACTCCAGTCTCGGCGCTGATCCATGCGGCGACCATGGTTACCGCTGGTGTTTACATGGTGGCGCGTTCGAATGCGCTCTTCGTGCTGGCGCCGGAGACCATGAAGGTTGTCGCCGTCATTGGCGCGCTGACTGCGATCTTCGCTGCCTCCATCGGACTCGTGCAGAACGACATCAAGCGCGTTCTCGCCTACTCCACGATTTCGCAACTCGGCTACATGTTCCTGGCGCTTGGCGTTGGAGCGTTCACCGCTGGTGTCTTTCACGTCTTCACCCACGCCTTCTTTAAGGCACTGCTCTTCCTTGGTTCCGGCTCGGTGATCCACGCCATGGGCGGCCAGCAGGATATGCGCTTCATGGGCAACCTGCGCAAGAAGATTCCGACCACTTACCTGACCATGCTCATTGGCACGCTCGCCATCGCTGGAATTCCCGGCCTCGCAGGTTTCTTCTCCAAGGACGAGATTCTTTGGCAGACATGGTCGGCCCACAACGGCGCTTTCCGCGCACTATGGTATGTGGCCTTTGCGACGGCGCTCATGACGTCGTTCTACATGTTCCGGCTTATCTTCCTCACCTTCTTTGGCGGTTCACGTATGTCGCACGAAGTTGAGCATCATGTCCATGAGTCGCCCAGATCCATGACGGTGCCACTCATTGTGCTGGCATGTTGCTCGATCTTCGCTGGCTATCTTGGCGTCTCGCCCAGCCTCGCGCGCTTTGTTGGCCTCCACGGCGACACCAATCGCTTCGAGCATTTCCTTGCGCCGGTCTTCGAGAACGGTGCAGAGGGCGCGGTCGCAGCAGAATCGTCAACTCCAGCGGAAGGAAAGACCGAGGAGGGTTCGCCCAGCGAATACATTCTGATGGCTCTTTCCATCGCCGCTGCTGGCGCCGGATGGTGGAGCGCACGCCGCGCATACTCACAATGCGCTGACGGAGTGCGTGAGCCGATTGCCGTGGCTGCTCCTGGCGTCTATCGCACTCTGCTCAACAAGTATTTCGTCGATGAGTTCTACGACAAAGTGTTCACCGGGCGCAGCGAAGTTGGCGGCGTTCGCCTTGGGGCGATTGGAGCCGGAGAGGCACTCTGGAAGATCGACTCCGGCGTGATTGACGGAGGCGTGAATGATGTTGGCTGGTTGACACGTGCGCTGGGCCGCGTCTCCTCATGGTGGGATAAGTGGATTGTCGATGGCATTGGCGTGAATGGCCCCGCTGTCGTCGTGAACCTGCTTTCGTATCCTGCTCGATTGATGCAGGCGGGTCTGTTGCAGTGGTACGCGCTTGTCATGGTCTTCGGCGTTGCAGGATTGCTTTGGTATTACGTGCTCCGGTAGGGGTAAATGGTTGCGGAGAACTCCGCAGGAACGGATCAAATGTACAACCACATTCTCTCGATCATATTGTTCACACCGCTGGTGGGTGCCGTCGTGCTCATGCTCATTCCGGGCGAGCGCAAGAACGCAATCCGCTGGGTGGCCAACATCTTCGGCTTCCTCGGCTTCGCGGTGTCTCTGCCGCTCGTGGGCTGGTTCTGGGAAAAGAAAGATCTGCCGGGCTTCAAGTTTTTGGAAGGTGCCCCGGATACTTGGATTCCCACCATCGGTGCGGGCTACTACCTTGGCATTGATGGCATATCGTTTCTGCTGATCATGTTGACCACGCTTCTTGGCGCCATCTCAATCCTGTCTTCCTGGACGGCGATTCAAGACCGCGTGAAGGAATACTATGCGTGGTTCCTGATTTTGCAGACCGGCATGCTCGGCGTCTTTATGTCGCTCGACTTCTTCCTGTTCTTTGTCTTCTGGGAAGCCATGCTCGTGCCGATGTATCTGCTGATAGGAATCTGGGGCGGCCCACGCCGGCTTTACGCGGCCATTAAGTTCTTCCTCTACACGCTGTTCGGCTCCGTGCTCATGCTGTTGAGCGTGTTGTTCCTGTACTTCTTCCACTTCGCAAGAACCGGCGTCTACACTTTCAGCATCCAGGAACTCTATCGCACCGCACCGCTCGTTCCACAGTATTACGGCACCACTGCGGCAACGGTTCTATTCTTTGGATTCTTTCTGGCCTTCGCCATCAAGGTTCCCATGTTCCCCTTCCACACCTGGCTGCCGGATGCGCACGTAGAAGCGCCTACTGCTGGGTCGGTCATCCTCGCCGGGGTGCTGTTGAAGATGGGGACTTACGGTCTCATCCGCTTCTCGCTTCCCTTCTTCCCGGAGGTCATTCACTACCCACGGGTCCGGCTAACCATGATCACGCTCTCCATTATCGGCATTATCTATGGTGGGCTGGTTTCGCTGGTGCAGAAGGACATGAAGAAACTGGTGGCGTACTCTTCTGTCAGCCATCTTGGTTTCTGCACGCTCGGCATCTTCGCGCTCAATGGCCCCGGACTCGCAGGCTCTGTGCTGCAACAGGTTAACCACGGCATCTCGACCGGCGCACTGTTCTTGATTGTCGGCATCCTCTACGAGCGCCGTCATACCCGCGACATTGCTGAGTACGGTGGCATCTCCACCATCATGCCGGTGTACGCAACCATCGCGCTCATCATGTTCCTGTCGTCCATGGGCCTGCCATTGCTCAATGGGTTTGTCGGCGAATTCACGATTCTACAGGCCGCGTTCATGGCGAAACCAGCTTGGGCCGCGTGGGCAGTGCCGGGAGTCGTTTTAGCCGCCGCCTACCTGCTCTGGCTCTATCAACGAGTATTCTTCGGTAAAGTGGAGAACCCGAAAAACGAGAAGTTACTTGATTTGAGCGCGCGCGAGCTGGCGACTTTCCTGCCACTGGTGGCGATTGCTTTGTGGATGGGGCTCTACCCGAAACCGTTCTTCCAGATTCTTGATCAACCGGTGACGGCACTGGTAGAGCAGATTAATCATCCGAAGGTCTATAACGTCCAACAATTGCAGAAGCCCGGGGTGAAAATCCAGGCAGACGCTACTTCGTCGCAAGTCGCCAAGCTGACACATGCCTCTGCGACACCGGAAGCGGGGCGCTAGAACCATGACTCTGGTGGCCATGATCATGACGTCGTTTGCGCCATTCACTGCAACGGACTACCGCCTGGGTGCGCCGGTGATTGTGCTCACGCTGTTTTCCCTCGGTATTCTCTGCCTGGATTTGGTGCTGCCGGCCCGGCACAAGCAATACAGTTCGATACCCGCCCTTGTTGGCCTTGGCGTTGCTGCCTTTGCAACGCGCGGGATACAGCAGATGTTGCCAGCGAGTGGTGAGCCGCTGCGCGGCTTCTTCGGCACCATGGTGCTCGACCCATTTGCGGTCTATTTCTTCTATCTGTTCCTGGTTGGCGCTGCCGTGGCTGTGCTCATTTCCATCAAGTATCTCGAAATCGAGCGCGAGAACCACGGAGAATTTTATGCGCTCCTGCTATTCGCCGTCATTGGGATGATGTGCATGGCGGCGGGATACGATCTGGTGCTGATTTTCATCGGACTCGAATTGATGGCGATCTCGACTTACATCCTTGTTGGCTTTCTGCGAAGCAACAAGCGGTCGAACGAAGCTGCGCTCAAATATCTGTTGCTGGGAGCATTCTCATCGGCGATTTTCGCCTACGGTCTCTCGCTGTTCTACGGGCTCTCCGGCTCCACGAACCTTGGCGTGATCGCGAATTCGCTCAGTCTGCGCATGGCTGTAAGTCCCAAGGATCCAATCGTGCTGCTGGCGCTGCTGATGACCCTGACGGGGATGCTCTTCAAAATCGCAGCCGCGCCGTTCCATATGTGGGCGCCCGACGTTTATGAAGGCGCGCCTACCAGCGTAACCGGATTCATGTCCGTCTCCGTAAAGGCCGCCGGTTGGGCTCTAATGCTGCGCGTGCTGCTCTTCGGGCTGTATCCGCTGCGCGAGCTTTATGTGCCTGTGCTGGTGTTCACCGCGTTGCTGACGTTAACCGCTGGGAATCTGGCGGCAATCACACAGACAAATCTGAAGCGTCTTCTGGCCTACTCGTCCATCGCGCACGTCGGGTACATGCTGCTCGGCCTGGTAGCGAGTGACGGTGTCTCTAACCGCACCGGGATCAAGGGAATCCTCTTCTACCTGCTCGTGTACACCTTCATGAATCTGGGCGCGTTCGCCGTTCTGACCTCGCTGCGCCGCCGCAAGATCGTCGGTGACGATATCGAAGACATTGCCGGACTTGCGCAGAAGGCACCCGTCGAGGCCGGGCTCATGCTGGTGTTCCTGCTGTCACTGGCTGGAATTCCTCCCCTCGCCGGCTTCTATGGCAAGTACTTCATCTTCCTGAGCCTGATCGAGACTGGGCACTACCTGCTGGCAACTGTAGCTGTGCTCTACGCGGTGGTGGCGCTTTACTACTACCTGAGAGTTGCCAACGCGATGTTCATGCGCAAAGCGGTCAGTTCCGAGCCGGTTCCGTCCACGCCCGCCATGAACGTGGCGCTGTACTTCACGGCAGCGGCCACGGTCGTCATAGGACTCTTCCCCAATGTATTCATTCAGGCAGTAAACTGGTCCGTCTCAAGCCTGGGGCCGGGTGGAATTGCACAGCTTAAGTGACCCTCCGCGCTTGTATGCGTGCATAGGTGCGCGGCACTCAGGCTGGGGGAAAGGCTGTCGGACGAGTTCGCCGCCCACTCCGGCCTAAGACGGATATAAAGCGGAACGGCCCACAGCGGCCTACACCCCAATTCTGAATAAGGCGCGGACATGTCTCAACTCCGGCGTTTCCCGAAACGGTCGCTCGCATAAGAGAGACCGTTCCGGCACATCAGAGTCGTTTCTACGTATGGAATCAGACCCGCAGCCTATGAGACGCGCCCCATCTGATTCAATCCGAACAAAATATTTCCTTCTTCCCACCATTGCAGATATAGTTCGCACCGTCGGACTGTGCGCTAACGAACTTGTGTTTGCCCAGGTCGAGCTTCAAGTGTTATCTGGTGAACGCCGGTCCTGGAACTACGGACGCCAGTTAGAGGTACGAGTTCCTGAACCAAGGAGGTTGGGAAACGGAGACTCTTGATGGAAATCGGCAGTTCCCCCGATTGGTAGGGGTTCGCCGGAAACAGTCGCGGTAAGGAGTAAGTCGGCGAGTACTGAAATACGATCTCATTTTGTCTCATACTTTTATTCGCAACACCGTTCGCTCGCCAATCCTCCCCGCTGTGAATCCATCGTTATAACTCTCCACTTCGCGTTCGCCCAAAACCGTGCGTTGTCTTGCTGTCGATCAAGCTTCTCAACGGAAGTTATGGATGATTTGTGTCTCCGGATATCCGTTTAGATTCGGGGCGATTTGTTTCATAACTTATTCATTCGTATGGTTTTGTGGTGCGCAGGAATTGCGATCTACCGGATCAGAAAATAGTGCAGGAAGTGAGCAAAATTAAACATCTTTTCTGCTCACGATATTGACAGAATGCACAGTAAGGTTCCGCTTTGTTTAAAGGAGTCATACATGTCCAAGGTTATTAAAGTAGAGGAAGTTGCCAAACTTATTAAGGACGGAGCCACAGTGTGCGCCAGCGCACTCACTCTCGCCGGATGGCCGGAAGAAGTCGCCATCGCGATCGAGAAAAGGTTCCTTGAGACCAGTCATCCGGCTGATCTTACGCTTGTCCACGCTTCCGGAATTGGCGACTGGAAGACCAAAGGCACGCAGCACTTTGCCCATCCTGGAATGGTGAAGCGCTGGATCGGCGGTCACACCGGCCTGGCACCCGACATGGCCAAGATGGTCATTGACGGCGTCTGCGAGGGTTACTGCCTGCCACAGGGCGTGATCTGCCAGCTCTGGCGAGAGATCGCCGCAAAACGTCCAGGCGTCATCACCAAGATCGGGTTGGGGACATTCGTCGATCCGCGCCTTGAGGGCGGAAAGATGAACAAGGCCACCACCAAGGAGATGGTTCAGGTCGTTCAACTCCAGGGCGAAGAGTGGCTGCTGTATCCTACCTTCCCTGTCGACGTCGCGATCATCCGCGGGACTACTGCCGACGAATTCGGAAACCTCACGGTCGATGATGAAGGTGCTCTGTTGGAGTGCCTGCCATTGGCGCAGGCCGCAAAAAACAGCGGCGGAATTGTGATTGCACAGGTTAAGTATGTTGCTGAGACCGGCTCGCTTCATCCGAAGAAGGTTCGGGTTCCGGGCGTGCTGGTGGACTATGTAGTTGTGTCCGCGCCGGAATTTCATTGGCAGTCGTCAGCTACGCTCTTCAATCCCGGCTTCTCTGGCGATGTGCATGTTCCACTGAATGACATTCCGGAGATGCCGCTGGATGAGCGCCTGATCATTGCACGTCGCGCCGCCATGGAACTGACTCCCGGATCGGTCGTCAACCTGGGTATCGGCATGCCGGAAGGTGTGGCAGCCGTAGCCAGCATGGAAGGCGTCGCCTCTCTGTTGACGCTTACCACTGAGATCGGCTCCATCGGAGGGATTCCAGCAGCCGGCGACTTTGGGATGGCCTACAACGTACAGGCTTTCGTCGAACAGCAGGCTCAGTTCGACTGGTATGACGGCGGCGGTCTGGATCAGGCATTCCTGGGCGCGGCTGAAGTCGATCCCCACGGCAACGTGAACGTCAGCAAGTTCAAGGGACGCTGCGTTGGCTGCGGCGGCTTCATCAACATTACCCAGAATGCGAAGAAAGTTGTGTACTGCGGCACCTTCACCGCGGGCGGCCTGAAGATCGCGGTGGAAGACGGCAAACTGGTCATCAAGCAGGAAGGCAAAGGCAAAAAGTACGTAAAAGACGTCGAGCAGGTGACGTTCAGCGGAGCCTACGCCACGTCTACCAAGCAACCCGTGCTCTTCGTCACCGAGCGCGCTGTCTTTGAACTGCAGGATGGAGTTGTTACGCTTACCGAAATTGCACCGGGTATCCGGCTTGAAGAAGACATTCTTGCCCAGATGAGCTTCGTTCCCCGCATCTCTCCCACTCTAAAGTTGATGTCAGCTGGCATCTTCCTGCCAAAGTGGGGCGGCCTGCGCAAGATTCTTGAGTCGAAAATTAACAAAGCAGTCGTTCCTGCCCTTGAACTCACCACCGCGTAAATACGAGGAAAGGTTAAAGACCATGAGCATCTTAAGTCCTGAACAAAAGGCAATTCAACAAGCGGCAAAAGACTTTGTCGCCAAGAACATCATCCCGAACGCCGCAGAGTTCGACAAGTCCGGAGAGTTTCCAATGCTTCTGCTGGAAGCTTCCAAGGCAAGTAACATTTTTGCCATGGCCGTTCCGAAAGAGTACGGCGGCCTTAACTATGACGCCCTGACCCAGGCGCTTGTTCTGGAAGAGTGGGGCTATGGTTGCGCAGGCATGGGCACGACGCTGGCTGCCAGCGTGCTGAGCATGGATTCAGTGCTGATTGCAGGCACTGACGAGCAGAAGCGCCGCTACTTCAAGCCGATGCTCAACGCCGAGATCGGCTCATTCGGACTCACCGAGCCGGGCGCGGGTTCTGACGCCGCTGCCGGTAAAACCACCGCAGTCAAGAAAGGCGATGAGTACATTCTGAACGGCACAAAGTGCTGGATCACGAACGGCGGCTTTGCAAGCGTGTACGTCATCTTCGCCCTGACCGACCCAGCTGCGGGAGTAAAGGGAATCAGCGCCTTCATCCTCGAGCGTGGACTGCCGGGCTTCACCATCGGAACAACGGATCACAAACTCGGAATCCGCGCCTCCAACACTGTCGAACTTCTTCTGAAAGACGTTCACATTCCAGTCACGAACCTTCTCGGCAAAGAAGGTGAAGGAATGAAGATCGCCATGAAGACACTCGACATGGCGCGTCCGGCGATCGCAGCTCTCAGCGTCGGTCTCGCACAGCGTGCCCTGGATGCGTGTGTAAAGCACGTTCAGGCCACCTTTACCGGTAAGACTTATCCTGGCCAGACCTTGCAGTTCAAGCTGGCGGACATGCAGATTCTTGTGGACGCGGCTCGCGGCTCGCTGCACGAAGCGATGCGTCTCCGCGATGCTGGCCTTCCTTATTCCAAGGAATCGGCCATCTGCAAGACCTTCTGCTCTGACGTTGCCATGCAGGTAACCACCATGGCAGTAAGCCTGATGGGCTCCTGGGGATACACCTCCGAACTCGGCAAGTACATGCGTGACTCCAAGATCATGCAGATCTACGAAGGCACCAACCAGATTCAGCGGCTTGTGATTTCGCGCGCGGTGCTCGCTCCTCCTCCGGCTGCCGCCGCTCCACAGAAAGCAGGAAACTAAATGAACTTTGAATTGACGGAAGAACAACAGCTGATCGGACAAAGCGCTCGCGACTTCGCCAAGGAATACCTCGAACCCATCGCCGTCGAACTGGACCATACCGGAGAGTTCCCCAAGAAGGTCGTAGCCGCACTGGCAAAGCATGATTTCCTGGGACTGTTGCTTCCCGGCACAGTAGGCGGTGCAGAAGCCGGCTTTGTGAGCTACGTGGAAGTCATCGAAAACCTCTCGCGTTATTCTGCCGCCGTGGCTTCCATCGTGAACAATCACACGATTGCCGCCTACGCGATCCAGAACTGGGGCACGGCCGACCAGAAGAAGGAGTATCTACCCGGCATGGCCAAGGGCGACACCCTCGGCGGCTTTGCAATTTTTGAACACGGACCCACACCTGGTGTTGGACCGGATGCGCTGGTCGCGACCAAGCACGATGTTGGATATGTCCTCAACGGCAAGAAGGCTTTCGTTCGCAATGCCGGAGAAGCAGGTGTGTACATAGTCTTCGCCACGATGGACCCCGCCGCCGGAGCAAAAGCTCTGACTGCGTTTATCGTCAAGGCGGACGCTGTTGGCGTGAAGGTCGGCGAAAAGCTGGAGACGATGGGACTGAAGGGCTGCCCGGTTGCGGACATCACCTTCGAAAACGTCGTTCTTGCGGAGACAGCTCTGCTCGGCGCGGTCAATCAGGGCGTAGCCATCTCGGCCCAGGCGCTTGCAGTTGCTTCGGTTGCCGAAGCAGCTCAGACAGTCGGCATCGGTCAGGCCGCTGTGGAACATGCTGCAGCTTATGCCAAACAGCGCGTTCAGTTTGGTAAGCCGGTAGCGGTTCTGCAGGCTATTCAGACCCTGCTGGCGGAAGTGGCGACCGACTGCCACCTCGCGCGCCTCGGCCTGCAAAATGCAGCGCTACTGATTGAAGAAGGCAAGCCCTTTGAAGTCGAAGCCGCCATGATCAAGTCCTTCTTGGTTCGCCTCGGCTCGAAGATGCTTCTTGATACCTGCCAGGTCGAAGGCGGTTTCGGATACAGCGAGACCATGCCGCTTCCGCGCTTGTTCCGTGATATCGCAGGCACCAACCTTCTGGACGCCCCCGGAGACTTTCCGGAAAAACTGATTGCGGCGAGTATCGCCTAACCGTTCGAGGAGCTATTCCGAATGCCGAAGTGTTTGGTTTGTTACAAGTGGACGCTCGACGAGCAGGACATCAAGATCCGGCCCGAGGATTTGAGCCTGGATTCCAGCCGGGCCAAGGGCAAGATCAGCGACTTCGATCGTAACGCGATCGAGGAAGCTGCCCTGCTCGTCGAGAAAAACGGAGGTGCCGTAGATGCTCTTAGCTACGGCACCGCTACCGTAAAACAATCACTCAAAGACGCGCTCTCGCGTGGCCCGGAAAAAGTCTTCTGGGTTGCCGACGCCTCCGCCGAAAACGCCGATGCCTACGTCACGGCCAACGTGTTGGCGGCTGCTATCCGCAAACTCGGCCAGTACGACATGATTCTGTGCGGCGAAGGCAGCTCTGATCTCTTCAACCAGCAGACCGCGCAACGGCTTGCCGCGCTGCTCGGACTGCCATGCCTGAGCTTTGTGCAGAAGCTAAGTGTCGAAGGCGACGTGGTGAAAGCCACACGGAAGCTCGAAGACTGCCAGGAAGATGTCACCGTCAAGGGGCCGGTCGTAATCAGCGTACTAAGCGAAATCAACAAGCCCCGCATCCCGACGATGCGGCAGGTTCTAGGTGCTGCCAAGAAGCCGAACGAAGAGATCAAGATCGCCGATCTCGGACTGAAGCCGGAAGCACTCGAACCCAAGGCTGTGCGCAAGTCCGTGAAAGGCTTCGTGATGCAGCGCAAGAATGTCATCTATAAGGAATCCAGCGCGGCGGACAACGTAGCCAAACTGAAAGCCAGCCTGGCCTCGGAAGGCCTTTGCTAGGGAGCGCGAACGATATGGCAGGAATATTTATTTTCTCGGAAGACAGTGCGCTGGCCAAGCAGTTGTTGACTCCCGCACTGGAGCTGAAGAAATCGCTCGCGCAACCGCTTACCACGTTTGCGTTGAGCGAGGCGGATGCAAAAGAATTGGCCGCCCTCGGCGCGGATAAGGCCGTTGTGCTGCAATCGGCGAACAAGTGGGTGGAGGGTTTTTCGGAAGCGATCTACTCGCAGGTAAGCAAAGCCGAGGGCAGCATCCTGCTGGTTGGCGGAACGCTCCGCGGCAAACACGTTGCAGCTTACGTGGCCGCGAAACTCAACGCAGCAATGACCACGGATGCCAAGACCTTGCGCATCGAAGGCGGCAAGTTGCTGGCTACACGAGTTCTCTACGCCGGCCTTGCCGTGTGCGAAGAAGAAGTTACTCTTCCGGCAGTTGCAACCATTCGCGCGCGCACGTTCCTCGCGCCCACGGCGGCTGCGACTGCGGGAACAGTTGAAACGGTCACAGTTGAGGGAGACTCACGCGTCGCGGTGAATCAAGTCACGTCCACCACCACGGAGGGCGTCAACATCACTGCGGCAAACAAGCTGGTCGCAGTCGGCCGAGGCTTCCGCAAGAAGGAAGATCTGAAGCTCGCTGAAGACTTGGCCGCCGCACTGAAGGCAGAACTGGCCTGCACCCGCGGCGTTGCAGAAGACGAGCACTGGCTGCCCATTGAACGCTATATCGGAATCAGCGGACAGACCGTGAAACCGGATCTTTACCTGGCGGTTGGTTTATCCGGACAGGTCCAGCACATGGTTGGCTGCCGCGAGTCCAAGGTGATCGTTGCGGTCAACAATGACGAGCGCGCGCCGATCTTCGAAGCTGCCGACTACGGCATCGTCGGCGATTTGTATGAAGTGCTGCCGCTGCTGACGGCTGCACTGGGAAAGTAGCGAACACATCATGGCAGAAGCAGAAGATAAGTTTGACGCAATCGTGGTGGGTGCCGGGCCGGCAGGCTCGGCATGCGCCTACACTCTGGCGAAGGAAGGCAAGAACGTGTTGCTGCTGGAGCGGGGCAACACCGCGGGCAGCAAGAACGTCTCAGGCGGAAGGCTTTATACCTACGCACTTGAACTGCTGGAACCCGACATGTACAAGCGGGCTCCGCTGCAGCGCAAGATCGTTCGCGAGCAGATCATGCTCTTGAATGAACGTGGAGCAACCACCGTTGACTACTTCAATCCCGACTTCGGCGAAGCGGTTCCACAGTCTTACTCCGTCGTGCGGGCGGAGTTGGACGAGTGGTTCGCCGGAGAGGTTGAATCACATGGCGCGACGGTTGCAAGCGGAGTTCTTGTTGACGGCCTGATTGAAGAGAACGGAAAGATCGTTGGCATTCGCTCGGGCGAGGAAGAGATGCGCGCCGACATCGTGGTTGCCGCCGATGGCGTCAACTCGCTGCTGGGGCAAAAAGCCGGACTCTTTCCTGACGTGAGTTCGCATGCCATCGGCGTCGGCGTGAAAGAGACCATCGAACTTCCTGATAACCTGATCAGCGCGCGCTTTGCCTTGAAGGATGACGAAGGCGCGGCACGCGTCGCCATTGGATGCACCGATGGAATCTCCGGCGGAGCATTTCTTTACACCAACAAGGGAAGCATCTCGTTGGGAATTGTCTTCAACCCGGAGCAAGCGGCCAAACAGCCACGCCACATCCAGGACATCTTTCAGGACTTCAAGATGCACCCTGCGATCCAGCCTCTGATCGAGGGCGGCACAAGCGTCGAGTACGGCGCACACATCGTACCGGAGATCGGCTACCACGGCATCCCAAAGCAACTGCATCGTGAGGGCTTCCTGGTCGTCGGCGACGCCGCGCAACTCGGCATCAACACCGGGCTGATCATCCGCGGCATGGACCTGGCAATCGTCAGCGGTCTGGCCGCCGGACGCGCCATTCTCAAGTCTAAGACGCAAGCAGAAACCGGCTCGCTCTATATGCAGCAGCTTGAGGATCTGCTGCTTATTGCCAATGAGCGCGCCTACCAGAACTTCCACAACATCTTTGAGATCTCACGCATCTTTGGCGGCTATCCAAAGCTTGCTAATGATGCAATGCAGTTCATGTTCACCGTGGACGGCAAAACTCCTAAGCCGATGATGAAAGGACTGTTGGGAGTCGTGAAGAAACATGCGAGCTTCGGCCAGATGGCGGCCGACGGCTGGAAGGCGTATCGAAGCCTATGACAATCAAGAAGCTAGGTCCGGAAGAGTTACTATCGCTCGACAAGTTCAGCGTGGACGAAGGTCATCCGCACATTATCGTCGACAAGGCAATCTGCGCAACCTGCAAGGCTCGAGTCTGTCTGATTGTGTGCCCTGCCCGCTGCTACCGGTTGAAGGATGATCAGGTCAACTTCGAGTACGCCGGATGCCTGGAATGCGGAACCTGCCGCGTGATGTGTACCGAAAAAGGCGTCACGAGCTGGAACTATCCCCGAGCCACCTTCGGAGTTACGTTCCGTTGCAGCTAACAAACAGTTCACCGCCGCGATGATTTTATAGCGTGGCATGTAAAAGGAGAAACAATGTCAACAGTCGCAGTTCCAACGTTCGCAGTAGGCCAGACCTGTACTTATACCCAGGTTGTGGATGACAAGCTCGTTCATGGATTCGCAGAACTGACTGGCGATCATAACCCGATTCACCTCGACGACGCCTTCGCCAAGAAGACCAAGTTCGGTCAGCGCATCGCGCACGGCGGCATTCTGTTCGGCATGATTTCCAAGGTGCTGGGCATGGATATGCCGGGCGTGGGAACCGTGTACCTCAGCCAACTCGTGAACTTCCGCGCTCCCGTATTCATTGGAGACACGGTCACACTGGTGGCGACCATTACCGAAATTATGCCGAAAGCCGTTGCAAAAATCAGCGTCGTCATCAAGAAGCAGACCGGCGATGTGGTCATGGACGGTGTTTCTGAAGTGAAACTGCCGGGCTGGCTTACAAAGATCTAGTTGCTCTACAACCTCTTTCCTTTTTTCTTAGGGAAAGCGCCGCAAAGCACGCGGCAACAGATGTGGATATCGGGATGCGCAGCGCGACGGCGAGCGGATACCCGATTCCACGTCCTGGTTGTTTCCAAACATTCTTGGTACATCAACAAAACAGCACGCAGGCGGCACGCGGCAACATGATTACTGTATTCAAAGCCGGATTTATGTCTTGCAGTGTTATTAGTCTCAGGAGGATTTCATGAGTTTTGTAGTTTGCATCGCAGCACTCTGCTTTCTGATGTACGTCGCATATAAAGGGTTCAGCGTTATCCTTTTCGCACCGATCGCGGCGTTACTCGCGGTTCTCTGTACTCATCCTTACTATGTGCTTCCCGTTTACAGCAACATGTTCATGGAGAACATGGTTGTATTCATCAAGAACTACTTCCCGGTGTTTATGCTGGGAGCTATCTTCGGAAAACTCATTGAAATCTCCGGCTTTGCCAAGTCGATCGTCCATTCGGTAGTGAAGCTGCTCGGGCCTTCGCGCGCGATGTTATCAATCGTTGTCGTCTGCGCTCTGCTCACTTATGGTGGCGTGTCGTTGTTTGTCGTGGTCTTCGCCGTCTACCCATTCGCGGTTGAGCTCTTCCGCGAAGTGAACATCCCGAAGCATCTGATTCCGGCAACCATCGCCATGGGCGCATTCACCTTCACAATGGACTCACTTCCTGGAACGCCGCAGATCCAGAACATCATCCCAACCACGTTCTTCAAGACCAACGCTTATGCGGCTCCCTGGCTTGGAATCATCGGCTCCGTTTTTATCCTGGGAGTCGGCATGGCTTTCCTCGACTGGCGCCGCAGGTCGTGTGCGAAAGCAGGCGAAGGTTATGGAACCGGCCACCTGAACGAACCGGAGCCGATTGAACTTACACAGCTCACCAATCCGTACATCGCGATTCTGCCGCTGTTTGTGGTCGGTATCATGAATCTGGTGATAACCCGGTTGATACCAAGGTTCTATGGCGACAGTGTGAACATTCAGCTTACCGACTCCGCAAAGCCACTCGCGGTGCCTGTTGCGAAGATGGTTGGAATCTGGTCGGTGGAGATTGCGCTGGTGCTTGGCATCCTCACGGTCGTCGTCTTTGGCTGGAACAAGGTACATGCAAAGTTCGCGGAGGGCACTAAGACCGCCATTGGTGGAGCGCTGCTCGCCTCGCTCAATACCGCTTCTGAATATGGATTTGGCTCCGTGATCGCCGCGTTACCAGGTTTTCTTGTCATTCGAAACGCTCTTGCACACGTTCCCAACCCGCTCGTGAAAGAAGCGGTCAGCGTCAACGTGCTGGCGGGCATCACCGGTTCGGCCTCGGGCGGTATGAGTATCGCGCTGGCTGCCATGTCGGACCAATTCATCGCAGCGGCGAATCTGGCGCACATCCCAATGGGGGTGCTGCATCGCGTTGCAGCCATGGCCAGCGGCGGCATGGATACCTTGCCGCACAATGGAGCTGTCATCACGCTGCTTGCCGTTACAGGGCTTACGCACAAGCAGTCGTACAAGGACATCTTCGCCATTACCTGCATCAAGACGACCGCCTGCTTCGTTATTATCGGAGTGTATTACCTGACCCATCTGGTATAGGACAATCCGCCTGTAACTTCTCCTGCAGCCGGCTTTCAACAGCAGCGCTGGTTTTCGTAAGATACCGGCGCTGCTTTTTTTCGTGCTACAATTCTTTGAAACCTGAGGAAATCTGCATGGAACTGCGATTGTTTCGCTACTTTGTGGCAGTCGCTGAGGAGTTGAACGTAACTCGTGCAGCCGAACAGCTGCATACTGCACAACCCTCCTTGAGCCAGCAGATTCGGCAACTCGAGGGGATCGTCGGCGCTCCTCTTTTTCATCGCGATAAACACCGGCTACAGCTCACGGAAGCTGGCCGCGTGCTCCTTCCCACGGCTAAATCAATTCTCGCTTCGGTTGAAAATGCACTGGTGGAAGCAAGGGCCGTTGCCCGTTCCGAAGAGTGGACGATTGCCCTGGGAATGGTTCCTGGTCCCGAGGGTAAAATCTTCTCCCACATCCTTCCCATTCTGTTGCGCTATCACCCCAATATTCAGTTGTTGCTTAAAACGATGACCGCGCCTGACCAGATCAAGGCCCTGCAAAAGCGCGAAATCAGCGCGGGATTTCTTCGCGGCCCCATCGAGAGCAGTGATATCGCCTCTGAAGTTTATATGCGTGAGGATGTTGTGGTCGTACTGCCGCAGGACTGTCCCCTGGCGATGATGGACCGAGTCCCAGTCGCTGAGTTGGCGAAGATGAAGCTCATTTCAATCTCGGCTGAGGTTGCGCCAGCCGTTCACAACGTGGCCGAAGAGATTGAGCGGCGATCCGGTGTCAAATTCCAGATGGGCTTCTGCACCGAGAACATCATGACTTCAATGAACGCGGTTGCGTCGGGCCTGGGTTTCAATTTCCTCTCAGCTTACGTTGAGGAGATCGCTCCCAAGGGAGTTGTGACAAGGCCGATTGATCTTGCCCCGCCCGTTCAACTGGACCTGCTCTTTGCCTACCGGAGCGATGATCGCCTGCCTGCTCTCGCCAGGCTGGTTTCGCTGGTGCGGGAGTATTCTCCGTTTCACATGGCAATGGCGCAAAAGACTGAAGCAGACAGAATCTCAACTCTCGTCAAGTCTTAGACCATCGTCAGTACGTGGCCCATCTTCAATTTCTTCGTCGTGAGATAAAAGAGCGCCTGTGGACTCGGCGGGACTTCGCACGCAAGCCGCTCTACCACCTCAATGCCCGCGTTCGTTACCGCCGCGATCTTCTGCGGGTTGTTGGTCAACAGCCGCACCTGCTCCACCCCGAGTTGCTTGAGGATTTCTACAGGCAGAACGAAATCGCGGCAGTCCACGGCAAGCCCCAGATGTTGGTTCGCCTCTACCGTGTCCAGACCTCCGTCCTGCAACTCGTATGCCTGGAGTTTCGCAATGAGTCCAATTCCCCGCCCCTCTTGTTTTTCGTAGATCAGGATGCCGCTGCCTTCCTCTGCGATCGCCTTCATCGCACTGTTCAGTTGCTCGCCGCAATCGCAGCGGAGCGATCCAAACACGTCGCCGGTAAGACACTGCGAATGAATTCTCACCAAAGGAGCCCCCATTGAGATATCTCCCATGATCAGTGCAATTGCGGTCTCCAGTCTGCCTTTGATCGTGCGCTCAAATCCCAGCGTCCGAAACTCTCCCCACTTGGTGGGCAACTCCGCAGCGGCCACCTGCCGCGTTGCCCTGTCACAAAGCTCCAAGTCGACGCTCAACGCTTCCCCCATACCCAGTCCATCACCCAAACTGTTGGCCTGCATCGCTGCTACTCTGCTTTCTTGGCCGCGCGCTTACTCTCGTCGCGGAGCCGATGCTCAACCAGTTCGGCGATACTCAGCACAACCATGTCGTGCTTTCGGGCAAAGTGGTCAATATCGTCGCCCTTTGCCATGGTTCCGTCAGGGTTCGTAATCTCGCAGAGAACGGCGGCAGGCTTCAGCCCTGCCATGCGTGCCAAATCCACGGATCCTTCCGTGTGACCTGTTCGAGCCAGAACGCCGCCCGCAGCCGCCCGCAGGGGAAAAACGTGCCCTGGACTTACCAGGTCGGAGGCTTGCGCATCGCTGGCAATCGCAGCGCGGATGGTTGTGACCCTGTCCCGCGCTGAGACGCCGGTCGTTACTCCTTCGCGCGCTTCGATGGTCACGGTGAACGCCGTCCGGAACCGGCTTTCATTGTTGCGAACCATCAATGGCAACTCCAGCCGGTCGGCTGTCTCTCCCGTTAAACAGAGGCAAACGATTCCGCTGCATTCGCGAATGAGCATCGCCATGCTTGTAGCGGAGATCTTTTCGGCTGCGACAATCAGGTCAGCTTCATTCTCGCGATCAAAGTCGTCCACGAGAATAACGGGGTGTCCCTGGCGCATATCTTCCAGGGCTTGTTGGAATCTTTCTTCAAAGGGAATCGCCGCGGGCTCGAGCAAAGCGGCAACAGCAGGATAGGATGACATTTCGAAACGCTCCTCGTTTAGTAATTCGACGAAAAACGTTTCAGGGCAACTCCACGTACCAATGCCGACCACGCAACACTTACGTTGCGCGCAGGCAGTATGGCACATCTTCTTTCATCCGGACTATTACCGTCGGCCCTGGAATCTCACCAGATCTGCTGACCCTGCAATTTGCAGGCGCTCGCGGGCTTTCACCGCCGGTGGGGAGTTACACCCCGCCCTGAAGACGTACGCCTAATTCAGTTTTCATTTTACTCCGGCAACCTGAACCCGCGGAATCGCGCAGTCACTCTCTCGTGTGATGCACGTCTCAACTTGATCGCGAATCCACAGCGCGGCTACAACTCCGTCATTCCCACCTCTCCGCCAAGTAGATGAACCTGAACCTCCTCGCCCGTCGCAAAGAACTCTCTCTCTGCGGGAAGCACAGCAACCGCGTTGGCCTCCATCATGGTCCTTACCAGGCCTGTATCCTGCTTACCTGCGCTCAGGGCCAGGTATTTCCCACCCGAGTACTCCAGCCTCACCCGCATCAGTTGTGTCTGTCCCTTTTTCTTTCGCAATTCTCCTTGCAGCACGGCTGGAAACAGCGGCTTCACTGTCTCTTTGTGCCCCATCATCTTCAGCAGAGCGGGAGCCACGAACTCCTCAAAGGTCAGCGTCGATGACACAGGATTCCCCGGCAGCGCAAACACCGGCTTCCCTTCTCTTTTTCCAAATGCCATCGCCTTGCCTGGCTTCACTTTCACTCGCCAGAAGACAATCTCCACGCCCAACTCCTCCAGTACCTTCTTCACCAGGTCGTGGTCGCCAACTGAAACTCCCGCGGACGTAATCAGCGCATCGGCCTTCAGTCCTTCAGCCAGCTTCTCGCGATGGCTAGCCAGGTTGTCGCGCGCTATTCCCACCAGTACCGGAATCGCTCCCAGGCCGCTAACCGCCGCAGCTAGGGAATACGCGTTGCTGTTCACAATTTGTCCCGGCCCCGGAGTCTTTCCCAATTCAACCAATTCGTCGCCGGTTGCCACAATCGCAACTCTCGGTCTGCGCACCACCGCAACGTGCTCTTTCCCGCAGCAGGCCAGCATGTTGATTTCGTACGGACGCACCAGTCTGGACGCCCCGAGGATGGTCTCGCCCTCACGCACGTCCTCTCCCGCAAGCCGGATGTGCTGCCCCCGCGTCACCGCCCCTGCCACACGCACCGCGCCGTCTTGTTCCTCAGCACGCTCAATGGGCACAATGCTGTCGCACCCATCCGGCACTGGTGCTCCCGTCATGATCTTGATTGCCGTTCCCGGCGCCACCGCTTTCGTAGCCCGTCCTCCGGCGGCGGCATGGTCGATGATCGGCAGCGCGCGTCCATCTTCGCAATCTTCCGCGCGCAGCGCGTACCCATCCATTGCGGAATTGCTGAACCGTGGCAGATTCCACGGTGCCACAATGTCCTCCATCAGCACTCGTCCCAGCGACTCCAGCAACTCCACGCGCTCCGCACCCAATGGCTCAACCGTTTCAAGGATGATGCGGCGTGCCTCCTCGAATGCAGGAATAAGTTGGATCTCCATTCGCTTCCCTCTCACTTGCTCAGGTCATTGTGTTCGGCCATTAGCCGTTCTTCTTCCGTGCGCAATTCTTTCGGCGTATTTACACTTTTCCATCCGTCTGCAAGCTCAGGTGGCACTTCCAGCACCAGCGTGCGCGGCGACTCCAGCAACACCCGTGGGCGCGCATTGTGCCCTACGTCGGCGCAAGCCTGCCGCTCCAGGGCCTCCAGTGCCTGTGGCTCATACAGCGCCAAAGTCGCACACGGATGGCCGTCGGGCTGCCTTGGAATCACCGCCCAACGCCCTGGCTGCCGCTGTTTTGCAAGCCACTCAATGTGCTGCCCCCGCAACCACGGATGATCGCACGCAGCCACAATCCATGCCGCCTCCGGAGCCCAGCGATGCGCCGAGATCAGTGCTGCTCCCGGGCCGCCAAAGCCCGGCGAATCCGGCAACTGCACGAGTCCGCGCAGAGCCTCCGGCAACCCGCCTGCTCCCAGCGCCACGCTTTGTCGATCTCCCAGTCCCGCGCTCAGAGCTTCCGCCGCAATCTCGCCCAACGTGCGACCTCCAAACGCGATCATCTGCTTCGGCGAGCCCATGCGTGAGCTCATTCCGCCCACCAGCAGTCCGCCATACAGTGGCCGTCCATTCCATGCTGCGGGCAACCACTCATCGATAAACTCCATGAAGGCCGTCTCACGTTCGCCATTCCAGCTCAGAGTCCGCAGGACGTTTGTGACGCCTTCCGGAGCATCCGCCTGTTCCGCGCTCCCCATCCACAACTTCGGCAAGGGAATATCCTTGTGTCCCTCCACCAGTAACAAATCGTGGTCGCAACCCAGCCGCGCCAGCGTCGCCACCAGTGGCAACACCGCCTCTGCCCCGCGGCGCTCAAACTGCTGCCGAGGACCGCTCAACGTGATTGTTGCTCCCGCGCGAAAGAGCCGGTCGGAGTCCTTGCCCGGTCTATCCACCTCGAACCCATGAGCATCGTGCTTCACCACCCCCACCGCAAGCCCGCGCCCTACCAACTTTGGAATCACCGCCTCCAGCAGCGTAGTTTTTCCCGAACCGGAGTATCCGCAAACTGCCAATACCGGCGCGCCAAATTCATAGACCGCGTCACCCACACTCATTGATCTCTCCCGCCGCCAGCACAATGCTAATCTCCCTGAAGGGTAACAAATCTCTCCTGAACTCCGTCAAAGCACAACCGCCTATCCATCGAATTCTTGTGTTTTCCGCCCGCATCCTTGAGAGCAAGGCTCGCTTCCCTGATAATTGAGGTGCATGAATCTCCATCGAATGAGAATTCCTTTTAGCCGGCGGAGAGCAAGCCTGATTCTAGCCATCTCTCTTGCTCTTGTCGCCGCCGCCGTGGCCAGTCATCTCGATCAAAGCGCCCCAACTCCGAGGGCTAACGAACTGCTCCGTCAGGCAGTCGCGAAAGAACAGTTCGACGGAAAAGACGGCTACTACTCATGGATGGACCGTGTCCAGAAGCCGCGCGGCACGGCAACCAAACTGATGGTGAGCACTCCCCAGGGCATCCTGAGCCGCACCGTCGCGCTCAACGACAAACCACTGTCTGCCGACGAGCGAAAGCTCGATGACGACCGCATCAACCGCCTGCTCGATTCCGGGAACATGCGTGACAAAGCGAGAAAGCAGCGCGAGGATCAGCAGCACATTGAGCGCCTGCTTGTCGCGCTTCCTGACGCCTTTCAATGCGAGTATGCAGCCGCCGCGCGCGATGAGCGCAGCCTGCATCTGGACTGTTCCCCGAATCCAAATTTCTCGGCCCCAAACTACGAATCCCAGGTCTTGCAGGGGATGAAGGCCGTGATCATCATTGACCGCGAGGACAACCGTATCTCCCGAATCGAGGGAACTCTCTTCAAGGATGTCAACTTCGGTTGGGGCTTTCTCGGCAGGCTCGACCACGGAGGCCACATCGAAATCACCCAGTCGAAGGTGGCAGGTAAGCACTGGGGCATGGTGCGGATGCAGCTTAATTTTGACGGACGCATCATTGTCATCAAGCCGTTGCATATCGAAGAGACCGAAACTTCGTGGGACTATCACCCGGCACCCAGTATGACCGTTGCACAAGCCTTAGAGTACCTGCGCAACACGCCCGTCAAACCCGCTCACTAATTTGTTCACGAAAAAAGCCCGGCTTGATGCCGGGCTTCTCTGAGAGCTCATGGATTCGCGGTTACTTGCGCTTCGGACGATACAGGTCTGTCGACGTTCCGTAGAAAATCTCGGAAGCCTCCATGATCGTCTCTGAAAGCGTCGGATGCGGGTGGATCGTGTGTCCCAGGTCGTATGCCGTCGCCGCCATCTCGATGGCATGGACGATCTCTGCGATCATGTCGCCTGCTCCCGGCCCCACAATGGCGCCGCCCAGCACGCGTTCCGTCTTCTTATCGATCAGCAGCTTCGTCAATCCCTCCGTGCGATCCAGCGTCACCGCGCGGCCGCTTGCGGCCCAGGGGAACTTCACGATCTCCACGTCCATCCCCTTCGCCTCCGCCTCCGCCTGCGTCAGTCCGGCCCATGCAATCTCCGGATCGGTGAATACCACGGCCGGAATCGCATAGGGCGCGAACTCTACCTTATGCCCCAGAATGTGCTCAATCGCGGTGCGTCCTTCATGCGATGCCTTGTGCGCCAGCATCGGATCGCCCGCCACGTCGCCAACCGCGTACACGGACGGATCGTCCGTCTGCAGTTGTTTGTTCACCGTGATGAATCCGCGCTCGTTCACCTTGACCTTGGTGTTCTCCAGGCCCGGAACCTTCGAATTCGGCTTCCGTCCAACCGACACCAGCACCTTGTCGTATGTCTTGTCTTCCATCTTGCCGTCGGGAAGCTTGAAAGTAACTTTGACCTTCGTGATCTCATCCTTTAGCGCCGTGACGGCCGTGTTCAGCATGATCTTGGTGAAGAGCTTTTCCAGCCGCTTCTGCAGCGGTGGAACCAGATCGCGGTCGGCTCCCGGAAGCAACCCGGGCGTCATTTCCACTACGTCCACCTTTGATCCCAGAGTCGCGTACACCGTTCCCAGTTCCAACCCAATATAGCCGCCGCCAATCACCAGAAAGGTCTTGGGAACGTCCTTCAGATCCAGCGCGCCAGTCGAGTCCAGAATATTCGCACCCGTCGCGGAGAGCGGTCCCGGCCTCGCGGGTGACGACCCGGTCGCGATGATGATCTTGTCGAATTGCAGGGTCTCTTCGCCGCCTGCCGTCTTTTTCACCTTCAGCGTCGTCGAATTCACGAAGCTCGCTTCGCCTTGGATGTACGTCACCTTGCGCTGCTTGGACATCATACCCAGGCCGCCGGTTAACTTCGTCACCACGCTGTCCTTGAACGCGCGCAGTTTGGCGAGGTCGATCTTGGGCTCGGCAAATTCCACGCCCCAGCTCGCGGCGTGCTTGGATTCGTTGATCAGTGCGGCAACGTGCAGCAGCGCCTTGGACGGAATGCAGCCGCGATAAAGGCAAACTCCGCCAGGGTTCTTTTCCATATCAATGAGAGTTACGTCGAGGCCGAGGTCGGCGCCGAGGAAGGCAGCAGCATAACCACCAGGGCCGCCGCCAATCACTGCAACTTTTGCGTTCGTGTTAGCCATTGTCTCGCTTCCAGATCCTGCTTTGAATTGGTCGAGCCTCTCCGGCTCCGTTTCTCTTCTACTCTCAGGCTCTTCTATCAAAGAGCGCTCTACTGACCAATAAGTTTCAAAACACATTGTCCGGAGGAGGATTCACCACTGCCGTTCCTCCTTCGAATGAATATTCTCTTGTTATCCCTGCACTGACAGCAGGAACGGCTGCTCCAGTGCATCCACTACCCAGCGCGTAAATCGTGCCGCGTCCGCCCCGTCGATAATGCGGTGATCGTATGACAATGAGAGCGGCAGCATGGTGCGCGGTTCAAACTTATTATTCATCCACACCGGCTCCATCCGCGAGCGCGACATTCCCAGGATTGCAACCTCCGGGTGATTGACGATCGGCGTGAATGCCGTGCCGCCCACGCCGCCAAGGTTCGTAATCGTAAACGAACCACCCTCCATGTCCTCTGCCGTAAGCTTCTTGTCGCGCGCCTTTTTCGAGATTGTAGAAAGCTCAACCGCAAGCTCGATGATGTTCTTCTTGTCCACATCGCGAATCACCGGAACCAGCAACCCGCGGTCGGTATCCACGGCCACTCCGATGTTGATGTAGCGCTTGTAAATGATCTCTTCGCTCGCCATGTCAATGGAAGCGTTGAACTGCGGAAACGCTTTCAGCCCCGAGGCCACAACCTTCAGTGCAATGGCCGTCATCGTCATCTTGCCGCCGGCCTTTTCTGCCTTGGGAGCAAATCGTTTGCGCAACTCTTCCAGGTCGCTTACGTCTGCCTTGTCAAATTGCGTAACATGCGGAATGACATTCCACGCCAATGCCAGGTGTTCGGCGGTCTTGCGGCGCACGCCCCGCAATGAGACTTTCTCGATCTTGCCCCAGCGGCTGAAGTCCGGCAGTTTGACCACTACCTTCCCGGCTCCAGCGGCAACCTGCACCGCCGCACCCGGATCGGCCATCCGCGCGAAGACGCCCTTCGCGAAGGCCTTTACATCCGCCTCGCTAATTCGTCCGCCAGGACCGCTTCCCTTCACCAGGTAAATGTCCACTCCGATTTCGCGCGCCAGTTTACGCACGATTGGCGCCGCCGGAACAGTTTTGTGTTCGTGCCCCGCATGTTTGGTTAGACCCACCGGATGCCGCTGAGTCTCAATCTCCGGAGGCGCGTCCGGCGGAAAAGCCTCTTCCTCGCTCTTGCCTTCCAAGGTGCGCGCCGCGCGGAAACTGTGCCGCGCCATCGTCATCGAACTTTGGTCAGCGGGATTCTCCTCGACCCCGGCCTTGTCCGACTCAGCCGGAGTTGCCTCCGCAGTGGATGCAGGAGCGCCGAGTGTGGCTGCGACCGTGAATACAAGGTCGCCTACCTTCAGCCTCTGTCCTACCTTCGCCTGCACCTCGCTCACCGTGCCGGCCACCGTCGAAGGAACTTCCACCACTGCCTTGTCGGTCTCCAGTTCGAGCACCGTCTGGCCCATGGTCACTTCCTCGCCCGCTTGCACCGTCACTTGAACCACGTCGCCGGCCTCGATGTTCTCGCCTAGCTCCGGCACTCTGAATTCCGCGATCGTTGCGTTCACCGCCGCCGCCCGCAGCTCCGGTACAGCGTTCTGAGCCACCACAGGCGTTGGAGCCTTCGTCTTCTCCGGCTCAGCAGTCTTCGCTTCCGCGGCGCTTGCTGCCGAGTAGGTAAACAGCACATCGCCCACCTTGATACGTTGTGTGGGCGTCACAATCACTTCGTCAATCACGCCATTCACGGACGAGGGCACTTCGATGACGGCCTTGTCGGTTTCCAGTTCGACCACCGTCTGGCCTTCCTTGATTGTCTCGCCAGCCGTAATCGCGATCCGTACCACGTCGCCGGCCTCGATGTTTTCACCAAGTTCCGGGAGTCTGAATTCTGTTGCCACAGCGTTTCCTTTCAGTGGATGCGGCCCCTGTGGCCGCGCGCTTGGAATCTCCGCGCCCGGAGCCCGCCGCCTTCAGCGGCACTCCACGCGCATGAACAACTTTGCCGGGTCATTACACCGAGAACGGGTCCGGGCTCTCGGAATCAATCCCAAGATCAGTGATTGCCTTCTTCACCTCAGCAGCCTTGATCTTGCCGTCGCGCAAAAGTCCCGTCAGCGTCGCCAGCACAATATGTTTGGCGTCTACCTGGAAGAAGTCGCGCAGCGATGCGCGGCTCTCCGAGCGGCCGTAGCCGTCGGTCCCAAGCGCAATCAGCGGACGCGGCATCCACTGCGAGATCGAATCCGGAAGCGCCTTCACGTAATCGGAAGCAGCCACCAGCACGCCTTCCGTGTCCTTCAACTGCGCGGCCACGTAAGACTCCCGCTGTTTCGCCCCCGGATGCAGAATGTTCCAGTGTTCGCAGGCGTTGCCATCCTTGTACAGTTCCTTGTAGCTCGTAATGCTCCAAACGTCGGTGGCGACCTTGTACTTTCCTTCCAGAATCTCTGCCGCCTTGAGCACCTCCAGCATGATCGCGCCTGAGCCGAACAACTGCGCTTTCAGCTTGGCGCCCTTCAGTTCCGTGTTCTTGAACCGGTACAGTCCCTTCAGAATGCCCTCGCGCACGCCCTCTGGCATATTTGGCTGCGCCCAGGTCTCATTCATTACCGTGATGTAGTAGAAGATGTCTTCCTGCTCCACGTACATGCGGCGAATTCCGTCCTGCACGATGATCGCAATCTCGTACGCAAACGCGGGATCATACGCCAGCAGGTTCGGAACCGGATACGCCAGTAGTTGGCTGTGTCCGTCCTGATGCTGCAATCCCTCTCCCGCCAACGTTGTGCGTCCCGCCGTGCCGCCGCATAAAAAGCCCTTCGTGCGCTGATCGCCCGCCGCCCAAACTAAGTCGCCCACGCGTTGCAGGCCAAACATTGAGTAATACACAAAGAACGGAATCGTGTTGATCCCATGGTTTGCCGGCGACGTGCCCGCTGCAATGAACTCTGAGAGTCCACCCGCCTCCGTAATGCCCTCTTCCAGAATCTGCCCGTCCTTGGCTTCCTTGTAGTACAGCAAGGTATCCATATCGACCGGCTCATAATTCTGCCCCACGCTCGAATAAATCCCCACCTGCCGGAAGAGCGCTTCCATACCAAACGTTCGCGCCTCGTCCGGAATAATCGGAACAATCAGCTTGCCGACTTTCGGATCGCGCAACAGCTTGGCAATCAGCCGCACCAGCACCATGGTCGTGGCAACCTTGTGATCCGGCTTGCCTGTGTAGAACTCCTTGAACAGTTCTTCGCTCACCGGCTCCAGCTTCGGCGCGCGCATCTTCCTGTCCGGCAAATAACCGCCGAGTTGCTTGCGGCGTTCCCGCATGTATTGGATTTCAGCAGAATCGTCCGACGGCCGGTAAAACGGCGCATCGTGCAGTTTGTCATCCGCAATCGGAATCCCGAAGCGCGAGCGGAAGATCAGCAGTTCCTCGTCATTGATCTTCTTCTGCTGGTGCGTGATGTTCCTGCCTTCACCGCTCTCGCCCAGTCCGTAGCCTTTGATCGTCTTTGCCAGGATCACCGTTGGCGACCCCGTATGGTCCACCGCAGCCTTGTAGGCAGCGTATATCTTGATCGGGTCGTGGCCTCCCAGCCGCAGCTTTTCAATTTGCTCGTCGCTCAGGTGCTCCACCATCTTGAGCAGCCGTGGATCGGTGCCGAAGAAATTCTTCCTGAAGTAGGCGCCGCTTTCGACGAACAGCTTCTGATACTGCCCATCGCACAGTTCGCCCATGCGCTTCACCAGCAGACCGTCACGATCATTCTGTATCAACTGATCCCAATCCGTGCCCCAGATAACCTTGATCACGTTCCAGCCCGCGCCGCGGAAGATCGCCTCTAGTTCCTGAATGATCTTTCCATTGCCGCGCACCGGACCGTCCAGCCTCTGCAAGTTGCAGTTGACCACGAAGATCAGGTTGTCGAGCCGCTCACGCGAACCCAGCGTGATCGCCCCAAGCGACTCCGGTTCGTCCGTCTCGCCGTCTCCCAGGAAGGCCCAGATTTTGCCTTGGTGGCAATTTTTCAGTCCGCGATTCTCCAGGTAGCGGTTGAAACGTGCCTGGTAGATCGCTTGAATCGGCCCCAATCCCATTGAAACCGTCGGAAACTCCCAGAAATCCGGCATCAGCCAGGGGTGAGGATAGGAACTCAGTCCTCCGCCCTCCGCCAACTCCCGGCGGAAATTCTCAAGTTGTTTCTCTGATATCCGGCCTTCCAGAAATGCCCGCGCATAAATCCCTGGGGCCGCGTGTCCCTGGAAAAACACGAGATCGCGGTCCCCGTCCGGAGTCTGTGCCCGGAAGAAGTGGTTGAAAGCAACCTCATACAGCGTCGCCGCCGATGCGAACGACGAGATGTGCCCGCCGATGCCTTCCTGCCGCTTATTCGCCCGCATCACCATCGCCAGCGCGTTCCAGCGAACCAGGCTCTTGATTCGGCGCTCCAGTTCCTGGCTTCCCGGAAACGGCGGCTGGCTCGAAGATGGAATCGTATTTTGGTAGGGAGTTGTTGCGGAAAACGGGAGACGGAAACCGGATCGTGCGGTGTGCAACTCCAACTGCTGCAACAACCGTCCTGCTCGTTCCGGACCACCATGTTCCAGAACGTAATCCAAAGAGTCTAGCCATTCCCGTGTTTCTAAAACTTCCTGTCCTACTTGCTCGCGTTGATCGGAAGGATTCACTCTGTAGTTCCTCTTATTGTGCGGACTCTAACTCTCTATACTACAACCGCGTCCTCGTCGATGGAATCCGTCCGCCTCGAATTCACCGGATTGCCATCCAGCCCCGAAGCGCCTTCCGTGCAGTTCCCCCTGCCGGGCCATTTTTCCCAATCCAACGTGGACGCGCCCCATTCGGTCGGGAACCGGTACTACTGGGTCACTGCTCCTGCCGATTTTTCTTCAACGCCCGGTCAAAACGGGCATATGATGTCGCCGACAGAACTTCAACTTCTGCCGAATCGCATTGATAGCGGTCCCACTTCGGAGGGTACCTGTATGTTCGAACAAGAAATTGAAATGGAAAAGAAGGAAGGTTCATCGTTTGGTCCGGTTCTGATCATTCTTCTGCTCGTCGGGCTCTTCGTCGGAGGGATTGGAGTCGTCGTTTTCCAGAGCAAGCTGACCGTCAAACCCGCGGAGGCCACCGCAGCCATTGAGTCCAAGTTGAAGGCAGCTGCGCCAGTCAGCGTTGCCTTTCACACCGGCAACGTAGGCTATGCCGCCGCTGACGCCCCCACCGATCCCCAGTACAAGCTCTTCGCAAAAGCCGGATTCCTGAAAATCGGAAAAGGCAAAGGCTACGCCGCCCAGGTCGATCTCACCCCAGTGGGTAAGGAGTTCCTCGCATCGTTGCCCGATGTGAAAGGCGTACCGGACAAGAACGGCACAACGGCCTATACGATTCCGCTGGCCTCCCGCAAACTGGTCTCCGTCGGCGCGGTCACCAAGCTGAGCCAGGAGAAGTTCCAGGTTCAATACACCTGGACATGGCAGACCACCAAGGCGGGCGATATGTTTGATATCGCCGGAAAGCCAGTGCAGGATCTCCCGAGTTACGACCGGAGCATGTTGATCGACAAGCATGGCGCCGCCTACTACCACGGAGCCCCTTCGCAATCGGCAATGGTGCTGATCAAGGGCGACCACGGCTGGGAGCCCGCCCCCGCATTCTAGCCAGCGTCGGCGTCTGATAGTGCCGGGAGGACCTGCGTGGTCCTCCCTTCGCCGCTATTTGTGTTTTGAAGCATCACCCTGCGTGAAGTGAAGGCCAGCACGGCCCCAGTGGTATCTCTCAACCGGCAGTCAATTTCCCCGTTCTGCTAACGCCTATCCCTCTTGCCAATTCTCCTCAAGCCCCACCTTCTTCCTGCCGATGAACCCATTACGACGGGTCTCAACATTGATCCGGAGATCCACCCGGAGGCCAGTCTCCCGGCAAGGCTCTCCGCGATGGAAAGGACGGCCAGTGACCAGCGCTCACCTCACCCCGGATTCACTTCCACTCCCGTTCTTTCCCCCGCCTTGTGGAGATGCCCTGCCGGAAATTGAGCAGGAGCAACTGATCCTCACCCACTTGGACGACGTGAAACAGGTTGCGCGCTCCATCCTCCGTCGTCTGCCCGCCTCCGTGCAATTGGACGATCTCATCCAGGCTGGCTCCATTGGCCTCATCGACGCTGCTCACCGTTTCGGACCCTCCCGCAATCTGCCTTTCCGCCAGTACGCCCGCATCCGCATCACCGGCGCAATCTTTGATAGCCTCCGCGAACTCGACTGGGCCTCACGGTACTTCCGCACCCGCCAGCAGAAACTCGACAACGCAACCCGCGCCCTCGAATCAAAACTCGGACGCCAGCCTGCCAGCGAGGAAGTTGCCGACTCCATGGGCATGGACCTGAACACCTTTTTCGAATTCGCCCAGGCCGTGCAGAATCGGCAGGAAGTCGAGTTTGAGCCCCAGGAGGACAGCGAGCGCCTCTCCGTGCAGGAGAGCGTCGCCGACGACCCCGAGAAGCGTCCTGACGCAATCTGCCACCAGAAGGAGTCCCGCAGCGAGCTTCGCAAGTTCATCGCGCAACTTCCGCCCGATGAGGCCAACGTCCTAGTTCTCTATTACTTCAAGGAATGGACCATGGCGCGAATCGCCCGCTCTATTGGCAAGACCGAGTCCCGTGTCTCCCAGATCCACGGCAAAGCCCTCGCGCGTCTGCGCGAACAACTCGGCCCCAGCGCCCGCCACCTCATGACCCGCCTTCTGTAACCAGGAAGATTCCGATACCCCATCCTGGCCTTCTCTTGACCTTGCTTTCCTGAGACACAAAAATGCCGCGATCGCATGACGCGGTCGCGGCAATCCCTGCACGGGTAGGGGTCAAGCACTTCGTGGATGTGACGACACGCGATCTGCTACAAGTTTTTGCCTGCGTTCTCCAGCCGCTATCAGCGAGCGCCTCAGGTGCTCCCGCGCAACCTTCACGTCGGCCTGCACCTGTTGCGGCGTGCGCTCCATGATCGAGGCAATCTCCGCCAGCCGGAATCCCTCCATTGTGAACAGCAGAAATGCTTCGCGTTGGTATGGCGTCGCATTACGCAACGCGCGCTCCACCATCGCCATCAGCTCCTGGCGCGACGCATCGTCCTCCGGCGTGCTGCCGTGCCGGTCCGCAATCAGATTCTCATTCGTGATGCGCTCGTCGGGATGGTAGAACTGCCGCATCTCTTCGAGGTCCACATCGGCCACCGGATGCATCTCCTCCTCATCCAGCCGCACCGAGTGTGCCGCCGAGTTTAACTGGTTCCCCAGCCTGTCCATCGCCGAGCGTGACAGCCTGTAGAGCCATGGCTCCAGCGCGATCTTCTCCGGACGCGGCTGATGCTCATCCAGCGCATTTGCGATCACCTCGTCAATCACCTCTTCCACGCTCACCTCTGCAAGCCTGCGCTGGCCGCTGTCGCACCGGAAGTGCAGCTCGCGCTCCACGTAGCCGCGCAACCGGTCCAGATTCGCGTTCACAAAGCCGGTCACGTCCAGGCTTGAGATCTTTTCCGGCATCACCGCCGCAATCGTGCTTTCGAATGCTACCTGCGGTTCAATCCTCTGCCGCTCCACCCCGCGAACACGCGGATACCGGTATTGGTTGCGCAAATGTTCCTTGTGTTTGCGCAACTGTTCCGTCAGGTCGTCAAAGGTAATCCGGATGGCCGCGTGCAGCGTTTCTGCGCTCGCTTTGGCGGTCATCTGCCCTGCAGGCAAACGCAAATTCAGCGCCACCGCAAAGCCTGACTTCGGCGCTTCCTCAAACAATCCGCGCAAGGAAACCATGTCCGGGTTGAATACATGCAGTCTCGGCCCGAGTTTTTCAATTTGTGTTTGGAGGTATTGCTCAGTGGAGGGAGATTTATCCAGCTTGTACGTGAAATGGACGTTCATCTGCGAGCCTCGTAAAGATCGATGCCTTTGGCAGGTACGGTCCTGAACTGGTGGAATTTATCACTCCTATAGAAAGAGGCAAGGAAAAAGAGCACGGTTGCATAACCTAAGGTAATTACCATGCCACCACGGGAAATTACCCTCCCTCGGCCCAAAACAAAGCCGCCGCCCCGAAAGGCAGCGGCACAGAATCATCGCCCTTGCTTACACGGACACTGTCACTGAGGTCGCCGTACGCGTCACCGGACGGTACAACGTGTCGCGTTCCACCGGAACCCGCCCCGCCGTCTCGATCAGTCTGATCAGATCCTGCCGGCTCAAGCCCTGTGGAGTTGTCGCCCCGGCATCGTGGTAGATCTTCTCTTCCACCACCGTGCCGTCAATGTCGTCAGCTCCAAAGCGCAGCGCAATCTGCGCGATCTTCGGAGTCAGCATCTGCCAGTAGGCCTTGATGTGCGGGAAATTATCCAGCACCAGCCGAGCCACTGCAATCTGCTTCAGGTCCAGCACTCCCGTCGTCCATGGAAGGTGCTGCAACACCGTGTGATCCGGATGGAACGACAGCCCGATAAATGTCTGGAAGCCCTTGGTCTCGTCCTGCAACTCTCGCAGCTTCAGCAGATGATCGACCCGGTCCTCGTCGCCTTCGATGTGTCCATACAGCATCGTCGCGTTCGACTTGATCCCCATCAGGTGTGCCTCGCGCGCCACATCCAGCCACTCGTTCCCGTCGATCTTGTGATCGCAGATGATCGCCCGCACCCGCTCGGAGAAAATCTCCGCGCCGCCGCCTGGCATCGAATCCAGCCCTGCCTCTTTCAGCTTCAGCAGAACGTCGCGGATCGTCATCTTGTTCAGCTTGGCGAAGAATGAAATCTCCACCATCGTGAAGCCCTTCAAATGCACCTGCGGAAAGCGTTGCTTCAACCCGCTCAGCATATCCGTGAAGTACTTCAGCGGAAGCTCCGGATGTAGCCCGCCGACGATGTGAAACTCCGTCACCGCCTCCGTGTATCCCGACGCAGCCGACTCAAAGACTTCCTCCAGCGCCATCGTGTAAGCGCCTTCAGTCCCCTTCTTGCGACCGAACGCGCACAGCCTGCAAGCCGCCACGCACACGTTCGTATGGTTGATGTGGCGATTCACGTTGAAGTACGCCACGTTGCCGTGCATTCGCTCGCGCACGTAATTTGCCAGCCAGCCCAACGCCAGCATGTCGTGCGTGCGATAGAGCGCCAGCGCGTCGCCTTCGTCAAGACGTTCGTTGGCGATTACTTTTTCGTGGATTCGGTTGAGCCGCGCATCTTCACTGAAAAAACTGTGCCGAGGCCCCGCGATAGGAAACTGAACTTCCGACATATTCCCTATGATATCTCAGGTGCCCCATATCTGCCTTCCTTTGGCAGATGTGGGGCTGTTGCCCTTGCCCTTGCTGTTGCCTTTGCGTTTAACCTGTGAAACCTTCGAAACCTTGAAACCTGTGAAACCTTGCCTTACGCCGACACCACCTCCGCGCTCGCCAGGTTCAGCCTTTCCACCGCGGCCACCGGCAACTCCAGCCGTGTTGCCTCAATCAACTCGTGCAACTGTTCCACCGTGGTAGCGCTCGCAATTGGAGCCGTAATACCAGGCCGCGCCATCAGCCACGCCAGCGCAACCTGGGCCTGCTTCGCCTTTACTTCGCGCGCCACCTCATCCAGAGATTCCAGAATCCGCATCCCACGCTCGTTAAAATATTTTTTCAACATCCCCGCCCGTGGACGGCTCGCCGCGTCCTCCGCCGAGCGGTATTTTCCACTCAGGAATCCGCTCGCCAGCGAAAAGTAAGGAATCACTCCCAGCCCGTGCTTCACGCAAACTGCTTCCAGTCTCTGTTCGTACCCTCTGCGGTCGTAGAGGTTGTACTCCGGTTGCAAGGTCTCGTAGCGAGGCAGGTTGTGCTTGCGGCTCACCTCCAGTGCTGACTCCATCCGTTCCGGCGTAAAGTTGGAGGCTCCAATCGCCCGAACCTTTCCCTCCCGTATCAGTTCCGCGTAAGTCTCCAGCGTCTCCTCCTGCGGCGTGCTCTCGTCGTCGCGGTGGGACTGGTACAGATCGATGTAATCCGTTTGCAATCGCTTCAGCGACTCCTCTACTTCTTCTCGAATGTACTTCCGTGACAGTCCCTTTTTGCCTTCGCCCATCGGTGATCCAACCTTCGTAGCCAGAATCACTTTGCTGCGATTCCCCCGCGCCTTGAACCACTTGCCGATAATCGTCTCCGACTCGCCGCCATGGTTCCCCGGAGCCCAGTGCGAGTACGAATCCGCCGTATCCACAAAGTTCAGTCCGCTCTCCAGCAGAGCGTCCAGCAGTTCAAACGTGCGCTGCTCATCCGCGGTCCAGCCAAACACGTTGCCGCCAAAGCAGAGCGTAGGCACTTCAATTCCAGAATGACCAAGTTCTCTTTTTTTCATCGAAAATCTGCCTCTGTTCTTTATGATGATCTTCACCGCACCCCGGTGCATAACTTTCAGAGCAGCGGATACAATACCCTTTGTGCCTGGCTTTCGGAACGTGCTTCATAACATTCGCGTAACTCTTGACATGATCAAGTGGGAGCATTCCTTCCTGACGCTCCCCTTCGGCCTCACCGGCGCCGTTATCGCCGCCAACGGAATTCCCCCGATCCGCACCCTCGCCTGGATCTGTGTTGCCATGGTCGCCGCCCGCTCTGCCGCCATGGCCTTCAACCGCCTTGTTGACGCCGACATCGATGCGCTCAATCCACGGACCTCCATCCGCGCCCTGCCCGCCGGATTGCTCACCCGCGGCTTCGTTCTCTGGTTCACTATCGCCGCTTCGGCCCTGCTCTTTTTCGCCGCCTGGATGTTGAACCCTCTTGCTTTTTATCTCTCTCCGTTGGCACTCGTTATCGTCTGCGCGTACTCCTACACCAAGCGCTTCACCCGCTGGGCGCACCTTTTTCTCGGATTCGCCATGGGCATTGCTCCCGCCGCCGCCTGGGTCGCCGTCCGCGGAACCTTCGATCCGCGCATACTCATCGTCACCGCTGCCGTCATGTTCTGGGGCGGAGGCTTTGACGTCCTCTACAGTTGCCAGGATTACCACTACGACGTCGCCAGCGGACTCTATTCCGTCCCCCGCGCCTTCGGAATCGCCGATGCCCTCCGTCTCGCCCGCCTCTTTCACCTCATCGCTTTTGTATTCTTCGCCTGGATGCTCTTCAGTTTCGGTCTCGGGCACCTCGCCATCCTCGGCGTTGCCATCACGGCCGTGGCTCTGATCTACGAGCACACTCTCGTCAAGGCCAACGATCTCAGCCGGCTCAACGCAGCCTTTTTCACCACCAATGGCTTCATCTCCATGCTGATCCTCTTCGCCGTCACCGCCGACCGGATCATGCAATCGCACCACGGATAGCGAAAATGAACGTCCACGACAGTAACGAGGTCGAAGTCAAGTTTCTGGTCCACGCCCCCACGTCCCTCGTACGCGCCCTGCAAAACGCGGGCTTCCGTGAGAAAACTCCCTCCACCTTTGAGTCCAACACGCTTTATGACACCGCTTTCGGCGACCTCCGCCGCGCCGGAGAGATTCTTCGTCTCCGCCTCTACGGAGACCGCTGGCTCCTCACCCACAAGTCGCGTGGCGAAGCCGACACCCGCCACAAAACTCGTATCGAGCACGAAACCGCAATCGACGACGTCGAACAGATGCACGAAATCCTCGTCGCCCTCGGCTATGGACCCTCTTTCCGCTATGAAAAGTACCGCGCCGAGTGGACCGACGAATCCGGTGATGTCGTCATCGACTGCACTCCCATCGGATACCTCGCCGAAATCGAAGGCGCACCCAACTGGATCGACCACACCGCCCGCGCCCTCGGCGTCAGCCAGAGCGACTACATCACGGCCTCCTACGGTGAACTCTTCCTCCGCTGGAAGCAGCGCACCGGCAGCCCCGCCCTCAATATGACCTTCGAGGAGTGCGGCACTCCGCGACCCTAACCCGCGCCTGCACCTATTTCGGAACTCCGCGCAGCCTTTTCGCGTATCCTCCTTGCTCCGGCACAATAGCCGGAATAACTCCCGAGGATTTCCCATGGCCCACTCTGCCGCACCCACTCCTTCGCCGGTCCAGAGAAACCGTATCCTCCTCTCCACACCGCCCGCAGTCTGGCTCATCGCCGCCGCTCTCTTTGCACTGCTCATGTGGGTTGCGCCGCGCTATGGCTATTTCCGGGACGAACTCTACTACCTGGCCTGTGGTGAGCATCCCGCCTGGGGCTATGTTGACCAGCCACCGCTCATCGCCTGGATCGCCTGGCTCCTTCTGCACTCCATCGGAACTTCGCTCTACGCCCTGCGTCTGCTCCCTGCCCTCGCCGCTGCCGGAACCGTATGGCTCACTGCGCGCCTCGCCCGCGAACTCGGCGGTGGAACCTCGGCCCAGGTATTCGCCGCACCGCTCGCCGCCATCATGCCGGTGGCCGTTGTCTCGGCTCACCTGTTCACCATGAACGTCTTCGACTTCGTTTTTTGGACTGCGCTCGCCTTGCTCCTCGTTCGTCTCGAAAACACCGGCTACCCGAAACTCTGGCTTGCCTTCGGCATCATCGCCGGGGTCGCCACTCTCAACAAATATGGTGTCCTCTTCTTCCTCGCAGCCCTGCTCGCCGGAACCATCGCCACTCCTTGGCGGAGACGCCTCACCAGCCCCTGGTGCTGGACCGGAATTCTCTTCACCGCCCTCATCGCGCTTCCCAATTTTCTCTGGCAGCAGCAGCGCAACTTCCCGTTTCTTGAACTCATGAAGAACATCCGCCGCAGCGGACGTGATGTTGCAATGCCTCCACTCGGTTTCTTCCTGCAGCAGCTTCAGATGGTCAATCCGGTCTCCATGCTCGTCGTCCTCGCCGGCCTTGTCTGGCTCCTGCGTAACAAGCGTTACCGCGCCATTGGAATCGCCTTTGTTCTCTTCTATCTCATACTCATGCTGTTGAAGGCGAAGTACTATTACCTGGCACCCATCTATCCCATGCTCTTCGCCGCTGGAGCCGTAGCGCTCACCCAGTGGACCGCTCGCCCTCGACTGCGCTGGATTCCCGCCGCCGTGGCCGTCCTCGCCTCGATGATCTTTCTGCTCGGGCTTCCTCTGATCCTCCCGGTGCTCGATGTCCCTCACTTCCAGCAATATGTGAAAGCGACCGGGCTCAAACTGCCCGAGTTCGAACATCACAGGCAGGCCGCGCTGCCTCAGATCTACGCCGACATGTTTGGCTGGCCGGAGATGGTGGAGAAGGTCGCCACCTTCTACAACACGCTCACCCCGGAGCAAAAGCAGCGCACCGCCATCTATGGCGATAACTACGGGGTTGCCTCCGCCATCGACTTCTTCGGCCCGCGCTATGGCCTGCCCAAGGCGATCAGCGGCCACCAGAGCTATTTCTTCTGGGGCGCGCACGGCTACCACCGCATCGATGTAATCAATATCGGCTCGCACGACGACTTCACGCTCCAGCGTGAATGTGACTCCGTCCGCATCGTCGGCTATGCCGATCACCCACTCGCGCGGGCCGATGAGCATTTCCCAATCTACTACTGCCAGGGCCTCCGCATGGACGCCACCCAGGTCTGGCCCAAAACAAAGAGATTTGATTAGCTCCCCTCAGAAGACACAACAAAGCGGGCCCATTTCCGGGCCCGCCTCTTAATCCCTATTACTCCTAGCCCGGATTTCTCACCAGAGTAGGTTCTAAGAAGCTGTTTTGAGTGGCAAAAGGCCGTTGTTTCGGGCATAACTTAGTTGTCGAGACAAAGTTAACGCCACGAAACGAACGGCCTTTCTTATGAC